>Ga0265301_10002806_pt1 | contig 19465 bp, 10 predicted proteins | sample AusTroGonzalo_MG_2_FD_193488 | JGI IMG/M metagenome (GOLD analysis project Ga0265301, IMG submission 193488) | Bovine rumen microbial communities from tropical cattle in Woodstock, Queensland, Australia - Gonzalo_04 | ecosystem: Host-associated > Mammals > Digestive system > Stomach > Rumen ... | reverse complement strand
AAGATAACGGCTGTCGTCCCAGTCGCAAGCCACATCGCGGATAAACTGGAAGGCATCGTCGAATTTCTCGTAGTGCTCAGGCAGGTCGGCAGCCATCTGCAACGGTGAGTACATCGTCAGATAGAGGGCCAGTGAACCGGCGATAGTGATACGGGCCCATGAGGTATTATCACTCCATTCAGAGAGTTTGGTGACGAAGATACCTGGCGTATAGTCCATCGGTCCACCTTGCAAACGGGTGAAGGGCAGAATGCAGGTATGATCAGGACGCGAGCCTCCGAAAGCCTCATACTCCGTGCCGCGGGCACTTTCGTTGCCAACCAGATTAGGATAGGTACGACAGAGACCCGTGGGACGTGTGCCTCGTGGGCATTCACCATGATATGGTGCTTGGCAGCCTCTTTAACCACATAGAGGTAGTGGTTGTTCATCGACTGCGAATAGTGGTGGTCACCACGTGGGATGATATCACCCACATAACCTGTCTTCACAGCATCATAGCCATATTTATTCATCAACTCATAAGCCTCCTTGATATGACGCTCATAGTTCTGCGTCGAAGATGAAGTCTCATGATGCATCAGCAATTTCACGCCCTTGGAATGAGCATAGTCGTTGAGCATCTGAATATCGAAGTCGGGATAAGGCGTCACGAAATCGAAGACATCGCGCTTCCACATGTTCGCCCAATCCTCCCAACCTACGTTCCAACCTTCTACGAGCACTTCGTCAAGACCGTTCTTGGCAGCGAAATCAATATAGCGTTTCACTTTCTCGTTGTTAGCGGCATGACGGCCATTGGGCTTCGCCAATTGGAAGTTGACAATGGATGATGGTGCATTGGGGAAGGCATCGTCGTCGAGTTTGATGCTGGGATAATCGTCAGTATAGTTCCACGAAGACTTGCCAACAATCATCTCCCACCACACCCCACAGTATTTCGTGGGATGGATCCAACTCACATCATCGAGGGCACAGGGCTCATTGAGATTCAAAATCAGGTTCGACGCAAGCATGTCGCGGGCATCGTCGCTGACCATCACCGTGCGCCAAGGTGTCTCACAAGGGGTCTGCATAGCCCCCTTCAACCCTGTTGCATCAGGTGTGAGGTGACTCACAAAGGTAAAGGGCTTTGGCAAGGGCCAGACTGATGATGTAGGATTGGGTGTATAGGCATTGCTGCCACCACCCAACTTGGTGGTGAGGGCCTTGGTTTGTGCATCGACGAGTTCAAGGTGCATCGTGGCATAGTCGGCACAGGCAGCCTCATGGATATTAATATAGAGTCCGTCATCACTCTTCATCTGCAACGAGGTCTGCACACCTGTCTCGGAGAAAACGGCCACAGAAGAGTTGCCCCAATTCACTGCCTCCTTCATACGGGTGCGGATCTCAGAGAGTCTGGTTTCCTGAGTCTCCTGCTCCTGAGTGTCGTAATCACCAGGCAGCCACCAGGCCTTATGATTGCCCGCCATCGCAAACTCACTACGCTCCTCCTTAATGAGGAAGTAGTTAAGTTCTTTCTGCTGAGGGAACTCATAGCGGAAGCCGATACCATCGTCGTAGACGCGGAAACGGATGAGCATTTCGCGGTGGGATGACTGTTGCTGGAGCACAGCAACATACTCGTTATAGTGATTGCGGATGGTGGCCGTCTCGCCCCAGACGGGCTTCCATGTCTCGTCGAAGGTCGAGGTTTCTTCCTTTGCGAGGGTAAAGCCGTCCATCAAGTCGGTCTCTTTCAGACCTTTCGAGGCATGCTTGTCCTTTGCCAACTCCAATCCGAGGAAGGAGGGCTTGATGACGGCTCGTCCTTTGTATGTCATCTCATAGACGGGCCGCCCCGTCTCATTGATGGAGAACTTCAGTTCGATGTTGCCATTCGGCGACTTGACGCTACCTGCCATTGCCATCATCGGCATAGTCAGCAGCAGACTATAAACTAAAACCTTTAAACTATCAACTAACTTCATCATTTTCGTCCACTTTGTATAATTAATGTGCTGATTTCGTTGTTCAGTTCATCGGCAGCAAGGAGTTGCTCGATGGTAAGGTGCATGCGATAACGCCAGTAATGACGGGGATTGGCTGGGATATTGATGCGCTCAGCATTCTCGTCAGGCAGACGTAGTTTCTCGTCAATACTCATCCAATCCTGGAAAGAGATCAGACAGAGCATGGAGGGCGAGGTGAGATGGCGACTCACAATATCCTTGGCCAACCAGCCAGGCAACGGACGGGGTGCAGCACCGCCACGACGCAGTGTCGTGTTGTAGTAGGTCTGGGAGCGTTCCTCGTCTTCATCCCACCACTGGCGCAACGTTGCCATGTCATGCGTAGAGATGGTGTCGACAGAGCGGTAGGGATTACGAGACAACTTACCAAAGCGCGTTGTCGGATCCTTCGGCATCGACTGAATCTCGAGGGAGAGGATACGCAGTTCGTTCATCACCCAAGGCACACAGTCGGGCACCATACCCAAATCCTCTGCACAGACCAGCATACGGGTGGCCTGAATCAGTTTCGGCAACTTCTTCATTGCCTCAGTATACCAGAACTGATTATTGCGACGGTAGAAGTAATCATTGTAAAGTTGATTAAAGCAGAACTTCTGGTCTTCACCGAGTTGCTGGTAAGCCTCCTGATACTGCACGGCAATACGCGGATGCCAACGGTCATCACGCTTATGATCGACCAGGAACAGACCTTCATTAAACGCCACACCATAGGATTCTATCTCCTCGCGACTCAGTCCGAGGGCTGGTGAGAACTGCCCCATCAGACCCGATTTATGTGGCACGGGGATCTCCCAGATACGGAAGAAGCCGAGCACGTGGTCGATACGATAGGCATCGAAGTACTCCGCCATCTTACGGAAACGACGTACCCACCAGGAACAGCCATCCTTGAGCATCTCGTCCCAGTTATAGGTTGGGAAGCCCCAGTTCTGGCCGTCGGCAGAAAATGCATCAGGCGGCGCACCTGCCTGACCGTTCAGGTTGAAATACTTCGGCTCTACCCATGCCTCAACACCGTCACGACTGATACCAATGGGGATGTCACCTTTTAATATCACACGATGCGCACGCGCATACGCATGAGCCTCATGCATCTGGGCATCAAGGTTATACTGTACGTAATACCAGAACTGCAATTCCTTTTTCCCCTTGAAGGTGGATTTCTGGGTACTTTGCAGTGTGGCTTCCTTGGGCCATTCCGAGAAAGTGGCCGTACCATACAGGTCGCGGAAATAACAGAAAGCGGCGTATGGTATCAACCAGTCTTTATTCTGTTCGAAGAACTTCTTATAACTCTCACGCCTTTGCACAGCAGCCCACTCCTGTGCAAAGACCTCACGCAGGTAGTCCATCTTGGCTGTGAACATCCGCTCGTAGTCAATCTGCGGCAGCGCGTTCAACTCCTGACGCAGGGTCTCGAAAGCCTGACGTTTGGCTGCATCCTTAATGGCCGGCAACTGACGGAAGTCGGTATATTGCGGATGAAGGGCGTAGATGCTGATACTGTTGTAAGGATAACTGTCCTGCCAGGTATGTGTCATGTTGGTATCGGTAATGGGCAACACCTGAAGAATGCGCTGCTTGGTCTTGTCGCACCAATCGATCATCATCTTCAGGTCGCCAAAGTCACCAACACCAAAACTCCCCTCACTGCGGAGTGAGAAGATGGGTATTACCGTTCCTGCAGCCTTCCACGGGTAGATGGAGAAGTAAGCCTGTGTCAGTTCATAGACCACCACCTCGCCCAATTCGATATCGGGCAGGGTGATTGTGCGGTTCATGCCGTTTTCCCAAAGTGGCGTTACATCCGTCTCTTCATCAAGTACCACAAACTTAAACTCAAATGTCCTTGGCAGTTTGTCGGCATTCAGGCTGATGACCCACTCATTACTCTCGTGCTCTGTCATATTCAGGGCACGTTTGGCTTCCCAGTTGCCAAGAGCCTCACCACCACCAAGAAGTGCCAGTCGCTCATTGCCCCGCAGTTGCGGAGCACGTACCTTCAGGCGAACCGTCTTTCCATACTCCTCCAACTCACTCATCTTCTGTTTACGGGCTGCCACACAGTCTGTAATAGCCGATGAGTACATATAACTGTCTTCAGGGATATCAATCCAATGGTCATAGACGGTATAACGGATGCCCCTGATAGCGGCAAACTCCAGACGATGCGGTTCTGTGAGCCACTCATGACGGGTCTCCTGATCTCCACGGTACACACTATAATAATAGTCTGTGTAAGCACTTGTCTTCATGGTCTTGTTCAACTCACAAGTCCAATGAAGACCGTCAAGTGTAGACATCTTGTGCTGCTCGACCTTCTTCTCCGAAAGGACGTTCAGTACCAGTTCTTCACCAAAGGTGGTCTGATATTCCAGGTTAAATTGTAGTTTCATAGATAATTTGCTTATTATTTTCTGTGCAAACGGTTGCACATCTTACTTCTTAATATAATCATTGTAGACCTTGATGCCGAAAACAATCAGACTACAGGTCGTGGTAACGAGGTTAGTGAGGAACAGTGCCCAGAGGATATCAGGCTTATGCAATATTCCCTGTAACATAAAACAGGCTCCGCCAACAGCCATCATCAAGAATGTAGGCAGAGCAATACTATCAGTTTCGCGGGTGCGAATCGTATGAATGGCTTGGGGCAGATAACCCAGAATCATCGTGATGCTGGCCAACCAGCCACAGATTTCAAATAACACACTTTGTTCCATAACTTCTCTTTTTTACCTTCTTACTTTTTTACCTTAATCACAAATACACAGGCTGAAGCGATAAGGAAACTGACGCCTGCAACCATCATCATCGACGACTGATGGTGGCCGATGAGCGAGAGGATGGCACCGCCACAAACGGCTGCTATTATCTGCGGAATGCAGATGGTGCCATTAAACAATCCCAGATAGGCTCCCATGTGACCATAGCCCTGCAGGGCATTCGTCACAAAGGTGAACGGCATGGCCAGCATCGCAGCCCAAGCACAACCAATCATCAGGAAGGGTACAAACTGCAGGTACTGGTCATGGATATAAGGTACCATCATGAAACCAATAGCACCGATTACCAGACTCAGCGAATAAGCCAACTTCGTATTCTTGAACTGCGGAAGCAAGGCTGCCCAGATCACAGAGCCTACGGCCTGCACGGCGAAGAGGATGCCTACCCAGTTACCAGCCTCCTGGAATGCTTCACTGGCAGGATCGGATGTGTTCCAGACCACCTCGGCAATGGCACCCGTCGTATAATTCCACATATAAAGCATCGCTGCCCAACTGAAGAACTGCACCAGTCCGACCTTCCAGAACGTAGAGGGGGCATTCTTGAGCAGAGTAATCCAGTTGCCGGAATCTTCTGATTTTTCAGAGTCTTCAGATTTTCCATTATACGCCGCATATTCCTGCGGATTCCACTCTTTCACCTTCGATGTGGTATAGATTACACAGAGAATCAGAATGGCAGCACCAATATAGAACGACCAGATGACCGAATCGGGCACCACGCCCTTCTCTGCCACATTGCTGATGCCGATAAACGTAAAGACAAACGGGAATACATAACCCATCACGCTTCCTGCATTGCAAAGGAACGACTGGATGCTGTAGGCCTTGGCTTTCTGCTTCTCGTTGACCATGTCTCCCACCAGCATCTTGAATGGCTGCATGGCCATGTTGATACTTGTATCGAGAAACATCAGGGCAACGAGTCCGAACATCATGGCAGCACTGATGGTGAGCCCTAAGGAACCGGAATTCGGCAACAGACACATCACCAGCACAGCAACGGCCGCTCCCACAAACAGATAAGGGATACGACGGCCGAAGCGGGTCCAGGTCTTATCGCTCAGCGTTCCCACAATCGGTTGCACAAGAATGCCCATCAACGGGGGCAGGATCCAGAAATAACTGAGGTTATGCGGGTCTGCTCCCAGTGTGGCGAAGATTCGCGAGATATTTGCACTCTGCAAGGCGTAGGCTATCTGAACGCCAAAGAATCCGAAACTCAGATTCCACAAATTCCAAAAACTTAAATCCGGCTTTTGCTTCATATCTTAACTATAAACTTTAAACTATCAACTAAAAACTCTAAACCCTGAACTACTTCGTCGTTCCTCTTATAATCAGGCGGGTGCGGACAACGCGCTTCTCAACCTTCTCTAAAGGAGAAAGGCCCTCCACCTTGTCGATCAGGATCTCTGCAGCCTCTTCGCCCACCAGACGACCACGTTGTTCCACTGTGGTAAGCATCGGGTCACAAGCGATGGCCCGCTGACCGTTGGTAAAGCCACAGATACTGATGTCGTCAGGCACCTTAAAGCCGGCCCGCTTTACGGTATACAGGATACCGATGGCCGTATCGTCATTAACGGCAAAGAAACCGTCTGGTCGATGGTCAAGCGACAAAATCTCAGGCGTTATCGTCTCTGCCTCCGCACGATTGTCACAAATACGCACGATGGATTCGTCAACAGCCAATCCGTGCTTCAACAACGCATCCTTATAGCCGTTATAGCGGTTCTTCGAGATTTCCAACTGCATCGGACCTCCATAAAAGGCAATGCGCTGACACCCCGTTTCTATCAGATGGGTCACAGCATTATAAGTCCCCATATAGTCGTCGACCACCACACGACTGGCATTCACGCCCGTACAGATCCTGTCGTAAAACACCAAGGGAATACCGGCATCAATCAGTTTCTGGTAATGGTCGTAATTGCGCGTGTCCTTGGCCTGAGACACAATCACACCACAGACCTTATATCGGTGAAACGATTCGCAGATACGGGCCTCGCGCTCATATTTCTCGTCGCTCAGTGCCACCATGATATGATAGCCACGTGCAGAAGCCGCCTCCTCAATACCAGTCAGAATGGAAGAGAAATAATAATGCGTGAACTCAGGCACGATGACGCCGATAATGCGCTGGGGCATCACCCGACTGTGACGCAAAGCCTCACCGATGGCATTAGGATAGAAATTATGTTCGCGCGCATACGCCTGGATTGCCTTACGACGTTCCTCGCTGATGCGGGGCGAATCCTTCAGCGCGCGCGACACCGTAGCAACGGAAATTCCTAATTCCCGAGCGATATCCTTCATTGTCAGTGGGCCGTTTTTTTCCATCTTGTTTTTAGTTTTCAAGTGCAAAGATACAACTTTTCACTATTCACTATTCACTTTTCTCCCTCAAAATTGATGTATGTCAATGCAAACGTTTGCACGTTCCTAATAACGATTTTAAACCGAAAAAAGTATAATGAGGCGAAAAGATTCTTAATTTTGCACCGTCGGAGAATGACTAATAACGAAATGACTGATAAAAATATATAGTAATTAATTAACTCTAATTAAATGTAATGATGAAGCAGGTAAACATTCAGTTTCCGCTTAGGATGTTCGGCCTTTTGTTAGGCCTGTTCCTATCGGTAGGCGCCTTTGCTCAGATCGAAGTCAAAGGCCATGTGAAAGATGCTACAGGCGAACCCATTATCGGCGCAACGGTGCGCGTTGACGGCACACAAGCCGCTACTGTCACCGATTTCGACGGTAATTTCGCGCTGAAAGCCAATCAAGGTGCAGACATTACAATCTCTTACATCGGTTATCAGACCGCTACAGTGAAGGCTGCACCAAGCGTAATTGTTACACTCGTAGACGATGCACAGGTTCTGCAGAACGTGGTGGTCATCGGTTACGGTCGTGCAAAGAAATCTGATCTGACAGGTTCTGTGACAGCCATGAAGCCCGATGAATTGTCCAAGGGTATCACGAACAACGCAAGCGATATGCTTGTAGGTAAAGTCGCAGGTGTTGATGTTATTACCAGCGGTGGTGCCCCTGGTGCCGGCGCACAGATCCGCATCCGTGGTGGTGCCTCTCTGAGTGCCTCCAATGACCCCTTGTTTGTTATCGACGGTCTGGTCATTGACAACGAAACAGCAAAGGGTATGACCAACATTCTGGCTATGGTCAATCCTAACGATATCGAGACCTTCACGGTGTTGAAGGATGCCTCGGCCACAGCCATCTATGGTAGCCGTGCCTCTAATGGTGTCATCATCGTCACAACCAAGAAGGGTAAGGGCGGTTCTGCACCTAAGATCAGTTACAATGGCGACATCACCATTTCTACGATTGCCAAGAAGTATGATGTTCTCGACGCTGCCGGTTATAAGAAATTGATTTCCAGCATCGACGGACTGGACGCAAGTGCACTTGGCGATGCCGATACCGACTGGCAGGACGAGATTTTCCGCACTGCTGTCAGTACACAGCACACTGTTTCTGTTTCAGGAGGCCTGAAGAATATGCCTTATCGTTTCTCTGCAGGTGTTAATACTGCCAAAGGTATTATCAAGGAGTCGAAGATGAATCGTGCCAACGTTGGTTTGAACCTCTCCCCCAGCCTGTTGAATGACAAACTGAAACTGAACATCACTTCGAAGTTCATGTACGAGAAGAATAACTATGTGGATGCAGGCGCTGTGATTGGCGGTGCATTGGCAATGGATCCTACTCGTGACGTCTATATGGCTGGTCCCGATGGTCGTTTCACGGGTTACTATTACCAGACCCTTCAAGGTGCATCTGATGCCATCAAGGATCCCACATGGACCAAGACAACAAACTCCAATGCGCCTCAGAATCCTGTCGCTCTGCTGAACCTTGTCACTTGCAAGGCTCGTGCTTACGACTATTCTGGCAATATCGAGGCCGATTATACCCTTCCGTTCCTGGAAGATCTTCATCTGCATGCCAGCCTCGGTGCACAGTACACTGATTCTCATCAGGACGACTGGAGTGCCCACGAGTCATACGGTGCCAACTACTTCGGATGGGATGGTATTACCAATTACTGGAAATACAACATCGTAGGTAGCGCTTATGCCCAGTATATGAAGGAGATCGGTGCTCATAACATCGATATCATGGCAGGTGCCGAACAGAGCCACTACCATCGTACAGGTTACGAGGAGGGTCAGGGAACCGATCCTTATACCGGAAACGCCAATAATCCGTCTCTCCGTGAAGAGAAAGAGTGGACATCCCACAACTCACTGGTGTCTTATTTCGGTCGTCTGAACTACAACCTGCTCGACCGCTATATGTTGACAGCAACCTTCCGTGCCGATGGTTCTTCACGCTTTGCAAAAGGTAAGAAGTGGGGTTACTTCCCCTCTGTGGCGCTTGCATGGAAGATCAACAACGAGCCTTTCCTGAAGAATAGCAATTGGCTCGACGAATTGAAACTGCGCCTCGGCTGGGGTAAGACCGGTCAGCAGAACGGCATCGATGACTTCTACTATCTGCCGCTCTATGTGCGCAGTAACTCGTATGCACAATATCCCTTCGGTGATACCTATAACTATACAGCGCGTCCCAACAACTACAATACAGAGTTGACTTGGGAGAAGACCACCACCTACAATGCCGGTCTTGACCTGATGGTTCTGAACGGACGCTTTGGCGTCAACCTCGACGCTTACCTCCGCGAGACAACCGACCTGTTGGCAAGAGTTGACATCCCCGCAGGTACCAACTTCGGCGACCAGCAACTCCGCAACATCGGATCACTGAAGAACTACGGTGTTGAGTTGGCCTTCGACGTGAAGCCTATCGTTACAAACGACTTTACCTGGCAGTTGACCTATAATGTAGGTTGGAACCACAATGAGATTACCGAACTGAACACCGGTAGCGCAGACTATGTGACAGCCGGAGACAAGATTTCCCGTGGTAACAACACCAAGATCCAGCGCCACAAGGTGGGTGAGCCCATCAACTCATTCTTCGTATACCAGCAGGTCTACGACGAGAACGGCAACCCGCTGGAGGGTGTGTTCGTTGACCGTAATGCCGACGGAAAGATTAACTCCGACGACGGTTACTATTACAAGAGCCCGGCTGCTGATGTCATCATGGGTGCAACCACCAAGTTCCTCTATAAGAACTGGGATCTGAGTGCCGCCTTCCATGCTTCTATCGGCAACTATGTCTACTACGACTTCCTGTCACGTAATGCCAACGTAGGTCCAGGTCTGTTTGCCAACAGTGCATGGCGCAACACCACTCCCGAGGCTATTGAACTCGGCTGGACGGCTGCTGCCAACACCTACTCTAATGAGAACTATATGAGCGACTATTTCGTACGCAACGCTTCTTACCTGAAGTGTACGAACATCACACTCGGCTACTCATTCAAGTCGTATGACAGTTATCTGAACGGACGTGTCTATGCAACCTTGCAGAACCCGTTCATCATCACTAAGTACAAGGGTATCGACCCAGAGGTTTCTTCTGGTATCGACTCTAATCCCTACCCACGTCCTTTGAGCATCCAACTCGGACTCAATCTTAACTTCTAATTAAATAAGGAACAGAGATTATGAAAAAGATAATGATCAAAACAGCCGTCGCCGGTTTGATGCTTGCAGGTCTCACCGCTTGCACTGACGAACTGAATATCTCTTCTGTAGATCCACAGTCGTCAACGACCGCCGACCCTATTGAACTGTTAGCAAAACAATATGCCACACTGGGTGTGACAGGTCAGTCAGGACCTGCCGGAAAGGGTGATATCAGTGATGATGAAGGTGAGAGCGGATTCTACCGTACCATCTTTAATCTGGAGACCCTCTGCTCTGACGAATGTCTCTGGGCATGGCAGAACGACGCTGACATTCCTGCCATTACCAACATCGCTTGGAGTAAGGATAGTAAGCGTACCCGCTGGGCCTATATGCGCTTGGCTTTTGACGTCACGCTTTTCAACTCCTTCTTGACAGATAATGCCAGCCGCACTGAAGGTGAGTGGTCTCACTATCTGGCAGAGGTTCGCTTCTTGCGTGCCCTCCATTTCTACTATTTCCTAGACCTCTTCCACAAGGCTCCGTTTAAGTTGGAGTACGATCCCAGCATCCTGCCTGTTGAGAAGGCTGGTAAGGATCTCTATGACTGGATCGATCAGGAACTGACCGAGGTCGAAGGACTGTTGGCGCCTATAGGAGAATATAACAATTCTACCAACTTCGGTCGTGCCGACCAAGGTGCTGCCTACGCCCTTCATGCCCGTCTGGCCCTCAATTCTGAGATCTACACCGATGGTGCTACCAAGGATTACCAGAAAGCCATCGACTATTGTAACAAGGTTATCAACAGCGGCAAGTACGCCATCTCTACAGCCACCAATGCCAACGGCTATACAGGCTATGAGCAGGTGTTCATGGGCGATAACGATGTGAACCAGCAGGCCATGAAGGAGATTATCTTCCCGATTCGCCAAGATGGTAAGAAGACCCAGGAATACTCTGGCTCTACCTATCTTGTCAGTTCTACGCGTGTATCAGGTATGCCTTATAACGGTATCTCCGGTGGTTGGAGTTGTAACTTCGCGCGTCAGGCTCTCGTTCAGAAATTCTTCAGCGACCTGAAAACTGTTCCGATGGCTCCTAAGGATGAGGCCGACAAGGACACGAAGGTGAACCCCATTGAGGAATACAAGAAAACACATGGTATCGTAGATGCTAACGGAAAGCCAAGAGGTTTCCTGACCGAAGAAGAAGTCATTGCTGCCGATGAGGTACTGGGTGGTTCTACCGCCAAGATGATCCAGGTGGCTGGTGATGATCGTGCGATGTTCTATGCTGGTGTTGGTGGTGGTATTCGTACCCTGACTAACAAACAGATTACTGGCTTTACCAATGGACTCTCGATTGTGAAATGGCAGAACCGCCGTTCTGACAACAGCACCCCGAGCGATGCCACATTCTCTGATACCGACATTCCTTTGTTCCGTCTGGCAGAGATGTATCTCACACGTGCTGAGGCTCAGTATCGTCTGGGCGGCAACGATGCTCAGGCTATCGAGGATGTGAACGTGCTCCGTAATCGTGCACACGCCACACCGATCACCTCTATCAACCTTGATATGCTGGTTGATGAGTGGTGCCGTGAGTTCTACATGGAAGGCCGTCGTCGCTCAGATTTGGTCCGTTTCGGACTCTTCACCGGAAGCAAATATATTTGGGATTTCAAGGGTGGTGTCGCTACCGGCACATCTGTTGACAAGCGTTTCAACATCTATCCCATTCCTGCTACCGATATCAGCAACAACCCGAACATGACGCAGAATACGGGCTATTAATTCTATGAACGATAAAAAATGACAATAGTTATGAAACATATATTTAAAGCCATATTGCTGCCCGCACTGGTTTTGCCGCTGATGCTGACATCCTGCGAGGAAGACCGCGACAGCAATCCGACCCTCGACCTGAGTCAGGCCAGCACAACTTTCACGCTGAACATGCCAGGCAATGCGGTCAACAACACATACGACCTGATCAATGCTGAGAATGTCGTACTGACATGCAATCAGCCGAACTATGGCGGTGTTCCCTATGTGACCCGCTATTTCCCACAGGTTGCACTCGCCGAAGGCGACTTTGCAACTGGCGCATTCAAGGAACTGATGTCAAGTTCGACCGATGCCTCCAATATTGCCGTATCGGCAAATGAAATGAACGAGGCCATCGTCAACCTCTTCAAGGAGGCTAATCCCGATGCCGCATTCCAGTCGGTACCTCGCAAGGTGTCAATCCGCCTGCGTGCTATCATGGATGCGACGGGCACTGGTGAAACTTTCTCAAATATCATCACCCTGCCTAGCGTTTTGGCAACCTTCATCACGCCTCCTGCCAAACTGCCGACACAGATCTTCGTGGTTGGCTCTTCTATCCAAGATCCTTGGAAGAGTTGGAAAGTGCTGACACCTGTATTCGGACTCTCTGGTGATTTCTTCACCATGGTTTATATACCCGCTGGCGGCGAGTTCAAGTGGGGTCTTGAAAATGGCGACTGGCGCGGCTATGACCGCATCAAGGTCATTGAGGACAACGCAAATGCCGGAATCAGCAATGGCGAAGGTGGCAATATCAAAGTCGACAATGGTGGTTGGTATGTACTCCACTTCACTTGCGAGATTGTTGACAATGCCCAGCAGTTCACCCTGAAGGTAGAACCTGGTGTAGCAGGTATCATCGGTGCTTGCACAGGTGGCGACTGGAGCGAAAGTACGACATTTGCTGTACCTTCTGGCAACAGTATTTGGGAGTCTCCCGCATTTACTGGCGGTGGTGAGTTGCGTGCTTATGTGAAGGTGCCAGGCTTCGACTGGTGGCGCACAGAGTTCACACTCTACAAGGGCAATATCTACTGGCGTACGGTCGACATCCCACAGAACTGGGCCGAGAATGTCGGAGCAGATTACTCTGTAGGTGTATCTGCTGGCCAGAAACTCTATGTAGACTTCGATAACATGACTGGTGAAGTTAAATAATAAAAAGGTAACAGAATTATGAAAAAGATATTTCAATATAGCGTTGCAACTTTGGTGGGCCTTGTGCTCGCCAGTTGCACAGGCGACTACACAGACTGGGCAAGTCCCCAGATGAATCCTGCCGAGAATGCTGCCGAGAAATATGGTGTCACCTTCGTACCTGGTGAGGATGCTAATATCGTGATGCCTGTACGTAATGACGATGTCAAGTTGGTGGCTCTCAATGCCGCCAGCGACAAAGTGGCCGATTTCGCTGTGACAAGTCTGACCGTCAATGGTGAGGCCATCGATGCCACCGTCGAAAAGGGAAGCATCGTGGTGTCGGCTGCTACCCTCAATGAAATTGTTCAGAAGCAATACAACTCTCGTGCCTCCGTTGCACGCACACTCGATGTGGAATCAACAGTTTCACTGATTCTCAGCAATGGTGATGCTGTAACCGCTGACGTGAAGGGAACAACCACAGCCACCTTCACAGCCAAGCCAACACCGGCTATCGATTCCAAGGGTTACTTTATTCTTGGCGATTTTGAGAATGTCGGCTGGAATCTGCCCACGCCTCTTTGGATGAAGCAGGAGAGTGCTGGTGTGTATTCTGCTATTGTAACACTGAAATACGACGGTGACGCTTGGTTTAAGTTCTATGAAGGCTCTCATTATAGTGCTGACACTTGGGACGAGGTCAACAAAGGCGAAATGGGTTGCGCTGAGAATGGCGACAAGTCACTTGAGAACTTCCTCGTCTACAAAGGCGATGACCAGGCTGTCCAGACCCCCGTTATCAGCGGTGACAAGGGCAATGTCTACAAGGTGATACTCGACATGAACAACCTGACCTATAAGGTGGTTCGTCAGGCCGTCAACTACTACATCATCGGTGGTCCTAAAGACTGGGCACAGACTGCTGCAAGCAAGGAGTTCAAGTTTGGTCAGGCCGATATCGATGTGCCCGTCTATACCATTGTCTTCCCTGCAGCCGCAGAAGGCGATACATGGTTTGCTATTGCCGACGACAAGGCTTGCGACGCCATTACGACAGACAACAACGATGCTGCATGGAAGATGCTCTTCGGAACAACAAGTGGCAATGGCCTCAGCGGCACTTCTGGAACGCTTGCCCGCAGAAACACCCTCAGCGACGACGGTTCGTTCAAGGTAGCCACAGGTGCCAAGTTCATCAGTGTTACCATCAACATGAAGGATATGACTTATGAAATCAAGTCACTTAACTTCAACCAGTATCTCTATGAGGCTGGCGTCAACAACGACTGGGGTAAGATAGAACAGCCTTTGTACAGTCCAAATATGGATGGCAACTACACAGGTTTCTTCTATGCTCAGGATGCCGACTGGTCTGGTGGTAAGGGTGCTTTCAAATTCCAGGGTGCTTTCAACACATGGGATGAAGGAAACTTTGGTACAGGCACCATGAGCGACGACGGTCTGACAGGAACGTTGATCAACGACGGTGGTTCTGGCAACGTTATGGTAGAGCCTGGCTTCTATCGCGCTGATGTCAATCTGACCAATATGACCTTCACGATGACCCGTATCAACTCCATCTTCGTTGTGGGTAGTGCCGTCAACAATGATTGGGATAGAGGTGTCGAGATGACCTACAATATCGCTGATCGCTGCTGGGAGTGCACCACTACGCTCAACGAGGGCCAGATCAAGTTCAAGGGCAATGGCACTTGGGACAACCTCGACGGCAACTGGGGTGGAACGCTTGACAATGTCGTCAACGGCTCTAACGATAATATCGACACGCCGCTGACAGGCAAGGTCACCATCAAGTTCTATCCGCGCTGCGACACCAAGTCGTATGCCACGATTACTGCAGCCGAATAATAATTAATACTCATGTCAGGCGAGTCGTAGCAGATTACGGCTCGCCTGCTTTTTCATTCCAACATAAAACTATGATGAAGACCTTCCTTTTATCCCTCATGACCCTCCTCGCAACGACGGTCTGTGCGCAACCCAAACGCTATCTGGGCGGCGACATCTCACTATTGCCTTCCTACGAGGCACAAGGTACGGTGTATAAAGACTTCAACGGACGACAGATCAAACTGCTACCCTTCCTGAAGCAACAGGGATGGAATGCGGTGCGCGTGCGACTGTTCGTGGATCCGCAGAATGCCCCCGAAGGACACAAGGGCGAGGGCGTGTGTCAGGATCTTGACTACGTCATCAAGTTCTGTCGGCAGATTAAGCGGACTGGCCTTGCGCTGATGCTCGATTTCCACTACAGCGACACCTGGGCTGATCCAGGCAAGCAGTTCACGCCCAAACGTTGGCAGCACTGCGATGCCGAAACGATGATTGATAGCGTCTATGCCTACACACGCGCTTCACTCCTAGCGATGAAAAAGGCCGGCATCTCGCCAGAAATGATCCAGGTGGGCAACGAGATCACCAACGGTATGCTTTGGCCCACAGGACAACTCTACATAAAAGGCGACAGCACAACCACCCAAGAGCGTTGGGACATTCTCTGCCGTCTGCTGAAAGCCGGTAGCAAGGCCTGTCGTGAAATATGCCCCAAGGCGCAGGTTATCATCCATACCGAGAAGGCTGGCGACTGGAACATCACCCGCGACTACTACACACAAATGCGCCAGCACGATGTCGACTACGATATCATTGGCCTGAGTTACTATCCCATGTGGCACGGCACCATCCCCAACCTCGGAAAGACGCTCGATCATCTGTCCTGGCTCTTCCCAGAGAAACCCGTCATGATTGTAGAGACGGCAGCCTATTACTCCCACGAGCACGATCCTTGGTCGAAAGAAGACACCTATGCCGAGTTCTATCCCATCAGCATCGAAGGACAAACGCAGTTCACCCGCGAACTCATTACAGAGTTGAAGCACCATCACAACGTCACAGGCCTCTTCTGGTGGTTCCCAGAGGAGAATGCTTTCAATAACAATGTAACGAAAGGCTGGCTCAATCGCGGACTCTTCAACAACCGCACCGGCCAGGCCCTTCCCGCATTAAGGGAGTACAACAAATTCTGAAGCATTTCACCACACCCCAATAAAGCCCAATTAATTCAAATCGTCGAATGAATTAATTCAAACGATGATTTGAATTAATTCACGCAGTTTTTCTTCATTTATTTAGGTGGTGCCGCATTAGAAGAGAGTGTTACAAATGCTCTTTATCATAGAGATTATAGACTCTATGAGCCAGTAGAGATAACTATTGAGCCAGACAGAATAAGCATACTAAGCCATTCGGGACCCGACAGGTCTATTAGCGCTGAGGCGATAAGACAAGCACGTGCTTTGCGTTCTCGTAGGTACAAGAATCGCAGGCTAGGTGATTTTTTAAAAGAATTGGGATTGGCGGAAGGGCGAGCCACGGGTATTCCCACCATACAAACAGCACTCGAAACAAATGGCTCAGGTAGAGCAACAATAGAAACTGATGACGAAAGGACTTATTTCTTGATAGACATACCGTGCCATCCTGATTTCAAAAACGAGCCCTTAAATATTAAAAATGATTCTGACATTTCGATAATAGGCTTAAAAGACATATTGGTGGATGTATATCTTGTTGTAAAAGACCATCCATACGAGACAATTGCTCAACTTGCAGAAAGGTTAGGAATTGGAGAAAGAGCCATGAAAGCCCGTATTGACAATTTGAAGAAAGCAGGTTTTATCGGAAGAAAAGGAAGAAGACATGGATATTGGATTATCCTGAAATAAGACAAACATTGTCTTTAAGAGTGTCTTTATGAATGTCTTTAAGAGTGTCTTTATGAATGTCTTTATGAATGTCTTTAATACCTTGTAAAAAAGCGGCTTTAAAGTCGAGCGGCAGACATAATATGAATATGGAACAACCCGAACTAGCGAACTACAATGCAAGGTGTAGGCAAGCCCTTCCCATACTCATTTAGTATGCGAACACTATGCCAAGGGTATGGCAAAGGCGAAAGTGGAGCGAGGCTAGGATATGTTGCCTTATAGCAAATAGCAGGGGTCAAATTTACCCTCCCTTCCTCCCGTCACAGACCTCAAAGGGCGATGTACAAAGGGCTGAGGGCACGGGAGGGATGTCAATTCTCCCTCCCATCTCCCTCCCGTTTTCAACACGTCGTCCTCCCATTACCATAAAAGGGACCCAGAAAGGGAGGGTTACGGGAGTGAGAACAAATCTCACTCCCGTGGCTCAATGCCTGTAAATAAAGGCGCTCCAAGAAAAAACGGGAGGAAGGGAGGGACATTTGGGGCATCCACAATTTTTCTACCAAGAGTTCGCGTTTAGTCCGACGTGTTCGGACTCTCAGTCCGTAAGGAGCGAACTGTCAGTCCGTCTGTACGGACTAAAATTTCAACAGGGGTACAAATTGTCCCCCACTTGGATATTGGTTCAGGGTCTGGGTTCAGGCTGAATCAGAGAATAGAATGTATCGTTTAATAGGATTATTTATGCAACCGTTTGCACATTGTAACTTGCATATTTATAGCCGTTTGGAGAATCAACGAACGGCTTTTTTGCGTAAATTTGCACCAGGTTTAACAATCAAGATAACAAAAACGCTTATGCAAAGACTTTACACGACGCTCATCGCCCTCATCGCCACCATCAGTATGATGGCTCAGGAATGGGGATGGCCCAGTAACTATCCTGGCGTGATGTTGCAGGGATTCTATTGGGACGGTTACTCCGATAGTAAATGGACTGTGCTTGAAAGCCAGGCAGATGAACTGTCACAATACTTCGACCTTATCTGGGTACCTAACTCAGCCTATGCCAACGCCCTTACCAATAACATGGGCTATCACCCCGTCTATTGGTTCGACCATAAGAGTGCTTTCGGCTCAGAAGCAGAACTGCGCTCAATGATCAACACCTTTAAGCAGAAAGGCACAGGCATCATAGAGGATGTGGTAATCAACCATCGCGCCAGCGTTGACGCTAACTGGCTGAACTTCCCTGCCGAGACTTGGAGAGGTGAAACCTACCAGTTGACGGCTGAAGACATCTGTCAGAATGATGAGTCGAAGAATAGCGGTTATAACCCTACAGGTGCCTTGGATACTGGTGCTAATTGGGATGGTGCCCGCGATTTGGACCACACGAGTGGGAATGTGCAGAAGAATGTCAAAGCCTATCTTGATTTCCTGCTTAACGACCTTGGCTATGTGGGATTCCGTTACGATATGGTAAGTGGCTATAGCCCCAGTTTCACAGGAGATTATAATGTCACAGCCAAACCGACCTATTCCGTAGGTGAATACTGGACGGATGAGGGCTTGCCTGGTATTGTAAACTGGGTGAATGGTACGAAGGTGGATGGCGTCATTCAGAGTGCAGCCTTTGATTTCACGATGAAGTGGAATATCAATGCTGCTTTCTCGAATGGTGGCAACTGGAGCAAACTTGATAATGCCTGTTTGACCACGCAGAGTGGCTTGGACCGTTATTCTGTTACTTTTGTGGACAATCACGATACAGGTCAGAACGGTCATCAACCGCTTTATGCCAACGTTGAGGCTGCCAATGCCTATATTCTCACGATGCCTGGTACACCTTGCGTCTGGCTGCAACACTGGATGACCAGTAAGAATGCCATCAAGAAGATGATTGCCGTGCGTAAAGCAGCAGGCATAACCAATGAAAGTGAGATCCTGAAGAAAGGTGTTGAAGGTAATGGTTATGTGCTCCTTGTGAAGGGTTCCAATGGCAATATGCTACTCCTATTGGGTAATCCGACGGCAGAAACCAACGGCTATAAACTGGCCACTGAAGGCACGAAATATCAACTTTACGTTAGCGAGGGCGTAGACCTGAGCAAGGTGGAGGCCGTTGACAAAGAAACAAGCACTTTCGTGGCCCCAGATTTCTGTCAGGTGAATGACGGCGAGATCTGTGCCTTCTTTGAGGCTCCATCGTCTTGGAGTATCGTGAAATGCTGGGCTTGGGACGGTCAAGGCAATTATACAGGCGGGAAATGGCCTGGTGCCGTTTGCACAAAGGTTGGAACCAACAACGGCAAGGCTGTATGGAAATGGACATGGGACAAAACCTATACCGGCTCCACTGCCACCTGTCCGACACAGATTATCTTCAACAAT
>Ga0265301_10002803_pt1 | contig 19481 bp, 16 predicted proteins | sample AusTroGonzalo_MG_2_FD_193488 | JGI IMG/M metagenome (GOLD analysis project Ga0265301, IMG submission 193488) | Bovine rumen microbial communities from tropical cattle in Woodstock, Queensland, Australia - Gonzalo_04 | ecosystem: Host-associated > Mammals > Digestive system > Stomach > Rumen ... | reverse complement strand
AGAACCAAGCACAATCCAAAAAAGACAAACCGGTCCGTATAAAGCGCCCAAAATCGCTCCGAAAACAGGCCCCAGACCTGCAATATTTAAAAATTGAATGAGAAACACGCGCCAGGGCGAAAGCGGCATATAATCCACCCCATCGGCATAAGTAATAGCCGGCGTTTTGTGATCAACGCAAATATCAAAAACCTTCTCAACAACAGCGCCATAAATAATATACCCTAAAACAAGGCAAAAAACAGATATAAAAAAAAGTCCCATCGATAAAAGTCCTTTAGAGATATTTCAAAATTACAAAACCGCCGATAAGCAAAATCAAAAACAAAATCGAAAGCCAGCCGAGGTTTTTCTCAATAAACGTTTTCATCGGTGCACCATATTTTTTTAAGAGCCATGCCACCACAAAAAATCGCCCGCCGCGTGCCAAAATTGAGGCAACCGTGAATACGACCAAATCAAGATGAACAACACCTGAAGCAATCGTAATAATTTTATACGGAAACGGTGTTAAACCGGCACCGAAAACAATCCACGCGCCATATTCGTGATAATAGTTTTCAAAGCTGTGAAATTTTTCCAAATACCCGTAAAATGAAAGCAAAGGCTCTGCAATCGTTTGAAAGAAAAATACACCGATGGCATACCCGAAATATCCACCCAAAACCGAAGCAAATGTTGCAAAACCTGCAATGCGCCACGCTTTTGAGGGCACAGCTAAAATCATTGGGATGAGCATAATATCAGGCGGAATAGGGAAAAAAGAACTTTCAGCGAAAGCCACGGCAAAAAGCGCCATCATTGCGCCCTTACCTTCCGAAAGCTCTAACATCTTGTCATAAATTTTGCGCACAAACTTCATATTTTTTCCTTTTAATGACAAGACTATAAAAAGAAGAGATTAAAAAGTCAATAAATTAACAAATAAAACAACAAGCCGGATTTTGAAAAAAAACGAATACTTTTATAAAAAAGTCAAAATGCGGAGAATGAGGCAAATAATAAGAGAATTTCTCAAAAGCGACAGGAGTGTACGTGTTGGTACATAACTTAGCTTTTGAGAAGTTTTCTGTACTTAGTTGCCCATTATACGCATTTTTAAGAAATTTTGCCGTGACAGTGTTTATATTTTTTCCCACTCCCACACGGACACAAATCGTTGCGCGCAACCTTGCCCCATGTTGCAGGGTTTTGGGGATCAACAGCACCTGTTTCATGCTTAAACGGTGTTTGCGATTCTTTTGCTTCTGCGGGCTTCTGACCCGTTAAAACATTTTCAGGTTCTTCATGAACGGCATTTGTCTTAATGTTTTGAGCACGCTCTTCAGCCTGACGCGCTTTTTCATCAGAATTGGCTTTAATCACCGTACGGCAAGTCACCACAGTCACCTGCTCTTTGAGAATATCAAGAAGATCTGAAAACATATTAAAAGCTTCTTTTTTGTATTCGTTTAGCGGATCTTTCTGCCCATAAGCACGTAAAACAATGGTATGACGCATCTGATCTAAAGTCGCAATATGCTCTTTCCATAAAAAGTCAAGCGTTTGAAGGAGAATGCTCTTATCAACCATTTTAACAATATCTTCGGGAACAGCAGCATTCTTTTCTTTCAAATCTTTTTCAACTTCTGCTAAAATCTTTTCTTTCAAATCAATGGTTGAAATACCGTCAACATTTGCCCAATTAACAACCGGAATAACAAAACCCGTTATTTTTGTAAGCTCTTGTTGCAAAGTCTCCAACTGCCAATCTTTTTTATCTGAATGATAAGGTAAATAAGTATCAATGAGCTTTTCTAAACATTCTGCACGCATCGCAGCAACACTATCAGAAACATCATCTGTTTCCATCAATTCTTTACGTTCGGCATAAATCACCTTGCGTTGCTCATTCATCACATCATCATATTTAAGCAAATTCTTTCTGATATCAAAGTTGCGTTCTTCCACTTTCTGCTGAGCTTTTTCCAAAGCTTTTGAAAGCCACGGATGAACAAGCGCCTCACCTTCCGGTAAACCTAAGCGATGTAATACGGCAGACATACGCTCAGAGCCAAAAATACGCATCAAATCATCTTCAAGTGAAAGGAAAAATTTTGATGTGCCCGGATCGCCCTGACGTCCCGAACGACCGCGAAGCTGATTATCGATTCGTCTGCTTTCATGACGTTCGGTACCTAAAATATACAAGCCGCCGGCTGCCAAAACTCTTGCTTTATCTTCTTCAACTTCCGCTTTAATTTTTGCTTTTAATTTTTGAATTTGTTCTTCAGATTCGTCGCCTTTCAAAAGCGCTTTAAGCTTCATATCGGGGTTACCGCCAAGCTGAATATCCGTTCCGCGTCCGGCCATGTTTGTTGAAATAGTAATTGCACCCGACACACCGGCTTGCGCCACAATCGCAGCTTCGCGCTCATGGTGGCGTGCATTTAAAACTTCAAACTTCAAATTTGGCGCAGCTTTTGCAAGCAAATCAGCCACAATTTCAGATTTTTCAACCGAGGTTGTACCCACCAAAACAGGCTGCCCACGTTTGTGGCAATCTAAAATGGTGTTAATAATTGCTTTGTATTTTTCAACTTCCGTACGATAAATTTCATCATGCTCGTCAACCCTGATCACAGGTTTATTTGTCGGAATTTCAACACAAGGCAAGTTATAAATATCCATAAACTCGGCTTCTTCAGTCATGGCCGTACCCGTCATACCGGATAATTTCGGATAAATTCTGAAATAATTTTGGAAAGTAATCGAAGCAAGTGTTTGATTTTCAGATTGAATTTCAACGCCCTCTTTAGCCTCTAAAGCCTGATGCAAACCGTCAGAATAACGTCTGCCTTCCATCACACGACCGGTAAACTCATCAACAATCACAACTTTGCCGTCTTTAACAATGTAATCCACATCTCTCGAAAACATTTTGTGAGCTCTTAAAGCTTGGTTGACGTGGTGAACGAGTGTCACATTGGAAATATCATACAAACTTCCGTCTTTAATCAGTCCAACCTTTTTCAAAAGCTCTTCAACATGAGTCATACCCGCTTCTGTTAATGTCACGGTTTTTTGTTTTTCATCTTTTTCATAATCTGAATCCGAAAGTTCCGGAATAACTTTATTAACTGAAATATATTTCTCAGATGAATCTTCTGCCGCACCTGAAATAATAAGCGGCGTTCTGGCTTCATCAATCAAAATCGAGTCCACTTCATCGACAATGGCAAAATTAAATTCGCGTTGAACACGATCCGCCAAAGAAAATTTCATATTATCTCTTAAATAGTCAAAACCGAGCTCATTATTTGTTCCGTATAGAATATCTGAATTATAAGCCTGACGGCGCTCAACATCATTTTTTTCATGGATAATATAATCAACACTTAAACCCAAAAAGCGATAAACTTGCCCCATCCACTCAGCATCACGCTTGGCCAAATAATCATTAACGGTAACAATATGAACACCTTTTCCGGTCAATGCGTTCAAATAAGCGGCCAAAGTTGCCACAAGTGTTTTACCTTCACCGGTTTTCATTTCGGCAATCATACCTTTATGAAGCACAATACCGCCAACAAGCTGCACATCATAATGGCGTTGTCCTAAAGTACGTTTAGCGGCTTCACGAACGGCGGCAAAAGCCTCCGGCAACAAGTCATCTAAAGTTTCACCATTTTTGAGACGTGCACGAAATTCATCTGTTTTAGCTTTTAGTTCAACATCCGAAAGCTTGATAAAATCAGGCTCAAGAGCATTGATTTTTTCAACGATTTTAAATTGTTTTTTCACAAACCTGTCATTAGCACTGCCAAATAGCATGCGGGCGATTTTATTAATCATGAGACGTACCTTATTTATATTACAATATTTTACATTTAGTGTTTATTAAAACTAAAGTCAATACCGGCTTGAAAAGTTATAAACCGCTCACAAAAAAATACTTTGAAATAAACAAGAAAAAGTTTATATTCCTATCAGTTGTTTTAATAAACCTTTAGGAGAAATCGGATGCAAAAGAAATATGTTTTAGGCGGTGTATCTGCCGTTATCGTTTTGGCTTTGGGTGCCACAGCGGCTTTCAAAGTCAACGCACAAAAGAATGTTGGCGTCGCCGCTCGTGTTAATGGTGAAGTCATCAGTATTGAAGAAATCAAAAAAGGCTATGAGGATAATCCGCAAATTGCCTCACAAGTTCCTTTTAATGAATTTTACGGTAAAGCTCTTGACATTTTTGTTAACGGAAAGCTTTTATACCAAGCTGCTCAAAAAGCAAATGTTGAAGAATCTTCAGAATATAAAGAGCAACTCAAAACAGCTCAGGAAGATTTGGCACGAAAAGTTTTCTTAGAAAAAACCGTGGAAGAAAAAGTGACCCCTGCCGTTGTTCAAAAGTTCTATGAAGATGAATATGTTAAGAAGTTTGAAAGCAAAAAAGAAATGCAGGCAAAACATATCTTGGTTGAAAATGAAAAAACAGCCAAAGAAGTTATTGCCAAGTTAGATAGTGGTGAAGATTTTGATCAAATTGCCAAAGAATACACCAAAGACAAAACTGTTGATTTAGGCTATTTCACGGAAGATTTAATGGTTCCTGAATTCACGAAAGCCTCCCTACAATTAAAAGTTGGCGAATATACAAAGCAACCTGTAAAAACTCAGTTTGGATACCACATCATTTTGTTGACGGATATCCGCGATTCTTCTCCGCTTCCGCTTGCTGATTTAGAACCTCAAATCAAAAATATTTTAGGTCAGCAAGTTATTGCTGAAACTTTTGATAACCTTTATAAAGAGGGCAATGTTGAAAAGTTCGATTTGAACGGTAATAAAATACCTGAAACAAAAGAAGAAAAATAAACAATCTTAAAACATTAAAAGCAGGCAATCAAATGCCTGCTTTTTTTCATAAAAAGCAAAGCAAGACCGAGAACCCTTTAAGGTTCGAGTCCCCACTCCTCAAAAAACAAAAAAACATCCCTTGATGAGATGTTTTAAAAATGGTAGCGGAGGGCTCGAGGATGAAAATATCCCATAATGGATATTTTCACCGCAAGAGGCGAAGTTTGTTTGTTTCGAGCAAGGAAGCGAAAAGCTTCTACAGCGAGATTAACAAACAAGTGTCCGAAGCTTTGCTTTTTTTTCGTAAAAAGCAAAGCAAGACCGAGAACCCTTTAGGGTTCGAGTCCCCACTCCTCAAAAAACAAAAAAACATCCCTTGATGAGATGTTTTAAAAATGGTAGCGGAGGGGGGACTCGAACCCTCGACACGCGGATTATGATTCCGCTGCTCTAACCAACTGAGCTACTCCGCCATAAACTTTCAAACATAAATAACGAACTTCATTTTTCTTGTCAAGTAAAAAATAATAAAAAACAAACCCCGCAGATAAAATCATACGGGGCAAGGAACTAAAAAAGTAAATTTAATTAATTCTCCAAAGAGCGACGCAAAACGTTCACGCTCTCTGCCAAAGAGGCATCTTCCCCGATTAATCCCTCAACTTTACGCACAGCGTGCATCACTGTTGTGTGATCTCTGTCAAACTTACGACCGATTTCAGGAAGAGAACGTGATGTCAATTGCTTTGCCAAATACATCGCAATCTGACGTGGCCTTGCAACTGTTCTGGCTCTTCTTGAAGATTGTAACTCCTTAACGGAAATGTTAAAATATTCGGCAACCTTCTTTTGAATTTCATCAATCGTTGTCTTACGGTCGATTGAACGTAACATATCTTTTAAGATATCTTGTGTCATATCAAGCGTAATTTCATTTCTTGATAAAAGCTGAGAATGAGCAACGATTCGTCTCAAAGAGCCTTCCAATTCTCTGATGTTGGAGGTAATTTTTTGTGCTAAAAATTCCGCAACTTTTTCCGGTAACTGGATTCCCATCTGTTTGGCTTTATAATTCAAAATTCCCATTCTCAAATCAAAATCCGTCGGATGAATGTCAGCAACCAAACCGCCACCCAAGCGAGATTTCAAACGCATCTCGATTCCTTCTAAATCTGTCGGTGATTTATCTGCGGAAATAATAATCTGACGCCCTTCTTCAATCAAAGAATTAAACGTATAGAAAAATTCTTCCTGAGTCGATTCTTTATTGCTCATAAACTGAACATCATCAACCATCAAAACATCAACGGCTCTGAATTGCTCTTTAAATGCCGCCGTATCTTTATAGCGCAAAGCCTTCACAAACTTAAACAAAAATTGCTCAGCAGATAAATAAATAACATTCCGGCTCGGATCTTGTTGTTTAATGTGCCAGGCAATAGCGTGCATCAAGTGTGTTTTACCAAGTCCGACGCCTGAATATAAAAAGAGCGGATTAAACGAAACGTTTCTGGATTCGGCAACTTTTTTGGCCGCTGCACAAGCAAATTCATTTGTTTTACCAACCACGAAAGAATCAAAAGTATAATTAGGATTAAGAGGAGCGGAAAGCTGCATAAAACCTTCACGTGTACCGTAATCATTAAAGCTATTGATTGAGCCAAAATTCGGCATATAAATATTCTGCGGAGTTGGTGTTGAAGAAATCTTTTTCAAAAGCGAATTATCAGCATGTGTTTGAACAACAAAATTAATCTTTTTAATGCTCGGATTTTTGTGTTCCCAAATTTTATGGATTCGATCAGAATAATGCGTTAACACCCAGTTTTTCATGAAAGCTGTCGGAACACAAATATTCATCACACCGTTTGTATATGTTCCTAAGCTCAAGGGTCTCAGCCAGCTATCGAAAGCCGTTTCACCGAATTCCATTTTCAATTGGCTGCAAATTTGTCCCCATTCATCTTGAACAGAATTGTCATTATTCTTGATTGCTTGCTCAGCCATTCATTTAATTCCTTATTTAAATACTGGTTAATCCGTTTTTTTGATACGTTAATAATTTCTTAAAGTGGTTTTGATACTAAACAGATTTTTTTTTAACCTCAAGCAATTTTTTTTCAATTTTTTAAATTATTTTTCTTGACACCGATTCTCTTTAAAAGTGCCCGATTCTCTAGGCTTTTATGACAAAAAACGCACAAAACATCGACCGCATAAAGCGGACATTTTGTGCGTTAAAAAAACGATAAAAAATTAAAACTATAAAGCTTTAATTTTTTGTGCTAAACGAGAAACCGTACGTGATGCCATATTTTTATGGAAAACACCTTTTTGAGCAGCACGCATCATCTCTGACTCGGCAACCTTGAAAGCAACTGTTGCTTCTTCTTTATTGCCTGCAGCAATCAAAGCATCAACTTTTTTTACAAAAGTACGAACGCGGCTTCTTCTCATACCGTTGATGAGGCTACGTTTATTATTTCTTACAATTCTCGTTTTTGCCGATTTATGATTGGCCATATTTTTATTCCTATTAATTAATTTTTACTGGTATGACTTTATAACCGTTTAAATTATCGAAAGTCAACAATAATTTTAAAAAAAAATAAAATTTTCTTTGTAAAATCTGTTTTTATATATTAAAAAGCACCCATGAACACAAAAAAGACGAAATCAAAAAAATATTTTGCTCCTCAAAACGAAGGAAAATTTCATGCATGCGATTTTCCGGGCTGTAAAGAAAAAGGCGAATATCGCGCGCCGAAAGACAAAACCTTAAAAGAATACTATTGGTTTTGCTTAGAGCACGTTGCTGAATACAACGCCAAGTGGAATTATTATGCCGATGAAAATGGCGCTTCTCAGGAAAAACCTGAAAGAAAAATGCACTTTGGCGGTTTTTCTTCCAAAATAAAATATCAGTTCGGCTACGATTTTATTGATGAACTCGGAGATATGCTCCGATTCGATAACCAAGATCAGCAGCACATCATTTATTTTAACGCACATGACCGAGAGTGCGCTCAAACAATGAACATTTCTCTTAAAGATTTAACGATTGACACGTTAAAAAAGCAATATAAAAAACTCGCACGAAAATATCATCCTGATGTCAATGACGGCGATAAATCTTGCGAGGAAAAATTCAAAAAAATCACAACGGCTTATAATGATCTCATGAAAAAACTAAAGCCTTAACTTTTATAGCCTTTTTCAACCGATTGTTTAATTAAATAAGGCAACATCTGAGCATTAATTTCCATATTATCTGCCTTTTGCTTTAACTGCTCGGCATACCATCCAAGAAAAGCAACAAACTCTTGATTTAACCTATCTTTATAAACAGTCATTTCCTTTAAAGTTAAACCAAAAGTTTCATTCATGTGCCTTTTCCAACCGGCAAGATTATCTTCATGCAAAAACACACGGCGTCTACCGTCTTTCTCATCCCTTTCAATAAAAAACTTCAAACCCGTTTTATGCATAAAAGAATTATCTTCTTCCACATACTGCCAATCACCTTTAAAATGATCTATCTTCCCATGAACCTCTTCAGGATGATACAGTTTCAATAAACTCTTATCAAATTGTTCTTTTGCCATTTTTTTTCTCTATATACAAACCATCTGTGAAAACAGTGTAACATATTTTTTAATTATTTCAATACGCTTTTGATAATCCGCTAAATTTCCTTCAATAAAAATCTTCTGATCCGGCCTGATTTGCACCACTCCGAATGAGCGATTAACCAAATCAATTAATTTATCAACCGCCTTAAAAACATTATTATGAAAAGAAATCATAATGCCTTTAGCACCTGCCTCAACCTTTGAAATACCTGCGTGATAACATATTTGTTTAATTTCAATAGTATCAAACAAATTTTCAACCTCTTCGGGCAATTTTCCGAAACGATCAACAAACTCAGCTCTCATATCCAAAAGCTCATCTTTTGTTTGAAGCGAGCCGATTCGTTTATAAAGCCCTAAACGCACACCCAAATCTTTCACATAACTTTCAGGAATCATCACAGGGATTCCCGTCATAATCTGCGGGCTGAATTCATCTTGCTCAATATCTTTTGCAGCTTCATTAATCATCAATGCTTTTTGGCGTGTAATTTCTTCTTGCAACATATGCTGATAGAGCGCGATACCCACATCTTTAATATGTCCGGATTGCTCTGTTCCCAACACATTGCCTGAGCCTCTGATATCCATATCATGCGAGGCAAGCGAAAAACCGGCACCCAACGTATCAAGCGCAGATAAAATATTCAGTCTTTTTAACGCAACAGGTTTGAGTTTTTTCTGCTCCGGTATGGTAAAATAGCAATATCCGCGCACTTTTGAACGCCCGATTCGTCCTCTTAACTGGTAAAGCTGCGCAAGCCCGAACATATCAGCTCTGAAAACAATCATCGTATTGACCGTCGGCATATCAATACCCGATTCGATAATGGTGGTTGAAAGCAAAACGTCATATTTAAGATTTGAAAAACCTTCCATCACATCTTCCAAATCTTTAACTTTCATTTGCCCGTGTGCCACCGCAATTTTAACATCCGGCAAAAGTTCTCTTAAAATCTTTTCAATTCCCGGAATATCAGACACGCGAGGACAAACAAAAAACGTTTGACCGCCACGATATTTTTCACGCAAAATCGCCTCTTTAATCATCACTTTATCAAAGGGCATTACAAACGTTCTTGCAGCCATCCTGTCAATAGGCGGCGTTGCAATGATGCTTAAATTTTTAACGCCCGTTAATGAAAGCTGCAACGTTCTCGGAATTGGAGTCGCCGTTAATGTCAAAACATGCACGTCTGACTTCAAAGCTTTAAGCTTTTCCTTATGCGTCACACCGAAATGTTGCTCTTCATCAATAATCAAAAGCCCCAAATTACAAAACTTCACATTCTCGGAAAGAAGCGCATGAGTCCCGATCACAATTTCAACGCTTCCGTTCTTAAGCCCTTCAATTGTTTCTTTGGCTTCTTTAGGGGGTGTTAACCTTGAAAGCATTCTCACTTTAACGTCAAAACCCTCTAAACGAGACTTAAAATTCAAATAATGTTGACGTGCCAAAAGTGTTGTCGGCACAATAAGCGCAACCTGTGCCCCGTTTGATGCCACAACAAAAGCAGCCCTTAAAGCAACTTCAGTTTTTCCAAAACCCACATCACCGCAAATGAGCCTGTCCATCGGCTGACCGGTATTTAAGTCTTTTAGAACGTCAACAATTGCATGCATTTGATCATCTGTTTCGTGATATAAAAAGCGCGCGCAAAAATCATCATACACGCCTTGCGGCGGTGCAAAACTGTCAGCTGTTTTGAGCTCACGCTCAGCCGCCACTTTAATCAAACTTGAAGCAATCTCTTTGATTTTTTCTTTGGCTTTGGCTTTCTTAACTTCCCACGCTTGCGAGCCTAATGTATCAAGGCAAACGCTTTCATCGTCTGATCCATAGCGCGAAATCACATCAATGTTTTCAACCGGCACAAAAAGCTTATCATCATGCGCATATAAAATTTTCAAACAATCATGCGGTGCCCCGCCGGCCATAATGTTTTCAAGGCCCATAAAACGCCCTAAACCGTGTTCAATATGAACCACAAGTTCACCGACATTTAGCGAGGAAATATCTTCAATAAAATCTTGCGCTTTAACTTTGCGTACGCGTTTGTTTTGCCGCTCACCGAAAATATCCGATTCGCCAATCACACAGAACACATCTGTCTTAAAACCATGATCCAAATCAGCCACAACAACGGCAATTTTCTTTTGATTCATCAATTTCAAAGCAGTTTCAAAAGTATCTGCAAGCACTGCATTTTTGATGCCGTATTCATCAAAAATAACCATTAGTTTTTCTCGAGAGCCGAGTGTGTTGCAACAAATCAAGCGCATCAATTTGGCATTGGCACTTAAATAATCTTTCAAATCTTCATAAACCGTTTTAAGCGAAATATTCTTGGCATGCGCAAAATCTCTCGACGGTATGACAGACAAATTGACAACATCAGCAGAAGTCGGCGTTGAAAGATCACTTAAAAAAATTGCATTTTTTTGCCTTAAAAGCGCTTCAAAATCTTTTTGATTAACATACATCAAATCGGGCAAAACCGGCCTGTAGACCATATCGGATGAAACATCTTTAACTTTCAAAGCCTCGATTCGCGCCGTGTAATAATCATAAATACTGTCTTCTTTAGAGCTCACTGCCTCCATAATGTGCTGGCTTAAAACGACAAGCGCCATCGGCACATAATCAAAAATTGTTTTTAGCGGCTCGTCATAAAAAAACGGCAACCAGTTTTCAAAACCTATATATTTTACCCCGTTTGAAATACTTTCATAAAGCTCATCTTTCAAGCCTGCCGCACCAAACGATTCGCGATAGTTTTGGCGAAAGTTTTGAATGGTATTTTTATCTAAAACCACCTCGTCTGCAATTTTAAGGGCATATGATTTAACCTCACCTGTTGTGCGTTGTGAAATAACATCAAAGGTGCGAATTTTTTCAATTTCATCATCAAACAAATCAAGCCTTAAAGGCACATTTGAAGAAGCCGGGAAAATATCGATAATATCACCGCGCACGGCATATTCGGCAGGCTCCATCACCTGCTCGACTTTTGTGTATCCGTTAATAGAGGCGTAATGCATAAAATCATTAAAATCAAATTTTCCGCCCACCTCAAAAATGCGCTGAGAATTTAAGAAGATTTTTTGCGGTGGCAATTTTTGCAAAACAGACCCCACACTTGCCACAATCAAGCGTGGCTTTTTAACATTCGGCTCAAAAGAAAGCCTTGAAAGTGTTTCAAGCCTCTGCCCGACAACACTCACATTCGGTGAAACCCTATCATACGGCACCGTATCCCAAGCAGGCAATTTCAAAACTTGAACATCAGGTGCTAAAAAAGAAAAACAAGAAGCAATTTCTTCCAATTCTTTACCGCTGCTTGCAACATATAAAATATCGCGCTGACTTGTTTTGATGAAATCTGCAAGCAAAAACGGCGTGTAACTTAAAGGCACGCTTGAAATTGTTTTACCTAAAAATGCTTCAATGCTTTTTTCCATAAGCCATGATATAAAGAATTTTATGCCTTAAAGCAAGAAAAAGATTTTTTTATCTTGATTTTATAAAACAGATATTTTATAAAAAAGAGCAATTTATGGGGCTGTAGCTCAGTTGGGAGAGCGAATGGTTCGCAATCATTAGGTCGGGAGTTCGATCCTCCTCAGCTCCACCAATAAAAAAACGAGTTCAATACTCGTTTTTTTATTGAAGTTTTTTATCTTTCCGGTTTATAGACTTTATAGCCGCCGTCAACATAATCTTTCAAAACTTTTTCGCCGGCAGCTTGCTCTATATTTCCGTAAACCGTAATACCGCGCTTTTGAAATTCTTCAAACCAATTTGGTTTAAACCCTTCGTCAAACCCCGTTATTTCCTCCACACGTTTAGATGGCACCCCGAAATAAACCGCTTTGATACCGCTCCATAAAATACCGCCCAAACACATAATACAAGGCTCGGAAGTTACATAAAGGCTCAAATTAAAACCTGATAAATCATAAGTACCAAGTTTTTTTTCAGCTGCCTTGATGGCATTCATTTCTGCATGATTATGCGAACAAACTTCTGCAACAACACTGTTTGCTTCTTTTGAAATCAAGTTTCCATTGTCATCATAAATCGCTGCCAAAAATGGCCCCGAACCTTTAGCAATATATTTAGGCATTTCAGCTTGCAACTGTAAAATAATTTTTGAAGCTTTTTGAACCTTCTCTTCATCCACTTTTTCATTTGAAATCACAGACATCTTTTTTTTCCTAACAAATTTAAAATCTTTATTAACACTCTATCAATAAGATATCAAAATATCAAAACAAGGATTAAAAGAATGCACATTTTTGGAGAATTGCTAGGATACATCGCCGGTATTTGTACGGCCATCGTTTTCCTTCCTCAATCAATTGAAACCGTCAAAACAAAAAACGTTCAAGGTTTGTCGCTTTCAACATACATCATCTATGCCATCGGCATGCTTTCTTGGATTTTATATGGCATTTATCTTAACTCAATCCAGATGATGATCTTCAATTCCATTTCACTCGTTTTTGCGCTAATCATTTTATACATAATCATAAAAAACAAAAACCAGCAAAAAACACCCTTAAAATAAAAATTTCTCAAAAGGCACGCAGGTTTTCTTTAGCCTCGACACGCGCTTTCCAAAAACACGGAGAGTAGTGGAGATAAAGCGAAAATAAGAGGCGGAAAAATTTTAGTGTACAAAAAGGTACATGAATTCTTCCGCTCTCGCAATTTTTGCTCTAGATGCGCCAGTATACGCGTTTTTATGGTTTTTCAGGTTTTTCGGGAGTGACGATACCGCAGGATATAACGAGTTTCAACCCCTCTTCAACGCTCATATCAAGTTTAATGACTTCCTCTTCTTTTACAAAAATCAAAAAGCCTGAAGTCGGGTTCGGCGTGGTCGGCACAAAAACATTTAAAACTTTACCTTTAATTTTTTTACCGATTTCACCACCTGTTTTGGCACTCACAAAACCGATCACCCAAACACCTTTTCTCGGATATTCAAGTAAAACAACCTGATTAAATGATTGTTTTTTGCCGGAAAAGAAAGTTTCAAAAACCTGTTTAAGAAGGTTATAAATGCTCGAAATGAAAGGCATTTTAGAAACGATTCTTTCGCCCAAACGCACAAAGAAGCGCCCGACATAACCGGTTGTGAACATACCGATTAAAACAAGTGCCGTCACAATCACCGCAACACCAAGTCCCGGCACTTCGACACCTAAATATTCACTAAAACGAAACTTCGGCGGCACAATGGCATTAGACCATTTATCAATATAAATAATCAAATTGTATGCAATATAAAACGTCATACCAACCGGCGCCGTCACCAAAATGCCGGTAAAAAGATATGTTTTCAACTTTGAAAAAAATCTTCCGATTAAAGATGATTTTTGTTCAGCTGATTTCTTTTTTCTTTTTTTACTCATTTTCACACCTCATTAAATCTTCAATGGTTAGTTGTAAATTTTTGTTATTCATAAAACGGTCAACACGAAGCGTTCCCAAAACGTTAAAACGCTCATTTTTTCCCTCTAAAAGAGCCTGACCGATTTCATTATCTGTACACTTAAAACAAATCGCTTTAAGCATATTTGAATGTCCGTCAGAAAGCAAACATCTCACATGTCCCTCTCCAACAATAAGCGGCTTAAAAATTTTCACATTCTCAATCACAATCTTAGGTTCCGGATTTCCCGCCCCGAACGGAGCCAATGTTTCAATTTTTTCTGCCAAATCCATATTAGCGCCACTCAAGCTCACAACGGCTTCAAAATCAATTGTCGGCATCAAAGCTTCTGCGGGCAATTTTTCTTTAATATATTCTCCGACAAACGTTCTAAAAGCCTCAATCTGATCTTCATTTAATGAAAAACCTGCCGCCATTGTATGCCCGCCGCCTTTGGTCAAGAGCCCCTTTTCTTTGGCTGTCATAATAAGCGCACCCAAATCAAGCCCCGTAACGGAACGCGCCGAACCTTTCACTTCATCTTCTTCCACACTCATCACGAAAGCGGGCAAATTATACCGCTCTTTTAGTTTGCCGGCAACAATACCGATAACACCTTGGTGCCACGTATTGCCATACACAAAAGCCATCGGATATTCTTGTGATTTTCCTTCCAATTGCTCTAAGGCTTCGCTTAAAACATGGGCTTCTATATCCTTTCTGTCAGCATTAAATTGATTAAGCTTTTGGCTCAAATCCAAAGCTTCCGCCGGGCTTGACGTACATAAAAGCTTATGTCCGAAAGAAGAATCTCCTACTCTGCCTCCGGCATTAATACGAGGCCCTAAAACGTATCCCAAATGATAAACCGTCGGTCTTTGATGAATACCGGAATTATCAATTAATGTCGTTAATCCGAGATTTGTGCGATTCGATATAACCTTCAAACCTTGTTTAACATAAGCCCTGTTTAAGCCTTGAAGCGGCACAACATCACAGACCGTCCCTAAAGCCACCATATCAAGTTCATTTAACAAATTAGGCTTCTCATGTGTTTGATAAAACCCGCGATTGGTCAATTCACGATTAACGGCAACAAGCGTTAAAAACACAACGCCGACAGCAGCCATATATTTTAAATCGGGATAATCGTCATCTTCATCCAACCTTTTCGGATTAACCACTCCAAAAACTTTAGGCAATTTCGATTCGGCTTCGTGATGATCCAAAATAACAATCTTAAAACCATCTTCGGCGGCCTGATCTAAAACTTCAAATGCCGTTGTTCCGCAATCGGTTGTAATCACACAATCAATACCGTCATCTTTAAATTCATCAAAAGCCTTTTTGCTCGGTCCGTATCCCTCATCACGCTCCGGAATATGCACTTTAACCGAAATTCCGAAAAACTCCAAAAAATGCCTTAAAAGAGCGGATGATGTTGCCCCGTCAACATCATAATCGCCGATAATACCGACTTTTTGTTTTTTCTCAATAACATCAGCCAAAAACGAAGCTGTTTTATCCATATCTTTTAAGCATGAAGGATTAGGCATTAATGTTTGAATTTTAGGGTCCAAAAAATTTTCGGCAGACCGATCATCTATGCCCCTTACTTGAAGCATACGGCATATCGGATAAGCAAACCCCAAACGTTGCATCAAAAACTGAATTTGATTTTCATCAGCTTTTTGATACACCCATTTTTTATTTGAAAGCGAAACGTTGTCTGCAAACAAATCAACACCTATCCTTTTTTTACCGTCTCTCAGTTTGCCACAAGGTGTTTGCAAAAACAACGAAAAAAGAAAGTTTTTAAATCAATTTTTACAATATACGATTATCTTGGCAAAAGGAGATTTTATATGAAAAAATTGTTGCAAATTTTAAGTGTTTTCTTATTGCTCTCGGCTTGCTCAAAAGCTGATTTAGAACCGTTAATCATTCAAACATCAAAAGGAGAAGTTAAGTATTTTGTTGAACGTGCCGACACCGAGCTCAAAATGATTAAAGGTCTGATGTTTCGAAAACATCTCAAAACAGATTCGGGTATGATTTTTATTTTTGATTCATCACACCATCAACCCATCGCCATGTGGATGAAAAACACTTACATTCCGCTTGATATGCTCTTTGTTTCAAAAGAGAAAATAATCATCGGCATTGCTGAAAACACAGAGCCGTTAAGTTTAAAAACAATTCGTCCCACATTAAAACCCTCTGCTTACGTCATTGAACTCAACGCAGGCGAAGTTAAAAAACACGGCATCAAAGTCGGTGATAAACTAAAGTTTAAATAGCGTGTGTCAACACGCCGAAACTTTTGAGCGATGCGTACAAATAGCCACACCTTCACTTAAAAGAGCAGAAAAGCTGTTATACTCAAAAAAAACGTGGAGAGCGTGCGCGAATAATAAGAAAATCGAGCGCATGCGACGGGAGTGTACAAAGAAGTACATGACCGAGCATAAACGAAATTTTCTGTATTAGTCGCCAGCTATATGCGTTTTTTATACGCACTTTAACTTTCGGGCAGCGCCGGAAATTTGCATCATCGTCCAACTTGCAATTTCTTTTACCGGATAATCCGTTGTTTTACAATCGCGCTCGGCTTTGTATAACAAAGAAAGAACATCTAGAAGAGATTGCCTTCTCCAAATTTTAAGTTGCAACGTAAAATCGGATTTTCTGAAAAACATTAAAGGCGGGCGAAGAGAAGATGCCGCAGATTCGGCTGTCTCACCTTTTTCAATTTTTGCAACGCAATCCAAAAGTTTCAAAAAATGATAAGCCAAATAACGAAGAAGCATCAAAGGATCTTCCCCTTCGCTTAAAAGAGATTCATAAGAGGATACGGCTTTTTCTGATTGCCCTCCGGCCACGAAATAACACAAATCTTCTACCGAACTTCCGGAAGTATCACTCACCGCTTTTTGAACATCTTCTAATGTGACATTTTTCTTTGAACCGATATAGGTTGTCAGTTTTTCAAGCTCGTTAAAACTGGCTTTTCGATCAGGAGATAAACGAGCACACAAAAGATTCATCGCATCAGTTGCAATTGTAATTCCGTTTTGAATAAAAAAGCTTCGCACATATGTACTGATGTTTTCTGCTCTGTCTTCATAACAACCGACGGCAATTCCGATAGGAGATGCGTTCAAATACGTCACAAAAGATGATTTTGTGTTCATTTTTGACGAACTGATCACAATCAACGTGTCGGATGAACTGTTTTCTAAAAGATCTTGAATATGCTTTCCCAAAGCATTCGTTGCATCTTTAATCAAAATAACTCTGCGACCGCCCATCAGAGAAGTTGCGTTATAATCTCCATAAAGCGCCCCAATATCTTTTTCTATTGTTTCCGCCTGAAACGTGCTTACTCGAAAGGCGTCGTTTAAATCATCACAAACCGTTCGCGCAAATTTGGTGAGCAAATCTGCAATCATCCCCTCGTTTGTGCCATACAAAAGAACACATCTGACCTTTTCATCAGGAGATTTAAAAAACCGATCAATGTCCGCTTGTTTAAAGTTCATTCGGATTACCGCGTTTTGTTAAAACAGAGTGGAAGTAAGCGCCGATTCGAAGCGAAATATCATCTGCCATAATTTTCGCCGCATCTTTTTCTATTTTCTTTTCGGAAAAGGTTGTCGAATACGGATTGGCCATAATATCATAACCTAAAAGCGCCAACGTATCACCGGACACAAGCTTTTTGCCGCTTGAGGCGTCATAAAGTCCGTAATTGAGCTTATATTCAACACGCTCACGTGTTGCAGTGATGTCATCACGCATAGCCTGTTTGGCAGTGCTTTTCCTAACATTGCTTATTTCCAAACGATATTTCGGTTTATCGGGCATACCTTTGGGGGTTAAACTATCAAGTAAATCATTTCTCACCAATTGCCCTATTCTATCTGCAATCGGCTCAACTTTAACTTGCGCCATTTCTTCGGCAATAGAGGTATCAAATTCACCTTTATAATACCATTTTTCATCAGAGTGTCTTTCAACATACAACGGCTCAAATCCACAAGCGGTCAGAGCTGAAAGAAGAATTAATATTTTTAAATTACGCAACAATGTTCACAATCCTATTTTTAACAACAATGATTTTTTTAATACCCGATTCGCTTGTTTGACGTGCCACATTTTCCAAAGAAAGTGCAGCCTTTTTCACTTCTTCGTCAGAACTGTCTTTTTTCATTTCAATCGTACCGCGCATTTTACCGTTAATTTGAACGGCAATCGTCACAACATCATCTTGCGCAAGCTTCTTATCGCCAAGTGGCCAAGAAACGGTAACAATGCTGTCCGAATACCCTAAACGCGCCCACATTTCTTCTGCCAAGTGTGGCGTAAACGGACTTAAAAGTTTAAGTAAAGTTTCATACATTTGGGCCGGAATCATCTTCATGTCTGAAAGATAATTCACATACGTCATCAAAGCCGACACTGCCGTATTAAATTTCATTTGATCAATACGTTCCGTTACATCCAAAATACATTTATGCATGGCGCGCAAATCGGCATCCGTTATTTTGACATCTTCGTTTCGATACACCTTCTTAAACAAAGCATAAACTTTGGAAACAAAACGATAGACACCCATCAAACTTTCGTCAGACCACATGGCTGCCTGATCAAACGGACCGATAAACATTTCATAAAGCCTGAATGTATCTGCCCCGTAATTTTCAACAATATCATCCGGGTTAACAACATTACCGCGTGATTTGCTCATCTTTTCGCCGTTTGAAGCCAAAATCATACCATGTGACGTCCGCTTATTGTATGGCTCTTTGGTCGGTACATATCCTATATCATATAAAAACTTATGCCAAAATCTGGAATAAAGCAAATGAAGTGTTGTGTGTTCCATACCGCCGTTATACCAATCAACATTCATGAAATAATCAAGAGCTTCCTTTGAGGCAAATTCTTTGTCATTTTTCGGATCGCAATATCTTAAGAAATACCACGAAGACCCGGCCCAGTTCGGCATAACGTCCGTTTCGCGCCGAGCCTTTCCGCCACATTTCGGACACGTCGTGTTGACCCAATCGGTGGCTTTCGCAAGCGGCGATTCGCCTTCATCATTAGGCAGAAAATCTGTCACCATCGGAAGTTCAAGTGGCAAATCTTTTTCATCCAAAGGCTGCCAGCCGCAATGCTCACAATACACCATCGGAATCGGTTCGCCCCAATAACGCTGACGTGAAAACACCCAATCTCTGAGTTTGAAATTCACTTTTGCCCGACCAAATCCGTTTTGAACAGCATAATCAATGGCCTTTTTCATGCCGTCAACTTTGTTCAAACCATTCAAAAAGCCGGAATTTATGTGTAAGCCGTCTCCTTCAAAAGCCTCAAGTGAAATATCTCCGCCTTCCAAAACCTGAATAATCGGTAGATCAAAGAGCTTTGCAAAAGCATAGTCACGGCTGTCATGCGCCGGAACAGCCATAATGGCACCCGTGCCGTACCCCGTTAAAACATAATCTGATATAAACACAGGAATTTCTTGTCCTGTGTACGGGTTCTTAGCTTTCATACCTTTGAGTTCAAC
>Ga0265301_10002798_pt1 | contig 19496 bp, 33 predicted proteins | sample AusTroGonzalo_MG_2_FD_193488 | JGI IMG/M metagenome (GOLD analysis project Ga0265301, IMG submission 193488) | Bovine rumen microbial communities from tropical cattle in Woodstock, Queensland, Australia - Gonzalo_04 | ecosystem: Host-associated > Mammals > Digestive system > Stomach > Rumen ... | reverse complement strand
AGCCAAAGGTGCGACGTGCAAGATGAGAGGCAGCGATATCGCAGATGGCTTTGTACTCATGGCGGTCGTGCGTACTGTCGTACACAAGGACTTGCCGCGTTATACCCGCTTGTTTGAGTATCTTTTTGATATCTACGTTGTATTTGATAGGATCGATGAACGGCAACAGTTTGACCGGGTCGGCATCGGCATAGCGGTCAATGATAGTGCGCACCGTCTCGTCGATAGGTACTCGTATCTTGCGCTGTTGCTGACTGGCGTGCATGGTCTTGTGTGCCACGTACTCGATGAACCCGTCAGCGGTCACGCTATCGTGGGTCAGTTGCACAAGGTCGGACACCCGGCAACCGATATGGCACTGAAAGACGAACACGTCGCGTTGTATCGCCATCGCTGGGGACAGGTTCTCTGCTGCGGCTATCTGGTCGCGTTCCTCGATGGTCAGCGCCACGACCGAGCCGTAAACCTCGGAGGGTATGGAGAACCCGTCGAAAGGGTTATGCAACATGATCCGCTTGCGTACAGCCCACGAACACGCCGCGCGTAATTTCTTATACCGGGTAGCAATCGTATTGCGCCCACGCTCGATGATTTTCGCTTTACCTGCTTTGTCCGTTGTCGCCTCTCGCTCCATGAAGTGCTGCAGGTGCTCGAGGTCATCAGAGGTCACGTCGTCGGTGTAGAGCACCCGGACTGCTTCGCCATAGCGCACCAGCATACGCGCGATGACATCGTATATGGCTGCGGTGGCCGGAGCCAGTCCGACCGCTTTCGCATAGCGCGGACACAGTTCCGAGAGTGGGATGCTCTCGCCCAGTCCGTCCGGGTGGTGGTAGTGCTCGATAGTATCGCGTAGCCACTCGACACGGATCGCGCGTGACGGGTCTTGCATATACGCGTCAAGCACCGCTTTTTGGAGTTCGGACAGTTTGAGCCGCAGCGCTTGTAGCTCGGCAGTCTCGGCAGTCACGAACCGCGTGGAGAACGACAGCGCACCCGTCTGGGTATTCCAGTACTGCACAGGCACGAAGATACGCGTCATGGCTTGGAAATCGACACCACGCCCGGCAGTGAACCGCAGCCGGACTTCAGCACGGCCCGACTGCACCCGTTTCGATATGGTATAGCGGACGGTCGCCATTATTCGAGCAGCATATTACCTGAACCGAGGAACAGCCATTCTGGACTGACCGCGTAAGCGTTGATGACACCCAGCAGGGCAGACATGGGTACTGACCGCGTTCCGGTCTCGATACTGCGGAAGTTCTGCGGCTGCATACCTATTGCGTTGCAGTACTCTTTTTTCGAGGACACGCGCCGGAGGGCATATAGTGTGTAGTACACTTGCGCCCACCGGGAGGACAGGTCGTTGATATTCGTTCTCATATTATTATTTTTATAATCGCGCACACACATACGCGTATATATATTACTTTGTTAATTGTGAGATGATCACTTGCTGCAGTTCATCGACTTTTGCTTCGAGGCGCTTTTTCTCCGCTTCAAGCCGCGCATTGTCTTTGCGTAGGTTCTCGACTTCGACACGCAGCAGCTGGACTGTCATATCGGGAGGACAACCCTCGATGACCGTTGCTCCGTTACTGGCATTGTGCTGGTGTATGCTGTTGTCTATCTGCATACGCGCAGCCTCTGCTACCTTTGCCGCCGTTTCTGCTGCGAGGTCTGCATCGGCTTTGAGCATATGACCTTTGCCGGAGATCAGCCACTCGGGATTGAACAGCGACCCGTAAGCCTCATTCAGTTTGAAGATGAAGGACTGGGTGCAACCGTTCGGATGACCATGAATTGCAGAGGACACGGTAGCCCGATTCATTCCGAGCCGATCGGCTACGTCCTTGTACTGCCGCCAAAGACCCCGTTTTTGGAGCTCGGCAAGCATCGCGTTTATGATTTCAACTTTTTCCATGATTTGTGTAGAGTTTTGGTGTTTTTTGTGTCCAAATATGACAAAAATCGCGAAAAATTCATTTTTTTTGCATTTTTTTTGTGAAAAATTTGGATATATCAAAAATTTATACTAATTTTGCGACGTAATTCAAAAACAACACACAAAAAACACACAAAAAACAACAAATAAACAAAATCAAAATTTTTGCAAAATTACAAAAAAGATTTGAAATATACAAATAATTTTACAAAAAAATTTATAAAAAGATGAAATCGCAAAAAAGAAATTACACAAAGACCGAAATCAATCGCACCTGGAAGATCAAGGTGAGCGGTCTCGTAAACGGAGTTCGGGTGAACATTCTGGTCGGTGTTGGCTACCTGCTTCGCCTCGTAAACAATTCGTGGGAGCGTCTTCAGAAGATGGTACGTAGAGCATTCGCTTCGCAGACATTCAAGTGCGAGTGCAAAATCTACAACGGCCCGAAAGTAACTTTTTATCAATACTAAAAAATGGAGGACACACACATGGAAGCAAAAAAGACAACTATCTCGCAATTCCGCAAAAAAGAGAATTACGGCAGAAAATACGACTACGCTGTATTGTACGAAATAAGCGGGAACTATACCGTAGAGTATAAGTACACGTCGATGGAAAAGAAAGAGGTCCATTCTTTCGGAGTAAACAAAGACGCGGCAAAGGTATTTTATTTAGAGAGATTTTTCTTTCTTCATTCATAAGGAGGTACTATCATGGCAAAGAGAATCGACATCGCAAAGATCAAAAAACAGTACGAGAGCAATCTGGCATGGGCACAGGAAACCCGCAACGCTCTCAAAGCCGAAATCGTTGAGACAATCGGCGACCGCGAATGGCACTTTGAGCCGCGCAAGTTCAATAACGAAGAATGGTCATCGTGCAGAATGGCTGGGCTCCGAGTAGTGGACGGAAAAGTTCAGTACTGCGAAGCCGGAGGCGCAGGGTCGTGGATGGTACGCAGAGAGGGCGGCAAGGAAGTCGAGAGAGTTCGGACATGGCACTGGTCATCGTGGAGCTTCAAGCACATATCGTGGTGGATCGTACTATTCGACATTGTGGCAGCGGTGAAAGACACTTGCGAGAAGTGCGACCCGATGGCAGGCAATACCTGCACGCGAGAGTATAAAGTTCCGTTCGCCGGAGAAGAGCATTGCAATATCTAAAGAAAGGGCACAAAGATGAAATCGAATATCTATAACCAAGTAACGGACGCGTTAATCAAACAGTTGGAAAGCGGTATTATTCCGTGGCAAAAACCGTGGACGCACGGCACGTTCATGGGCTGCGTTAGCCACAGCAACGGTCGCCCGTATTCATTACTGAATCAGATGTTATTAGACGGTCGCGCGGGCGAATGGCTTACGTATAACCAAGTACAGGCTGAAGGCGGTCGGATCAAGAAAGGCGAGAAAGCGAGCATGGTCGTTTTCTGGTCGTTCATCGATAAGATCGAGACCAACGAAGAGACCGGAGAGCAAAAGGTCGTTGGCAAGTACCCGATATTGAAAGGCTACAACGTATGGCACATAGACCAGACGGAGGGCATTACAGCCAAGTACAATAACAAGCCCGTAGAATACGCGCATACGCCTATCGAAAGAGCGGAGGAGGTCATTACTACCTACGTGACACGCGAGGCGCTTAAACTGGAGATAACCGAGAGCGACCGGGCTTGCTATTCGCCGGTGTTCGACCGGGTACGCGTTCCGCAGATGCAGCAGTTCGAGATTCAGGAGGAGTATTACTCGACACTGTTCCACGAACTGACCCACAGCACCGGACACCCAAAACGCTTAAACCGGGAGGGCGTGGCGAATATTCACTTTTTCGGCGATGAGTTATACAGTAAAGAGGAACTGGTCGCAGAGATGGGTAGCGCGTTCATGATGCAGTCGCTGGGGATCGAGTGCGCAAAGGCATTCCGCAATAGTGCAGCATACATTCAAGGTTGGCTGCGGGCATTGAAGAACGATAAGAAGTTAATAGTCACGGCAGCAGCCAAAGCAGAGGCAGCGGTCGAGTATCTATTGAACGGAACAAAATAAGTACTAACAATTAAAACCAAACGAAAAGATGAATCACAAAATCGAAGTAGCGAAAGCAGCCTATTTACAGGTCATCGCAACCGAAATCGAAAACGCTCTCAAAGAGGGCAAGTTGGAAGTACAAATCACGGCAAGCGGTTACGTTTATGTAAAGCTTCCGGATGGTGACACGTTTAATTTCTTCAAGAGCACCGTCAAGGGTCAGCCGCACAGCATTTATGTATGCGACAGCCACCAGATTCGCAGCGAGGAACTGGGAGGCGCTATTAACAAAGAGGTGCAGCGTCAAGCGCTGGAGGTCATCAATGAAGAGATTGCTAAACTGGAGGAGCAGAAAAAGAACTACCAGTAGCAAGGTCCGGGAGGATGGTCGTAAGCCGGTTCGACTCCGGCTCTCCTGACAAACTAACAAACCAAAAACAAACGTATATGAACGAATTGCATTACACTTGCGAACACGACCACAAAGATGGTCACGTTATGACACTGACATGGCCGCACGGCATTCAGTTAGTTGCTAATTTCAAAAGAGAGCGCTGCTACATACTGTTAGACGGCGTTAAAAAGACCGATTTTCCGGCTTCTATCAGCCTGAAAGAGTTCGAGAGTATCATTCTTCAATGTGAGCAAGACGACGCGTCTATCGCGAAGTTACGCGCCAAGACACGCGCACAAATCATTGAGGAGTGCAAGCAGGCGATAGACCTGCAGCGTATCGTGGATGATATATTCGCGTACGGAGTACCGGAGGGACGGAGTTCATTCGAAGCGGACATCGATCTCGAGGACGGTGCGATACTCTCGATATCGGCTCCGTTCGTACTGCGAACCGAATACAGCGTACACACCGACCCGGAACGGATCAACCCGGACGAGTACACGCTGGCGTTGTTTGAGTTCTACATGTTAGACCGGGCAGAGGTCATCTATCGACCGGCAAGCGAATACGAAGAGGCGATCGACCTCTCGCAAGATATCAAGATCGACGAAGAAGCGTTGGAGCGTTTAGTTAAGGACGAATGTAAAAAGTAACTATTATGACAGAGTTCATTGAATCAGTTGACCGCTTGTATGCGGCATTAAAGCAGGCGAACAAAGTTCAGCAGGTAGCCGATAACCTGGACGTGAGCCCGCAGTATATCGGCAAGGTATTTCGCACTATCATTGAAAGCGAGAAACGCGCAGAGGCACTGACCGAGCGCGAGAAGCAGATTATCAATGTGGCGAAAGACATCTGCGCACCCGAATTAGAGCAGGCGCGCCAGTTTGAGAATAACCTCGCACAAGTACTAAAATGAAAGGTTTGGAGAGCATATCGGCCGGAGGCGTTGTAATACTCACTCCGGACAGTTGCAAGGTCTTTGACGCATCTATTCAGAAAGCGCTCGACGCAGCCGTTATGCGCGGTATCGAGATAGGCAAGCAACTGGCGACACCTCGTAAGGAGAAGATGACCTTTGCGGAGGTACGGAACGAGACCGGCATCAAGTCGGACAATACGATCCGAGCATGGGCAGCAAAGGGCGTTTGGCATATCATTGCACAAGGCAGTCGCAGATATGTTCCTACGGACGAGGTTTTAATCGTTAAAGACAGGCTGCAGAGAGGCAGCGTTATTGTATAACTAATTTAATTTTTTACTATCATGGCAAAGATTTGCAAACCAAGTGAGATTGCCCCGAAATCGGGCATGAGTATTTTGATCTACGGTCAGACCGGTATCGGCAAGACCACGTTAGCGCTGGGAGCACCAGCCCCGCTGCTGATTGATTTCGAGAACGGAGTGACACGCGTACACGAGCGCTTGCGTACGGACACCGTACAGGTTCAGAACTGGTGCGACGTAACCGGACTGACAGGACAGTTAGCAGGCTACCGTTCCGTAGTCCTGGACACGTACAGCCGTTTTCTCGAGAGTCTCGAAGCGTATGTCGTTGACCAGCCGAAGATGGCAGTCGTTACGGCTATTCAGCAGAAAGACGAGAACGGCAATGTGGTAGGCGTTACGAAAGCGGTCAAGCCGAGTATAAACGGCTACGGCACGATCAAAGCATTACGGCAGCAGTTCGTCAAGGAACTGACCGCCACCGGGAAGAACGTCATCTTCATCGCGCAGGAGACCGAGACCACCGATGAGAAGACGGGCGATAAGACCAAACGCCCGGCAACTGGTAGCGGTAAGGCTACGACCGAGCTACTGCAAGACCTCGATGCGGTCGGCTATATGTATATGAGCACGGAGGGCGTGGTCATTGACTTCACTCCGAACCCGGCTTATTATACCAAGAACGCCGACCTCGGACGCATCGTTATTCCGCGTATCATTCAGGACCACAACGTCACCGGGCAGAACAATGTCATGGCATCGATCATCGGCAAGTGGATCGCTATTCAAGAGGCAAGCGTTCAAGCATCGGTACAGTACGAAGCCCTGATGCAAGATATTCGCGGTAAGGTCGAGAGCATCAAAAGCGCGGAAGATGCAAACAGCGTAGGTGCTATGCTGGGAGACTTCGCTCACATGTGGGACAGTAAGGTACAAGCCCGTCAGTTATTCGCCGATAAGGTGAAAGCGCTGGGGTTAACCTACAACAAAGAGACGAAGCAGTATGAGCAAGATAATGTATAACATATACCCGTCGATCCTCGATAAGTTCCAACGCTTGCAGGACACGGAGGCGGACTTCGAATCGTCCTTCAATGAGGGCGAGGACGGCTACAAGCAGTCGTTCGAAGAGATGTACGCAGCCAACGAGCAAGCACTCATCGATGCGGTCAACCGGGTAGAACACGAACCGAGCGAGGCAGCGGACAAAGGCACTTGTTTTAACGAGATTGTCGATTGTCTGGTACATAACCGCCCAAGCAGCAGGGACGACGTTACTATCGAGCGTTATGAAGACCCGACCTACGGGCTGTGTATCAAAGCGCAGATGGAGGGTTTCGAGTTCTTGTTTGACACAGGCTTCTGCAAAGCTGCGGCTCGCTATTTTTGGGGCTCGGCCAGCCAAGTGCGGACGGAGGCTATACTACAGACCAAGTACGGAGACGTACTGCTGTACGGTTATATAGACGAGTTACGCGGGCAGACCGTTTACGACATCAAGACGACCAAGTCATATGACAGCGCGGAGAAATACGCGAACGGCTGGCAACGGAGAGTGTACCCGTACTGCCTCGTAGCGTCTGGGGACGCGCAGGTCAAGGACTTTGAATATACCTGCTACCAGTTGCAGGGTGGCGGTGTCCGGATGCCGATAATCAGCGGAGAGCAGTACCGGGAGCGTTACGGTTACGATCATGCGCAAGCGACTGTGGAACTACAAGCCGTATGTGAGGCGTTCATCGAGTGGCTCGAGGAGCACCGGGACGCTATAACCGATAAGAAGATTTTTAACCAATTAAACGAAGAGTAATATGCCAAAGAGTAAGAAACGGTTCAAACCGGCACCGACAACCAAGAAGCCGGAGGTAAAGAAGTTAACGGTTGACGAAAAGATTTCGGTTCTCGAAACGATTATGACATCGTTCATCAGGAAGAACACGGAGGGCAACCTGAACGATGATTTGACGATCCTGGAAACAGCCAACGTCAAGGTGCTGTACAACGTCGGTATTGCTATCAATGACAAAGACCGCATCAAAGCACGCGAGTTCGTGAAAGAGGTTCTGCAGGGCTGCATTCAGCAGGTCGAAAAGGACATCGAGGAAACGAAGCAACGCATCGCGGAGGAGGAGGCGAAGAAGCAGGAGAAAGCCCCTGCGAAGAAAGCCACCAAGAAACCAAAGGTGCAGAAGTTAAACAGTAACGAGCAGGAGGGTTAGTTATGGAAGTCGTTGGTAAGATTATTCAGATACTGCCCAAGCAGTCCGGCATCGGTAGCACGTCCGGCAAGGCATGGGAACTGCAGGGCTTCGTCATCGAGACGTTGGATCAGTACCCGCGTAAGGTCTATATTGAGTTGTTCGGAGAGCAACGCATCAAAGACAACCCGCTCGATATCGACCACGTCGTTACTGTCTCGTACGATCTCGAGAGCCGCGAGTTCAACGGTCGTTGGTACACAAGCGTACGCGCATGGAAAGTAGTCAACGGCGACGGAACACAGCAACCGGCACAGCCAGCAGCTGCAGCACCGGCAGGGCAGGACAACGTCATCAACCCGAACCAAGCACCGGCAGTCGATCCTTTCGACCCAAACGCCGGTGATGGAGAGCAGACGGACCTGCCATTCTAAAAAATCGCGTTTTAAGGGGCTTTCGCTTCGCAGGTGGGTAATTATACTACACACGAGGCGAAACCCTCTCAAAACGGAGAAACGACCCGAAAAAGTATGGCAAACGGAAAGGACATAAGATTCAAGCACTCGTGGTGGCAAGTATTACGCGCAGTTACGCGCGATATACGCGACGAGGTCATGTGCGCGATCTTCTCGTATGGAATGGAACAAACCGAGCCGGACGAACTATCCGACATGGCGAAAGGTCTATTCGCGCAGATTCGCACCGACATCGATGAGCATGCCGCCCACGAGGAAGAGGTCCGGGAAAAACGTCGCAACGCGGGTCATCTGGGAGCGGTCAAGACGAATGCGTCTCGCTGGGGTGAGGATCGGCAAAAATCGGCAAATGTCGGCAAAAGTCGGCAAATGTCAGCAAATGCCGACGAAAATACTCAAAATAGCACATTTTTGTCAGCAAATGCCGATAATTCGTCGGCAAATGTCGGCAAAAGTCGGCAAATGCCGATAGTCTCCCCAGACCCCTCTACTATGCAGAATAATATATATAATTATATAATCTCACGTCACGACGACGGCACGCGTACACACACATACGCGATGGTCGTAGGTTGGCTTACGGACGATCCGGAAGCAATAAGATTGCTTTTTTGGCGCGCGGGCGTAACGAAAGACCGCAGCGAGGAAGAGCAGCTGCAGTTGATAGCAGAGTACGTCGATGCTTACTACGAGCAGAACGAGTTCGCAACCGACTGGCAGCAGAAAGGTCGCCGGGACACGAAGTCGCATTTCGCATCATGGGTGCGCGTGAGATATAAAAAACTGACGGAAGATGGAACAGCAAGCAAACCAACAGCAACCGGTGGCCGTTCAAGAACTACTGCCGGAGAAGCTTACGACGCAATCGCAGTCGGCATCGCTATCGCTAACGCAGAGGACGGTGCAGCCGAGTGAGCAGGGCGTAAGTATCTTTGCACAATACCCGCCCGCGACCGACGCACGCCTGCGTGAGTTCGGAGCTACGATGGCTGCTTGTTTTCCGCAGCAACCGAAAGAGTTCTGGATAGTGCTGGGTAGGATGATCAAGAAAGACGGTCTATCGATGCAGCGGCTCTTATATATTCAAGACACCCTGCTACGGACGCACCGATACCCGACGCTGCTGATATCCGATATTTTGAACTGCGATAAGTACTGCAAGATATATACTCAAAAGGAGATGGTCAAGGAGTTTGGCACCGACTGGGTACAAGGTTACTGCATACTGAAGCAGCGAGCAACGGACGGACGAGTTCAATTCGCCTGCACGGCAGAAGCCGAAGCGGCAGGCCTCGAAATCGAAAGGAGATTCGAATGACAGTACAAGTAGAAATAAAAGATGAGGAGTTGCGACGCGTTGTCGAGAACGTCCTCGGAATGCCGGCATACGAGCCGGAGCAGGCGAAAGAGCCACAGGCAAGCCCCCTGCTTTGGATACCGGCAAGCGAACCGCCGAAAGACAATCAAAAGGTGGTAGTAAGAACCAAAGACGGGTGCGTCTATTTCGAGACCCCTCGCGATGGTAAGTTAATGAAGAATGTCGCGTACTGGTATCCGTTACCGGCAGACGACGCAATTAAAACGAAAGGAGACCAAGATGGCAAGGAAAGCTAAATCACAAGAACCGCAGAACCTTTGTTGGAACTGCAAGTTCAGCCGACCGTTCGAGGCGGAGTGGAATCGTGATCTCAACGGCAACCCGATCACGTACCACTGCCACAAGGACGAGAACAATATCAAACGCGGGCTGTTCAATACGACACCAGCCTGCAGGGACTTCAAAAGACGATAGTATATGTACAACGCAGCAGAAAAGAAACTGGCCGACCTGATTGCACGGCTCGACAACTCGAGGAGTTACGTAAATAATTTCGATAGCTTCATCGACTTCGCACTGTTTCCGTTCATCGCGAACCCGGACGAGTATCAGAGGAAGAACTTTCTCGACCACCGGGCAGACGAGAACTACCTGCAGGCGCTCCAGTTGTTAGGAGAAGCGGCAGAGGGCTATCACGATTGTTTCGGTGACATATTCATGGACCGGATCAGTCACGGAGAGAACGGTCAGTTCTTCACACCGGAAACAGTCTGCTCGTTCATGGCGGGCGTTACCGATCCGGAGGGCGAGACTATTCATGACTGCTGCTGCGGAAGTGGTCGGCTACCGTTGGCAGGACTGAAGAAGTCGCGCGAGAACGGCAGAGAGCCGTGGCTGTATGGTAGCGACATCGACCGACGCTGCTGCCGAATGACCCTGCTCAACTTTTGTTTGAACAGCGTAAGAGGCGAGGTCGTTCATATGGACGCGCTGATGCTGGAGCAGTGGGCGGCATGGCATATCGACCGCGTGATGATTCAAGGCAAGTGGCTGTCGTGGGTATGGCAGTACACACCGGACACAGACATGGACGCTTTGAACGCGGAACGTAACAAGCAGATAGCCGAACTCGCATCGTACGGAGTGCTATTCGAATACGCACGCCCGCACAAGCGAACGGACACCGAGCAAGTACAATCTACCGGGACAACCCAAGAACCGCCACAGGAGGCGAAAATAGCGCCTACAACGGCACCACAAGCAGAAGAGCGGACAATTCCACAAATACCGAAAGGAAAGCCCGTACAATTAAGTTTTGATTTTTAACAATAACAAGAAAGATGAAACCACTAAAGATTGAAAAATACTCGCCGTCGAAAACGGCAAAGTATGACAAAGCCGGAGAGCCCTACAAGTTAGTGAGCGCAAGCGGCAAAGAGGTTCGGGTCATCGCAACCGAATGCGGTGAGAAGAATGACATGATAATCGTCGAGACAGTCAATCTCGATAAGTACGGACACAAGCACAGCTGGTATATCAAAAAGAACGGGCACTCGCAATACGGAGACCGGGAAGCGGTATATATCTGGCGAGGCGAACTCGATATCGAGAGCGGCGACCTGATTTGCATCTATCATGGCCAGAACCGGCAGTTCTATTTTATGGCGGTGTTCGATCATTTCAATTTGGAGAATGCGGAGAAAGGCTTCGTCATTCGCTGGGAGATGGATAGCACCGGACACCAGCTATGCCTCTGCTGCCTATTGCACCCGATAGCTCAGAGCGACGATGAGATTACGATCATTCGAGCAACGGAAGAGCAGGAGACGCAGTACTGGCGATTCATGGAGGCGAACGGATATGTTAGTAATGACGAACTCGGTAGGCTCGTAGAACTCCCGAAAGTAGGTGAGAAATACTATTCCGTAGAGTTAGAGAACGGCACACCGTTAATAGTGGAGCACGACGTAATAAAATGCGAAGAGGATCGCCCTCGCGGACACCTGCTATGCTTCACGTACAAACCGAGAGCGGAAAAGGTTCTCAAGAATATATTAGAGGCGACCAAGAACACGAATTTATAACCTATCAAAACAGCGAAAAGATGAAAGACGTTATCAAAAAGTATTTGGACGAGCGGGCAGCGCAAGACCCGCAGTTCGCAATCAGTTACGCAAAGCCGAATAAGAATCTCGACGAGTGCGTGGACTATATCATGTCAGAGGCTCGTAAGGAGATCAAAGGCAGTAGTGGCTATCTGGAGGACGAAAAGGTCTTCGGTTGGGCTGTGCATTACTACGACGAAGATAATATCAAAGTCGAGAAGCAGAGCGGCTGGAGAGCAATGCCCGGCAAGCATTCCAAAGTGGAAGAGGCTGCGGCTAAAGTCGAGTTGACCGAAGAGGAAAAGGAACAGGCTCGCAAACTGGCGATGGAAAGGGCTATCGAGGAGCAGCGGAAGAAGATCACAGCGAAACCGAGCAAGCCAGAAGCCAAACCGGGAAAGACATTCGTTCAGTTAGACTTATTTGCGTAAGACTATGGAACCAAAGACGAAGAGACAGCGCGAGGCGGTGGCCATTAGAGACACCCTGAAACCGATTACGGAGAAGATGAAGCTAATCGGCTACCGCAAAGCGTTCTGGTGGTCAGCAACGCAGTACATGTCCGGTCGATGCGTATGCCGCGAGTGCGGCCACGAATGGAAGCGCAAGACGGATATGTGGGAGATAGACCAGACGAGCGTTGATGCAAATATGCTGAAGGAAATCGGCGCTACTCACAAGAGGCGCAACCGACCGGCTCACTGTCTCAAAAGAAATGCGCGGTACGAGAACACTATCTGCCCAAACTGCCACAAGCGCGTGCAGGCGTACCCACACCGAGGCGGCACATACGGAACGGATCAAGGCTATTTCAATGTATTAGAATGCGTGGGCGATTACCAAGTAATAAGAACGTTTGAGGTCAATCGTGCGTGGCGACATGGGCAACCAGCCGAGTACACTTTCGTGGGCGAGGTTTGTCAGCGGTACGTGGATATGACGAAAGGCGATGTGGCTTGCGACCTCGCGAAGAACGTCAACGGACTGAAAGGAATGTATAGTTCCTGGACATACTGGCGACACGATTCGGAGCTAACCGTCAAGCAGTCGTATTCGTACGGCTATCATGGGTACCCGTCGGAGAAGTACAATTTTCCGTGTATGTATATCGTACGCAGCCTGCACCCGCTTTTGGTGCGCGGTAAGTTCACAAGCCTGCCGTGGTGCAAAGCCGACTACATGATAGCACTATTAGACCCACACGCTGCAACGCTACTCGAAGCGAAGCAGGTGGCGTTATTTGAACTGTACGGCGTTCATGGTGGCAAGGAGTTATGGCCGCAGATGAAGATATGTATGCGTCGCGGATATATCGTCAAGGACAGCAGCATGTGGAAAGACACGATCCGGAACTTGCAGTATTTGCACATGGACGACCACTCGCCCAAGTATGTGTGCCCGGCAGACCTCAAAGAACTACACGACCGGACGCAGCGCAGGCGTAACCGTCTCGAAGCAGAGGAACGGCGCAGGCAGCGTCTGGAGGCAGCAAAGAAAGAGGAAGCCAAGTACTCGAAGTTCATCGCCAAGTTCAGAGGGTTACAACTGGAGGGCAAAGACCTCGTCATATACCCATTACCGAACGTGGAATCGTTCATCGAGGAGGGCGAGGCAATGCACCATTGCGTAGGCAGTAATCGTTATTACGAAGACCACACCGTATTGATTTTCTCCGCAAGGGACTCCGCAGGTCATCGACTGGCGACAATCGAGTACGGGATCAAGAGCGGCACGATCCGGCAATGTCGTGGCGTATGTAATTCAGTCCCGCAAAGGGATAAGGAGATACGCGAGTTAATCGCGCAGAGCCGAAAAATAATTTTATCAACAAACCAACAAAAAACAAAACAGTATGAATGTAGATGAAATCATCGCGAAAGTACGCGATTTGCGCAACGCGCAGAAAACCTATTCAGGAACGGAAGAGGACGAAGTAAAGATGAAAGCCCTCGAGAAAGAACTCGATGAAGCTATCGAGTGGTATTACATAACCGGCCCGTTAGACCCAGACACGCCGAAGTATGTCAGTCTCGACCAGAACCCGCCCGACATCAAGAACGGTCGATACACGTCATTCGGTTCGAAGATCGGCACGACATTCGTTCAAGTCCTTAACTGCCGAGAGGTCTATTTCAAGACAGTATGCAAGGACGGACGAGTGATGACGGTAACATATACCGGACCAGCCGCTGATGCCCTGCTGAGGTATTTCACGGAACGCGACAAAGAGACCCAGCAGAAGACAATCGGCGAGATTGTTGCTGAAGCGAAAGGAGGTGAGCAATGAGCAAGCTAACGAATACGGATAAGTTCCTGCGCGAGCTACATGATACGAAGAGGTATTATATGCTGAAGCGATGCGAAAAGACATCGCGATATGTAGGCAGGTGCATTAAGACAGTCAAGTGGATGCGCCGGAATGGAATTACAGGCCACCGGGCAGTAGAACTGACGGAGAAACTGAACCCGGAAAATTTCAGTATGTACATAAAGAAAGGGTCGAAGAAATGAAAGCACTTAAAGTATATGTTATTACACTCTCGCAGACGTTTCCGGTAGGACACCCGAGAGCAGGGAAGCCGACCTATTTCGAGGATAAGTTCAAGAACGCCCGATATGATGCAACGCATATCGATGAGCACACGGACGCAGGGCTTCCGAATTACGACGTGAAGTTGCACACGCTCCGAGGCAACTGGGAGTTGTGGGATAAGCGCTTCGAGGACATCTACGCTGGCAAGGCTTGTTTGTCGGTTCGTATCTGGTCCGGGAAACCCTACAACAGCAAGCAGATCGAGATAGCGCGCCTGACTAAAGAGGACGGGATCAATGTACAGTTGTGTTGTTTTCCGCGCGACCGCGACGGGATGCACTCGATGAGCATGGCGGTGGTCAACGGTAACAAGTACGTCGATGGTAAGGAACTCGCCAAGAAAGACGGACTATCGTACGAGGACTGGAAAGCATGGATTCGCACGTACGACCTCGACGAACCGCTCGCGATTATAAATCTTGTAAACCACCGGTATTGATATGACTTGCGCATTCTGCCCGTTCTGGCACGACTGCGAGGGAGGGCTATTACCAACGTTCGGACCGTACGAAATGTGCGGAGTAGCAGAAGCACCGTTTTTCTACTGGCGAAAGAAAAAGAAAAGGAGGTAACTTATGAGCCTATATTGCAAAGGGAAAGGATGTATGCGCAAGGTGGAATGTCTGCGATACCGATATGGCAAAAAGTATTCCGACTCGAAGCCTATCGAGGGGCTATGGTGGATAAACGAAAGGGTATGCACCATGAAAGACCACGAGGACGGCGTATTCGACTAAAAACACGAAAAACCACCTGCGGAAACGTAGGTGGCTTTTTATGCAAGTTTGGAACGGTTTTAGGAAATTTTGGAACGAGAATAGTAACTTTTAGACCGCAAAATGGAAAAAATGCACAAAAAGAGCAAAAAATAATCAAAATAATTTGCGTATTCGCAAAATTATTATTACCTTTGCCGGCGATTTCATCTTTTAGCCATGATAGGCGGCGGTGGTGAGGAGGCGACCAAGCCACCGCAATACGACGGTAGTAGCTCAGTGGGTAGAGCGCCGAGGTGTTAACTCGGAGGTCGTCGGATCATAACCGACCTGCCGTGCTTATGAAAGTAAAACTGAAAGACATCGAGCAGAACGACGGGCAGTTGAAAGGACTGCCGCGTAACCCGAGGTACATCAAAGACGACCGCTTCGAAGCGTTGAAACAGTCTCTGCAGGACGACCCGGAAATGACCGAACTCCGTGAGTTGGTCGTTTTTCCGTTACCTGACAAACCGGGCAAGTATATCGCGATAGGTGGTAACATGAGGTTGCGTGCCATGAAAGCGCTCGGCTGGAAAGAGGCAGAGGCAATCGTCCTCAAAGAAGAGACACCGATAGCAAAGCTCCGTGAGTATGTGCATATCGACAACTTCAATGCCGGACGCTTCGACTGGGATGCCCTCGCCAACGAGTGGGAGAAAGTAGAACTCCAGCACGACGGTTTAGTCTTCGCATGGGAGGCGATCGAGACGTTAGATGATAAACTATTCAGCCAAGACCACGAAAGCGGCTCAAAGGGCGAGAAAGAGGGGTATATAACCGTCAAGGTGCATCTGCCGCACGAACTTTCGGAAGAGGATAATAAGAAAGCGAAGACGATCATTCGCGAAGTGATTAGCAAATACCCTGGAGCGATACTGGCATGAAGAAGCAACTGATAGACATATCGAAGTTAGTACATAACGAGGGGCAGATTCCGGAAGTACCTGCGAACCCTCGCGTCATCGATGAGACGGCATTCGAGTTATTGAAGAGCAGCGTCGAGCGTAGTCCTGAATACCTACACGTGCGCCCCTTGCTTGTTTACGAGCAGCAGGGAGCGTTTGTCGTTCTATGTGGTAACCAACGGCTCGAAGCGGCGAAAGCCCTCGGACTGAAAGAAGTGCCGTGCAAAGTCATACCAAAGACCACGCCTCGCAAACTGCGTGCGTATATCATGAAAGAGAATATCGCATTCGGCAGCGACGACCGGGAGGGTATGCGTGAGTTCACTCGGGACGAACTGAAGATATTCGGCAAGGAGTTCTATTTGACCGACCCCGTCAAGATTGAGGAGATGATCGGAGAGGACGAGCGCGGCGAGGATGTCAAGATCAATCTGCCGGAGAGTATGGCCGATGTCAAGTACGACATGATGAGTGAGTTGCAGCAGGCGTTGGCAGAGTTCGAAGATGTAAAAGTCAAATGAGGTTGCATTGTCCGGGAAATATCAAAGTGCACTGGGCGGGCGCAGAGGTTCAGAACCAGTATTTGGCAACCGACCTGATGGGTGTGAACTATCATTTGTACACAGCGTACCCGTTTGTGGAGCGCATGGTCTTTGACAAACCGAAAAGCCCTATCATGCCGCTGAAGTGGATGAAAGGTAACGAGTACGAAGCCATTCCGCAGAATATCATTCAGCACAACTTGCACACGATACAGGATAGCGGACTATTCACGCTTTTGTTCGGATCGCGCAAAGGGACTGGGGATGAGAAGACGATAGCACGCTGGTATGATGCCCTCGTACAGTTCACTTTGGAACACGCATCGGGAGCGACCTGCGTCGAGATAGACTGTCAAGATATAATCGGAGTGGAAAAGGCTTGGGAGTATCGGGAGCGATTCAGCCGCGACATACCGAACCGGGTCATCAATGTTTGGCACCCTATCGATGGAGTGAAAGGGTTAGACCGCATGATAGAGTTCTCCGATTACATTTCGTTTTCGTCGCTGGCGTTTCCGCTGAAGGTCCGCAGGGAGAGAACACGGCAGATGGCAGGGTATATCAAAAGCCGGAAGCCGTCGATCGATATTCACATACTGGGTTGCACTATTCAAGAGATACTGCAAGACATGTACTTTTGTACGTCATGCGATTCGACAACCTGGACGGGAGTGAAGCGTTTCGGGTACATTGACGGAGCGCATCAGTCTCGGATCAAAACCGAGGAAGCAAAAAAACTCGTACCAGAGGCGGTATATGCCGCTGTAAACGAATATAACAGCGAGACGAATACAAACGGACTGATAACGAATATTGAGCGCTTAAAACGCATATATGAAACCGTAGCAGGTCCGCAAGATTACTTTGTCAACAAACCACACACAAAAATATATGAAAACGATTGAGTATGCGGGGGGGGGGCGTATCCGCTTTGAAAGAATAAAGCCCTTTGTGAATACTTGCAAGGTGACTGGCGTTCGCGAGAAAGTAAACGTAGTAGTTGAATATGTCCCGGACGGGAAGGTCATCGATATTGTGGACTATCGCAAGTTTTTTGAGCAGGAGTTTAATTTACTGATTGAAGAAATTGCCGAGACCGTCATGAACGAGATATGGAACAGTGCGCAGCCCAAGTATGCGAAAGTAGTCGTCTATCTGGAGGGCAACGAGCATTTGACCGACTGGAGCGTTACGGTAACGCGGCACAAGTAACAATATGAAAGATACTTTGATAATAGTCTCGGGTGGCATGGATTCGATAACTATGCTGCACGAATACGCGAAGCACATTGCCCTCGCGGTTACTTTCGATTACGGCAGCAATCATGCTGCAAAGGAAATCGAGTTCGCCAAACTGCACTGCCAACGGCTGGGGATCGAGCACGTCATCATTCCGCTGCAGTTCATGAAGCAGTATTTCAAGTCTTCGTTACTCGAGGGCGCTGCGGCTATTCCGGAGGGTCACTATGCCGACGAGAACATGAAGTCAACTGTCGTGCCATTCCGGAACGGCATCATGCTTTCGATAGCTGCCGGGCTTGCAGAGTCTCGAGGTCTTCAGTATGTCATGATAGCGAACCACGCAGGCGACCATGCTATCTATCCCGACTGCCGGGCAACGTTCATCGAGGCGATGACGGAAGCAACCGCGTACGGCACATATAACGGCGTGCGTATTCTGTCTCCGTTCTGCAATCTAACGAAAGGGCAGATAGCAGAACACGGCAAGGTCATGGGGTTGAACTATGCCGAGACGTGGAGTTGCTACAAAGGCGGCGAAAAGCACTGCGGTAAGTGCGGAACTTGTGTCGAGCGCAAAGAGGCGCTGGCGTTCGCTGGTATCGATGATCCAACCGAGTACGAAGATGCCTGAGACCTACACAGCAGAAGAACTGCAAGCCGAGTTGGCGAAGATTCGGGAAGCGTACCCGTCGCTGCCGGTGGAGACCTGCGAGAAGTACGCGATAATAGCACTAACGAATAAACATGCACAGCAATGATTGACGGACCTCAAAAGGTAGCGATGCACGCACTATTTTTCGTATGTCTGCTCGAGGGATACAAAAGCGCCGTGTGGAGGCTTGCAGGAGTACCCAAGAACCAAGCAGACAAAAGAGACCGCATAGAAGTTGAGATAGCGATGAGGAGGGCGCACCTCGAGCGAATCTGCAAGTTATGTGAAACCCGCCAAAGCAGCCCGGTATGGATGGCAAGGCAAAATGATAATTTTGGAGTATTGAGTTATGTTATTTGATGAATATGCGATATTAGGAATAGTCATCGGCTTGGCTTCGGTACTATTCATTTTGCCAACGCTGGCAGAGGCGTTATTAGAGCAACCCAAAAAGAAAAAGCATATGTATTACGTACAAAAGACGATGGAGATCAGCGCAGCGCATCAGTTGACGCTCGATTACGAAAGCAAGTGCCGGAACCTGCACGGTCATAACTGGATCGTGGTCGTTCATTGTAAGGCACGCGAGTTAAACCAGAACGGCATGGTGGAGGACTTCACGCTGATAAAAGCACGCGTGGAGAAACTGCTCGACCACAAGAACCTGAATGAGGTCCTGGACTTCAACCCGACAGCGGAGAACATGGCTCGTTGGATATGTGAGCAGATACCGACCGCGTACAAGGTCAGCGTGCAGGAGAGCACCGGGAACAAAGCCATATATGTAGCGGAGGGCAGCGATGAGGATTAACGAGATTTTTTATAGCATACAAGGCGAGGGTCGCAACACCGGACGTGCTGCGGTCTTCGTTCGTTTCTCCGGCTGCAACCTGAAGTGTCCGTTCTGCGATACCAAGCACGAGGAACACACCGACATGACACCGGAAGAGGTATTTGCCGAGATACGCAAGTACCCGCAAGCCGATCTGGTCATCTTCACAGGTGGCGAACCGACATTGCAACTGCCGGAGTACCTGGTCGATGAGTTGCACGCATTCGATTACGAGGTAGCCATCGAGACGAACGGCACGAAACCCGTTCCGAACAA
>Ga0265301_10002797_pt1 | contig 19508 bp, 17 predicted proteins | sample AusTroGonzalo_MG_2_FD_193488 | JGI IMG/M metagenome (GOLD analysis project Ga0265301, IMG submission 193488) | Bovine rumen microbial communities from tropical cattle in Woodstock, Queensland, Australia - Gonzalo_04 | ecosystem: Host-associated > Mammals > Digestive system > Stomach > Rumen ... | reverse complement strand
GCGTGTTATAATTGAACATATTTGTGTTTGGCTTCACAAATATAGCACTCAATTATGACACGCTTTGCCTTTCCTGGCAACAGCCGTCAGAGCGGAGCGGGCCTTTCCACAGAGCCCGGCGCAGCTCTGTCGAGCTGTAGCCGCCGAGGGGCGTATATCGAGGCGGCGGTGCCAAGTGAGTCCTCAAGACTCACTCTGGAATGCAAACATAGTAACTGATTTAAGAAAACTCCGGCAATTCTTCGGAATTGTCGGAGTTTCTAAATCCAAAATAACTGAATGGGCTAATGTGCTGCATGTGCATTCGGATCAATCCCAGGCCCGGCTGTACGCGTGGTGAAGACCATAGCTGTCATCCACCATTTGCCATCCTCGTGGGTAAAAGTCTGCGTTACGAAGAAGGGCGTAGTCACAATGTTGTCGGGACCACCCAGCGCGGCGTCCAGCTTGATCGTGCTGTAAACTGACCAGTTGTTCTCGTTGATCTGCTTCACATCTACACCATAGACCTCTGCGTGCTTGTAATGAAGCCAGCCCTGGCGGATGGTCTCGAGTTCCTGTTCGCAGCCCCAATAGCCGCCCATGTGGACAAACATGGCATTGGGATGGAAGATTTCTTTCAGGGAATCAGCATCCTTGGCAGCCATCAGGTCCCATATCTGCTGGGAAAGAGCAGCAAAATCCGAGGCTTCCTGCGCCTTTTGCCGCTTCTGGTCGCAGGAAGAAGTCAACAGCAAAACCGCGGAAAGGAATAGAATCAATCTTTTCATCATCAGAATTATTGACGGTTTGACCGGATGATTTCGCCCAGCGAAATTTCCGGATGGCGGTAGCGGGCTTCGGGGTTGCGCTCGCCGGGCATGCCTGGCCAGTTGGATTTCAGCGTGAGGGCTTTCTGCGGGCAAGCGTGTACACAGGCCAGGCAGTACTCACACTTCCCTCTGAATTCCAGGCCATTATCTCCAAGCCGGAAGTTCTTGTGCGGGCACACTTTCTCGCAGGTCATACACTCGATGCAGCGGTCGGGCTTCAGTTCCAACAGGCGTTCGGCCGTCATCGAGAAATGCTGGTCCTGCATCTGCTTGAGCATGTCCTTGTTGAACATACCCATCTCGGAAGGAGCAATGGCGTTCTTATGGGCGCCGATGTCTTCCAGAATCCTGGCCAAGTTCTCGTCGACGTGCTTGTCAATGGCCATCTGCTGGTTCATATCGAACACCGGCAGGTAATTGTCCACCATCAGGATGGGCTGGATGTAGTTGTTCACGACCCCCTTCCCTTTCGCATACTCATCCCACCATTCTGCCACGTTCACGGAAGCATTGCCGAAAGTAATGACCGAGAATATATACGGAGCCTTGAAGGTAGCCTTGGAGACGAACTCTTGCACGATGACGGGCGCGGCAGCGGCATAGTCCGGAAATACGAAGCCGATTTCATCGGCCTCATAAACCAGTTCATTTTTCTTCAGTTCCTGCGGGATGCTGAGCGGCGCATCTGACAACTGCTTGGCGACGAACAAGGAGTTGCCGGTGGCGGTGAAGTAGAAAACCAGGCGCTTCTTTCCGACAGCGCGGTCTTTCAGGATGGCGGCGTGGGTACGAGGGGCGATGCCGGCCATAACGGTGACTGCCAGTCCGGCACCCATTATCTTCAAAGCATTTCTTCTGTCCATGGGTATCTAATGATTTTTTACAAAGATGGGAATAATAATCCGATGATTACTTTCACAAAATGCGCTAATTATTTTACATTTTGCATAATTTTGTCTATATTTAGTCGTGGAATTCTTGTATTCGGACATAATCGGCGACATTACCCGTTCGGAACTAGCCCCTTTCTGCATCCATCTGGTATGCCTGGAGGGAGAAGGAGAGCTCGTCTATTTCAACCATCCTTTCCCTTTCCGAAAGGGTGACTTGCTGGTACTTTCGCATCCCGATGCCGTCTCGGACTTGACGCTTTCTCCCGATTGCAAGGGCGAATTCTTCGCCGCCGATTACCGCTTCCTTCAGAACCTGCTCCCCCCCAACAACTACAGCATCGGCGGCAGCATCAGCCTGCACGGGAATCCGGTCATTTCGCTGAGAGAAGAGCAGCAAAACATCATCCTGGACGACATCCGCCGCATCCAAAGCCGAATCGAAGAATCAGAGAAGCGTTTCTACCGGGAAGTGATGGGCAGTCTGTGTCTGACGATGATGTACGATATCTTCGAAGTCCATTCCGAGAATGTTGGAGAAGGAAAGATTTCCGAAAGGGCAGGCTTCATCGTTGGAGAATTGATGCGCCTCCTTTCCGAAGGTGCATCACGTACCCATCGCGAAGTGCGTTGGTACGCCAGTCAATTACACGTAAGCGAAAAATACCTTTCGGCTACTGTCAAACGGATGACGGGTGGCAGCGTCATGTCCTACATCGACCGGCACACCATCCCCATCCTGAAAGAATATCTGGATAATCCCAGCCTGTCCCTGACGCAAATCGCCGACATCATGAGCTTCACCTCCCTGAGTTACTTCAGCCGCTACTGCACCAAGCACCTGGGCATGAACCCCAGCGCTTACCGGGCAATCAGATAATTCCGTACCTTTTCCTTACGCAATATCTGGATATTGAATATTAAATCGTGCCCCAATCGTGCCCCAATTTTACGTGCATGCAGGTGGAGGTATGTGGACTTTTTCGACTATAAAAAACAGCCCGGTAGAGGTGTGTGGAGGTGATTGGAGGTTACGCACCAATATCGTCCGCACTTGTTTTTACTGGGGCACATCCCCAGACCCCTCGCAGCGTAGCTGCGGCGCTTCGCTCTCCTATTCTTTCATTCGAAGACGATTGATGATGTCATCGCAGGATTTCAAAAGACGCTTGGCATAGACATACTCCAGGGTCAATGTCCCAACGCACAGGATTGCAATGAAAATGCCCCGTCTCCACATAAGTTCGGTGCTGATATTCAACGAAGTCATATAGATGGTGGCAAGGATGACGAAAGCGAAGAAATAGAGGCAGCTCCCCGTCACCAGGGCAATGTATCTTTTTTTGAACTTGCGTAGCGTCTCGGTAGTTGACAAGACATCGCCATTGTACAACTCTTCTTCCCGGACTCCTTTATACGCCCAGAATACGCCGGGGAAGAAAAGGAGTGCATAAATAATCAAGGAAACTGGCAGCCACCATTCGTATCCCTGGACAAAACTTAAAATGACTGCGACGACGAGCACAGCTATCCCCAGAGGAACCGTTCTCTTCGAGAGGAAAAGCCTACGCACATCGCTATTCATGGCTTTCTGTATCAGATAGTCGTTGACAATCTGCTGTTTGTCGAACCGTTCCTTCAGATCGGCGTAGTCCTGCCGCATCTGTTCCAGTTCCTGGTTGATATTGAATTCTTCCTTGTTCATGGCACGAGTGATTAAAGATGGGACTTTTTGAGTTCTTCCTTGATCCGATGCAACTGGAAGGAAACATTCTTTACCGAGATACCCATGATGGCCCCGATTTCCTCGTAGCTCAGGCCTTCGAGCCACAGGAGGATGATGGCGCGGTCCACCAAACCCAGTTGGTTGATACGGGCATACAGGCGCTTGGTCTGCAGCGCCCGGTCATTCGTATCTTCAAACGGGTCGATGTCCAAGCTCAGCGGTACACGCTCTCCGCCCCGTCGCTTTTTCTTGTCGGCATTGAGGCAGCAGTTCAGTGCGACACGGTAAATCCAGGTCCGGACATCGGATTCCGCGCGGAAGGAATCGTACCCCTTCCAGAGCCTGATCAGAATCTCCTGGAAGAGGTCGTCAATCTCATCCGTGTCCTTCGAGAACATGTAGCACACCGAGTAGATGGTGCTCTTGTGCTCCCGGACCAATTGGGTGAATGTTTGTTCCTTGTTATCCATGATCGATCGAATCTACACCCGTTAGACAACAAAGTTCGCGAAAAACTATAAAACATCCAGAAAAAAGAGCGGCAGGTAAATCGGCGATTCTCTCGGAAATGCTACCATGGAAGGGGAAAAGTGGCAGTTGGTCGGAAAGCGGTTGCTAACTATTGTTGATTACTCTCCGTCTTCTTCGTCAGCGTCCAGGTTTGGCCGTCGGCGCTAAGAACGGAATTGTAGTGTTCGAACTGCGTAGTTGATGTCGTGAACGAAATCGAGGTCTTGCCGTCGATGGTCACGTTGCCGCCGTTGGCGCTTAGAGGGACACCAGCAACGCGGCCCATCGTGGCGGTGAGGCTCGTCAGCCCACTACCGATGATGATGCCGTGGCAGGTGCCGCAGTCGCCATCGCCGATGCCCGCAGCATCCTGGCCGCCCTTGGCAGTGATATTGCCACCGTTGATGGTGATGGTACCGCAGTAGCCGCCATATCCGGTGCCAATGCCTGCAGCCTTCCAGCCGCCCTTAGCCGTGACGGTACCGCTCTCAATGATGATGTCTCCGGCGGCGGAGACGGGGCTTTCATCAACACAGCCTCCACTGCCAATGCCCGCACCGAGTTTGCCCGTACTCTCAGCCGTCAGAGAACCCGTACCCTGAATGGTGAGCGTATTGCCGGAGGTGATGAAGATGGCGGGCTGGCCCTCAGCCGAGGTCGTGACGCTATTCGAGCCTGTGAGGATGATGATGGCGTGGCCCTGGCAATAGATGGCGGGGCCACTGGTGACGCTGATGGTGGCGTCGTCGAGCGTGTAAGTCCCGCCATTGGGGATGGTGACGGCGCTAAGAGTGATCAATCCAACGGGGATGCTGCGGTAGAACTTGCCCGTCGTGAGCGTCACGTTCGTCGAGATGGTCTCGTAGTAGTACTTCATCTCGGACTCGGCGGTCGGGTTGCTCTTGTGGTTCCCCTGTACGGAGAACTTGAAGTCCTTTTCTTTGGCACCGAGAAGGGCCATATACACCTCGCCCATCTTCTCCTTTGCGATGTTGAGGGCTATGTAGGTGTTCTTTGTCGTGGTGCCGTCCTTCTCGCGGATGGTGATATCGTAGCAGTTCTCGGTCGTGGCGGGGCTCAGGCCGCTGAAGCTGAACTTGCAGATGCACACCTGGTTCTGCATCGTGACGGTGCCGTTGACGGTGGCCGTCGAGCCAGTGACGGCGATGGTTCCCTTGCTCGTGGCGGCATCAAGGTACTGGCTGATGTACTCGATGGTACCATCCTGCGTGCGGAATTGGCTGTCATAGTCGGTATTCAGCTCACCGTTCTTTGCCAGCGAATAGGGATAGACAAATTTGGCTGTGCCACCCTTGGCGTTGGTGAGCATGGCCTCGATGGTGGCCGCGCCGGTCGTCGCGTCAACTGCCGTGACCTTAGCCCTAGCTGTGGCCCACGAGTCGTCGGTCTTTTCGTAGTAGATGGCGATTTGCTCGTCTTTGGCCCATGCCACTTTGAGAACTTCCTTGCCTGCTTCTGTTCCGGAGGTGATAGCCTTTGACTGAGGGTCTTCGCCTTTGGGAGCCAACGTCGCTGTAAAGGTAATCGCTGCAGGCTGCCGTGATTCTTCCGCGTTACCCGGAATGTCTTCCATTCTGCTGCAGGAGACCAGGGAGAAGGCTGTTATCAAGCAGAGGGCGGATATGGATTGGAAGAGATGTCTTTTCATGGTCTTCATTTCAATGATAGTCCGACATCAATTCCCGAATGGATTATTGTCCTTCGGAGCATAAGGATCGCGGCCACGAAGTCCATCCGGGCTCTGACAGATAAGACCCTCAAACTCTACATCCACGACGGTGGTTATCGGGGCTTCATAGGGTTTGTTGATTGCAGTCATAATACACTGACTATCAGTTCGTCATCAACGAATGCAGCCGGAAGGAGAAATAGCCTTTGCCGTCCAGGTATGTGAGGGCGTCTTCGAGGAGGGCTTTCTTTCGGTCTTCAGCGAGGTCGGAGTGGAAGAGAATATCTATGAACGTCTCCAGGCCCTGATCGGAAATCTGTGCGTTCTCCACCAGGTAGAGGACTGGATTCTCCTGCTGCAGGATAGAATCCAGGTCGAAAGGCAGGCTGGCTTGGGCGAACTCCGACTGGACATCCGTCAGGGAATAGTTCGGGGTTTCATCACGCAAAAGGCCCAACTTGCGGGCGATGCCCATCAGCATCTGTCCGATGCGGTCGATCTCTTTGAGGATAAAGTCTTCCATCTGTTAAATCTTTTTTTTTTTCTTTGCCCATGTATTGTCCAACAGGGCTGCAAAGATAATCTGAATAATCATACGCGAAGCTATCTACCCCCTGAAGAGGTGACGGAACGGGTGGGGTTGTCGCTGATGAGGCAGTGGCCGGTCATTTCGGTGGGTTGGGACAGGCCCATGATGTGGAGGATGGAGGGGGCGACGTCGGAGAGGGCGCCGTTCTCGACGACCGCCTTCGCGTTTTCCGTGACATAGATGATGGGGACGGGGTTGACGGAGTGCTGCGTGTTGGGCGTGCCGTCGGCATTTAGGGCGTGGTCGGCGTTGCCGTGGTCGGCGACGATGAGGGATTCATAGCCCATCTTCCAGGCGGCTTCCACGACCTCGCCCACACACTGATCGACCACCTTCACGGCCTTTTCGATGGCTGTGTAGACTCCCGTATGGCCCACCATGTCGCCATTGGCTATATTCACCACGATCCAGTCGTATTTGTCGGTCCTGAGCGCCGCCACGAGTTTGTCCTTCAATTCGAAGGCTGCCATCTCAGGCTTCAGGTCGTAGGTAGCTACCTGGGGAGAGTTCACCAGGATGCGGTCCTCCCCTTCGAAGGGTTCTTCCCTTCCCCCATTGATGAAGAAGGTCACGTGCGCATATTTCTCCGTCTCAGCGGCGTGCAGCTGTTTCAGGCCTTTGCTGGCGATATATTCGCCGAGGGTGTTCTGCACTTTCTCCTTGGGGAAGAGAATGTGCAAACCCGTGAAGGTATCGTCGTAAGGCGTCATGCAGTAATATTGGAGGCCGGGGATGGTCTTCATGCCCTGCTCCTCCATGTCCTGCTGCGTGAGCACGATGGTCAGCTCCTTGGCGCGGTCGCTGCGGTAGTTGAAGAAGATGACCACGTCGCCTTCCCGGATACGCCCGTCGACATTGCCGTTGACCAGCGGCTCCATAAATTCGTCCGTGTTCTTGTTCTCTTCTGTGTGAGAATCATAGCAGGACTGCACGCCTTCCACCATGTTGGTCACCACGCGGCCCTTGCCGCTGACGATCAGGTCGTAAGCCAGCTTGATACGGTCCCAATGCTTGTCGCGGTCCATGGCATAGTACCGGCCGATAACCGTAGCAATCGCACCCACCCCCACCGCATCGATATGTTTCTGCAGGTCGGCGATGAAACCCTTGCCTGCCCTGGGATCCGTATCGCGGCCGTCCATGAAGCAGTGCACGTAGCAGTTCCCGATGTCGTACATCTTGGCGATGTCGATGAGTTTCAACAGGTGGTCGAAAGATGCGTGAATGCCGCCCGTGGATGTCAAGCCCATCAGGTGGACGCTCTTGCCATTGGCCTTGGCGTAGCCGAAAGCCGACTTGATCTCGGGGTTCTCCAGGATGGAATTGTCGGCAATGGCACGGTTGATCTTCACCAGATCCTGGTAAACGATGCGCCCGGCGCCGATATTGAGGTGACCCGTCTCCGAGTTGCCCATCTGCCCGTCGGGAAGGCCCACATACGCGCCCGATGCCTGCAACTCAGCGTGTGGAAAGTTCTCGTACAAATAATCCAGATATGGCGTGGCCGTTTGCGCGATTACGTCGCTCTCGCTTTTGTCACCAATCCCCCATCCGTCGAGAATGATCAGAAGTGCCTTCTTGCCGTGTTCATCGTCCTGAGGGAACAACGAACACGCCGTGAATACACATAAGCAGAGGAAAAGAAAGATGTTGCGCATCTACTGCAAGGGGATTTCGTTTTTTATTAAATTTTCTTGTTGCGCCATTTTTTCCTGTGGATGTACACGGCGCCCTGGATCCAGACACAAAGCGAATAGACGCCATCGGCCGTCCAGCACACGGCTATGTCTGAATGAAGGATGCCGATAATGACGGTGCAGTACACGGCATAGATGCAAAGGGCCACCGCATCGATACGAAGGCAGACACGGGTATCTCCCGTTCCCGCGACGGACTGAAGATATACATTCCACGGCAGGGTAAGCAGCATGGCCGCGCACATCACCCATAGTGTGGGAACGGAACCCTGGATCAGGGAAGGAATATCGGTAAACAGGCCGATAATCTGTTGTGGGAAAATGGCAAAGATAGCCAGCAGCGGCAACATCGTCACGGTACAGAGCAACACTACGCGCCGGATAATCGGGACCACGCCATCGGGATGACCTTCGCCGATGATGTTGCTCACCAGCGTTGCCGCCGTAGAGGCAAAGGCCGCCGAAAAAACGAACGGTACCTCGGAGATACTCCGCACAATGTTGGCGATAGCCAGCTGCTCCTCGCCTAAATGCTCAATAAAGAGGAAGAAGAGCAGCCACACGGAGATATTCAGGACATACTCCAGCATAACCCATGAGGCGGTGGAAAAAATATGCTTGAGCTCCTCCCATACGGGTTTTACCATCTTCTGCAGGCCATATTTCTTATCGGCCGTAAAGAAGGCCCATACCACAAAGAAGAGGAGAGAGATGCCTTCCGAGATGGTCGACGCCAATGCGGCTCCCTTGATGCCCATCGCCGGCGCACCCAGGTGGCCGAAGATGAGCACCCAGTCCAAAAAGATATTGCTGGTCACCAGCACGATGGAATTCCAGGTGAGACTCTTCGTTTCACACGTCCCAACGTAAAAGGCCCGGAACAACGCTGTCAAAAAGGCAAAGAGCAACCCCGGAATCCGCCAGTTCACATAGACGACGGAAGCCTCTAAAATATTCTCCGAACGCAGGATCCCCCTAAGAAGCGGCGGCGACAGAAAATATGAAAGGACCATGGTCAGAAGAGCCAGGGCCGCAAGGAACCAGACACCCTGCCAGAAAACACGTCCGATGGCATCGTAACCTGTTCCGCTCTCGCAAGCCTCCCCGTTGCGCCGGCCGATGATGATTTGGACCCCGATGGAGAAGCCAAATCCCAGCATGTACAGAATCGTGAAATAGACGCCGGCAATAGCCGAGGCGCCCAGCTCAATCTCCCCGACACGGCCCAGGAAGGCCGTGTCGGTCATCCCCAGCAACTCCTCCATCACCAGGGCTACCAGGATAGGGAAAGTAATCCTCCAAATGGATTTGAAGGAATAACTTTCCGGGAGCTGGTATGTCGATTCTGTCATTACTTCCTATTGTGCTTCCACAAATTCCACTTTCATGCTGGCAATCCTGCCGGCCCGGATCTTATCGTTTTTGTAATCTCCAAATTCTATGAAAAGATACCGGACCAGGGCATCCGCAAAGAGCCAGAACAGCACATAGAAAAACTCAAGGGGTATTTCATCAACAATATTTTTGATGACGCCAAGCAAGATACCCGACCCCACGGTTCCTGCCACCATTCCCCAAAACACTTTTCTGTGATGTCTGTTTTCCGCCTCTGTCTTTCCCAGCAGATAATCGGCATCAGACACAACAGCCTCCCTGATCATTTCCTTCTCTTCTTCGGAAAATTCAGGCCCGTGTATTTCAAGTACCAGAGGATACTCCTGCGGGATGCAGTCTGCATAATTCAACAGTTCATCTCTAAATTCCCCGTCCAAGGACTCTACGCCCTTGATGCTGAATTTACTGAGGATATCATCCAGTCCATTGACCTTGCAGGCCAGATAGGCAGTCCCGTTTCTTATTACATCCTTCTGCAGCCTGCTGTTCAGATGGGACTTTTTTTTATAATACTCTCCCCGTTTATCTTTTTTCCATTCAAACATATCAGTTTATTGTCTTTAGTGTTCTTGTTAGCAGACCCTCTTGGACGACCCGTTCCCAAGGCGCTCGGCCCAGGACATCATCAGGTCTTCACGTCTTCCGAAGATGTCCTTCTGCATGCCGATGACATCGTCGAAGACCATCGTCTGGCGGTCGTCACCCGAGAACTTCTTCCACTCGTATTTATCGGTGGAGGGGCTGCCAGTCCGGGCGAAATTGGTCCACATTTCCTTTACGACGTGGCGGAACTCGCAGTCTTCGTTTGAAACGATCTTTCCGCTCCCCATCGGGTCCAGCATGCTATTGTCGAACAGGTAAGGAAGTTCGGCCGCGTGTATCGCGCCAAGCTCGGGGGTTGTTACCGGCTTATTGACGAAGTACATATAGGTGTTGCCGCCGGCGGCAGCGTGCCTGATGGCCATATTGGTGTTACCGGCGCGGAAGTTGATGTCATTGCAGTATTGCTCCAACCGGCTTCCCTCGCTTTCGTTTGCGAGCGTAGCCATAAACTGGTCGTACATAGCCTTCTCCTGATCGTTGAGTTGCGGGCGATCCCTCTTTGCAATCCACCTCAGCGTATTCAAGAAGTTTTCTTCACCGCCCTCGAGTGGAACGAAGTACCTGATTTCGTCCAGGTTAGACCCAATCATCAAATCAAGCTTGGCCCTCTTCTGGTCTCCCCACATCTCGTACATCACTGCACGGTCCTCGGGCAGCGTGACGCCGTCCAGGAGCGGGAAGTTGGCACCTCCGAGAAGGCTGTTCTTGTCAATGGCGTATGCCGTCATATAGGCTTCAACAAGTTGCTCGGTGGTGAGCGCCATCAGCTCGTCCATGGTCTGGCAGCCCGTTGCAGTGAGGAAGTTCTGCGTGACGTGGATGCCGTGTTCCATGGTGTCGCAGTAGGCGATGTTGGCGCTTTGTGCAATGCATCTCTTGAAGAGCCCCTCGCTTCCGTCGATGAGCGGGAGGAACGTGACGCTTGCCGAGCCTGCCGACTCGCCGAAAATGGTCACGTTGTCCGGATCGCCACCAAACCCGGCAATATTTTTCTGTACCCACCTGAGGGCCTCAAGCTGGTCAAGCAGGCCCAGGTTGCCCGCCTCCTTGAAGTTTTCTCCGCCAGGAACCCGCTCGAAGTTCATGAATCCCATGAAGCCGAGACGGTAATCGATAGACACGAACAGGATGTCGGGGTACTGTTTGGAGATCTTGGTAAGGTCGTAGAGGGGAGACGCCTGGGATTCAGCGCAGAATCCGCCGCCGTGAATCCACACCATGACCGGTTTCTTGCTGTCTGTGCAGGTGGTATTGCAATATACGTTCAGCACGAGGCAGTCCTCGCCGAACTCCGCCGTTCCCTCCGAGTCGTTCAGGGGCCCGATGGGAACGTGGCCGGGCTTTGTGGCGTCGTACACGCCGTCATCGTCTGCGGCAGGAAGTGCCTTCTGCCAACGAAGCTTTCCCACCGGCTGCGTTGCGTAGGGGATGCCCTTCCAGATAATCAGTTCATCTGTCTCCTTGCCGACGAAAGTACCGTTGTTGCATTTTACGGCCAATGTCTTGTCGTAATTATTCATGTCTTTATTCTTAATTTTAGTTCACCTTTTTTCCGCCGAAATACACTTGGGCCGGTGCATTGTAGCTGAAGCCCTCGTGCTCTGCTGTCAGCAGGTCCTTGTCGAACACCAGAAAGTCGGCATCCTTGCCTACTTCGATGGAGCCCTTGGCTTTCTCGATGCCCAGTTGCTTGGCGCCGTTGATGGTATAGCCAATCATCATTTCTTCAATGTTCATCCGCTCGCTCGCGGGAGGGAATGGCGCGACGGTTCTGCTGTATTCGTCGAAACGGGTCTTCTCGTTGATCCAGCGGGTCATGCCGATTTCCATGGCAAGATAGGGACTCCAGTTCTGGAAATCTCCGTAAAAGACCTCATCGCTGGACCATGTCACCAGGGCGCCGGTGTCCCACATGGTCTTGCAGCGGAACATCGAATGGGCGCGTTTCTCTCCGATGAAAGTGGGCCAGTACTCGATGGGATTGCCGCCTACGTTGCCGCTATGCCACCAGGGTGTGAAATTGGCCGTTACGCCCAGTTTGGCAAAACGGTCCAGATCCGCGTCATCCTGGACCCACAGGTGGGCGCAGGTAACCTTTACACGGTATTTGTCTCCGAGCGCCTTTCTGGCCAGTTCCACGCCGTCCAGAACCACGCGGGACGAGGCCTCACCCACCGTGTGCACGTGAAGGTCCAGCCCTTCGGCGTTGAGCTCTTTCAGAATCTCTGCCACTTGCTTTGCATTGAAAGCCGTAGCTCCCGTCACACCGGTATCCACATAAGGCGTCACCATCGCCGCAGTTTCGATCTTCAGGGTGCCGTCCATGAAGATTTTCAACGTGTGCACCTTCATGTGATCCGTGTTGAATTTCTCCCGGAAGCGCTTCACTCCCTCCAGGGCCTCCTTCATTTTTGCGGGCTGGGTAAGCACATAGCATCCGTCCACATAGACCGGCAGTTTTCCCTGCTTGTCCAAATCCTTCAGATATTCGTAAATGCGCTCATTCATCCCGTTGTGCTCCGGAAAACCGGCATCGAAGACACCACTCACGCCATACTGGATGGAGCTGTCCAGCCAGCGAAGGACCGCCGTGCTGATCTGCTCGTCCGTCAGGTCGTTGATGCCGTCAAAGAGCATAGGCCAGCTGGCGGTCTCGAATGAATTGCCGGTCAGATGGCCGTCTTTGCGCACGAAATAGGCCAGCCCCGGTACAGGGTCCGGTGTGGCATCAGTAATTCCGTGTGCTGCCAGGATCCTGGAGTTCACCCAGTTGCTGTGCACCTCGCCCTCCAGGACCAGCATCTCCGCATCCGGGCAGATGGCGTCCAGCTCATCCTTCGTCAGGTCTTCCCCAGCCAGGCACGTCCGTTCCATCATAAACCGGTAACGCTTCAGGCCGGGATTCTTCTGAATCCAATCCGCCATGAAGGCCAGGCATTCTTTTTTGGCGGAACACATGACAGGGACCCCCAAATCCAGGTACTCAAAGCCGACGCCGGTAGTGATATGCACATGGCTGTCGATGATGCCGGGCAAGATGAACTTGCCGCCGAGATCGGTAACGTCACCCTCGTACGACTTCAAGCCGGCCTCGTCGCCTACATAGATAAATTTGCCATCCTTCACCACCAGGGCCGTGGCCTTGGGATGGTTCTTGTCGGCCGTGAAGATGTTGGCATTTTTGATGATTCTGTCTGCTTTCATAGTTATTTCCTGCTTGCCTTATATGCGGCGACACGCTTCGCCACGTTGTCCTTGATGTTGTTAAAGAAGATGGAGTAATCGTCCTGGTGGTAGCACTGCGGCCCGGCAAGGTCAGCCATTTCATTGGGTGTAGCTTTGGCGTTGGTTATCACCGTTCCACGGGCAAGACACAGCTGCGCGTCGGCATCAATGTCACGGATTGCGGTTGCGCCGGTTTCGTCCATAACAACCGAGCCCAGGTTCATACTGGCAGCTGCATAAGTCTCGTCGCGCTTCCAGTTCAGCGGGTTGATTGCCACTCCGTTCTTAGCAATAATCAGGTTCGGGAGCGGCAAGTTCGCCTCCACATTCTTCGGACCTTCGGCGTGCCAGCTTATGATGACACCCGTGTCTGTTTCACCGTTCGCAAACTTAAAGTGCGGGATGGCCTCCATGTCTTCCTTCGTGATGGAATAGCCTATGGCGTATGCCGCCACCATGCGCTTATAGTAGTCGAGGTGCTCCTTGAAGTAGTCTTTCAGCACCAGGCGGAGGATGGCTGCGCCTTGGCTGTGTCCCGCGATGACGAACGGACGGCCGTTGTTATAGTGCTCAAAGTAGTAGTCCAATGCGGCGGTAATGTCGGTATATGGTATGCCGCTTAGCGCCGCATCGATGGTTCCGTCCTTCTCAAAGACTTCAAACGCATGTTTCAAACCACTCTGACGGTACAACGGCATAAACAGGTTCGTTGAGTCCTCGAACACGCTCGATTTGATTGCGTGCTCGATCGGTAAACCCGCCAGTAACTCTGCATTGTCGAGCGTCGCATAATCGGGATCACCCTCGTTCGCGCCCATGAATATCGTCGAGTAGATGTAGAACGTGTCGAATTCCTTGGTAATCTCAGGAATCTTGTACCAGTTGGCCTTGTTGGAATAATCAATGGGAATCATCTTGTTCTCGTTGATCATGTCTTCTCAGTTACTTTTTGTTTTTATAAGCCGCAACGCGTTTGGCTACGTTGTCCTTGATGTTGTTGTAGAAGAACGCATAATCCTCGCCGTGACGGCCATCCGGGCCGAAGAATTCGGCAGCCACCTTAGCGGATTCTTCGTCCATCTTCTCGCCCATAGCGTGTGTCACCACCACGCCGCGGTCGGGGAACACCTGGGCATCCGCACCCAGATCCTGAATCTCCAGTTCGCCGGTCTTTTCGTTCGTCCAGAGCGAGCCCAGATTCAGGCTGGCCGGGGCATAGGTGTTGTCCAACTTCCAGTTCAGCGGGTTGATGCTCATGGAGCCCGGCTGCAGCACGCAAGTATCGGCATTCACCTCCCTGTTTTTGGGACCTTCCGTGTTCCAGGTGATAATTACGCCTGTGTCGCACTCGCCCGTCGCAAACTTCATGTGCGGGTAGGCCTTGAACTCGTCCTTCGTGAAAGCGTAGCCAATCGGGTAGGCGGCAATCATACGCTTGTAGTAATCGGGGTGCTCCACAAAGTATTTTTTAAGCACCATCTTGACGATGGCCGATCCCTGGCTATGGCCGGCGATGATGAAGGGGCGGCCGTTGTTGTAGTGCTCGAAATAATAATCCAAGGCGGCTACGATGTCGCCAAAAGGGCCATCGGCAATGGCGGCGTCGAAGATTCCGTCCCGTTTCCAGATCACGCCGGCATACCGCAGGCCTACCTGACGGTAGTACGGCATAAACACGTTGGTGGAATCCGCGTATGCAGAGGCGTGGAGAGCATATTCGCCAGCAGCGCCCTCCAGCATTTCGGTATTGTCCATATCCGCATAATCGGGAGCGCCTTCCGCCATACTGCCCAAGATATACTCGGTCGCATACACATAGAACGTGTCGAATTCCCTGGTAATTTCAGGAATCTGGTACCAATTGGCTTTATTGGAATAATCCAGCGGTTTTTTCTTGCTCATATTCATTTCAGGTTAGGCTAGTTCATCTTCTTTCCACCCATATACACATCGGCGGGCTTGTTATAGCTGAAGCCTTCTTTCTCTGCCGTCAGCAGGTCATTGTCGAACACCAGGAAGTCAGCGTCCTTACCCACTTCGATGGAGCCTTTTTTCGCCTCAATGCCAAGCTGTTTGGCGCCGTTGATGGTAAAACCGATGAGCATTTCCTCAATGTTCATTCTCTCATTCTCGGGCGGGAATACTTTGGCAGCTACGGTGTACGGGTAGTTCCTGGTCTTTTCGGTAATCCAGCGGGTCATTCCCACCTCCATGCCCAGGTAGGGGTTCCAGGTGGTGAAATCCATAAAGACGATATTGTCGCTGGACCAGGCCACCGAGGCGCCGCTGTCCCAAACGGTTTTGCAGCGGAACTGCTTGCAGGCACGCTCCATACCCAGCCAGGTAGCAGCGATGGCGGGGTCTCCTGAATGCCAGTGCGGCGTGAAGTTGGCGAATACGCCGAGCTTGGCGAAACGCTCCAGATCTTCGTCGCACTCAATTTCAAGATGAGCGCAGGTAACTCTTACGTGGAGGTTGTCACCCATCTCCTTTTTGGCCATCTCAACGCCATCCAATACCGTGCGTGACGCGCGCTCGCCGACGGTGTGAAGGTGAAGATCCAGATTTGCGTCGTTGAGTTCCTTCAAAAGCTTTGCGATTCCTTCCGCGGAGAAAGCTGTGGCCCCAGTGGTATGGACATCCACGTAGGGCGTGACCATGGCGGCGGTATGAATCTTCTGGGTACCGTCCATGAAAACCTTCATGGTATGGACCTTCAAGTGCTCTGTGTTATACTCACGCTGCATGCGCTTGAGTTCTTTCAGGCCCTCCTCTGCAACCCGCTCAGAGTCTATCACCAGGGAGCCGTCAACATAAACGGGCAGTTTCCCCTGCTTGTCCAGTTCGACCAGACGCTTATAGACTTTTTCATGGAACTTCATATCGCCCGGAAGACCGGCATCGAATACTGCAGAAACACCATATTCGACACAGAAGTCGATCCAACGCTGAAGTGCCGCATCTACCTGCTCATCGGTAAGGTCCATACCGCTGTCAAGAATAACACGGATTTCTGTTGCACCTTCATACATGTTTCCAGTCACATGGCCGTCCTTACGCACGTAATAGGCCAGTCCCGGGATAGGATCTGGCGTTTCGTCTGTAATGCCGTGCCTTTGAAGGATCTTGGAATTGACCCAGATGCTATGTCCTTCCCCTTCCTGAATCTGCAGCTCGGCATCAGGACAGATGGCGTCCAGTTCCTCCTTTACGATATCCTCTCCCTTCAGGTACGGTTTCTCCAAGAGAAATCTGTAGCGCTTCTCGCCGGGATGCTTCTTGATAAAGTCCGCCATCATGTCCAGCGCAGCCTGCTTACCGTCGGGCTCAATCCGCTCTCCCATAGGGGCGTACTCAAAACCAACGGGAATGGTTACATGTACATGGCTATCGATGATGCCAGGCATGATGAACTTGCCGCCAAGGTCCGTGACCTCACCTTCGTAATTTGCAAGGCCAGCTTCATTGCCTACATAGACGAACTTGCCGTCCTTCACTACAAGAGCGGTAGCTTGCGGGTTGTTCTTATCAGATGTGAAAATCTTTGCGTTTTTAATGATTTGATCTACTTTCATGGTGTTTCTTTTCTTTATGTTTAATGATTTAATGGTTTGCCTGATAAGCAGCAATGCGTTTCGCCACGTTATCCTTGATGTTGTTGTAATAAAGGTCATAATCGTTTTCGTGGAAACTTCCAGGCCCGAAAACGGTAGTGCCAGATACGGGCTCAACAACCTGGGTCGTCGTGATAACGACGCCCCTGTTCAGGTTGATTTGTGCATCCGCAGCGTTAGGTACAATCTCAAGTTTTTCTGTTTCGTAGTTAAACAGGTAACCGCCCAGATTTTCCTCAGCCGAAGCATAGGTCTCGTCTCGCTTCCAGTTCAGGGGATTGATGCTAATTGCACCTGGCAAAACGACTACGTTATCCTTTCCTTCGTTTGCAGACGACTCGGTATTCCACGATACGATAACGCCTGTATCATCGGCTCCCTCAGCAAATTTCAGGTTCGGGTTGGCTTTGAGATAATCCCCGGTAATGGAATAACCAATGACGTATGCAGCAATCATGCGTTCCAGGTATTCAGGATGCGCTTTCATGTATTCCGAGAGAACAAGACTTTGCATGATCGAGCCTTGTGAATGGCCTGCGAGGATAAAGGGTCTTCCTCCATTTAAGTTATCAAAATAGTAATCGAGTGCTGCAAAGACGTCTTCCTTGGGAACGCTGCCGAAGGCTGCCTCTTGCTCCTCGCGGGACATTGCAGACGCTACTGCCATATTGACCTGCCTGTAATATGGAGCGAAGACATTGGCGCTTTCCTCGAAAACCGCTCCCTGCACGAGATAGGTCAGTGAGGCCTGTGATCTCATTTGCTCATTATTGATGTCGGCAAACGTCGGTGCTCCTTCGGAAGCGTCGTCATATTCCGTGGGGTAGACATAAAAGGCATCCACGTCTTTTGTTACTTCGGGCAACTTCATCCAGTTGTTTTTGTCGGAATAATCTATGGAGTTGTTGTCCGAGCAGCCGGCAAGCATACCCGTTCCGATGATGCTCAAAAGAGCGGGGAACAAAAGTGCTTTCTTAATAAAACTCATACGAATCGAAGCGATTAAAGCATATAATACTTGGTCAGGAACCAGGTTCTGTCCCAATCGACAATCTTGACCTCGGATTCCTTTGCCGGGTGGATGTCGAACTCGTCGAGGACCATCACTTTCTTGTCTTTCAGGTCGTAGAGCGGCCAGTCAGGGGACGGGCAGCCGGTCCTGGCAAACTGGACCCACATCTGACGCATTGCTTTTGAGAAAGCGGGGTCATAGGGTCTTCCTTCAACACATTCCGGATGCGCGAAGACGATGGGCACTTCTTCAAAATGTGCACTCTTCCGGATAGGATCTGAAGATTCCACCCTATAGTAGTAGGTGTAGGATTTACCACCACCAACAGTCTGGCTCTCAGATAGTTTGATAGCCCCATCAATAAACCAGCTATGACTGAAAAGCCGGCTGTCCGGCTCCCAGTCCTCAACCGCCCCTTCCTTGCAGTAGCTTTCTATCTTCGCTCTCTCATCCTCCGTCAGCAGATGGGCATACTTCTTCGTTTTGCGGTCTGCAGCCCACACTTTGAAGGTTTCCACGCCCCAGTCGGCCACGAAGCAGTTCATTTCATCCTTGTTGCAACCCTGAAGGAAGGTGATATCCCTGGCTGCGCCGCCTGCGTATGCCTCCCAGAGATCCAAAGGCAGGATCCTTCCGTCTCTTACGGGGAACATCCGCAATGCGATGACGGCTGCGGCCGTATCCACCAGCTTCCGGGCATCCACCTTCAGCAGGTCGGCAACCGTCTTGCAACCGAGCGCCTTCATCAGGTCATTCGTGCTGGCAACGGACTCTTCCACAGAATTCGTTTGTGAGGGGGCGCCGCTCTGCGCGATGACTCTCTTGAAATACTGTTGGGAACCTTTGATAAGCGGCTGCATGGTGCAACTTCCGGCACCGGCCGATTCTCCCCAGATGGTCACGTTGTCGGGGTCACCGCCGAAGGCTGCTATATTTTCATGCACCCACTTCAGGGCCATCTGCTGGTCCAGAAGCCCCAGGTTCTGTGCATCAGGATACTCCTTGCCGTCCGGAAGGTGTGACAAATGCAGGAAACCCAGGACGCCCAGCCTGTACTGGATGGTAACGAAGATGACATCCGGATTCTCTTTTACCAAATTGGCACAATCAAACAAATCGATTCCGGTTCCTCCGGAAACGAAAGCACCGCCGTGGATCCACACCATGACCGGCTTCTTTACCTTGGACGCATCATCCGCCTTCCATACGTTCAGATACAGGCAATCTTCACCCTGATACGGAATGACCGACTCGTCCTGGCAGGAGGCTTTGGGGAAATAAAAGGCCTCATATACACCGTTGTCCGGCACAACGTCAACGGGGGCTTTCCAGCGCAGGTCGCCGACAGGTTGCTTGCCGACGAAGGGAATACCCTTATAGCCAATGACATTCTCCGTCTTCATGCCCACGAAAGTGCCGTTGATGCACTTGACGGCCAGCGACGGATCATACTTGCCATTTGTAATCTTTTTATTCTCGTTCATCTGAGTCATAGTATTTGGGATCACAATCTTCTCGTTACTGCCCGGTATATACCTCTTCGCCGTCCACGATGGTGGCAACGATGTTGGCTTGTGCGACCTTCTCGATGTCGTCGTGCAGGAAGTCGCAGTCATATACGGTCATGTTGGCAATTTTGCCGAACTCGACGGAACCCAAACGGTGTTCCTGATGGAACTGACGAGCCACGTTGATGGTCATAGCACGCAGCGACTGCTCGCGGGTGATGGCCTCCTTCAGATTGC
>Ga0265301_10002791_pt1 | contig 19526 bp, 17 predicted proteins | sample AusTroGonzalo_MG_2_FD_193488 | JGI IMG/M metagenome (GOLD analysis project Ga0265301, IMG submission 193488) | Bovine rumen microbial communities from tropical cattle in Woodstock, Queensland, Australia - Gonzalo_04 | ecosystem: Host-associated > Mammals > Digestive system > Stomach > Rumen ... | reverse complement strand
CAATATCACTATCAATAAATCCCCTTGAATCTGTAAATAATTCGTTAAACTGTTTCGTTAATACATATTGTGCAGAAATTTTAAATTCTTTTGGTATATCAAGTCCTAGTGCCTGCATTTGGTAAATTGAGCCTTTACCTTCATTGTACATTGTTTCATAAGTGTTTGCAAAATTCTGCAATTTACCTTTAAGCATTGTTTGAAGAATTTTCCTGCGTTCTTCTATAAATATATCTTTCAATGTAAAGTATTCTGTTCCGAAATTGCTGTCAATTTTCCTTATAATTTCGGTAAGCGGAGAAGAAAGGTAGGTTCTTATTAATTCTTTTCTCGTTTCAAGGAATCCGTCATAATGTTCTTTTATTGCGCAGTGGAAATCTCCGCCTGAGAATTGCAACAACGCAAATACCAGATTAGATTTTTCCAAGGTTACTTTGGACTTAACTTCAATATTACCGATAACCAGTTGAGAATTACCTTTCACAATTCTTTTGTAAGAAAGTTTCTTTATTGTATAGCAATAAACACCTTCTTCATCCTCCATATCCGTGTATAAAGAGGAAATCGCCCAAAGACTTACTATTTGTTTTGGAGTCACTATTGAAGGTCTTACAAATTTTTCATAAACATCTTTACCGGTTCCGTATTCTGGGAGGTTGCTTTGCGCTTCAGAAAGAATTTCAAGGAATGGGGTTTCCAAATCTTTTTTTACAAATGAACTTGCCAACTGCATAACTCTTGCTGCATACTTCATTATCTGGACTGTTTCTATACCCGATATTTCAGAGAAAAACCAACCGCAACTTGTGTACATAAGCATAGCATTTCTTTGCATTTCCAAAAGCTCCATTGCTTTGACTCTATCTTCATCGGTCAGGTCGGGCATGAAATATTCATCTTGAAAACTTTTTACACATGACTCACTTCTGTCCAGAATTACATTAATGTAATTATTACGTGTTAAATCCGGATTGAGAAAATATTTTTTCCCATATTTTTTAAAGATTGAAACCGTTTCATCTCTGAGATAATCCAGTGCGTTCCTTAGCGGTTTTCTCCATTTTTGGTTCCATCCTGGATGTCCGCCTGTAGAACATCCGCAATCATCACACCATCTGCCAACGCCATGGAAACAGCTCCATGACGATACAGGTTTCAAATCCACTTCCCAATTGCTTGTGTATTTTTCAAGGTATTCGGCATAATTAGTTACTATAAATCCCGCATCTTTAACTTTAAGTTTCATGGCGTAGGAAAGTGCCATATCGCCAAATTTGGTATGATGTCCGTAGCTTTCGCCATCCGTTGCTATATTTATCAACTGAGGGTAATTTCTCATATTGGAGATTCCGTCTTCCAGTCTGGCAATGAATTTATCGCCGTCACGAAGTAATTCATCAAATGCAACAGATTTTGAAATAGCTCCGTCATAGAAAAACAAATCAATATACTTGCCGGGAGCTGATTTGATGTAATATCTATAAGACCTTGCCGGATCAATATTGCCCCAACTTACATCTTGCCAATTATCTTCTCCGGCCTTTCTTATTTTTTGTGCTTGATAAGGGGACAAAATTGTAAATTTTATACCATTTTCCACCAATACCCTTAAGGTATCATCATCAACGGCGGTTTCTGCAAGCCACATCCCTTCCGGTTCACGTCCAAACCTGTATTCAAAATCCTTTTTCCCCCATTTTACTTGAGTTTGTTTGTCACGTTCATTTGCCAGTGGCATAATCATATGGTTGTACACTTGTGCTATTGCATTTCCATGGCCGCCATGCAATTTTCGGCTGTTAATGTCAGCTTTGATAATTCTTTCATAAGCCATAGGCGCATATTCTTCCATCCAGGAAAGCAATGTCGGGCCAAAATTAAAACTCATATATTCAAAATTGTTAACAACATCAAGTATATGGTTATCCGCATCCACAATTTTGGAAACGGTGTTCGGATTATAGCATTCCCGATTTATTCTTTCGTTCCAATCATGAAAAGGTGCAGCACTATCTTGTTGTTCAATAGCTTCCAGCCAAGGATTCTCTCTCGGCGGCTGATAAAAATGTCCGTGCACGGTCAGATATACTTTACATTTATCAGCTTCTAAATTATCCATGATTACTTAACTCCGTCTTTTTCGGGTGCTTTTTTTACAACAGTTATATTCTCAACATCAACCCATGCATCGCCAAGTGCATCAGAAAATACTGTTCCGGTTATTTTTATTTCGTCATTTGTTTTTAAATCAATAAATTTTTCTGCCATATCTCTTTGCATAAAAAGTTTCATTTCGGATAGAGGAATATCATAAACTGTATCATCTCGTTTAACCAAAAAAGAAATATATTTATCAGAAGATTTAAATGCCGGTTTGTAATCCAATCCTAGTGTTGAAAACTTATCAAATTTTGCTTTCATTACAACTTTTTGATTTAAGTATGTTTTTGGTGATTTAACAATGCTTAATGGACTTAAATCATTTTTTACTGTGCTTTGACTTGATACTGCTTGTGCAACAGGTTCTGCTGTTGCAACTTCTGCACAAAAATTGCTGCCAGTTAATACAATTGCGCACATTATTATTACAATGCCGGATCTTATATATTTTGTACTAATCATTTTATGCCCTCTACTTTCTCTATTATTGTAACATGTTTTGCATTTATTGCAAAAAATTAGTTTGATAATAACTTGTCTTTCTGATATATTATATTATATGAAAGACTTAAATGCCATAAACAGGGAGAGAGAAGAACGTATTAATCTTTCCCGTTATAAAGATTTAATTGAAACAGTGTCAAAGGTTGAGTACAAGCGTTTTTCGAGCCTCGGCTTGATTGAGCTGTCAGAAGTAATTAGTTTAGCAACTTATACAGCATATTATCTTATTAACAATGAAACCAACAAGGATGTTTTTAACGAGGCATATTTAACAAAAGCTATAAAATGGGCGATTAGAAATGAAATGCGTCGGAGATACAGGTGGTATGTTACAAAAAATGAGGAATTAGAACAAGAGAAAGTTAAGGATGCTGTATACAGAACAATTCTATCAATAGATGAAATGGCTGAGGCTGACAATCCGACGATAATTAAAGATTTAAATAGAACTCCGGAAGAGAAAGCTGAAATCGTTGATTTGAAAGCTCGGATTGTTGAAATCATGCAAAAACTTTCACAAAGAGAAAGAGATTTAATAGAAGCAAAATATTTTTATGATAAAAAACTGAAAGATATATCCGTTGAATTTAATATTTCTCAATCAAGAATATCGAGAATTATTCAAGCAGGATTAGATAAAATAAAAAGAGAGTTGTTAAAACAGGATAGTGTTAATGAAGACGATATTTGAAAAATCAACCGGGGTATGCGGTGTTGAATTTGGGAGTGAGGAAGTTGCAAAAATAAAAACTGAGGATTACATACCGGGTTCTTTTTTAAGAACGGGTAAAATTGGTCTTCCTCAGTTAAGTGAACTGGATGTAATGCGTCATTATAAAGCTCTTTCAGATAGAAATTTTTGTATTGAAAAAGGATTTTATCCATTGGGTTCTTGCACCATGAAATATAATCCAAAAGTGAATGAACTACTTTCAAGTTTGGAATCTTTTTGTAATTTACATCCTTTGCAGTCTGATGAAGATGCTCAGGGTGCATTAGAATTGATGTATTCATTACAAGAAAAGCTTAAATATATCACCGGAATGGAAGCGGTTACACTGCAACCGGCAGCAGGTGCTCATGGCGAGCTTACCGGGATGATGATTGTAAAAAAATATTTTGAAGTAAAAGGTGAAATTCAAAGAAAAAAAGTTATAATTCCGGATTCAGCACACGGTACAAATCCTGCAAGTGCTAAAATGTGCGGATTTGATATTGTTGAGGTTAAGTCGAACGAAAAAGGCCAGGTTGACATAGAGGCTTTGAAATCAATATTAGATGATTCAGTCGCTGCTATAATGATGACTAATCCTAATACTCTTGGTATTTTTGAAGAGCGTGTACTTGAAATTTCAAAACTTATGCATGAAAACGGCTCACTGCTGTATTATGACGGAGCTAATTTTAATGCAATAATGGGTTGGACAAATCCTGCATTAATGGGCTTTGATATAGTTCACATTAATCTTCACAAAACATTTTCAACTCCTCATGGCGGAGGTGGACCCGGTGCTGGCCCTGTTGGTGTAAGAGAATATTTAAAAGATTTTCTTCCTTCTCCTGTTATTTGTAAAAATTCTGAGGGTAAATATTTCAGAGATTATAATATTAAACATTCTATTGGTAAGGTAAGGAGTTTTTACGGTAACTTTGGAATTTTGGTAAGAGCATACGCATATATTCTTATGATGGGCAAAAACCTTAAATCGGCAAGTACCGATGCTGTTTTGAATGCGAATTATATAAAAGAAAAACTTAAAGGTGTTTATGATTTGCCTTACGATGAGCCTTGTATGCATGAATTTGTGTTATCCGGAGAAAAACAACACCATCAAGGCGTTTCTACATTAGGAATCGCAAAAAGACTTATGGATTACGGATATCATCCGCCGACGGTTTATTTTCCGTTAATTGTACATGAGGCTATAATGATTGAGCCAACGGAATCTGAGTCCAAAGTGGTATTGGATGAGTTTATTGATGTAATGCTCAAAATAGCAAAGGAAATTGAGAATAATCCGGAAGAGGTTTTAAAATCTCCCAAAAACACGCCGGTAAAGAAAATTGATGAAACACTGGCCGCACGTCAGCCGGATTTGGTTTTTAAAATGTAATTAGTGTTAAAGGATTCAACTATGACAAAATATATATTTATAACAGGTGGTGTAGTAAGTTCTTTGGGAAAAGGAATTATCGGGGCTTCTCTCGGTAAGCTTCTCAGGGCAAGAGGCTTTTCGGTTGCGATACAAAAATTCGATCCTTACATTAACGTTGATCCAGGAACAATGAGTCCATTTCAGCATGGAGAGGTTTTTGTTACTGATGATGGCGCCGAAACCGATTTGGATTTAGGACATTATGAACGTTTTATTGATACAAATTTTTCTCAAATCAGTAATGTAACATCGGGGAGCGTTTATCAAACAGTAATACAAAAAGAGCGCAAGGGTGATTATCTGGGAGCCACAGTGCAGGTTATTCCTCATATAACTAATGAAATCAAATCAAGGCTTGTAAAGGCGCAGAAACATTTTAAGCCGGATTTTCAGATTATTGAAATCGGTGGAACAATAGGTGACATTGAAAGCCTTCCGTTTATTGAATCCATACGACAATATAAAACAGAGGTCGGTATCGGAAACGCAATTAATATACATTGTACCCTGTTGCCTTATTTACCTACATCCGGAGAATTAAAAACAAAGCCGTCACAGCATAGTGTAAATGTCTTAAGAAGCTATGGACTTCAGCCCGAAATACTTGTTTGCAGAACATCAAAACCCATTCCGAAAACCGAAAAGGACAAGCTTGCTCTATTTTGTTCGGTAGCAAAAGAAGCTGTTATTGAATGCAGAGATATGAAAAGCATTTACGAAGTACCGCTGGCATTAGAGGAACAAAATTTTGCGAATGTTGTGCTGAAACTTTTGCAAACCCCGGAACGGGAAGCTGATCTTGACAATTGGAGAAAACTTGTTGAACGTATTAATCATCCGGATAAAACAATAAAAATTGCGATAGCCGGTAAATATACAAAACTTTCTGATGCTTATATATCAGTTGTTGAATCGGTTAAGCATGCCGGATATGAGCACAATGCAAAAACCGAAATTAAATGGATTAATTCGGAAGACTGTGTTGATGTGGGTAAATGCAAGGAGCTTTTATCCGATGTTCAGGGAGTTATTGTTCCTGGCGGATTCGGTGTTAGAGGAATCGAAGGTAAGTTAAATGTCATAAAATATGCCCGTGAAAATAATCTTCCATTTTTGGGAATTTGTTTGGGCATGCAGCTTGCTGTCACAGAATATGCCAGAAATGTTGCAGGGCTGAAAGGAGCTAACTCGACAGAGTTCGATGAAAATACACAGTATCCCGTTGTGGATTTAATGCTTGAGCAGAAGAATGTAAAAGGTTACGGCGGTACGATGCGCTTGGGTGCTTATGACTGTATTCTTAATAAAGGTACAAAATCATATAAAGCCTACGGTTCAACTAAAATTTCAGAGAGACACCGACACAGATACGAAGTTAATACTGAATACATTGATTTGTTAAAAGAGGCGGGACTAGTATTTTCCGGCATGTCGCCTGATGGAATGTTGTCTGAAATTATTGAATTACCTCACTTAGATTGGTTTGTTGCCTGCCAATTTCACCCTGAATTTAAATCACGCCCAGAAAGACCGCATCCGTTGTTTAGAGGGCTAATCAGGGCAGCTGTAGAAAAATTTCAAATCAAAAATTAATATAATGGTAAATTTAAAAAGGTGCGTTTATACGCACCTTTTTAATTATAATTAAATTTGATATATCTCATATATAAAATATTTTTCTTGATATTACTGAATTTCATCCCCCAAATGTAAAGAATTGTAAAACTTTGTCCAAAAACATTAAAGTTTTTGAAAATTGTGCCGATATATAAAGTATATCATATAAGAGGTGTGTCATGTCGAATTTCACAGTGAACGGAGTGTACAACTACACAACGGCAAATATCTACTCCTATCTTGGCAGAGTACCTGCTAATGAAAGGACTTTGGGTGATGCTTTTGATAAGTTTAATGTAACTCCGACCGGAGAGGCTAGAACCGATCTGGAAAAATTAGACAAGGCCATGTACGCTGAATATTCTGAACAGGTGCAAAATCAAATTGAGAACCAGAACAGAGAGAAAGTTGTTCCTTGGGCAAGTTTGTGTGCACAGATTGGAATTCAGGCAACCGGTAATCATGAGAAGGATTACGCTGCTTTTACAAATGCAATTAATTTGCTGTGCCAAAGTGCTATCGATGGGCAGGCTATGGCTTATTTTGCAGGATTAAAGAGCGAAGCTTCCAGAGTATTTAATCTAGCAACGCCTGAGAATGAACAGCGCATGACCTTTGATGCCTATAAAAGAATATATCTATTATAGGCTTCAATAACACATACTTTTTAAATTCTCCTTATGTTATAATCGACTGAGGAGAATTTTTTTTATGAATATACTTGTAACCGGCGCTACAAAAGGAATAGGTAAAGCAATTTGCGAATTGTTAAGATTAACTGGAAATATTTATACTGCGAGTCGTAACGAAGAGCTTTTAAAAGTATATGAAAATTACTGTACGTGTGATTTATCCCAAAAATCAGGAATGGAGAAATTGGGTGAATATATAGTTTCAAATAAAATAGATGTGCTGATTAATAATGCCGGTGAGTATATTTATTCAGGTGTAGAAAATACAAGTTATGAGCAAATTGAAGAAATTATCAATCTGAATCTTGTTGCACCTTTATATCTTTCATCCAAATCTGTTCCTTACATGAAAAAGAACAGATTTGGGCGTATTATTAATATTGGCTCAATTAGTGGTGTTATGGGTGAGGCGAATGCAAGTATTTATTCCGCTTCAAAGTCCGGTTTGATAGGTGCTTCGAAAGCACTGGCTCTTGAACTTGCAGAATATGGAATTACGGTTAATACAATTAATCCCGGCTGGGTTGACACTGAAATGGGTAACACCTCCGCCAATGAAGGTGAATTTACAAAAGAAGAATTATTAGAATGTATTCCGCAAAAAAGATTTGTATCTCCCAATGAAATTGCCGCCTTGGTTAAGTATTTAATATCTGATGAGGCAAAAGGGGTTACTGGGCAATCTATTAATTTGTGTGCCGGGCTTACTTGCGGGTGTTAGGTTGATTTTTAAGTAATGTCAAAAACATCTCTTTTAAAACTATATTTTATATTTTTAAAAATCGGTGCCATTTTACTCGGCGGCGGGTATGTAATTTTACCCATACTAAAAGCTGAACTATGTGAAAAGCGTAAATTATTAAATGAATCAGAATTAATTGATTATTTTGCATTGTCACAGTCATTACCGGGGATTGTTGCAGCAAATATATCTATGTTCACCGGCTATAAAATTAAGGGTAAAATGGGTGCAATAGCTGCATTAATGGGTATTATCACGGTTCCGTTTATTAGTATTATTATTCTTGCATCGGTGTTAAATTTAGTGGTTGATAACAAATACATTGTTGGTATGTTTTGGGGTGTCGGAATCGCTGTTATTGCGCTAATAATATTAACAGCATGTGAAGTATGGCAAAAAACTGAACGAGATCTTTTCTTTAACATAATATTTTTGTCAGCACTAATAACTCTTGTTATTTTTGAACTCTCGCCAGTCGATGTAATAATAATATTTTCAGTAATTGGGGTTTTAACTAAATCTATTTTTAGAAGAAGAGGTGTAAAATGATATACCTTCTTCTCGCTCACGAATTTTTAAAAATAGGGCTTTTCTCTTTTGGCGGTGGATATGCAACGATTCCGTTTTTGTACGATATATCTGTCAAATATGGCTGGTATACTATCAAAGAATTGACAAATATGACGGCAGTAGCTTCTATAACGCCAGGACCAGTCGGAATTAATGTTGCAACTTATGCCGGATTAAGTTCGGCTGGGATTATGGGTGCGTTGATTGCTACGATTTCGGAAGTTATTCCTTCCTTTGTACTTGTTATTATAGTTTCAAAACTCTTAAGAAAATTTAGTGATAATTTTTATGTTAAATCATTATTAACAGTCTTAAAACCTATAAGCTGTGCGCTGCTGGTTGCGGTTGCGGTCGGGTTATTGCGACCGGAAGTTAAGGATATAAAAGGGATAATATTAATGGCTGTATTATTGCTATTTAGTATAAAAGGGAAAAAGGATCCGTCGTTTTATATATTAATTGGCGGTGTTGCAGGGATTATAAATACTATACTTTAAACAGCTTGATTTTAGAATATATTTAGTGTAGCATACGATGTATAAGCACTGCCGATGATTAATTTTGTGCAGTTGAAAATTTAATAAATTATCGGGATGTAGCGCAGCTTGACTCTGCCGACGAGAAAGTGACTAAAGGTCACTTTAGAGGAGAGGTAGCACTTCGCTCCCCGACAATTATGACAATTGAATAACAAAGATTTACGATAAGCAAAGGGTTAATCGGGATGTAGCGCAGCTTGGTAGCGCACTTCGCTTGGGACGAAGGGGTCGCACGTTCGAATCGTGTCATCCCGACCATTTAGAAAGAGTACATTTTACATGTACTCTTTTTTTTTTGTATCGTCGGGTTGCACTTACTTTACCCCTTCGAATCGTGTCATCCCGACCAATTTAGAAAAGGGTACATTTTATAATGTGCTCTTTTTTTGTATCGTCGGGTTGCACTTACTTTACCCCTTCGAATCGTGTCATCCCGACCAATTTAGAAAAGGGTACATTTTATAATGTGCTCTTTTTTTGTATCGTCGGGTTGCACTTACTTTACCCCTTCGAATCGTGTCATCCCGACCACTTAGAAAGAGTACATTTTACATGTACTCTTTTTTTTGTATCGTCGGGTTGCATTTACTTTACCCCTTCGAATCGTGTCATCCCGACCAATTTAGAAAAGGGTACATTTTATAATGTGCTCTTTTTTTGTATCGTCGGGTTGCACTTACTTTACCCCTTCGAATCGTGTCATCCCGACCAATTTAGAAAGAGTACATTTTACATGTACTCTTTTTTTTTGTATCGTTGGGTTGCACTTACATTTACCTCCTTAACAAAAATTCTTTACATAAGAATATCAGTGTGATAGAATTTACATGTGATTTTATGAAATTATGAGGGAGCTTCTAGGATGCTTATTGAAAAATATTTGGAAGTAGTCGTAAAACAAAAAGGTTCGGATTTGCACATATCTGCCGGTTTGCCACCGGTTGTACGTATCGATGGTAATTTGCAGAGAATGGATGTTCCAGCACTGAAACCTGAGGAAGTTGAATTATTACTATTCCCAATGCTTAATAAAGAGCAAAGACGTAAATTAGAACAGGATTGGGAGCTTGACTTTTCATACGGAATTCAAGGTTTAAGCCGTTTTAGGGTAAATATATATAAGGACAGAGGAAATTATGCTGCAGCTTTCCGTGTGATTGCATCTAAGGTTCCTACTTTTAAAGAATTAGGTTTATCAGATACGGTACGTAAAATGGCAGAGAAGCCGAGAGGTTTGATATTGGTAACCGGTCCTACCGGTTCCGGTAAATCAACAACGCTGGCTGCGATGATTAACTATATTAATGAGAATCGTTCCGAACACATATTGACGATTGAAGATCCGATAGAGTTTATACATCCTTCAAAACGTTCAATAATTCACCAGAGAGAACTGGGACAAGATACAAGGAGTTTCGCAAATGCGTTGAAATCAGCGTTGCGTGAAGATCCTGACATTATACTTGTTGGTGAGATGAGAGATTTGGATACAATCAGATTGGCATTGACTGCAGCTGAAACAGGTCACTTGGTATTTGGTACATTACATACATCATCAGCATCTCAAACGATTGACCGTATCATTGATGTATTTCCGGAAGGTCAGCAGCAACAAGTTCGTGTTCAGTTGTCAAACTCTCTGGTAGCTGTATTCTCACAAACGTTGTTACCTTTACTTCAGCCTGATGGTACAAAACAAGGTCGTATCATGGCACAGGAAGTTATGTTGGTTATTCCTGCAATTGCTAACTTGATTCGTGAGGCAAAGGCAGCTCAAATATATTCTACAATGCAGACAAATTCCGGTTTTGGAATGCAGACACTTGAAATGTCACTAAGAGATTTGTATTTGAGAAAACAGATAACTCTTGAAGATGCATTGGCACGTTCAAGCAGACCGGAAGAATTTAAACGCGCAATTCAACAATCATAATTTGTATTTTTAATAATAAAAATAGCGATAAGTATATTGCTTATCGCTATTTTTGTTTTTAGTAAACTTTTCTTGGATTTGCAGGGTAGAACACTCCTCCTTGATTTAGATGAGTTGTTGTAACAAGATTACAATCAGGAACTATACCAGGTTCATAACCATTAACTCTGCAATAGGCTTCTTGGAAACTAAAAACACCATCACTACCATTACTGCCCTTAACATAGAAAGGTAGAATGTCTGCCCTGTTATGAAGCTTGAGATACGTGCTGCCAGCGTTATAGTATGGATATAGTACAATGGGAGAGGATTTCCAATAATATGAGAATTGTGTTTTATTAAGTTTTGATTTTGATTGCTTAATTTCAGGTATGGTCATAGTAATTAAAGCATAGCCTAAACTATCATTGCCGGATATAGTATATATGATTCCATTTGTTGCAGTGATAGTATTAGTGGAACTATTTCCGGGTATTAATTTTGTTATATGATCTTTGTATTTTGCTACAGTGATAGGCCCACCATTAAGTGAAGATTCGTAATCACTTGTTGCATCCCAAAGTGCTTTAAACCCGGTGTACCAATATTGGTTATAAGCTCTTTCGATACTTTTTTGAGTGATTGAAAAACCCATTGCAGTAACAACCGCAATAATTCCGAGCACTAATAGTACTTCTATTAAAGAAAATCCAAGTTTTTTCATATTTATATAAGCTCCGTTAATTCTTTATATGTATCAATAATATCACAATTTACAGAAAAATTCATTGGTGAAACATCCAGTACAGTTTTATTTTCTTTTACAGCATATATTTTTTTACCGGTTTTGTTCATTTCAAGTACAGGTATACTTCCAAGTGAGTTAAAAGGCACAACCAGAAATTCAAGAGAATTTATATTTAAACCTAAAGTTTTTTCAACAATTTGTGGTGCGTTTGAAAGTCCTATTAAAACGCATGGTAAAAATGTAGGTGTAATATATTCAGCTGAACACCTTGAATCCACAATATCGGTTGTGATTTGAAAATCTTTAAATGCTGGTGCGTGAGCGCAAGGAATCTCCAGTTCTTTTGATATGTAATGCGAAATTATTGCCTCAACCCCGCCTACCGGGTCAACTCCTACCCCGTTTGAATAATCTTCACCTTGTTCATCAGGGAAAAGACATACAATAGCAATTGCATTACACCCTTTATTTATAAGATTTTGTGCTGAAGACTTTATTGTATCAAGATTTTTAACATTTCCTGTTGATATTCCGGATTCATCAACATAAAATTCAACACCAACTTCTTCTGACGTAATTTCATATCCGTAAATATTGATATCATAAACTGTTTTTACGGCATTAATTGTATTTATGTGAATATTAAGGAGTCTACTTGGTATTGCTTTATCAAAAACTACTCCTATTCTATTATTTTCGGCTTCTTTTAGTCCTATTTCACCTTTAAAAAATCTATCCAGCGTATAGCCTTCCACGTAAAACATGTTATCGGTTATTCCTGAAAAACATGCAGCATTGACCACATTAGGGTTTACGATAAGTTTGCATTTCTTCGCAAGTTGTTTTGCCCATTTGCTTGCATCACCTGCAAATCCGCCAATAGAAGCTCCTATACCAGTTGGAATTATAAATGAACCTAATTTCATAGATAAATTATAGCATAACGGTTAATATATTAACTTTAAATTTTACCTTTTAAAATACAATTGTAAATTTTTGTAACAATTTTCTTAAAAACATTAAAGTTTTTGAAAAATGTGCCGTTAACTGTATTAAGGAAAAACTAAAAGGAAAACTCAAACATGGGAATGGCAGCGTCACAAGCGAGATTATTAGCATTAACTGCGCGAATGCATGATATAGAGTTACGTGCTCAAAATATCGAAGCGCAGAAGCTTTCTCTTGCCACTCAGGAAGATGAAGCTTATGAGAAATATTGTGCTGCTTTGGATGCCAAAAAAATACAAGTAGGTGTTATGAGTGATATTGGTGCCATATCTTATGTTGATGCGAACTATTCATCAGTTTGCGGTTTTCATAAAATGAATTGTTGTCAATATTCTTTGGTTAATAATGTTACCGGAAAAGTTATTGTTTCTCCGGAAATAAAAGCAATCTATGATCAATTCCATTCAGATAAGTATACATTCGCTTGGGCAGCTATGGGATATACTCAGCAGTTTGGCTGGTCTGGTTCTGCAGGTCCCTGGGGATTACAACCAGATGCTTTATGCGGTGGTGATTCTGTAGGTATTAATTCAAACGTAAACTTTGGACTTGCTGGACAGAACTATCCAAGTGGTGTTAATCCGCCAGCTGGTTATGGAACTGATTTATATATGACTGAAGCTGAGTATGCAGTATTTTTGCTTCACCAAAATGATTCAGATCTTGTTGATAAATATGATGCTATTTATCAGGCATCTGTTGCAGGAGATTCTGTAAAAGAGCGTAAGGAATTGTTAAAAGCATTTAGGGAAACTTTATATGCAAGTTACGGACAAGAAATCCTTAATGCTATGAATCAGAATAAAAATTACCCACAGGAAGATATAACAGATCCCGATGGATGGACACATCCTATTCCTGATGCATTTAGTGACAACGCAATATGGGGCAATTCGGTAAAGAAAGAATTTAATTACTATACAAGCCTTTTTGAGCAGATAGAGCAAGCCGGCGGATGTGAAACTATTGGTGAACAGTATATGAGCGGGGAAACCGGAACTGAGTGGTTTAATAACATGGCTACTTCTGGTTTGATGTCAATTTACACATTGGATACTACCGGTGATAATGGCTGGCAGGTAACAACAATTGCAACAAGTGTTGGAAATAATTATTTACAAGAAGTTTCTGACGACGACAAAGCGAAGAAAGCAGAAGTTGAATATGAACATACATTGAAAATTATTAACAGAAAGGATACAAAGTTTGATACCGAGTTGAAAAAACTTGAAACAGAAGAGACTGCATGTAAAACAGAAATAGACAGTATCAAGAAAGTTAAAAACGATAATATTGAAAGAACATTTAATTTATTCTCATAAAAAGATGTAAGAAAGACCGATGAGACGGGGCTTCTTTAACAAAATTTCCCCTTTTCCTTTTTTCCTTATCTTTAGCCGCTTGCGATTCAGGCGGCTTTATTTTTTATAAATTTCACATGTATTAATATGTAAAACATATTATTGACTTTAGGTTCTGAGAAATGTACAATATTACTGTGATTTTGGGGTTATACAGATGGAGTTAAGAATATGGAAGAAAGAAATAGTCACATTTTATCATTTTTAGAAACTAAAACAGCAGAATATGCAGACAGAATTGCGGTAGGTATGAAAAGTACATACGGATGGTCAGAAATGACCTACAAAGGCGTTGGTCTTTTATCCAGAAAACTTGCACGGCATTTGATTGAAGATTTGGAAATCAAAAAAGGAGAATGTCTTGCAATTTTGTCTGAATCCAAGCCGGAATATGCATCATGCGTATTCGCATCAATTTTGACAGGTACTATAACGGTTCCACTGGATATTAAACTTTCTAAATATGAATTAAAATCAATACTATCTGATTGTTTGCCGACTGTTCTTATATGTTCTCAGCATTATCTGGAAACGGCGCTGTTTCTCCAAAAAGAGATTCCTTCCATTCAGCATATTTTAGTAAATGATGAGTATGCAAGTTATGGTGATATTAAGAGCATATATGAATTGCCTGATAAATATGATGCAAAATGGAGACAAAGAAGTTCAAAATCAACTGCGTTGATTATTTATACATCAGGGACAACAGGTGCACCAAAAGGTGTTGAAATATCTTTTGCAAATATTAATGCTCAGTTGGAAGATTTAACTTATGCAATTGACTTGATACTTCCCAAAAACAGAAAAACAACAATGTTATCAATATTACCTATGAACCATTTATTTGAAATGACCGTTGGTTTTTCAACATTCTTGAGTTTTGGTCATACGGTTTATTATACTACCAGCTTAAAGCCAAATGATATTGCAAGTGTAATGCAAGAAAAAAAAGTAGAATTCATGCTTGTCGTACCTGCATTTTTGAAACTGCTTAAAGCCGGTGTTGAAAAGAAAATTAATGCATTGCCATTATTCGCAAGATGGGGCTTTAATGTAATGTATCATCTGGCAAGGTTTTTGCCTACATATAATATGAGAAGAAAACTATTCAAGAAAATACATGAAGCTTTCGGGGGAAGATTCTGGGGTTGTATTTCAGGAGGAGCACCGCTTGATGTTGAGGTAGGTAAATTCTTTGAAAGAATCGGTATTAGAGTATATCAAGGTTATGGACTTTCAGAAACCAGTCCAGTTGTTTCCGTTAATATAGATAGACCGGGGAATTTGGCTTCGGTCGGTCCTGCATTACCTCATTTTGAAGCTGTTACTGATAAATCAACGGGCGAATTATTGCTAAGAGGTCCTTCTGTTATGAAAGGTTACCATAACCAACCTGAAATGACAGCTGAAATAATAGATGAAGAAGGCTGGCTACATACAGGTGATATCGCTAAAATTGACGGGCACGGTCACATATATATTACAGGGCGCATCAAGAATATGATAGTTCTTCAGGGCGGAAAGAAAGTGTTTCCTGAAGAAGTGGAAGCTGTTCTTGAGAACAGTAATTATGTCCAAGAAGTTTGCGTGCTTGGAACAGTGAGGGAATTTGGGGCAAAAGATGGAACCGAAGAAGTTACAGCTGTAATTGTTCCTAAAAAAGAAATGTATGAAAATTATTCCAAGGACGATATTGAAAGAATGATTAAGTTAGAAGTCAAGACTCTTTCAGAACACCTTGCTTCATATAAACGACCTACTAACGTTATTATTAATGAAGGTCCTTTACCAAGAACAACGACCTTAAAGGTTAAACGAAAAGAAGTAAAAGCTTTGATTCACGCATAGTAATAACCGAGGTTGATAAGAATGGTTACAAAATCAATTACTGCAACAACTGTTGGAATAAATGCATACAAAGTTGAAGTAGAGGTTGATGTCACAAATTCTTTGCCTGCAATAAGTATCGTTGGACTTCCTGACAGTTCCGTAAATGAGGCTAGAGAAAGGGTTCATTCTGCTATCAAAAATTCAGGATTTACATTCCCTCCGGGTAAAATTATAGTTAATCTTGCGCCTGCAGATATAAGAAAAGAGGGAACAAATTTTGATTTACCGATAGCTGTTGGCATATTGAAAGAACAAGGTATAGAAATACCTGATAGCGATAAAATTGCATATATCGGAGAATTATCTCTTGACGGGAATCTGCGCAGTGTAAACGGTGTTTTACCTCTGGTCTCCGGGTTAAAAGAGCTGGGAGTCGATACTTTTTTTGTTCCTATGGAGAATGCAAAAGAAGCGGCTCTTGTTCAGGGGGTAAATATCTACGGAGTAAAGCATTTGAGAGATATAGTGGCTCATTTTGAAGGTGAATCTTTACAAAAAATCAGTGTCGACATTAATAAATATCTGGAAGAACATTCAAAACAGGAATATGTTTGGGATTTTAAAGATGTAAAAGGTCAGCAAAAAGCTAAAAAAGCGCTCGAAATTGCTGCCGCCGGCGGGCATAATATATTGATGACAGGCTCTCCCGGTTCAGGTAAAACAATGATGGCAAAATGTATGGCATCGATTCTGCCTCCGCTAACACTAAAGGAGGCGATGGAACTTACCAAAATATACAGTATATGCGGGCTATTGGCACCGAATGAACCTTTAATGACAAAGCGCCCATACAGAGCTGTCCATCATACTGCCTCTCCAAACGGAATAATAGGCGGAGGTTCAAATCCAAAGCCCGGCGAAATTACGCTTGCACACAGAGGAGTTTTATTTTTGGACGAAATGGTGGAATTCCCAAGGCAAGTGCTTGAAGTTTTAAGACAGCCGTTGGAAGACGGAGAAGTCGTTATTTCGCGTTCAAAGAATTCTGTGCGATATCCCTGTCAATTTATGCTTTTAGGTGCCATGAATCCTTGTCCGTGCGGGTATTTGGGTGACAGAGAAAAACAATGCACATGTACTGATGTTCAGGTGCAAAGATACAAATCACGTCTATCGGGCCCACTTTTGGACAGGATAGATTTGATTATAACAGTTCCGAGGCTTACGACTGAAGAATTGAATAGCAGTAATTATGCTGCTGAAACATCTGCAATGATTCGTGACAGAGTGGTAAAAGCACGAGAATTACAGGAAATAAGATATAAAAATGAAAATATTTTAACAAATTCCGAGTTAACTCCTAATTTAGTAAAAAAATATTGCAAACTTGACGATAAAACACTTGAATTAATGAAATTAGCATCGCAAAAATACCAATTATCAGGACGAAGGTATAATAGAGTATTAAAAATCGCAAGAACAATAGCTGATTTAGCAGGTTCTGAAAATATTCTATCAGAACATATTACACAAGCCTTGCAATATCGGGCTGATATTTAATAATTAATTTGATATTTTCGATGTTATTTCTCTACACACCATATTTTTCAAGTATATCATCAATTTCGGGTTCATTTTTTAGGTTGATTACTTTAATTTGTTCAGCTTTTTTTGCTTCTAACGATTCCTTACAAGCTATTTTTGAAGCTTCAGTAGCCGCTAAGTCTGCTTCTAATTGTTCTTGGGTAGCAAATGGATGATAGGTTATAAAGTAGCCATCTGCGGTTTCATAGGGACTATTTTGGGCTACTAAATCTACGGCATAATCCAAATCTCTTATTGCTCTCGCTCGATTGTCAGCCGAGTCCATCATGTGTGATTCGGCTAAGCTACAATTTTGCCCTTTAACTTTCGTAAAATATTCTACAATCTCATTATTTTGAGTTTTTGAGTCAAGCTCTAATATATAGTTATCTTTATAAAATTGTGCACCGCTTTTTGAATGTTTTAATGATAACATGTTATGTGGCTTGATGTTCAATAAATTAATTAGATCTTCCTGTTTGCCCGGCCATACGAAATTTGCGGGGTGAGTTAATACAAGCTCATGAACATCATTCCCAAAGCGACTCTTTGAAACCTTGAGTAAGCCATTAAAAATTTTTGTATCTTCAAGTATTTCAGTTAGCTTATTAATGAATTCAGTAAATTTATCTGGATATTTTCGTTTCAAGTCAAGCAAATATGCTTTCATTTCAGGACTTTTTTGAATTTGTAATTGTTTAAAATTAGGTTGTTTTTGATTTTTTCTTGCATAATTTTCATTACAGTTCACATTAATTGGGGTAATATTCATATTTTCGTTCCTTTCCCAGTATTTGCTGATTTTACACACATATCGTTATTCATTTAAATGCACTGAATTTTCATAATTGACTAAATTCAGAAAAATCTTTACAAAAGTTTATATAAAATATTTGAATTATTATATGTCTATAAACTCGGCAAGTATATTGTTGCTTAACAATATGCCATCTGTGCTGAGTTTATAGCCGGTATCAGTTTTTACAATATATTTTGGAGTATATCTATCTATAATATTTTTGTATTTTGAATTGAAATCAATCCCAAATTTGGTATTAATATTGTTAATATTTATTCCGGACTCTTTCCTGAAGCCTAAAAATATTTCTTCTTCCAGTCTTTCTTTATCTGTAACCATGTGTTCTTGAGCGTGTTTACAAGGATTTGAAATATATTCCGCCATGTTTTCTGTGTTAGAGTATCTTATACCATTTTCATACCCGTGTGCCGAAACGCCCAAGCCGTAGTATTCATTATTGTCCCAATAATTCAGGTTGTGTTTGGATTCGTAACCTTTTTTAGAAAAATTACTTATTTCGTAGCGGTACAAGACTGTTTTGTTAAGATATTCATTGATTAAAATGTACATATCTGCTTGCATATCGCTGTCAGGAACTGATACCGGATGATAATAATAAAATGAAGGTTTTTCTATTTTTAATCCGTAAGTAGAAACATGCGGAATATCTAAATTATTTATAATTTTCAAATCTTTTTCCAGTGATTCCAAAGTTTGTTCAGGAAGTCCGTAAATCAAGTCAACACTTATATGCTCAAATCCTGCCTCTTTTGCATTTTCAATCGCTTGGAAAACTTGTTCCGAATTATGGCGTCTGCCGATTAAATTAAGGATTTTATCATCAAATGTTTGCACTCCAAAACTCAGGCGATTAATACCTAAGTTTTTCAATTCTTTTAAATAATTAAAATTAGCATCATCCGGATTTATTTCGTATGTAATTTCTGTTTTATTATCAATTGTGAACCTTTCAATTATTTTGTTTATAAACTGAATTGGTAATAAAGATGGGGTGCCCCCTCCAAAATATAGTGTTTTTAATAATTCGGTTTTATAATTATAATCTATTTCTTTTAATAGTGCATTCACATATTTTTCAATATATTCCGTATCTGTAAAAGATACAAACGAACAATATTTGCATTTAGATTTACAAAATGGTATGTGGATATAAGCACTATTTGTCATTATTCGTCCATTTTCATATAGCTCATATCCCAGCGTAAATCGAGATATTTGACTTTTTTGTTTATCATTTTAACCTGTGGTATCAAGGATGGCAGTCGTTGAACTTTGTCAAATAC
>Ga0265301_10002790_pt1 | contig 19526 bp, 17 predicted proteins | sample AusTroGonzalo_MG_2_FD_193488 | JGI IMG/M metagenome (GOLD analysis project Ga0265301, IMG submission 193488) | Bovine rumen microbial communities from tropical cattle in Woodstock, Queensland, Australia - Gonzalo_04 | ecosystem: Host-associated > Mammals > Digestive system > Stomach > Rumen ... | reverse complement strand
CAAGACATTAGACCCTTGTTGAGTCAGTGTTAGGCCGGAGTAAAGTCAAAGTTAGACGAATTTTGGTTTTTGGCATCATTTTCGGTTGTCGTTTTTGGTTTTGGTGCTGCAAAGATACGACAAATTTCCGTGCTTTACGAATAATAAGGCAAAAAGTTATTTGTATGCAACCAAATTTTTTCTAAATCATTGACAAGCATCTATATACACCCTACTTTTCTCTGATTCCAGGGAGAATCAGGTAGAAATCAGGTACCATTCAGGTAGCATTCAGGTAGGAATCGGGGAGCGGAATGGTGGGTTTGTTACAGTTGTTACAGTTGTTACAGTTAGTTTTACAGAGAGAGGAGCCGGGTGGGCTCCTCTTTTTTGTCTGAAAAACAGCTCGGGTAAGATTTTTATGTAACTTTGCCCCAACAATTCAGAAATACGAACCTACTAACTTGTAATACAGCCATGAATACCCTAAAAACTTTTCTCACGGCACTTTTGCTGATGCCTTTGATGCTGAATGCGCAGGGCACTGCCGACTACACAGAATACGTCAACCCTTTCATCGGCACGCAGACCGACGAGACGGGGGCCCTCAGCGGGAGCACTTTCCCGGGAGCTACGATGCCGCAGGGTATGGTGCAGCTGAGTCCTGAGACGGAGCAGATGGTCACCTGGGACCCATGCTCGGGCTACGATTATAACAAGGATGTGATTTATGGTTTCACCCATACCCACCTCAGCGGAACGGGTTGCACCGACTTGATCGACGTGAGCCTGATGCCCGTTTCCTACGCGGTGACCCCTGAGCAACTTAAGGCTGCTGACTTCGGGCAGCATTACAGTCACGAGAAGGAGTCAGCCCGTCCAGGGTATTATCAGGTGCTGCTGCAGGAGAGTGGCGTGAATGTGGAGCTCTCCGCTACCGTCAGAACGGGTATCCATCAATATACCTTCCCCAAGGGGCAGCCTCAGACGGTGGTGCTTGACCTCGACAGAATGACCTATCGCGGTGAGGCCTATTATTCAGGTCGTCGCTATTACGATATCATCCAGGCTCAGATCCGCATCGTGGATGAGCACACCATTGAAGGCTATCGAGTGGTCTGTGGCTGGGCCAAGATGCGTAAGGTGTATTTCCGTGCGGAGTTCTCGAAACCCATTACCCAGCACATTTTGATGAACGGAGGGCTCAATGTCGGCAATAGCGACGTGGTGAATGGCAAAACCCTTCGTGCCGCCCTGAGCTTTGACCCTGCCGACGGTCAGAAACTGATGGTGAAAGTCGCCATATCACCTGTCGATAACGAGGGTGCCCGCAAGAACATGAAGGCGGAGGCGCAAAGCTGGCGTTTTGAGGACTATGTCCAAGCCGCCCACAATACGTGGAAAAAAGAGCTGAGCCGCATCGACGTGGAGGGTACCGATGAGCAGAAGACCATATTCTACACGGGACTTTATCACGTGCTGATGCAACCCAACACGATGAGCGATGTGGACGGTCGCTATATGACCACCAACTTCGAAATCAAGCAGATGCCTGAGGGACAGACCTATCACAGCACCTTCAGTTTATGGGACACCTTCCGCGCCGCCCACCCGCTTTATACATTGATTGCTCCAGATATTGCCGCACAGTTTGTGAGGGATATGATACTTCACCATCAGACCTACGGTTATCTGCCCATCTGGGACCTCTGGGGACAGGACAACTACTGCATGATTGGCAACCACGCTATCCCTGTTCTCGCTGATGCCATCTTAGCTGAAATCCCAGGAATTGATGTAGAGGAGGCTTATCAGGCCATGGTGGAAAGCAGCACCCGAAGCCACTATAACTCGCCCTTTGAGATTTGGGAGCAATATGGCTATCTGCCACAAACCCTTCAGGACGAGAGCGTCAGCATCACGATGGAGCAGAGTTTCGACGATGCCTGTGTGGCTTTGGTGGCAAAGAAACTCGGCAAGACGGAAGACTATGAGCGTTTCTACCGTCGCAGCATGTTCTACAAGAACCTCTTTGACCCCGTGACGGGCTTCTTCCGCCCTAAGGATGAGAATGGCAAGTGGTTGGAGGACTTCGACCCGCTCAGCTACGAGCAGCCTTGCTTCGTGGAGGGCAACGCCTGGCAGTATATGTGGTTTGTGCCGCAAGACCCGCAGGGCCTCATCGACCTCTTCGGTGGCAAGAAAGGTTTCCTGAAGAAACTGGATGAGAACTTCAGCCTCACAGCCACCAGTGGCGAAGTCAATGGAAATGCCAGCGGCTTCATCGGACAATACGCACATGGCAACGAGCCGAGTCATCATACCGTTTATCTCTACAACTTTGCGGGAAAACCTGAGCGTACCCAAGAATTGGTGGAGCAGGTGAGGAGCGAATTCTATCGCGCCACACCTTGCGGCTATGCCGGCAATGATGACTGCGGACAGATGTCGGCCTGGTACATCTTCTCCGCCTTGGGCTTCTATCCTTTCCACGCAGGCTCAGCAGAATACGTCATAGGTACCCCATTGTTTACTAAGGCAACCTTGCATCTTGAAAACGGAAAAGACTTCGTGATTTCAGCACCCAACAAGACGGCAGACCGCATCCACGTGAAGAGCGTGAAGCTGAACGGACAGCCGATTAAGGACTATACGATTACCCATAAGCAAATTATGGAGGGAGGCACACTTGAGTTTGTGCTGAAGCGTTAACCGTTCTTTATCGTGACCTGACTGCGTCCCTCGCCCCGTTTCTCTACCCGTATCTGCACAGGCAGGCGTTCTTCCAGCTCGGTGCGGTGCGAGATGATGCCCACGCGACGTTCTTTCAGTCCGGCAATCTCTTGCAGCTTTCCCAAAGTCTCCATCACGGAGTCGAGACTCTTCTCGTCGAGGGTTCCGAAGCCTTCGTCGATAAACAGGATGTTGACGTTCATGTCTGGCCTATTGAGCGAGGAGAGGGCTAACGAAAGGGCCAACGAGACCATAAACCGTTCTCCACCTGAGAGCAGGGTGACGCTGCGCACTTGGCGTTTGTTGTCGTTATCCAGCACCAGTATGGACAGCTGCTCGTTCTCTTCGCTGCAAGTGAGCAGGTAACGCGGGGTGATTTGCTTCAGATAGAGGTTGGCGTTGTTGAGCAGGGGACGTAGCACGTAGGTCTGCACCAAGGTGCGGAAGCGGGTGCCTCCGAAGTAGGTGTTAAGAACTTCCCATTTCTTGAGCGTCTCTAGGGCCTGCTCCATCGCTTTTTGGGCTTTGAGGGCTTGCTCCTGGTTGCGGGTGTTGTCGTCGAGTTGCTTCTGTATGGCTCCCAAACGCTCCATGAGGGTGCCTTTGGTGGCCTCCAAAGCTGCCTGTTGTGTTTCGAGCAAGGTCTTGTCGGGCAGAGCTTCCTCTTTTTCGACATTCAAGGCGCGAAGTGCCTCTTGGATAGCCTTTTGGGCATTATCAATGGTGGTGTGCAGCATAGTGACGGCATCCGACAGTCGGCTCCACTCTTGGGTGACGTCTTCCAGAGGGCGTGAGGCGCTGGGATGTGCTGTGTTCCAGCTGGGCATCTTTTCGAGAATGTTCTTCTTGGTGTTGCGGAGGCCATCGAGCCATATCTTGCCTTTTTGGGCTTTGGTGACGTTATCGTCGCGACGGTTTTTCATCGCGGTGTATTCCCCTGCCGCTTGACGCAGCTGGGTCTTGGTGGCTTCCATGTCGTCCATCCAGTTGGGATAGACGGGGAGCAGGGCTGCCGACAGCCTGTCGGCCAATGCGGCTTTGCCCGCTTCAGCCTCTTCTATCTTCTTGCCGCATTCTTTGATGGTTTCCCTGTTGTTTTCAAAGTCCGTCTCGGCTTTTTGCTTGGCTCTGTCGGCTTGGTTTTGGGTGGCTACCAGGGTGTCCTTCTCGCTGTTCAGTCGGGTGAGCTCCTTCTGCAGCGTTTCAGCTTTTTGGGCGGATTGGGTCAGCGCTTCGGTTTCCTTCGCGTTGTCTTTCAGTCGGGTTTCGATGTGCTGGCGGAGTTGTTCGGTGCCTAATTGGAGTCCCGTTGCGACGTTCACAATCCGCAGGTGTTCTCTCTTGTTCTCCTCTTTCTGTTTGGTGGCTTGTGTGTTTTTCGTCTTGAGGGTTCCTTGCAGGGTGTCGCAGTCGGTTTTGCTGCTCTTGTATTCCTTTTCCGCCTCGTCCATCGCCTTTTTGCAGCGGTTTTTCTCTTCTTCCAAGGGGGTGATGATATGGTGGAAGTCGTCGACTGTGAGCAGTTCATGCGTGATGCCTTGTCCGCAGAGGGGACAGGTTTCAGCATGTTCTTTGATGAGCCTTTGGCGCAGGTTGACCATCGTCTCTTCGATGCTGCTGCTCATGGTGGTGTATTGCGAGTTGGAACGTTCGTAGGCTTCTTTGCTGGAGGTGAAAGTAGCCTCCTTTTTCTTCAACTCTTCTTGTAAGGCCAGCAGTTTGTTGTTGTCAGCCTCGATTTCGGCAAGAAGGTTTTGGTAGTCCTGATACTTCTTGTTGTACTGCTGTATGTCAGTTTGCAGCTGTTCAAGTCGGGCTTTTTCGTTGCGGAGCGTATCCAGCTTGAGGTTGATTTCGGCAGGCTTCAGGGCTTCGCGTTCTTTCGTCTTGCTGTCAATCTCTTTTTGTTTGTCGTCGACGGCTTGTTTGGCGCGTTGGGCTTGTTCGTCGGCAGTGCTTAAGGCCGCGTTCAGAGGTTCCACCTTGTCTTCTGCGGCTTTCTTTTTTTCCGCCAGCTGTTTGAGTTCTTCTGTTTTATCTTTGAACTGGTCTATCAGTAGGAGATATTCGCCTGATTTGCTGTACAGCTCGTCTTGCGCTTTGCGGGTCTCAAGCCATTGGGTGTCATTTTCAATGCTTTGGTTGAGTGTGCCGAGTAACTGTTCTTTTTCGACGAGGTCGGCGGCGAGGGTGGCAAAGGTGGCTTGTAGTCCTTGCGGGTCGGAAAGGCGCTGTTGGGCTTCCTGTATGGCTTTTCGGCTGTTTTCGATGAGGCTGAGCTGGTAGAGTTGCTTCTTGAGCGCTTCGATGTCGGCTTCAAGCTGTTCTTTCTGCTTTCCCTTCTCCAACTTTTCTTGTTGTAGTTGAGTCACTTCCTCTTCGGGTAGGGTATGCTGACATTCGGTTTCATACACCTTGGCACAGGTGGCGGCGTTGTCCTTTGCCTTTTTGAACAGGTTGGAGATGGCGTTGCCGTAGGCTGTGAAATGCTCTGTGTTGGTCAGCTTCTCAAGGATGGACTCGCGTTCTTTTTTGTCGCCGGTGAGGAAGGAGGCAAACTGACCCTGGGCCAGCATCGCCATGCGGCTGAACTGCTCAAACGACAGGCCTACAGCCTCTTGTATGTGTGCGTTGATGTCACTGTCCTTGCTGTAGGTGTGGCCTTCCACGGTGAGCGACCACTCAGGCTTGTTGTATTTGAGGGGGTTCTTTCCTTCGGTGTTTCGGTTGCCTTTATAGATGCCGAGCGAGAGTCGGGCGGTATAGCGTTTGCCGTCGTTGCCTTCAAACAGTACTTCGCTGTAGCAGTCGTCCTTGGGGGCGATGCCCAAACGGGTGTACTGCTGTATGCTGGCCACGCGGATGGTCTCGCCCAAGGAGTTGGTGAACTCGTTATGCGTGGCATTGCTGACCCCCGTGAGTCGGGGTGTGGTCTTATAGAGGGCCATCGCGATGGCATCGAGGATGACAGACTTGCCGGCACCGGTGTCACCCGTGATGAGGAAGACGGGAGCAGGTACTCCAGTATAGGCCTCGTTCAGGTCATTCTCAAAGTCGATGTCGGCTTTCTCGATGGAGGCGATGTTTCTGATATGTAGCTCCTTGATTCTCATTTCTTCTCCTCCCTCATGTGTACGATTTCGGCTTCGATTTCCTTGAAAACTTCGCGAAGGGTCGAGAAGTCGAGCTTGGGGTATTGTTCTCGTGTCTTTTCGATAAACTCCACAGGGTCGGTCATCTGCTGCAGCTCAGCCACCTCGAAGACGGGTCTTTCCATGTCGTTGGGGTCGAGCTCAGGGGCTCCCACCCAGAGGGTTTTGGGGTTGTAGCGCACCTCGTTGCCGTATCGTTCCAATAGGTCGTAGACCTTCTGGTCGAAGTTGGATGAGAGGTCGGTGGAGTAGTAGGCCTTCAGGCGGATGTAGCCTTTGCCGACGGATTGGCAAAACGCCTCGATGCCATAGAGAGCTTCTTTCTCGCTGGCATAGGCTTGGTCGGGTGCTTCAGGAAGGGTATGGAAATGGCGCAGCTCGTCGATGCGCAGCTGACGCAGAACGACTTGACCTCCATGTTTGTCGATTTCCACCACGCTGACGGTATGGGGATAGGCCTCGTCACAGCTGACGTGAAGGGCGCTGCCTGAATAGCGGACCACAGGTGCAGGATAGGTGACAGCCTCAAAGTTCATGCTGTCTTCAGGATGCCCGAGGGTCTGTGGCTTGTGGATATGACCCAGGGCGAGGTAGTCGTAGCCTGTTCCAAGAAGGGCGATTTCTTGTGTTTTGATACTACCTATCTCGAAGTCGTGTCCTGTGGTGTCTGAGCCTGTAACGGCAAGGTGCCCCATCATGACGACAGGCTTTCCTTCGGTGTTGCACTCTGCCACCCTATCAAGGATGGATTGCAGCTGTTCCGAGCGTTCGCCCTGCATGTAGGGCATAGCGATGATGAAGCCTTTTGGGAGCTCGATGATGTAGTCGTCCTGCCAGCCGTTGTCTTCGAGGGTTAAGGAGGGCGCCAGACCGACCAAATGGGTGTTGGAGAAGGTCCACACGGCGCGGTCGGCATGAATACGTGAGGCGGAATCATGGTTGCCGGCGGTGATGACGATATGCATCTCTGGCAACGCTTTCTGGAGTTGTACGAACTGCTCGTTGAAGAGCTTTTTGGTTGCGGTTGAGGGCTGTTGGATGTCGAACACGTCGCCGCTGACAAGCAGCGCATCGGGCTTTTCCTCACGGCACCATTGCGTCAGTTGCCTGAAGAAATGCAGATGCTCGTCGCATCGGTCATAGTTCTGGTAGAGAATCTGACCGATGTGTAAATCAGCGGTATGGAGTATCTTAAACATCTGTTTCAGTCCTCTTTATTAATCGTCTTGACCTGCTCCTTCAGTTGATGGCAATCCTCCAACAGGTTCCATAGTCCATCCTCGCTAAGCACCCCGCGTTTGAGATCTTTTGGCAATTTACCAGCCTCGTCGGCTTCGAAGTCCTTGCGCCATTGTGGCGAAGTGTAGTAGGTCTCCAGCTCGTCAAGGTCAGCTTGCAGGGCAGTGAAGTCTTCAAGGGCTTGGTTGAGGCGGTTGACCACCTCCTGGCTCTTGTCGAACAGGGTCTCCATGCGGGTGATGCGGTCGATGCGTTTCATGTTGGTTAGTTTTTATTCTTCATTCTAGAAGGCTATACGTCGCTTTGCGTCATTGCGAACGCAGTGAAGCAATCTAGACATCTGGTTTGCTTCGTCGTTCCTCCTCGCAATGACGCGAAGCGGCAGATGAGTCGTCCCATGTTATGTGAACTGATTATGCCCATCTCCTTACTATTTTTTATTGTACAGGTTCATCGTGCGGTCTGGGCCTTGGGTGACAAAGCTCTTGATGATTTCGACAGCGGTATCGGCCTTTTCATCGACGATGGGCTCTTCTGAGGGTTTCCACTTGCCGAGGACGAAGTCAATCTGATGGCCTTGTGCGAAGTCGGCACCTGTGCCGAAACGCAGGCGACAGAACACGTTTGTGCCGAGTTTCTCGATGATGTCGGTCAACCCGTTGTGTCCGCCGTCGGCACCTTGTTTGCGGAGGCGCAGGGAACCGAGTGGCAGGGCGATGTCATCGTTGACCACCAGCAGGTTCTCTATCGGGATTTTCTCCTGGTCGAGCCAATAGCGCACGGCCCGCCCGCTCAGGTTCATATAGGTGGTGGGCTTGATGACGACAAGGGTCTTGCCTTTGAAGCGCATCTCAGCCACCTGGGCAAGGCGTCCTGTGGTGAAAGTGGCTTCAAGGTCTTTGGCCAGACGGTCAGCTATCTTGAAACCGATGTTGTGTCGTGTCTCGTCGTATTCGGCCCCGATGTTTCCCAAACACGCTATCAGATATTTCATAACGATATATTCTTTTAACTCCTAACTCCTAACTGCTAACTGCTAACTGCCAACTGCCAACTGCCAACTGCCAACTGTCAACTGTCAACTGTCAACTAAAAAAAGCCGCCCGAAGACGGCTTTTTTCTATTAAGGGCAATACAAATCACTCGGCTGACTCTTCGGTGGACACTTGAGCGCCACGAGCCATATTGACGGCGGCGATGACGGTGTAGCCAGGGGTGACGGGCTTCACATTCTCGATGTTGAGGTCCTTCACCTTGATAGCCTCGTTGATATTCAGGTTGCTGATGTTGACGGTGATGTAGTCGGGCAGGTCTTTGATAAGGCCGCAGACCTTCACTTTGCGGACGCCTTTCTTCAGCTTACCGCCACGCATCACACCGGCTGCTGAACCCTCGAGGGCCACAGGCAGGTTGACGGTGATGGGCTTGTCTTCCTTCACGATGAGGAAGTCGGCATGCAGCACCTCGTCGGTGACGGGGTGATACTGGATGTCCTGCAGGATGGTCTTGTACACCTTGCCGTTGATGTCGAAGTCGATGATGTAGGTCTCAGGGGTGAAGAGGATCTTCAGGAAGCTCTTGGCCGAAGTGGCGAAAAGCACTTGTTCCTCACCGTTGCCGTACATCACGCAAGGCACCATCTCGGCCTTGCGGAGGGCTTTAGTATCCTTTTTCCCTACGTTCTCGCGAAGAGAACCGCTCAATGATACTGTTTTCATTGTGTTGAATTGTTAATTGATAAATTGTTAATGTTGATTATTTGAACAGCGAGCTGATGCTTTCGTACGACTCCACACGGTGGATGACGTCGGCAAACAGTTCGGCTGTGCTTACTACTCTGATTTTCTTGGAGGCGTTCTCCGGCAACGGGATGCTGTCGGTGACGACAACCTCGGTAAACACCGATTTGTCGAGACGTTCCATAGCGGGACCGCTGCATACGGCGTGGGTGGCAAAGGCACGCACGCTCTTGGCGCCGTTGTCCATCATCAGCTGTCCAGCTTTGACGATGGTGCCGGCTGTGTCGATGATGTCGTCGACGATGATGACGTTTTTGTCTTTCACATCACCAATCAGGGTCATGCTGTCCACCACGTTGGCGCGCGGACGGTGCTTGTGGCAGATGGCCAGGTCGCAACCCAGACGCTTGGCGTAGGCCGAGGCACGCTTGGAGGCACCCAGGTCAGGGGCGGCGATGAGCAGGTTCTCAATGTTCATCTTCTGGATGTGGTCGATGAAGAGGGTGGAGGCATACAGGGCGTCGACGGGGATGTCGAAGAAGCCCTGGATCTGGTCGGCATGAAGGTCGAGGGTGATGATGCGGTTGACACCGGCGGCAACCAACAGGTTGGCTACCAACTTGGCACCGATGCTCACGCGCGGCTGGTCCTTACGGTCTTGACGTGCCCAACCGAAATAGGGGATGACGGCGATAATCTTGTGTGCTGAAGCACGCTTGGCCGCATCAATCATCAGCAAAAGCTCCATCAGGTTGTCGGTCGAAGGCATGGTGGACTGCACGATAAACACGTGGCGTCCGCGGATGCTCTCTTCGTAACAAGGCTGGAACTCACCGTCGGAGAAGACGGACACTGACGACTTGCCAAGGGGGGCACCGTAGGCTTCGGCTATCTTGGCTCCCAATTCCTTGGTGGCTCTACCCGCAAATATGGAAACGAATCTTCCTGACATTGTTGTGCGTTTTTTTGAGGCCGCAAAATTAGGGATTTTATCAAAGCGGAAGAAGCAAAATGAGAAATTTTTGTTCCATTGCTTGCGTGAAACAAAAAAATGCGTACTTTTGCAGCCGCGTTTGACGCGAGGAACCCATGCCGAAGTGGCGGAATCGGTAGACGCGTCGGTCTCAAAAACCGATGAGGTTACACTCGTGCCGGTTCGATCCCGGCCTTCGGTACCAAAAGAAAAGCGACCTTCTTTCGAGGGTCGCTTTTCTGTTTTTGTGGTGGCTCTTATTGCTTCACAAACCTCAGCACTTCGGTCGTTTCGCCTGTGGTCAGACGGACGAAGTAGATGCCGCTTGGCAGTTCAGCAGTGTTGATTTCCACCTTGTTGCCGCAGTCGCTTTGGCTATAGACCAAGGCTCCCGTCAGGTTGTAGAGCGCAATCTGGCTGATGGCTTCCTGCGTTTCAACAGTCATTTTGTCGTTGACGGGGTTGGGGTAGATGACGATGCCGTTACTGTATTCTTCGACACCTTCCGTGTAAAGGAGGTTGGCTTTGAGGATGCGGGGGGCTTCAGCAGTGAAGATATAGGTTGTCTCTTCGCACACCACACCGCCGTCCTCGTCGGTCCAGTTCAGGAAGCGGTAGTCCTCGTTGGGAATGACGGTCAGGGTGACCTGCTCGCCGTAGCTGTAGTTGCCTTCGCCTGTGACCTCTGCGCCTGCTTCCGGGTTGACATAGACCTTGATGTTGTAGGTCTGCAGCTGGAAGTGCGCCACGTAGGCCGCTGACTCTGTCACCGTGAAGGCGTAAGTGGCATTGGTCGTGACCTGCTGTCCATTCTTGGTCCAGTTGATAAAGTCGTACCCCGTGGCAGGTGTAGCGACCAAGGTGCATCTCTGACCATAATTGAAGGTGCCGTCGCCGCTCACCGTGCCTCCATTATCTGGGTCAGCGGTAGCAGTGATGGTATAGCTTTGAGCCTGGAACTGGGCCACAAGGGTGCGGCTGCCCGTCACCGTGAAGGTATAGTTGGCATTGGTAGATACTTGTTGTCCGTTCTCCGTCCATCTCTGGAAGGTGTAGCCATTGGCAGGAGTGGCTGTCACGGTGCAGGATTGCCCTTGTTGATAGGTGCCGCCACCGCTGACGTTGCCGCCATTGGTCGGGTTGGCAGAGACGTTGATAGTGTAGCTCTGCGGCTGAGCCTGGAATTGAGCCACCAAATTGCGGTCGCCGTTCACCGTGAAGGAATAGTTGGCACTCGAGGAGACCGTCATGCCGTTTTCCGTCCATCTCAGGAAGGTGTAGCCTTGGTTGGCCGAAGCGGTTACCGTGCAGCTGGTGCCTTGGTTGAAGGTGCCGCCGCCAGTTACAGTACCGCCTTCGGTTGGGTTGGCCGACACATTAATCACATAGGCCTGGGGTGCGCCGCCCACGGGGATGTCTTGGATATAAGGCTGACGTTGCGGCTTGGTGACCACGATATGCGCTTGTCCCGAGGTGATGTCGGGGGTGACGGTCACGTTGACTGTGCCTGAGGCAGGCACCAGGGCCACACCCTTCAGCACGTTGTTCTGTGAGATGGCCACATACGAGCCTTCTTCAGCAGTTACTGGGAAAATAGAGGCACCGGCGGGGAAGGTGCTGGCGTGGCTGACGGTGTTGGGAGTGGGATTCACGCGATAGGGCATGATGGAACCGTCGCCCAATACGTGGTAGGCCTGCCAGTAGTAGGTCGGGTTGGCACTCGTCTGGTACCCTCCAGTATGGGCATAACACACGGCGATGTTGCCGAGGAAGACGATGGATGAGACGGTGTTGTAGGTGTCGTCCATCCAGATGCCGTCGTACACACCTGTGGCAGTATTCGTCAGCGTGGGGGTCTGGCTGAACACATTGGTGGCACCCACACCGAAGTAGTAGTCCTCGTACCAATAAGTGTTGGGGCAGGAACCGATGTAGGAGTAGGCCGCTTTGTTCTCGGCACGAATCATCGCCTCGCCGAAGCAAGCCGATCCGTAGCCGAAATTGCCTGACAAGCAGCAGTTGCCCATCGCTAAGAAATACTTATTGGCGTTGGTCAACTGGTTGACATTGCTGTTGGTGAATTGAGGATTGGCCCACATATTGTTATCACCGTGGGCCGTGTAGTTGACGAAGCCGATACCCGTGCTCAGGGCGTTGTAGCAGCCGGGATACTGGCTTTGGTTGACGTGCGAGTGTACCTCGTTGAAGCCGTGGGCCGTATTATAATAATAGGTAGTGGCGTAGTTGATGGTGGGGGCACCCACGCGTGCGGTCCAATAGTTGTCCCAGCCCGCGATGAGGGTCACGTTGTTCAAGTAGCTCGGGTCGGGCATGGTGTATTGCTCGTATTGCAGAATCTTGTTGATGATGGCGGTGAGCTGGGTGGTGTTCTCTGCCGACATACGGCTGTAGAACATATCAGGGAAGTAGTCGCCGTCTACTGAGCCGTAATAGAGGTCAGTCACCTTATTGGTGCTGCTTCCTGTTTGGTTAGGCACCTGGGCCACGTCGCCTACGAGGACGAGGAAGGTTGGAGTATTGCCTTGGGTGACGCCTGTGTTGTAGAGGTTCTGCACGTAGCTCTTGATGGCGTTATAGTTGCCGCCAGCCTGTGCGGTCGTCACCACGTTCAGGTAGAAGCCTTTCTGTGTCTTCCAGTCAAGCCAGGGTTGGAGGGCGGAGATGTAGTTTTCAGGCGTAATCACAATCATGTTGACGGGATAGGCCATCAGGTCGGGGTGGTCGGTGTAGACGTCAAGGATGTTGCGGTAGTTGAACATCTGCTTGTAGACGATATCGAAATAGGGACTGTAGGTGCTGAGCAGCATACGCTCGGTTTCGGCATAGTCGGCACCGTCGAAACTGACTTCCACTTCGATGTTGTTGAACACACGCAGGGTGTTGGAGGTGGGGTTGTAGCTCACGGGGTTGATGACCAACGAGCCGATGCGGATGCCACGCATCGTGCCCTGCACCTCGATGGTAGCTTGAGGGGCAGTGGCGAGGCTGCGGGTCTGATAGGCTGCGGCGTTGTACACAAACTCCACTTCTTCCAAGTTCTGGTCTTTGCGGACAGAAGGCTGGTGTGGGATAAGCGTGTTGATGCCATAGTCGGCCAGGTTGTAGTCCGTCGTCGTGAAGTTGGTCACGCTGACACGCGGCGTGGCTCCAAAGGGCACAGCCAACAGTTGGTGTGTAGCAGGCAGTTCGGGTGTGCCAATCTCGCCCGAAGCGTAGGTGCCCTCGATGGCGATTTCCGAGAAGGTGCCTCTCTCGGTGGACACCTCAATACTCTCGATGGAGCCATAACTAAAAGTGGCGCGCAGCGAGCTGAAGTCGCTGTGCGTGATTTCGGCGCTCGAAGTGCTGCGCAGGTCGATGCGCCCGTTTTGTGCCACGGCGAACAAGGTGCTCATGGCCAAAAGAAGAAGTAGTGATAGTTTTTTCATCTGTATTCGTGTTGAATGTCGCTGCAAAAATAGAAAAAACGTGCAAGAAAACCACTATTTTTGAAAAGAAGTCATACAAGTTATTGATAAACGTCCTAATTTTGCCGTAAAATAATACATAAGCAAATGAGAAAGCATTGGATTGACAATCTGCGATGGGTGACGGTGCTATTAGTGCTGTTTTATCATGTCATCTATTTCTACAACAACAAAGGCGTCTTCGGGGGCATCGGCGGCTTTGGCGAGTATCCTGAGTGCCCGCAGTATCAGGATATTGTGATGTACATTCTCTATCCCTGGTTCATGCCGATTCTCTTTCTGTTGGCTGGCGTCGGCTCGCGTTATGCCTTACAGAGGCAGTCGGCCAAGGAGTGGTTCAAGGCACGCACCCGCAAGCTGCTGGTGCCTGGCACGATAGGTCTCTTCGTGTTCCATTGGATGGTGGGTTATTTCAACACCGCTGTGGCTGCAAGGACAGGCGTATTTGATGGAATGCCTTTGTTGGCCAAGTATGCCATGATGGCGGTCAGCGGCATCGGTCCCCTGTGGTTCATCCAGCTGCTGTGGCTGCTGTGTATCGTACTGCTTTTGATAAGGGCGATAGACCAAAAAGACCGGCTCTGGACTTGGTGCGGAAAGGCCAATCTGGTAGTGATTCTCCTGTTGGGCCTGCTGTTCTGGGCCGGCGAGCAGACGCTGGTCATGAATCCCCGCCCCGAATCACTTGACGGCCTCTATAACTTATACAAGCCCATTTTCTATCTCGTACTCTTCCTGCTGGGCTATTTCGTGTTCTCTCACGATGCGGTGCAGGAGAAGGTGGAGAAAGCCTGGATACCGCTAATGGCCTGTGCCGTAGTGTCGGGCATTGTGCTGATTGTCACTACCTTCGGACAGGACAATACCTCGCCGCAGTACATGAGCAGTCCGCTCAACTGCCTCTATGGCTGGCTGATGTGTCTGGCGATGATAGGCTGGTTCAAGGCTCGTTTCAATCGCACCGGTGCCTTTGCCGGCTATATGACCCGTAACAGTTTCGGTCTCTATATCCTTCATTACTTGGTCATCGCTGCCTTGGGTTATATGATGAAGATGTACACCACGCTGGCTCCCTGGATGATGTATGTCATCCTTACCATAGCGGTAATGACCATACCCTTCGCCCTGAACGAAATCATCAAAAGAATCCCTTTCCTCCGCTGGTGCATCTTGGGAATTAAAAAGGAGAAAGAAGGATGAACACCTTATATAACAAAGTCCTCACCCATCAGGACCCTTCGCAGGTTGAAGGCCTGTCGCGCTTCTTCAAGACGGGCAAGGGACAATATGGCGAAGGGGACAAGTTCTTGGGCATTAAGGTGCCGGTTATCAGGGAGGTGGTGAAAGACTGCTGGAAGGAAACCTCGTTTGAGGAGCTGGAAACCTGCATCGCCTCCGAATACCACGAGATGCGTTTGGCTGCCCTGCTCACCTTGGTGCAAATCTTCAAGCATGCCAAGAAAGACAAAGCCTTGCAACAACAATGCATCGACTTCTATCTTGCCCACACCCCATACATTAATAACTGGGACTTGGTTGACCTCTCCTGCTACGAGTTGCTCGGCACCTGGCTTTTGGACAAGGACCGCGGCTTGCTTTACGACCTCGCCCGCGACGGCAAGACGATTTGGGAACAACGTATAGGCATGGTGAGCACGATGCAGTTCATCCGTCACGGGGAGCCGGACGACACCTACGCCATTGCCGACCTCTTTTTGGCCAAACCGAAGCCCTTGCATGACCTCCTTCAGAAGGCCGTAGGCTGGCTCCTACGCGAGGCGGGCAAACGCGACGAGCAAAGGCTGAAAGACTGGTTGTCGACACGATATGCCACGATGCCACGCACGATGCTGCGCTATGCGATTGAGAAGTTTACCGAAGAAGACAGAAAGAGTTTCATGTAATTATGGACATCCAGCTTCACTACACGGAACAAGGCACAGGCCAGCCTCTTATCCTGCTGCACGGCAACGGCGAGGACGGCAGCTATTTCGTCCATCAAATCGACCACTTCTCGAAGACGTGTCGCATCATTGCCCTCGATACACGTGGCCACGGGCAATCGCCACGCGGCGAGAAGCCTTTCTCCATCCAGCAGTTTGCAGAAGACCTGCACGACTTCATGGATGAGAAAAACATCGGAAAAGCCACCCTGCTTGGCTTCTCCGATGGGGGCAACATCGCGCTGACCTTCGCCCTGAAACACCCTGAGAGGGTTGAAAAACTCATCCTCAACGGAGCCAACCTCTTCCCGAGTGGCGTAAAGCCGCTTTATCAATGGCCCATCGAAGTCGGCTATCGCATGGCGAAAAGGTTTGCAAAGAAAGATGAAAAAGCCAGAAAAAACGCCGAGATGCTCGGCCTGATGGTTAATGAGCCACATATCGAGCCCTCCGAGCTGTCGCGGCTGACGATGCCTGTCCTCGTGATGGCAGGCACAAAGGACATGATTAAGGAATCACACACCAAGCTAATCTACAGCAGCCTGCCAAACGCAAAGCTGGAAATCATCAAAGGTGACCACTTCGTGGCAAACAAAAACCCCGAAGCATTTAATGCAGCAGTGGAGAAGTTTATTCGCTTTTCACGATAAAAAATCAAGCATACTGCTCGATACGGCACTCGTGCTGTTTGGTGTCGCGGTTGTAGGTGATTCCCACCAGCAGCAGGTTGTCGGTGTATTGTGCCACCTTGGCGGGATACTGCCTGCGCTTAATCTGGTCTATGGCGGTATCGACGGCCTTGTCGTACTTCAGCTCGATGACGACGGCTGGCGAATCCACGTTCTTCCGGGGGATAAGCACCAAGTCGGCAAAGCCCTTGCCCGTAGCCAACTCACGGTGGATGACGTAGTCGTTTGAGGCATAATAGAACGCGATGCTTAGCACACAGGCCAGCGAGTTCTCGTCGTTGTACGAAAGAATGCTGGTATGCTCATCATGGGCGGCGTCCACGCCACAAGCCACAGCCCGCTCATCGCCACGGAGCGTGGCCTGGAGGAGCTGCTCAGAAGCCTCCAAAGCCTTCACCACAGGAGCCCAGTTGTTCGCTTCCACGGCGTTAACCATCTCGCCCGCCACTTCCTTGTTAGGGATATAGCACTCACTCTTGCGCCAGTCGTAACTGAGATAGCCCAAGTGGATGAGCACGGTGAACACATCGTCCTTACTCCGGATAATGGACATGTCGTTTTGGAATTTGGTCGGATTGACCTTGCACCGTTCGCCCGCCAGCATCCTCACCACGTCATCCTTGAGCCCCTCGTAGTTCATCTGGATATAGTGCGCCACCGCGTCGTAGGCACCTGTGGCAGCCCAGAAACTGCGGCAACGGCGGCTTCGAAGCGCTTGCATCACCGAGTTGGGATTGAATATGGACAGCTCGTCGCCTATCTGGTAACCGTCGTACCACTTTTCCAACTCATCGAAGTCCATGCGATGCTTTCTGGCTAATGCCTTAACCTCGTCTTTGGTAAACCCGAAATATGGAGCCATATCAACCGGCTCAACCATCGAGTATTCAATGAAGTTGTTCAGCGCCGACTCGGTCTTGTATTTTTTGATGGGTAGGATGCCTGTCATGTAGACACCGGCAAAAACCCTGGTGGCTTTTTCGCTTTTGAACATTCGCCTGAGCAAATCCACATATTGGTCCATAACCTCCGTTCCTGGGGCATATTCCCGACAGATGGCATCCCATTCATCGATGATGAAAAAGAACTGTAGCCCCTTTGCTTCGCTCACACGCAAAAGATAATCCATGAGTCCGTCCTTTTCTCTCGTGGCGATGTCGGGATAAGCCTCGCTGATGTCCGACAACAAGGCAAGTTCTATATTCTTCACGATGCCGTTATCCTTTTTTGTCACAAAATCCGTAATGTCAAGAAAGATGACGGGATACTTGTTCAGATGCTTCTCAAACGACGGGTCGGAGGCAATTTCAAGGTCTGCGAACAGGCTTCGCGAATCGCACGATTGATCGTAGTAGGCGCACAGCATCTTGGCTGCCACCGACTTGCCAAAACGCCGACTGCGCGAGACACAACTGAATCGACGTTCTGTGAAAAGCGTGTTGTTGATAATAGCGATAAGACCCGACTTGTCAACGTATTCACCATTTCTTACACTCTGGAATCCGGCATTGCCGATGTTGATGTATGCACCCATGACTTCTCGATTTTGCTGCAAAGGTAGCAAAATTTCCGGAATCAATATAAGAGAATGGATGAAAAAAAGAGCCGACAGCCTGTGCTGCCGGCCCTTTTTTCAACAGGTTTTTACACCTTTAATTAATTAATCCTCCTTGCGGCGTTTGCCGACGAGGTAGGCAGCGCCGAGGGCGGTGAGCACCATCACGCCGGTGCCGAGGGGCGCGGGCTGGTTGGTGTCCATTCCGTGAGCTGGCAGAGCGGGAGTGCCACCCAGACGGTTGCTGCCCGACTCTTCATTGCCGCGTTGGAACACGCCGCCGCCGTTAGGATCGGCGAACGAGGTGAGTCCCAGTCCGAGGACGATTGCTAATGTTAATGCTAATTTCTTCATCTTATGTAGTATTTAATTTGTTACTATTCGGTTTGTTTTCTGCCGCCTTGCGTCATTGCGAGGAGGAACGACGAAGCAATCCAGTGAACCAGTTTTGTTGTCTGGTTTGCTTCGTGCCTCGCAATGACGCGAAGCGCGACTGCATTATCTGATAACGATCTTTTGGACTTTCACGTCGTTGCCGTTGATGAGGCGGATCATGTAGACACCAGGAGCGACGTTGAGCTTGCACTCGTAGCTGCCGCTGAAGGTGTTGCTGCTGACCATGCGACCGAGGGCATCCATCACCTGAACGGTGGCCTCACCCTCGATACCGAAGATGCAGAGGTTACCCATGCCGTTGATGAAGGCGAAGCTGTCGCCGTCAACGCTGCTGCCGGTGGCGAACACCAGGCGGAAGCGGCTGGCATAGTCGGTGGTCTGGGCGTTGAAGGTGTAGCTCGGGGCTACAAGTACTTTTCCACGAACTCGGTTGGTGACAGGATTTCCATCTTGGCAGTATCGGCATCGCGATAGTCACGCAGGTTTATGGTGATGAGCGCATCGCACTTTGCTTGTATGGCGCATTGGTATTGGAGGCTGTCTTCCACGTCGTTGAATGTTGCGTCTTTGATGGCCTTAGTGACGCGATTTTGACTAAGGCCGCCTACCGCCACTATCGACATTATAGTGCTAAGAGTGGCTCGCAGTTGCACGGTCTGCTCAGGTCGGTGTATCCCCTTTTGCTTCAATCCCATTCGGATAAGATAGGTCAAGGTATAGATGCAGCCTAGGGAAACTACAGCTTTTAGTTTGCCGTCTTCCACTGCGCTCAACAACTGGCTGACGGCATGGTATTCGCGACGTTGCTCGAAGTATTCGAGAAAAATATTGGTGTCAAGGAATACTTTTGTCATATTCAGTTTGCCTTAAACATTGTACTTTTCCTGGAGATACGCCTCGATGAGTTCCTCTTGCGTCGCATCAGAGTTGAAGATGCCGCACAGTGCTTCGTGGCGATAGCGTCGCTTTGGCTTTGCCGAGTCGACGAGATGCTGGGCGTAAACCGTAAGTTGTTGCTGAAGCAATGCGAGGCTGTACGACTTGGGTACGCGAATCGGTATGTTGATAGTGGTAGCTTCCATGATGTTTCCGCTAATTGATGTATTGAGAATGCAAAAATACAACTTTTCTGTGAAAAGTCATACTTTCCCCCGAAAGATTAAAAAATCAAGCCCGCGGCAGTAGTCGCGGGCTTGTTTTGCCAAGGTTTTTACACCTTTAATTAATTAATCCTCCTTGCGGCGTTTGCCGACGAGGTAGGCTGCGCCAAGGGCGGTGAGCACCATCACACCGGTGCCGAGGGGCGCGGGCTGGTTGGTGTTTTCGCCGTGGGCGGGCAGACGGGGCGAGAAGAGTGAACTACCACCTTCGCCCGGTGTTTCGTTGCCGCGTTGGAACACGCCGCCGCCGTTAGGATCGGCAAAGGTAGTCAGACCCAGTCCGAGGATGATTGCTGTAGTTAAGATTAACTTTTTCATCGTATGTATGTTTTATTGTTGTTTATACTAGATTAAAATTACTTCACAACGATCTTTTGGACTTTCACGTCGTTGCCGTTGATGAGGCGGATCATGTAGACGCCAGGAGCGACGTTGAGCTTCTGCTCGTAGCTGCCGCTGAAGGTGTTGCTGCTGACCATG
>Ga0265301_10002789_pt1 | contig 19526 bp, 14 predicted proteins | sample AusTroGonzalo_MG_2_FD_193488 | JGI IMG/M metagenome (GOLD analysis project Ga0265301, IMG submission 193488) | Bovine rumen microbial communities from tropical cattle in Woodstock, Queensland, Australia - Gonzalo_04 | ecosystem: Host-associated > Mammals > Digestive system > Stomach > Rumen ... | reverse complement strand
CCGGGACAATCGCCTGTTCGTCAGAAATACCCAAGCGTTCCTTGAATGCCTTCACGAGAGTCGGGTTGAACGTTAACGGACCACCTTCAAAAATGACAGGCGGCTTGATTTCCATACCCTGGGCCAAGCCACCGATGGTCTGCTTTGCGATGGCGTGGAAACTTGAAAGGGCGATATCTTCCTTCGCGATGCCGTTGTTAAGCATCGGCTGGATGTCTGTCTTGGCGAACACGCCGCAACGGCCCGAGATTTCATAGACTTTTTGGCCACGCTTGGCGTAGCTTTCGAATACTTCCGTCTTGATGCGGAGGAGCTCCGCGACCTGGTCGATAAAAGCACCTGTACCGCCGGCGCACACGCCGTTCATACGCATGTCCGAGGCGATGAGTTTTCCGGTGGTCTTGTCCTTTTCGAAGAAGACGACCTTGGCATCTTGACCGCCAAGTTCAATGGCGACTCTGGAATCGGGGTAGGTGGCACGCACGGCAAGTGCGTTTGCGACTACTTCTTGCACAAAGAAGGCGTGAGTGGCCTCGGCGAACGGCTGACCGCCGCTACCGCAGAACGTGACCCTGAAGTTCTTGCCCGGGAAAAGGGCATGGGCTTCGCGCAGGACCTCGTAAACCTTCTGCGCCTGCATGGCGTTATGACGCTGATATGTATAGTGTAAAAGCTTAGATGTCTCGGGATCGACTACAGCAATTTTCACAGTGGTGGAGCCTACGTCGACACCCACCCATAAATCGTTCATAGAAGTATTCATAGTGAAGCCAAATTTAGTTTTTTTTCATTATTTGAAAAAGTCCTTTTGCGTTTATGGCGATAAAACGCGCAATTTAGCGAATTTTTGGATGATTGCTCGCGTGTGCAGTAGATTCCTGCGTCATCCTCAATCTTGTCATCCTGGAGCCGAAGGCGATAGGATCCAGTGAAGTTCTTTAAAATGCTTGAATTTTGTATATTCGGTTATATGAAATGTATTTTACTGCTCCTGACGATGTGCTTTGCGTTTGCGAATGCACAATTCTATTACGATAAGCATGGAGAAAGTCGCGGTGCGTATAAGGACAGCTTGGAGTATTCAAAGCTTGTCGAGCTTGCAAAAAGGTTTCGTGGTCCGATTTTGCTGAAAAAGCCGGTTGAAGGCGTCAAGCCAAGAAAGAATTTGGAAAAAATTCCTGAAAATAAAATTAAAAGAACATTTAATGTAAGCCGCGATTCGTTGCGCAAGGAACTTTGGCTCGAAGTGGAGAAAAACGAAATCGTCAAGATTTGTGTTGACGCGCCTGTTGTCGCGTGGGAAACATCATTAAAGGCGATTATATCTAGCGATTCATGCCTGACATTCCAAACGCCGACTCTTATTGGTGTTGATACACTTAGGGTGCATTTCTATAAAGAATACATGCCTTACTACATCAACTTCTATAACGACACATATTCTTACGATATATCACTAGTAACTACTAACTATTAACTAGTAACTACTTCACAAAATTCTATCTTATCTCCCGTGAATAAAAAGTATATCATCCCCGTTGTTATTTTTTCGATTTTGTTGTTGCTCCCGTTTGGCGTGCAGGCGGTTGTCGACCTGCGTGGCGAAAAGCGCTTCCAGCCGTTTGACATTTTCAAGGATGTGGTTTACACTCCGATTGTGCGCGAAAAAAAGGTCGCAGCGGCTGCGGACTCGCTCGATGCTAAGTGGCGTGCGGCGCGCGAGGCGATTGCTGCGGGTGCAGAAGTCGCTGATGCTTTGGAGCCTGTGACTTCTTCGCTTTCGGATTTGGAAGCTGCTGTGCTTTCGGTGAATACTTATGCCGAACTTGATACATCTGAAGCTCGTTACAAAAGCCTCAAGTTGGCGGATACGCTCCTCTCGAAGCTGGAGGAAGAACCGGAGTCTTTTCCGCAGGCGGATTCTTGCATCAAGTCGCTCGTGGCTGACCTTGGACATGTGTCGCTGTGGCGTGCGTTCTTGGATGTGAAGCATTACGGCGTGTGGACGAGCCGCTATTTGCGTGCTTTTGAAAATAAGATTGATGACGAGAGCGCGATTGTATTGGCGCTGCGCCCCAAGTACCAGCTTGCAGTGTGGAACCTCTTTAGCGATCCGGGCGAGAAGGTCGTTCTCGGTGCTGCTGGCGATTGCATCGGTGCGGGCTGTGGGCGCGATACCGCCGCGGCTTCCGACCGTTGGCTTTTTTACCGCCAGGATGTGGAATTCCTGGTGCAGCCGTCTCCGCTTGATGTGCGCAGTGCAAAGCTCGACAATCCGGTAAAGGCGATTGAAAAGTTCCGCGACCAGCTCAAGGCGAAGGGCGTGGAACTCTTGGTGGTGATTACGCCGGGCAAGCCGAGCATCTATACCGAACGTTTGACGGGGCGCGATTCTCGAGTCGCGGGTGCTGAAAACGCCGCAGTTGGGAATGCAACTGCTGTCGAAAATGCCGCCGGGCTCCAGTCGCACGGCAAGAAAATTTTGGATTCGCTTACGCGTGCTGGTTTTAACACGGTAGATTTGTACACACCGCTTTTGGCGGCGAAGTCCCGCGATTCTGTTGATGGTGCGCTCTACCTGAACGACGATACGCACTGGACTCCGCGCGGTGCAGAACTTGCGGCTGCTGAAATTGCGAAAAAAGTCCGCGAGATGGTGGATGCTGGAACTGTCAAATTCCGCGGAAAGGATACTGTGCGCTACGTTGTTTCTGAATCCATTGCAGACCGCATGGGCGACGTGGGCGAGATGAGCGGACTCAACAAGTTCGGTGTGTTCAAGGTGCAGAAGGTGACGGGACACGTGGTTTCACAGCAGAATATCAAGGAACGCATCGAAAAGCTCCCGGTGGATTCGACTTGTGTCGATGCTGCTAAGATCGCTTGCAAAAAGAACGATTCTTGCTTTACGGCTCAGTCAGCGCTTTGCGAACGTGACACGGTGCTTTATGACACCACAATCACCCCCTTCAAGGACGATTTCCGCAAGTCCGAAATTTTGATTCTCGGTGATAGCTTCAGCCGTATTTATCAGACCGATTCGCCGGTGAACGCCGGATGGATTGCCCACTTCGCGAAGAACATGAACGCCCGCGTCGCAAGCATCGTGAGTGACGGTGGCGCCTCGACGCTCGTCCGTGAAAAGCTTGCCCGCAAGGCTAGCGTGCTCAAGGGCAAAAAGCTCCTCATCTGGGAATTCGTGGAACGCGACCTCCGCTTCGGCGCCGAAGGCTGGAAGAATGTGGAATTTTAAAAATCGGACGTTGGGATTAAGATGTTGTTGAATTTCGAATCTATGCTTTGTGTCATCCTGAGCGGAATGTAATGGAGTCGAAGGATCCAGTAAAATTATTCGCTAGAAATAACTAGATTCTTCGTCCTGATGGACTCAGAATGACACTGCTTGCGCTTTGTTTCAAACTACTTACTAACTATTAACTATTGACCTTTAACTAGTGACTAAGATATGCCAAGACATGGAACACCGACGCCGGGACAGGCGATCCTCGAAGGAATTGAATGGCTTAAGATCGACAAGCCGGAATTTGCCCGCAGGGTGGGCGTTTCTGTAGAAATGCTCGACCAGCTGATTGCGGGTGAAATCAGCATCTCGACCGAAATAGCGAATGCGCTTGAATCCGTGACCGGCAGCCCCGCCGCCTACTGGAAAATGCTCGAACGCAAAAGCCGCGCTGCACGCTAAAGTCATCCCGGCCTTGTGCCGGGATCGCCATTAATTAATTATACTTGACCTGTAAATATTTAAAAGTTTGATTTTGCGATATGAATATTAAAGATGCCGTTTCTTTCATGTGTGACCTCGCCAAGGGCGAAGCCGAACAGTTCGATGTTATCGCTTCTAACACCCATTCCGAAGGCTTGTCCGTCTTCCAGGGGCAGGTCCAGAGTACTGAAATTTCGGATTCCGTAGGTCTCGGGGTCCGCGTCATCAAGGACGGTCGTCCGGGTTACGCCCATACGGAACGCCTCACCGGCGAAGCCTTGCGCCAGACGCTCAAGGATGCTCTTTGCCACACGCAGTGGACCGAAAAAATCGACATTACGCTTCCGCAGGCTATTGAACTCCCGAAGGGCGAACCGAACTACAACCCGGCGCTCGAATCGCTCGACCTTGCAACGGTGAAGGACTTCTGCATCGAGCTCGAAAAGGCTACATTCGCAAAGTCCAAGGAAATCGAGAACATCCCGTACCTCGGTGGCGACATCGAGCATGACTATTCCATTGTCGCAAACAATACGGGACTTTTCTACGAAGCCCGTTCGAACTGCGCTTCTGCGGGTGCAGGAGCTGTCGCAAGCCGCGATGGCGTCAAGAAACTTGGCAACTTTGTCAAGAATGGTCGCAACTGGAACGAATTCTCTGTCGATGAAATAGCAAGCAAGACCGCCGAATATGCGACGGAACTCTTTGGCGCAAAAAAAATCGAAAGCGGCAAGATTCCGGTGATCCTTTCGGAACGCGTTTCTTCTCGCTTCATCGGCATGTACACTCGTCCGTTCTTTGCCGAAGCCATGCAGAAGGGACAGTCTCGCCTCGACGGTAAGGAAGGCGAAAAGATTGCCAGCGATGTGTTCTCGATGTGGAACGATCCGACCGGCGAAATGTTCGAACACAAGAGCTATTTTGATTCCGAAGGTTGCCCTACCAAGCGCGTGAAGGTCATCGAAAATGGCGTGTTCAATTCTGCACTTTACAACCTCGAAACGGCTGCAAAGGCAGGCCGCGAAACGACCGGCAATGGTGACCGTGGCTTTGGCAGCAAAATGTCGACGAGCTTCTATAACTTGCTCGTGCCGCCTGGAAGCATGACCACGATGGAACTCCTCAAGCTCTTCCCGAAGTGCTTGCTTATCGTGCGTTTGGAAGGCAATTCCGGTTGCAGTTCCGTGAGTGGCGAACTCAGTATCGGGGCGCACGGCTTCTGGTGCGAGAACGGCATCATCCAGCATCCGGTGGATGGCGTCACGCTCAGCGGTAATTTCTTCGACATTCTCAAGAACATCGTGGCGGTCGGTAATGAATACCGTGACCCGTTTGCAAGCTACAAGGTGCCCGCCCTCGCGGTAAGCGAACTCAGCGTAAGCGCTTAAGGCTCGGCTCTTCGGCTGGCATCTTGATGAATATGGCAGGCTTTTGCCTGCCTTTTCTATATACAGAAATGCTGCAAGGTCGAGAATCCGGAGGTGGCCAAATTCAGGTCCTTGCAGCACTATGTTTGAGGTGTCAATCTTTTTTACGCTTGCAGGCTTAGCTCATCTGGGATGACAAACGAGGCTTGTTGCCTTTTCGCGTTTTCTATCAAATCCTTAATATCCTTGACGAAGATTCCGCAGGCTTTCATCATCGCTTTCAAAAATTCTTCGATGGCGTGGCTCAAGGCATTCCCCTTGACTAAACCCACGTGGTTTGCGTTACCCTTGTCGACGAGACTTTTGAGAAGTTCTGGAACAGGCTCCATTACCGGTTCATCGCTTTCTGTCGCAAAACGGGATGTCTTGAAATTGTATTCGGCAGCGTGTTCTGCGTAGAGGTCGAGCAGTGTTGCCGAACGATTTGACGAATTTTGCGGTAAAACCGCTACTTTGAGCTTGCTTTTTAGCTTGGTTGCCTTTAATTCGGATGCCGCCGCCTTTAAAAGCTTGATGACTGTCGCTTGCCGGAGGTTTATGCCGGAGACGTCTTTGTAAATGAGGACCATGGCCAAAAAGACGAGACCGGAATATGGACTTAATAGCCCAGCCGCCTGCGGCTTATTGATCATTTCGATAATTTTATCGATTATCGTCATCTTGGTCTTACACTCCGTGAAAAGCATAGACCAAAGATATATTCCCATAGGGTTATATTGCAATAGCCCATTTGGGTAGTTTTATGGGTTATTTTTGCACAAAAAGGTTCTGGAGGTTGTCCATGAACAGCTTTTGTATCTGCGGATTGACCCCTTTCAGGATTTGTTCGAGGTACGGCTTGTCAAAATCCGGGTGTTGCTCGTAGAGTTCCTTGATTTGAACTTCGCTTTCGACCTTTTTACCCAGTTTATTGTTGCAGAAAATGATAAACAGGCGCAAAACGGTCGCTTTGGGGGTGTAAAGCAAAATCTGGTTTGCAAGGTTGATGCATTCCTCGTACTTGCCCTGTAAAAGCAGGATGAACGCTTTGCCTTGCTTGATGGAGGTTTGTGCCGCAGTTGCTGGAATCAGGCGCTCGCACTCGTCAATGAGCTCGAGCGCTTGGTCGTTTTGCCCGGTAAGCATGTAAATCTGGATCAGGATGGTTCGCGCGATGATGGTTTGCGGGTTTGCCTCGATGACCTGCTTGAAATAAGCAATTGCTTCGCTCTTGTTGCCGATAACGATGTTATAGAACGCCATGACCATCTGGGAATAGATGGAGTAGGGGGCGTTGAACATGGTCTTGCGGGCGATCTCGGCGAGCTGCTTTGTGTAGGCGGCGGAATTGCCCCAGTTGTCAAGAATCGCAATGTAGTAGACCAGCGCGAGCGTGTATGCCGCCTGTTCGCTGTAGATTTCGCCAGTGGCAAGAGGCGTGAGCATGTCCTTGCAGTAGTTGAATGTTTCCTTGCTGCGGTTTTCGAACTTGATGTTGCAATGCGCGGTCGCGTACCACCAATAGGGAATGGGACTTTGGGGAGTATACTTTATATTGGCCGTTGCAAGCACGATGTGTCGGAACAAAAGCATTGCCGCTTTCTGGGCAATCTCTAGAATGTTGTCTGAGCTGATTTTGACAGAGGTTGTCCAAAGTATTTCGCGTGTCGAGCCAATTCTGATAGATAAGAATAAAGTTTCGTCTTTGTCTTCGGCGGCGGAAACATCAATGGAAAATGCGGGTTCTACGGTTGCCTCGGCCGTGTCTGAAATGCGAAAAATATGGTACTGATGGAGCGATTCTACGAGCGCGTAGTAAAGCCCGTTGGCTTTTGGAAACGCAGAAATGTCGTTTTTTTTGAGAAAAATGATGTTGAGGTCTTTTTTGATATCGTCGCTAAAATTTTTTTCGTCGGCTTTTGTAGAAACGGCCTCAGTTCTATTTGTAACTTCGAGAATTTTATAGATGTTGGCGAGGTGCGCTTTGACGGTATTCGCCGAAATATTCAAAGTCCTACAAATTTCGTTATTGGTGAGTCCCTTGCGTAGTAGAGACAATATCTCTTTTTGGCGGGATGTTAACTCAGATTGCTTATTTTGCTCAAACATGGCTATAATTTAATAAATGTGGGTTCTATTATTATGGAATATGCTGTAATTAATGTGTTATTTTTGTTACAAAAAGGTAAAGATGGCGCTTTAGGCTTAAAAAAACGCGTTTTTGAGCCGTTTTGGGCGGTTTTTGCTCCAAATTGTATTATAGGGCTGTATCATGACATGATACGTATAGTATTTAGCTATACTTTTTGGATTTTTATGAGGCCTGTTTTGCCTTTGAATATGTTCTTTTTATGGCTGTTCGAAAACTTTTATTTACTTAAATTTGTCTTTTTGTGAAAAATGTTGTTCTAAACTTCGTTTTGTGATAAATTTCTTCTAGCTTGTCTGCTCGATTGCAATATTTTGTCTTTAAAAACAACAGAAAGCTAGAAAAATAAATTTTACAATTTACAAAACGCTGTACATATAATTATATTGCGGCGATGGGTGTATGTGATGCAGATAAACTTATAATACATAAGGGAATTTGTATAAAATGTAAGGGATGCTAAAAATGTTTGAGGTGTTGAAATTTATGCCAAAGAAGCATGCTCTTGGCAGTTTTGGATTGTGTCGTAAAATCTGCATGCGACAATCTCTTATGCTGAGAAGGGAGGTTGTTTAGTGGAATACGCAAGAATTGTAGATGTATCGCTTTGTCACGAATATTATAATGGGAGTTCTTGTGGCTTTAAGGTTCTCGCTTCTCCCGAGACCGCTGAAATCTTAAAAAGGGAAGAAGCCTTGTGCCGCATATACGACGGAAAAGTTCGTATAATGGCGCCTGCAGCTGCTTTTTCGCAAGAGACGACGCTTTTCTTTTACGTCAAGGCCTCCATTGCCGAAGTCTGGAACGTGACGAACTTCGATTGCATTGCGCATGACGAGTTTCCGGTAGCCGTGGTTTCTGGAAATGGAACGTGTTTTGAAGGGCGCAAGAAGGATTCCATGCCCGAATTGCAACGAATGTTTGGCGTTGTTTTTGCACTCGAACTCCGTTTGACTCCCCGCAAAATGCTGACCTGCACCGTGAAAGTTCCAACAAAGAAATTGAGGTGGTGTTACTGCGTCTCGGGCAGTTTTGCCGAGCGTGACTTGCAAATAAACGATTCGCTGAACGGCGAACATCCTGTACAGTTCGATTGTGTGGAAAAGTCCCCGCGTCTATCGCTATATGTGTCGCGGACGGAAATCCCGATTGTAAGCGGGGCGCCTCCACGATTCCAGTTGCTAGATTCGACAACGTCCAAAGTGCTTGTGAAATGCCTCCCGAATGCAAGTGCGAAGTCGATAACCAAGGCAAGCCTTGATGATGGCTCAAGGGCTATCGTCGCCGAATGCTTCGTGAACCCGTGATTTTTAGACTAAATTCAAATTATTTTACTTTCATCTTGCAAATAAAATCGTATCTTTTACTTCGTGTGCACAATAGCGTTGCACCGTGAAGGAGCTTATGGCTAACTTAAAAATGTATATCGACAAGGTAAAAAGTCGAACCTATTTGCAAAAAGAAAGAAATTCCATTACCGTGGACGATGTCACGATCGACTTCCCGCTCGTGTTTGATGGCAACGGCAAGATGTATTTCTTTAAGCTTGACCGTTACGTGTACGTCAAGGGAACGCGCTACACCAAGGCCGATGGCAAGACCCGCGACTTTTTGATGACCTGCCTGTTCAAGCGTGGCTTTATGTCCGATGGCGCTTCGGCTCCGTCTTTTGCCCAGTTTGTTGTCCCGGATATCAAGGCCGGTAACGATGTCTACAACTCGGCTCCGTTTATCCACGACGGCTTGTACATGTGCAAGGGCACCATCGAAGGTGCTGACCTCACTCGCGAAGAATGCGACGATGTTCTCCGTGGCATCTGGCGTATCGCAGGCATGAGCCGCTTGGTTGCTGGTGCGGCTGACCTTGGCATCCACGTTTTTGCAGGCTCTTCGGACCACTGGGGCAATGATTCCAACAATTGCAAGCACTTGTTTAAAGCCAAGTTCGAATACCGCTAAACATCTCGTCATCCCGAACGTTTTTCGTCGTCCTGAACGAAAGTGAAGGACCCAGTTAAGTCTAGAGTGCCCGCCCGGTAAATAAACCGAGCGGGCATCTCCTTTTTATGACGTTTTTTATCGCAAGCTTGTGTAAGTGACCTGTTTTTTATTTATTTTATGTAAGTTAAAAGGAAGAATTTGGGTATGAGAAAGTATGTTTTGAAATTAAAATTAAAACTGAAAGCGATATGGGCTTCCGTCGAAGGCTTTTTCTCGCGGTCGAGGAATATCCTTTTGTTGATGCTCGTGGGCTTGCTTCTGAACGTCATCCCTGCCAAGCTTGCTATTTTCTTTGGAATCCCCTTGTTTTTGGACTGCCTGGGCACCGTGCTTACGGCTATGCTCGGCGGTTACTTGCCTGCGGTTATCGTCGGCTTTAGTGTGAATGCTATCAACGGGATTGCTGAACCGGTCGCGATGTATTACGGCGTCTTGAGCGTCTTGATAGCGATGCTTGCGACTTTCCTTTTCCGTCGAGGATTCTTCCATACGATTTGGAAACTCCTTATAGTCATCTTGCTTTTTGCGTTGATTGGTGGCGGCATTGGCTCTATCTTTACTTACGCTTTGTATGGGTTCAATTTTGGCGAGGGCATCTCTGCGCCGTTTGCTATTGCGTTCCATGATGTTTTGCACTGGAATCGTTTTTATTCACAGTTTGTTGCCGATATCGTGATTGACATTTTTGACAAGAGTGCCATTGTTCTTTTGTCTGCTCTCATTTTCCGTTTTATCCCAAAGAACATCAAGGATGAACTTAAAGATGTTCAGTTGTTCCATCATAAAGGTCCCGAAAAGGTTTTTTCTTCGAACAAAAAATCCTTGCTGAACAAGGTTGTAATCATGGTGATTATCGCGGAAGTCCTTTTGGGAGGGCTTGCGAGCATGATCGGCTTCTATTTGTATCGTGATAATTGTGTGAATAACTTTGTCAGTATCGCCAAGGGTGTGACCGAAGCGGCGTCGATTGCTATTGATGCCGAAAAAGTGGACAATTACATAGCGCAGGGGTATGATGTTGATGGCTATGCGCATACCCGTGATGTACTTGGTGGCATTCGAGAAAGCTTCCCGCAGACAAAGTACGTGTATGTGTACAAAATTTTGCCGGATGGATGCCATGTGGTGTTTGACCTAGATACGGATGGCGTGCCGGGGGGCGCTCCGGGCTCCTTGGTGGAATTTGACCCCTCGTTCGAACCCTATTTGCCGAAACTCCTCGCCGGCGAAGAAATCGAGCCGATTATTTCGGATGACCAGTTTGGCTGGCTCCTCACGGTTTACAGGCCAATCAAAAATGCGGCAGGGAAGACCGTTGCCTATGTGGCGGCGGACATCTCGATGGAATCCATCGTGCGCGATGAGGCCGTGTTCTTTATCAAGCTTCTGTCGCTGTTCTTTGGGCTCTCTCTGATTATCATGATGGTGATTATCGAAGTGATGAAGCATGGCTTTGTGGCGCCTGTGAACAAAATGTCTCATGCCGCCATGAAAATTTCCGGGGCTACGATGCGTACGGCGATGGCGTTTGAAATGGGCAAGCTCGATCTATCGTTGATTCAAAATGCTGTTGCGTATGTGAAGGACCTCAAGATTAATACAAGTGATGAAATCGGTCAACTGTACGACCATTTCAATTCGATGACTGAAGACACCCAGAGCTTTATTGAACAGGTTCGCAATCAGGTTCTTAGAATCCAGAAAATGCAGAACGTAATGATTACGGAATTCGCGGAACTCGTCGAAGCGCGCGACAAGAACACTGGCGACCATATCAAAAAGACGGCTGAATATGTCGAAGCGATTGCGATGGAATTGCGTGCCGAAGGCAAGTTCAAGGGTATCTTGAACAATGGCTACATCAGCAAACTCAAACAGGCTGCGCCGTTACACGACATTGGTAAAATTGCGGTTTCGGATTTGATTTTGAACAAGAATGGCAAACTCACCGACGAAGAATTTGCCATTATGAAGAGCCACACGACCGAAGGTGGCAAGATCCTCAAGAAGATTGTGCACGACGCTGGCGATACGTTCGATGCTGGCTACCTCAATGAATCTATCGAAATGGCGAGTTACCACCACGAAAAATGGGACGGCTCGGGTTATCCCGAACACCTCAAGGGCGAAGAAATCCCTCTCTCTGCGCGAATCATGGCTGTAGCCGACGTTTTCGATGCTCTTATTGCCGAACGTGTGTACAAGAAGGGGTTCCCGTACGAAAAGGCGATGGCGATTATCACCGAAGGCGCCGGAAAGCATTTTGACCCCGTTGTGGTCGAAGCCTTCACGCATATTTCCAAAGACCTGTACGATGCTCGCACAAAGCTCGCGCCGGAAGAATCCCCAGATGCCGGGAATGTCGCGGAAAATGCGGCGGAAAAAGCAACGGAGAATGCCGCACCGGGAAAAACTGCACCGGATGGCGCAAAAACTGCGTAAATTGTCGTGCCCGCTTCCGAACGGGCACCTCCTTTTAGAGAGAAATATCCTGTTTTTCGTGCCAGGATTTTTTTTGCTTGGATAGAGAATAGCCGAAATTCTGTTTTTGTATAAATTGTAAAGTTCGCTTTTCTTTGAGCCTTTTTAAAAGACGGTACTTATATATATAATAATATGCTTATTTGAAATTGGAATTTGTATGTATCTGTTTTTGCGGGTCTTTGTAAAATGTTTTGTTAAATGATGTGACTTTGTTATAGATTTTTTGTTTACGTTGATAAAGATTGTTTTTAGAAAATTTTTTGAGTACGTATTTTGTTGAAATATGGCTGTATTTTTTAGGAAATATGAATTTGTTTTTGCGAATCTTTTGAGTACTCTTTTATGTGTGATTGGACTTAATGTAAAAATGATGGTGTAAAATACTTTTTTCAGTGTACGTCTTTGAAAAAATAAAAATAATTTCAGCGCCCTTCTTTCGTTTAAAAATGGTTCTTGTGAAAAGATAAATTGTCGCCTGATGCTTTATTTTTAGGGTTTTGATGATTTTTGAAGAATGCGGTTTGATGTGTGTTAATTTATTTGTTTATTGTAATGAATTTGTATTAAATTTGTAAAATTAATCCAGCTGTTGTAGATTCGTTGTCTTTGTACCGCTGAAAAAGTTTACGGAGAAATTTGTCTATCAACAATGGTTTCTACGTATATTCGTAATGCTTTAGTAATAAATCTAAAGTAAAATAATAATGCTTTGGTATTACGTTTGGAATAAATCTGTAGCACTTTGGCGTTGAAATTGAAAACTAATTAGCAAAAAGGATATTTTATGTCTTTAACATATGAATATATTCGTGTTCGTAAACCGTTTGACTTTAGAGGAAATCAAACGACAAATGTTTTCCAGGAAAGTGATTATCATTTTACAGGATCTGCTACGAAACCGGTTGTGCGCAAATATGATAGCCGTGGTGATGGTGATATTGGCACAGGTAAGGGGTCGAAAACTTATGCCCAATTGGAAGCCACTCTGACAAAGCAGAATGATAGAACGGCTCGTTTGAGTGTCACGTATTCTGTGTGGGAAAGTAGCTGGGAAACAACGACAAAGAAAGATCGTGATAGGCTTTATTTTACCGCTTATCAGGATATTGATTTAAGCGAATATGTGAAGACGACAACCAAAGAAGATGTGAAGGAAACGCTAACTTGGGATTTCTATGAAACTCCGAAAAAGGCTGTTTATAAGGATTATTATAGCAACGGCAATAAAAAGTGGAATACGGTTGTCTTGAGTTCTTACCCTAATGTTAACAAGGCGCAGTCTTGGATGCCTTCGGGAGATTTGAGATTTAAAGTCGATGACAGTGGCAGTGAATTGACGAAGGCTGGCAACATTGGCGTTTATGGAACCCTTGATTTTTATATTAGGGTTGCTGTAAATAAGGTTGAATCTCCTCAGGCGGACCCCGCTTATACGATGCCTTCAGTGATGACGGTTCAGACGGATGGTTCTGTGCGTCAAATTAAGGATATTGATGACAAGGCTTATTCTGTTTTGGGATGTGGCTATGATATTACAGGTGAGTTCGCTTCTGTTGACTACGTAAAGAAGCCGATTCTTGATTTGGATGCATTGAAAAATCATAAGCGTGTTGATCGAAATGATAATTCTAAAATGACCGCAAGTCATATCTCTGGCTCGAATACGAGAGAAGTCTCCTCATCGTACGAAAAGACCATTGGCGGTGGAGCCTCTGTTTCTCTTTATGGTGTGACCTTTAAGAACGAAACTTCGAAGACTGTTAAGGATAGCGATTATAGTAAACACAATTGCCGTACGGCATCGACTCGTGTGTCTCTCGCAAAACGTACGTATAAGATTGATGGCTACCAAGAGCTAGGTGATTTGATGCCGTTTTTAACCAAGAATTTTAAGGACGATCTTGCACGATTGAGCCCGAATAAAATTATTGATAATTATGGAACTCATGTGATGTTGGGGGCGGTAATTGGTGCAAGCATGAATTATTCCTTGAGCTATTTGCAGTCTATTACCAAGTCTTCCCATTCTGAAACGTTTACTTCGACAACCAGTATTTCTTACAATAAGTCGCCGTCTGGAGCTAAGAAAACTGATGGAGATTTGTCTGGTACAAAGGCTCCGTCTTCGAAGGCTGAAGAAGCATTTTCTGCTTTTGTAAGTATGAGTGGAAATACGCTCTATAATTCTCAGGTTTTTATTCAATATGTTGGTGGTCAAAAATCTGGAAACGGTAATGGTCAATCTAACCAATCTGGCGGAAACGGCGGCAAGTCGGGTGGCGCCGATTTTGGAGGAGAGGCTGAGTTTAAGTATTCTACAACATCGTCTAAGGATGTGAATGAAGAAAATGAATCTACAACGATTTCTATTACGGGTCGTGGTGGTAACGAAATTTATCTTTCTCAGTTGCTCGATGGCAATTCGAAGAACTCCACCAAATGGGAAGATTCTTTGAGTGATTCCAATGGTTGGGTTTGGGTTGATTATCCTAAGGATACGCTTGTTCCAATCTATAAGCTCATTCCGAATAGAACGAAGGCTCTTCAGGTGAAGGATGCTTGGACCACGTATTTGAAGGATCGTGGTAGTGCTATAACTCCGATGGGCGAAAAAGTTGTTTCTTTGACAACTGTTGCTCAGGGATCAAAGAGTGATGTGATTGCTCTTCGTAGCGATGCTGAAATCTCTACCCAAAGCGATAAGCTTTCTCAGTTCCAAATCAAGTTTACTCCGGTGAATATTGATGGTGGTAAAGTTGCTCTTGCTATTCGTTATAAGGTCTCAGAACGTTATATGGAAGGCGGCAAGGATTCCCTGTTGCAGATGTCTAAGGTGATTGAAATGCCTGTTGACAATAGCTATAAACTTGCTGTGTCCCCATATACCATGAGCAGCTATGATACTCCGATTATGTCTTATACGGGGAAGGTCCATGGTTGGATCGATATTACGGAACAACTTGAAAATTGCCCGTTTGTAGAAACAAAGAGTAATCGTGTTCTTATCAAGATTGATGGTTCTGGCGATGACCAGTCGAACATGAAAATTTCTGCAAAATTCTGTGTTCCTGTTGTTTATTATAGGCGTTAATGCTTACGAACAATTAGGATTCGAAAGGCTGATGGCTTTGGCTGTCAGCCTTTTCTTTTGTGCAAAAATTGTGATTTGTGAATAATGTTATAAGGTATAAATTAATAAAAATAAATTTGTCATTATATGTCTGCATATTGTAAATTTTAAATTATACTTTGTATGTAAAATAAAATAAAAATGTAGCAAAATGTGTTGTAATATCGTAATCTTTTGTATGGGATTTCCCTCGATGCAGTGTTACATCGAAATTGAATAACTTTTCAGGAGATAAAATATGGCAACTATCAAGAATGCCGCTGAACTAAAAAATTCTGCCAAAGAAACTCGTGCTACCATCGGGGCTAAAAATACCGCTGACGAATTAAAACAAGTGGCCGGTAAAGGTTCTATTAATTTAAAGCCAGAATTAACAAGGCCTGTTGATCTTTCTAAGGGCGTTCGTGTTAGCTTGAATTCGGGGTGCTTTGTTGATTTTTCAGCGAAGGATAAAAATACGATATTTAATTTTGATTTGCATGGATTGTCGCGAGACGAAGCTCGGCTTATGTTTGCTGATTTGAACGAACGACTGAGAAATATTGATGCCAGTTTCAAGATGAAGTTGAAAGTTGCTGGAGAACGAATTTTTGGTCATCTTAAAGCAATGGGATCTGGTCAGGATAGTACTGGACTTTATCTTGATATTAGCCCTGCTGGTGGTGTTGATTGTTGTTATAAGATAAACGATGAAGGGACTTATTCATATAGATTATTGAAAAATAAAACTTTAATTGTAGGTACTTCGATAGGAACTAGATCATCGAAGGCTTCCTCTTTTGAGAAAATAGGGGACAAATATAAAAATTGGGAAGTGTTACATTCTGAAGAAGATGTTTATTTGAAATTTGGACGTGGTACTATTTTCAATGACGCAAATGTAAAAGAAGGAACGAAATATTCATATTGCTTAGAATTGAAAAAGAAAGGTGATAAGATTGCTTCTTATTATGAAAAGGAAATTTTATATAATAATTTAAAAATTGAAGGCTCTTTTACTGCAAAACCTGATTCCATTGTAAAAAAAGTTTGTCTTTATAATGAAATGAAAAATTATGTGGATGTGAAAATTGTTAGAGTAGACAATGGTTGTGATTTAACATTAAGCTTGGAAGATAAAAATGTAGAATTTGGTGGGAACTATGAGTATCTTTTGACTGCTACTAATGTTTGGAATACAAAAAGAGTATACGCAAAAGCAAGTTGTGCAAATACTAAGCCTAAAGTTAACAATGTGACGTTTAAATTAGATGCGGTGGAAAAAGGTGGAACTTTGGATTGGAAATTTGCGACTTCTTTTGATCAAGATGCTGTTGAACGTCGATTAAATGGCGGATCATGGGTTGAAATTCGCAAAAAACAACTAAAACAAGGACAATCATATAAAGATATAGATTCATCGCTAAAGAAGGGTCAAGAGTATGAATATAGAGTTAGATGTTGCAATGGGTGGGGGGATAGTTATTCAGATCCGGTTTCCGTGGTAATGAAAGGTGATGTGCCTAAAAAACCGCGAATACTTCCTCCGCAGAATGGTGAAACATTGAAGTGGACTCGTACTGAAAATGTTAAAAATTATGTAGTCGAAAGATATGATAATGCGGATTTACTTGATTTTAATAAGATTGATGAAGGACAGGAAAAATTCAGTAAACGTTGGTCTGGCATAGCCAATTCCTCGAATTATTTGACAGATTCTGAAATAGGAAAGAATGTTAAATATTTGTATAAGGTTGTTGCTCAAAATGGATGGGGCGATTCTTTGCCGTTGTATTATGATGTAATGCTTAAAGATTCCCCAAAAGGACGTGATGAACCCTGTTATGGATATGCTAAACAAAATGAAATGCGTCGATATTGGAATATCAATTTCCAGGGTATAACTACGGATGGAAATAGGTGGTATATAACCGATGGACTCGAAGGATATAGACCTTCATTAAGGTGGGCTCCTGTGGATGAATCGTTAGATAGAAAGATTGATAATCGTACGCCTATTCCTGATCCAGACCATACTCATGTTGGAGATCTCGATTGCTATGGTGATTATTTATTTGTTGCGGTATATAAAACAAATGATTATATAGGAGAGCATAAGGATAAACGGTATTATGGTCAAATTTGGATTTATGATAAAAATACAATGGAAAGAATTACAACTGTTAAATTGTATTTGAAGGATGGAACGCCTTTGAATAATACTGGTTGGTGTGCTATTAATCCTTGTGATAAAAGGTTATATACTTCGACGTCATATGTATATGGGAAAATATATTCTTTTGCGGTGAATTTTGATGCTATTGGTAAACCAGGAGCTGATATTTTCCCGAAAGCAACCTGCCGTGAATTGAAGTTGTATGGTGCGCCCGATGAAAATGGATGCGAGCCGGAATTTAATATGGGATCAATGCAGGGTGGGTGCTTTGATTACTATAACAATCTCTATTTGAGTAGCGGCCTTGATGGTTCGAAGGAAAATGAAGGTCTTCATGTTTTTAAACTTGTATGTGATGAAAAACAAGAAATTGCAGATGCTTTAGGTTTAGCTGTAAATGACAGTGCTAGGGCTCAAGTTTATGAATCATATATATCCCGTGATTGGTCTAGACCTTGTGTCTGTTCTAAAGCCGTTTTATTGGCTTCCTCTAAGCAAGATCATGGCTTTATGTATCAGTTTGACAGTAAAAATGATCAAGAACCCGAAGGTGTTGTGTATTTCGATTTTAATTATGGTCTTGTACCCCCACAAAATTATATAAAGAACGGTTCTTTCCATGCAGGCTTGCTTTTGAATTATGATTCTCAGCCAACGGAAGAAGATTTGTGCTTTAAGCATTATGCACATCTCTACCGTGAAACGGAAAGTAGAAATGTCTATTATGATCCTCAGAATTTGAGTGTTGTTAATGTTTCTGCGGATTCTTTTAAGGTTGTCGATAATGCTGTTCTTGTAGGGAAGTTTACAACTGCTCAATCTGCTAATTTGGCTATAAAGGTGTTAAATAATTTTAAACAGATTAAAACCATTGGCTGGTTGAAAACATCTTCTCCTAATCACAATTATGAATTTAGTGCGCTAGAATGGAATGGTTCGTCGCTTCTTCAAAAAGAAGGCCTTACTACTGAAGGGAGCGGTGCTGATTGTCATGTCATTGAGTTTGATGCGAATTCGATGAAGTACCCTCTTGTGCGTGAACGTTATGTTGTTTATTTTGCCGGCTATAATAAAAAGAAAAAACAAAGAAACACATATCATTTCTGTGCGCATAATGAAGCGGATGCTAAAAAGATTTATGAAACCTTATCGAATTTCAAAAAAATCTGCATTATAGGTACTGGCCCTGACACAGAAACAAAAAGTTATTTCGACGAAAATGGTGTTGACTATGGATATCGAATCCGTAGTGAAAATAATCTTATTTGGCTCGAAAAATAAACAACTAGTTTAATGAAACAATAAGCCTCGATTGCTAAATGCTTTCGAGGCTTTCTTATGTACGGTCTTTAGTCATGAACCCAAAGACGAACCGTTGCCCCAAGCGCAGGGCTGATAATCGCCTATTCCGCTTGATGAATCCTGAAATTTTTTCTATATTCACACCCGCTTACTCGCCTGGTTAGTTCAGATGGATAGAACGAGTCCCTCCTAAGGATTAAACTCGCGTTCGACTCGCGAACCGGGTATAGCAAAAGGGCCGCTTCATGCGGCCCTTTTCTTTTTTTCCTTGAAATGTGTTGCCTTACACGAGTTCGCCGCGGATGACTTCGACGGAGTCACCGACGAGGCTCACGACGTTTGTCGGGTTGATTTCGATATTGCCACAGTCGACCATCATGTTCACGGAGTGCTGGAACGTTTTCCAGAGCTCGTCCGTCTCGTAGATGTCTTCGTCGCTGAGCTTGGCGGCAGTGCTCAAGATGGGCTTGTCAAAATGCTGGAACAGTTCCTTGAAAAACGGGTGCGTCGGTATGCGGATGCCGATTTCCGGGCGCTTGACGTCGAGCTTGCGAGCAATGTGCGGGTCGGCGGGGAGGATGAACGTGTACGGACCGGGCACGCGCTGCTTGATAATGTTGAACGCGAAGTTGCTCACGTGGGCGTAGCCGGTGGCGAAGCGAATGTCTGGGACGATGAGCGCCATGAAGAATTTTTTCATGGGCTTCTTGAGGGCGTAAAGCTTGTGGATGGCCTTGGAAGATTCGGCGTTGCAGCCGATGGCGTAGCCGGATTCGGTGGGGTAGAGGACTAGTCCGTCGTCTTCGAGGATCTCGGCGGCCTGCTTCACGATGCGGGTCTGCGGATTTTCTGGATGTACTTCGAGTCGCATATTATTCTATCTGTATTTCTCGTTTTTTGAGGGAATAATATACAAAAAAAGTCGGGAAAAAGCTGTGACGAAAATCGCGTTAATCGCGATGATGCTATCGTTAAATCCTCGGGAGGACTTCGCTTGCTTCGAAGGCGTTTTTAAAGTGCGCGAACTGGAGCGGTTCCTGGTAGGCGCGGGTGCTCAGGACGTCGAAACGGCACGGCGTGTCGAAACCTTTGGGCGCGATTGATTTTTGCGTTGATAAAAAGTGGCAAGCGGTTTGCCAAATCTTCTTTTGCTTGAGAACGTTTACGCGGGCAGC
>Ga0265301_10002787_pt1 | contig 19535 bp, 16 predicted proteins | sample AusTroGonzalo_MG_2_FD_193488 | JGI IMG/M metagenome (GOLD analysis project Ga0265301, IMG submission 193488) | Bovine rumen microbial communities from tropical cattle in Woodstock, Queensland, Australia - Gonzalo_04 | ecosystem: Host-associated > Mammals > Digestive system > Stomach > Rumen ... | reverse complement strand
GGTCGCGGAGATCCTCCAGGGATGGGTTCAGGAAGCGGGCACGCGCTTCAGGCGTGGTTATGCCGCGGGCGGCAAGCAATGCGTCAAACCAGGAGGTGGTTTCCCCTGTACAGCGGGGGACAAACTTGTAATTCATGTTATGGGGTTTCGCGCCTGCGGGCGCGACCAGGGCTTTCCGATCGCCCTGGACCTTCGGTCAAAAAAGAGGAAGGAGGGACTGTGACGACACAGCCCCTCCCTTACAGACAGTTCTCAGGCCTTTGCCTTCCGGTTGCGGCGCTTTTCCTCCAGGAACGCCCATACATAACCATTGATCATGTTGGCGCTGTAAACACCGGAGAGGATACCGATGATGATCGGCAGCGCGAACTCGCGGATGGAGGCGACGCCCAGGATGCACAGCGCCACGATGGTAATCAGGGTGGTGACGGTAGTGCAGATGGTGCGGCCGAGGCTCTCCTTAATGGAGATATTGGTGACTTCCTCGCGGGCAACGTTGGGCATCTTCTTGGCATTCTCGCGGATGCGGTCAAAGATCACGATGGTGTTGTTGATGGAGTAACCGACGATGGTCAGCGCTGCGGCGATGAACGAGGAGTTCATCTGGATTACAGAGCGGAAGATGACCATGAAGGAGAGCATGATCAGCACGTCATGCAGGAGACCGAAAACAGCGGCGATACCGGAGTTCAGGTCGAACCGGATGGCGATATAGATCAGCATCAGCACAGCAGCCAGGAGCACGGAAATGACCGCGTTCTTGACGAGGGTGGCGCCGGCGACGGGGCCGACGTAGTTTACATCACCGATGGAAGAAGCTTCCGGATACTTTTCTTTGATAGCAGTTTCGAAATCCGCCTGGACCTTCTGGATATCATCCTTGGCAACGTCCTTGATGCGGATGTTCACCTCGTTATTGTCGCGGCCCTGGACGGTCACGGTGCTGGTGGCGATTCCCATTCCGGAGAGGACGGAACTGACATCATTGGAGACGACGGCGGTCTTCATATCATACTGCATGGAGAGGCCGCCTTCGAAATCAATACCCATGTTGATGCCGTGACCGAAGATGGTCAGGACCAGGGCGATCAGAATGATCGCGCCGGAGATGATCAGGCAGATGCGGGAGTGATTCTTAATAGTCATTATTCCTGCACCTCCTTTTCAGCTTTTACTTTGGTATAGAGGGCAATATTGGTGGCACCGGCGTTGACGAAGCAGTTCATCAGGAAGCGGGTGACGATGATGGCCGTGAACATGGAAACGATCACGCCCAGCAGCAGGGTTTTGGCGAAGCCCTGGATGGAACCGGTGCCGAAGATCAGCAGCACGATGGCGGCGATCAGGGTTGTCACATTGGCATCCAGAATTGCGGACATCGCGTTTTTGAAACCGGCGCGGACGGCAGCCTTCGCGCTGCGGCCCTTGCGGACTTCCTCATTAAAGCGCTCGAAAATGATGACGTTGGCATCAACCGCCATACCGATGCCCAGCACCACACCGGCGAGGCCGGGCAGGGTCAGCTGGATATGGAAGAGGGCGATCAGCATGAACAGGAGGATCGTGTAGATGGTCAGCGCCCAGGAGGCGATGAGACCGTTCAGGCGATACCGGCAGATCATGAGCAGCATGATCAGTACGATGCCGATGAGGGCAGCCTTGACGGAGGAAGACACGGCGTCCTGACCGAGGGTGGCGGAAACCTTGTCAACCTTCTGCTGGGTCAGTTCCAGCGGCAGGGCACCGGACTGGATCTTGGCGGCGATGGTGGTCGCGCGCTCGGCGGTCTGCATACCGTTGATCACGCCGGAACCGTTGGTGATGGCACTCTGCACGGTCGGGTTAATCAGCATCTCACCGTCCAGATAGATCGCGATGTTTCTGCCGATATTGGCGGCGGTCATATCTGCGAAGATTTTGGCGCCTTCGTCGGTCAGGGTGAAGGCGATCTGATGGTCACCGTCGGCATAGTAGTAGGTGGCGGTTTTGACCATATCGCCGGTCATGAATGTTTCGCCGGAGGGATCCTTGAACTCCAGCTTGGCGGCCGCGCCGATCAGGTCAAGGACGGTATCATCCTGCACATCCGGAATCTCAACACGGATCCCGTCCGTGCCGATGCGCTGAACATTGGCTTCATTAAAGCCTTTATCGCTCAGGCGGGTACGGATGATGGACATGGTACCTTCCACCAGTTCATCAAAGTTGGCAGTTGAGCCTTCCGGCGCCTTGCCGGAATATTCCACATACATACCGCCCCGCAGGTCAAGGCCCAGGGGCAGGGAAGCGGGCCAATTTGCGGATCTCCACGTCGGGAGCCAGGACAGAACCTTGTACAGGCCCCGAGGCGGAATGCTCAGCCCTGTGATACCGATCACGCCGAGCGCGATCGTCAGGACAAGCACCACACACAGCGCGACAATGGCACCTGTTTTGCCACCGGCACGCCTTTTGCTGGATTTCATGGTGATCGTTTCCTCCTTCTTCAGAACACAGATGAAGATATTATAGTCACTTGGCCTGATAGCGTCAAGGCTTTAATTTAAGTACATCCCGGGGAAGAGCATGTTAACACCTATTACGGAGGCATCGAAAGCGGCCATGAGGCGCTGCTGGGGAAGGCTGCGGCTCATGATCCGGGTCGTGATCCGGGTAACGCCTTCGGCCGCCATGATGGCCATCATCCGGTGCAGGAGGGCTTTGCCCATCCCCTGATTGCGGCTGCCGGGCTCAATATAGATCGCGACAAGCTCACATTCGCTGCCCTGCCCGGCCATGATCACCTCACCGATGAGAACGGCATTGCGGTAAAGCCCGAGCGTCATAAAATGAGGCATACGCATGAGGGCATTCAGATAATTCATGTCCACAAAGGTGATCTCATTCATCTGGAGGCGGTAGATGAGGGTGTTCTGTTCATCCCAGGTGTTGAGCGGAGTCGGCGCAACGGTGCAGCTCATGGGGATCCGCCCGTCGCCGAAAGGAATCGTCAGCTGGAGCATCTCATCCGTCTCGTTGCAGTCAAAACCGTTATGGAGGTAGAAATCCTTCATCTGCACATCGGAGGGAGAAATGCTGGTATACAGGCGGCAGCGCATCTGCGGGTTGACGTTCTGCAGGATCCGCGCCCGGGCAACCAGCGCACCGAAGAGCATATACCGGGAAGACGGATCTCCATCCAGCGAAAAATACAGATTGACCGGGCAGTCCGGATAGAGACCGGGCTGAAGCTGATACAGGACAAAACCGTAACCGGTCTGCGTCCCGAGATCGTCAATGGCATAGAACACATCTTCAGGATTCAGGCCGTTGACCGGCTGCTGTGGATGAACGATGGTCATTTCGGCAGCTCCTTTCAGAGAATCTACTTATTATAGTCGGTTTGACGGGGGTTGTCAAAACGCTTGCCATGACAGGAAAATGCTGATAAAATAATAAAATCTCAGTTACACCTCATCCGCCCGGCGGGCCGGGCGCCTTCCCCTCAGGGGGAAGGCTAAAAGGATCAAGGGAAGGCTTTACACCTTATAAGGAGGTTGAGTAACAATGGCACAAAATCCGAAGTTTATCATCAGGATGAAGGACGGACGCGAGATGAAGGGTGAACTGTATCCGGAATATGCCCCGCAGTCGGTCGGCAATTTCGCAGCACTTGCCAACAAAGGCTTTTATGACGGACTGACCTTTCACAGGGTGATCCCGAATTTTATGATCCAGGGCGGAGATCCAAAGGGAATCGGGATCGGCGGACCGGGTTACTGCATCAAGGGCGAGTTTGCAGCCAACGGTGTGCAAAATCCGCTGAAGCATACTTACGGTGTGCTAAGCATGGCCCGCAGCATGTCACCAGACAGCGCGGGAAGCCAGTTCTTTATCATGACCAGCGACAGTCCGCATCTGGACGGGCATTATGCCGCTTTCGGCAAGGTGCTGGAAGGAATGGACGTGGCGGATGATATTGTGAAGACGCCGAGGGATGCCTCGGATAAACCCTACGAACCCCAGGTAATGGAATCGATTCGGGTGGATACGTTTGGCGAGGTATATCCTTTTGAGGAGATCTGAGGAAAGAGGGTCCGGCGCGGAAAGGTTTAATCCTTTTCGCGCTTTAGTTATTGGGGGGCTTTCCGATCGCCCCCCAAGCCCCCTTCGGTCCGAGTTTTGAATTCGGTAAAGAGGAGATATACAGAGATGGAAAAGCAAAAAGTCACGGTAAGCGTGGCAGGAAAGAATTATACGCTGGTTTCGAGTGATTCGCCGGAGTTTGTGCGTCGGGTGGCAGCGTTTGTGGACCGAAAACTGAGCGAGACGGCGGCGGTGACGAATCTGCCTTCAGGACAGGCGGCGGTGCTGACATGCTTCAATCTGGCAGAGGACCTGCTGAAGGCGCAGGATGAGAACACGATGCTGCGCAGGCAGAACGAGCAACTGGCGAGGAGAGTGTGAATATGGAGAATCTGGCTCCGGCGGGGAACCGGGCAGCACTGGAACGGGCGGACGCGGCCGGGGCAGACGCGGTGTATCTCGGCTATTCCGCTTTCAGCGCCCGGGCCGGGGCCGGAAACTTTGACCGCCGGGAATTGGAAGAGGCGATCCGGTATGCCCACCTGCGGCATATGCGGGTGCATGTGACGGTGAACACTCTGATCAAGGATGGCGAGCTGGACGAGGTGACGGAGGTGCTGCGGCTGCTGCGGGATCTGCAGGCGGACGCGGTGCTGATCCAGGATCTCGGAGCGCTGCGGATTGCCCGGGCGCTTTTCCCCGGACTGACGGTTCACGCAAGCACACAGATGGCGATCCACAACCGCACGGGCGCTGTCTGGTGCGTGAGGCAGGGGATCCGGCGGGTCGTGCTGGCGAGGGAATGCTCTCTGGAGGAGATCCGCAGATGCCGGGATGCAGGCGCGGAGATAGAGGTTTTTGCCCACGGAGCCCAGTGCGTCGCGGTCAGCGGGTTATGCCTGTTCTCCAGCATGGTGGGAGAACGAAGCGGTAACCGGGGCCGGTGCGCCCAGCCCTGCCGGATGGAATACAGCTACCGGGGGCGCAAAGGCGCCTGGCTCAGTCCGCGGGACGTGTGCCTGCGGAATGAATTGCCGCTGCTTGAGGAAGCCGGAGCCGCTTCGATCAAACTGGAGGGCCGGCTGAAGAGGCCGGAATATGTGGCGGTCGTAACGGCGAGCTACCGGAAAGGGATTGACACGCTGGCGGCCGGAAGATTTGCCGCCGCAGACAGCCCGGAAAAGGAGGCCTTGCTGCAGATCTTCAACCGCGGCGGCTTCATGAAAGGATATGCGCTGGGCAGCGAAGACGCGGGCGTGATCTGCCCGGAGACGGTGAACCACATGGGAATCCGGATCGGCCGGATCGTAAGCGCGGACGGGAAGCTGGCCCGGGTGAAGCTGGAGAAGAAACTGAGAAACGGCGACGGGCTCGAAATCCGCGGAAAGCGCGGACAGACGGACCTGATCTATGCCGGGCCCGACACGGAGGCCGGCGGAACCGCGATCCTTCGGCTGCGGCCGGAAACCCGGGCGGAAAACGGAGATGAGGTTGCCCGGCTGACGGACACGGAGCAGATGCGGGAAGCGGATGCGATGAAAGGCCGGACGGTACCGGTCAGCCTGACGCTGCGGGCAAATGCGGGGGAACCGCTGACACTGACGGCGACAGACGGAGAGCATACCGTTACCGTGGCTGGAGAGACGGTTGCGGAAGCACGGACCCGGGCAGCGGAAGAAGACGAGCTGATCCGGAATCTGGAAAAGACAGGGGAAACGGTCTTTGTTCCGCGTGATACGCGGGTTGAGACACGAAACGCTTTCATACCGGTGTCACAGGTTAACGCGATCCGCCGGCGGGCACTGGAAGAACTGGCGGAGGCGAGGATCCGGGCTTTCGCGCCGGATACTGCAGGCGAAGGGAAAATGCCGGAAGGATGGCTGCCGGCGGGCAGCGTACCCCGGACAGCGGTGGTCCGCAGCCGGGAGCAGGCGGAAGCGGCAAGACGGGAAGGATTCCGCATTGTTTGGTATCCGGAGGATTACCGGGAGGAGGCGCTGGCGAGACTGACAGCGGAAATGCAGGAAGGAGACTGGCTGCGGCTGCCGGATGTCTGCGAGGAGGAAACACTGCAGGGACTGCATCGCTTTGTCTGTAAAAACAAAAACAGGCTGGGCGGCGTTATGCTGGGCACGGTGGGACAGCTGGGACTCCACTGGCCGGTGCCGTACGGCGCGGGAAGCGGCATCCCGGTGATGAACCGGCAGGCGGCGGCGATGCTGTTTGACGAGGGCTGTGCGTTTGTGACGGCTTCCCCCGAACTGACAGGACAGGAACTGAGAACACTGCTGGCGGGAGATCCACCGGTGATGGTCACGGTATACGGGCGGACGAGACTGATGCTGTTGCATCACTGCCCCGCGCGGACGGCTCTCGGACTGCAGAAGGGACACAGAGACTGCCGTATGTGCGATGAAGGCGCGGCGGACGCACTGACCGGGCAGACGCTTGAGGATCGGCGGGGATACCGGTTTCCGCTGCTGCGACAGCAGCTGCCGGAAGGATGCCTGGTGCAGCTGATGAACGCGCTGCCGACGGACAATATGAATTCGGAATTCAGAATTCGGAATTCAGAATTGGTTTTTACAACGGAAGACCCGGAAGAAACGGAAGAGGTCCTGCAGGCTTTCAGAGAAGGCAGAAAGAGTAAGGGAGAAACCACAAGCGGACACTGGAAACGAGCGGTGGATTAACTCAGAGTTGAGAGTTCAGAGTGAAGAGTGGAGATGACGGGGAGATCCTTCGACTATGCTCTGGATGATACGGGGAGAGAACGTGGAGCGATGATGAAAGAACGGACTTTGCGGGTGCTGGAGTTTACCAGAATACGCGAGATGCTGGCGGAAGGCGCTCTGACAGCGGCAGGAAGGGAAAAATGCCTGGCGCTGGAACCTTTCTGCGATCTGCCTTCCGTGCGGGCCGCACAGGAAGAGACCGAAGAAGCGGCCGTGATCCTGCAGTATACCGGCGGACACCCGATGACGGAATTTCCGGATATCCGGCCGGCGCTGGCGATCTGTGAAAAGGGCGGAAGCCTGAGCGCCGGTATGCTGCTGAGCATTGCCGGGCTGCTGCGAGCCAGCCGGGCAGCACGGGATGCGCTGGTTACGGACCGGGAGAACACCCCGATCCTGCGGGGCAAGGCGGAAGGCCTGTTTACGGCCCGAAACATTGAGAAAGACATCACGGACGCGATTATTTCCGAGGATGAAATCGCGGACAGGGCCAGCAGCGAGCTGATGAACATCCGGCGGCATCTGCGGGGCGCACAGGAACGGATCCGGGACAGACTGAACCAGATGATCCGCTCGGCAGAATTGCAAAAAGCTCTGCAGGACACGATCATCACGGTACGGAACAACCGGTATGTGCTGCCGGTGCGAGCGGAATACCGCAGCAGCGTGCCCGGCCTGGTTCATGACCAGAGTTCTTCCGGCGCGACGCTGTTTATCGAGCCGATGGCTGCGGTGGAGATGGGCAACGAACTGAAACAGTGGGAACTGAAGGAGCAGCAGGAGATCGCGAGGATTCTGGCAGCCCTGAGCGCGGAAGCGGCCCCCTATGCCTCACAGATGGCAGAAACGGTGGAACTGCTGTCGGAGCTGGACTTTATTTTTGCCAAGGGACTGCTGAGCCGGCGGCTGGTGTGCGTAAGCCCGAAGATCAACGACAGAGGCTACCTGAATATCATCCGGGGACGTCATCCGCTGATCGCGCCGGAGAAGGTGGTGCCTTCCAGCATCTGGCTCGGGGAAGAGTTTACAACGCTGGTGATTACCGGACCGAACACCGGCGGCAAGACGGTGACCCTGAAAACGGTCGGCCTGTTTACGCTGATGGCACAGGCAGGCCTGCAGGTTCCGGCGGACCTGGGAACCGAGATCGCGGTGTTCGAGCAGGTATTTGCGGACATCGGGGACGAGCAGAGCATCGAGCAGAACCTGTCTACCTTCTCGGGACACATGACCAATATCGTGGAAATCATGCATGAGGTTACCCCCCGGGACCTGGTGCTGTTTGACGAACTGGGCGCCGGCACGGACCCGACCGAAGGCGCGGCGCTGGCGCAGAGCATCCTGACGCGGCTGCTGCACATCGGTGTGCGGACAATGGCAACGACGCATTACAGCGAGCTGAAGGCCTTCGCACTGACGACCAAAGGGGTAGAGAACGCATCGGTAGAGTTTGACGTGGAGACGCTGCGGCCGACCTACCGGTTGTCCATCGGCGTGCCGGGCAAGAGCAATGCCTTCGAGATCAGCCGGCGGCTGGGCCTGCCGGAGAACCTGATAGAAGCAGCCAAAAAGCTGCTGAGCGGCAACGCAATCCGCTTTGAGGACGTGATTGCCAACGCGGAATATCACCGGCAGGTGGCCGAGAAAGAACGGGAACTGGCCCAGGAAGCGAGCAAGGAAACCATCCGCCTGCGGAATGAGGCGGAGCAGCTGCGGCGGGAGATGGAGCAGAAGCGTGAACAAAGCCTGCGGAAAGCCCGGGAGGACGCGAAACGGATTCTGGAACAGGCGAGGCAGGAAAGCGAGAGCGTGATCTCCGAGCTGAAGAAGATGAAGAAGAACGCCGCCGCGGGCGGCGCCGGCGTGAACGATCTGCGGAAGCGGCTGGATCAGGGCATCGATGAGATGAGCGAAGGCCTGCGGACGGAGAACGAAGAGAGCGGAAAGGCACCGGAAACCGTGAAACCGGGCGACCGGGTGAAGATCCTGACCCTCGGAACGGAAGGCGTCGTACTGGAAGCGCCGAACGAAAAGGGCGAGGTGCGGCTGCAGGCCGGGGCGATGAAGTTCACGGCGCAGCTGGGACAGCTTCGGTTGCTGAAAGCAGCGCCGGAGAAGGAAAAGACCACCGTAAAGGCGAAGACTGGTATGTTAAGCCGGACAGTATCCTCTGAGTGCGATGTGCGCGGGATGAGTCTGGACGAGGCGCTGGACGTAGTAAGCCGGTATCTGGATGAAGCGGTGCTGGCGGGGCTGAACGAGGTGTATGTGATTCACGGGAAAGGGACCGGAACGCTGCGCAGCGGTATTCAGCAGGATCTGCGGAAGAACCGGCATGTGAAGAGCTTCCGGCGCGGGGTTTACGGTGAAGGAGAGGACGGGGTTACGGTGGTTCAGCTGAAATAAGGCAATGACATTATTTCAACTGAAACAAGAAAAGGACCAAAGGGCTTTCCGCAAGGAAACGCACGCGCACCGCGCGCGACAGCGCCCATGGACCTTCGGAGGAGGTATTGGTTTATGAAAGACAAACCGAATATATTGGTGGTGGACGATGACCCGAATATCAGCCGGCTGGAACAGCTATATCTGGAAAAAGAAGGCTGGGAGGTCAGGGTTGCGGCGGACGGAAAGGAAGCCGTGGAGGAGTTCAGACGGCTGCCGCCGGACCTGATTCTGCTGGATGTGATGCTGCCGGGCATGGACGGGTATGAAGTGCTCAAGACGGTCCGGAAGAGCGGGAATATCCCGGTGATCATGGTGACCGCCAGAGGGGAAACCTTTGACAAGGTGCTGTGCCTGGAACTGGGGGCGGACGATTATATCGTGAAGCCGTTTGACGGCAAGGAGATGACGGCACGCGTGAAGGCAGTCCTGCGCCGGGCAAAGGGTGGCGAGGAGGAAGCCCAGAGCGACCTGAGTTTCCCGGGGCTGACGATTAGCCTTGCGCAGTACGATGTGCACTATGAAGGGAAGAAGCTGGAGATGCCGCCGAAGGAACTGGAAGTGCTGTATTTTCTGGCCTCCCATCCGAACCAGGTGTTTACGCGGGAGCAACTGCTGAGCCAGGTATGGGGGTTTGATTTCTTCGGGGACAGCCGGACCGTGGACGTACACATCAAGCGGCTGCGGGAAAAACTGACGGACAGCGAGAAGTATGGGTGGAGTTTGTATACTGTCCGCGGAGTAGGGTATAAATTCTCTACTAATTAGGGGGCTTTCCGATCGCCCCCTAAGACCCCTTCGGCCCAAACATAATTAGTAAGAGGTTTTTTCGAGTGACCTGGACCTTCGGCCCGTACGCGAAAAGATGACAATCTGTGACGAGAAAAAGAGGTGAAGAAGCGTGTTTGCACGGATTATGGCGGTGGTTCTGGCAGTCATTCTGGTGACGACGGTCGGACTGTCCGCTGTCTGGTGGTTTACGCTTCGGAATCAGCAGATTGACATGCGGCTGAGCTATCTGGGAACGGAAGCGAACAATATCGCTGATCTGGCCGAAAACCTGAGCGGAGAAACCCTGATGGATTCCGCCGGTGAAACGGACAAAGTGATATGGAAGCAAATCAATCATATCGCGGACAGGGTGAATACGGAATACGGCGCCTATATCGCGGTGGTTGATCGGGCCGGATACGGCATGACCAACATCAAAACCCTGAGCGATGATCAGGAGTTCATGGAAAGCCTGAACACCGAAGAACTTTACAGGGCGATGCAGCAGGTGATGGAAGGGGTCGGGATCATGCTGAATTCGGAGGACGGGACGGATCCAACCTTTACGGTCGGCGCGCCCTGGTGGCGGGACGGCATTGTTGCCGGCGCGGTCCTGATCCGGACCAAGGCGGTACGGATCGAATCCGGACTGAGCAGCATATTCTGGCAGATTGTCCTGCTGGCCGTGGCAGTACTGGTACTGAGCGGCGTGGTGGTTTTCCTGTTCGTACGGTCGAGACTGAAGCCGCTGAAGCAGCTGGGGTTTGCCGCCGGGAGAATCGCGGAAGGCGATTTTTCCGTACAGGTAAACGAAAAAGCCGGAGACAGGGAACTGCGGGAAGTCAGCAGCGCCTTCAACACGATGACACGCAAACTGCAGGGCGTGGAGGAAAGCCGAAGAGAATTTGTGGCAAACGTGAGCCATGAACTGCGCAGCCCCATCACGAGCATCCGCGGCTTTGCGGAGGGCATGGCAGACGGCGTGATCCCGACGGAAGACCAGCCGAAATACCTGAGGCTGGTGGCGGACGAGAGCAAGCGGCTGAGCGGGCTGATTGATGACCTGCTGGCGCTGAGCCGGCTGGAACGGGACGATGTACAGATGGATCTGACAACGTTCGATATCAACGAGATGCTGCGCCGGGCGGTGATCCGCCGAATGAATGACCTGGACAGGAAAAAGATCGAAGTCAGCTGTGAGTTTGAGGAGGACGCATGCCCGGTGAGGGCGGACAGCGACCGGATTGAGCAGGTGGTGATCAACCTGCTGGACAACGCGATCAAGTTTACGCCCGAGGGCGGCAGCATCCGGATGGAGACCGTGACGAAGGACAGGACCGTTGAGGTCACCGTGAGAGACAGCGGGCCAGGCGTGCCTCCGGAAGACAGGGAGAAGGTCTTTGACCGGTTCTTTACGGCTGACCGCGCGCATACCACCGGCAAGGGTACGGGACTCGGACTGAGCATCAGCAAGCGGATCATAGAGATGCACGGGCAGAGCATCCGGCTGCTGGAAACGGAAAACGGGGCGGCTTTCCGATTTACGCTGGAAAAAGGATAAAGGGCCTCCTTAAACCCCTTCGGCGGAGAAAGTTTAAGGGATAAGATTCGGATGGCTTCGGACTTGACGAATCAAAAAAATAATGTATCATCAAAGGTAAAGAGATCAGCGGAGAGCAACGACGGAAAGGGGGCCACGGCAATGGAGAAGCACCTGTTTCTGATCGGCATGCAGGGCTGCGGCAAGAGCAGCCTGGGGAAGCGGACGGCGAAAGAGACCGGCGTTCCCTTCGCGGATACCGACGCGGTCGTGGCCCAGAGCGCAGGCGGAACCGTGAACGATTTCTTCGAGAAATACGGCGAAGAGGCTTTCCGGCGAGCGGAAACGAATGCGCTCGCCCTGCTGACCCGGGCGAAGCCGATGATCATCTCCACCGGCGGCGGGACCGTGATGAACCCGGTGAATCGTCACATCATGCGGACCTGGGGAACGATCGTACTGATTGACCGGCCGCTGGAAGATATCCTGACCGATATCAAACTGGACCGGCGGCCGACACTGCGGGACGGCGGCCTGGCGGAGGTGGAACGGGTTTATCATGAACGGATCAATGTGTACCGTACACTGGCAGATATCACGCTGAAAAATGACAAGGGTTACCATATGGCAGTCTATATTCTTACACGGCTGGTCCGGGAAAGACTGTAACAGGACAGAACGGAGAAACAACCATGGATTATCAATTTGAACTGGTGGGAAAGATCGGCAGCATGGCGCTGATCCGGCAGGAAGACCGGGACATTGACTATAATATCTTTTCCCGGATCGGCGCGGAACTGAAGCCCGGGATGATCTGGGTTACGAGCGGCGCGACAGAGATCGGCCGGCTTGATTATATCAAACGGACGGGCTGCGAACTGAGCGGGGACCCGGAACAGGACAAGGCGGATTACGCTTCCCAGGGGCAGTCCATCCTGATGCAGAACTACCGGCAGTTTGTTCCGCCGGAATACGGGATCCGGCAGATTCTGGTCGAGCATACCCACTTCAACGATCCGGAAAAGAGCGAGCATATCCGTCAGTTGCTGGTTCGAGCCGCGCGGCAGAAGACGATCCCGATCGTGAACTACAACGACCCGGTTTCCGATGAGGAGAACCGGAAGATGGAGCTGGCGGCCCGCAGGCAGAAGGGCGGAGAGGTTCACGAATGCGTGGACAATGATGAAACCGCTGCAGTGATCGCCGGACTGGTAAAGGCGAAGACGCTGGTGCTGATGACTTCCACGGAAGGGATTTATCAGGAACGCAACAACCCGGAAACACTGGTGCGCGACGTGATCGGAAAAACCTATGAAGAGGTCGAAAAACAGGTACGGGCATTGCAGGAGGCCTGCGTCGGCGCGAGCCGTGCCGGCGCGAACGGCGCAAGGGCCAAACTGGAATATGCATTAGGCTGTGTGCGGGGCGGGACAACGGTGATCATCGGGCATGCCCGCCACCGCCTGAGCGACCTGAAGGAAGGACGGGTGCCCTGTACCCGTATCGGAGTGGAGGCATGAAGGCAGCGATGAATCCGGAACTGACGGAAGCAATCCGCTGGTTTACCCGGGAGACGGAGATCATGAGCGGGATGCTGCTGGCGTGCGGGGCCGGGGACAGGACCGAATACGCAATCGACGGCGAGGTCCGGGAGGACAGCGTTTTTGATCTCGCAAGCCTGACGAAACTGTTCACCGGCCTGTGCGCGATGAAACTGAAAGAAGAAGGCCTGCTGGATATCAGCAGGTCTGTTTTTTCCTATGATCCGCGCTTCGGATTCCTCCGGGATGTGACGGTGGAGCAGATCATGAGCTTTACCCGGGAACTGCGGACACCCGGGCGTATCGACGCGTGCCGGAGCCGGGAGGAGGCGCTGACCTGTCTGTTCGGCACGGTTTCCACAGGCGAACCGAAGGGAAGGGCTTACTCGGATATTCCCTCAATGGTGCTGAAGTATGTACTGGAGGCCGCCGGAAGCCTGCCCTTCATGGACTGCGTCCGGAAGATCGTACTGGAACCTGCGGGCATGAAGGAAACCTGGGCACGGGTGCCGGAGGAACGGATCGGCGACTGCCTGAGCTATGACGGGGAATACCGGATCGAGGGTAATCAACGGATTCACCGGACCGGGATAAAAACCGGGGTTCCGCATGACCCGAAAGCGGCGGTGATCCAGGAAGGCACGGAGGACCTGTGCGGACATGCCGGCCTGTTTTCCACGGGTGGGGACATGGTCCGGTTCTGCAGGGCGGTGCTGGCGGAAAGAATCGTCAGACGGGAATCACTTCGGGAAATGGCAGTAAACCGGACCGGGTACCGCAGGCCGGACGGTACCTATACGCAGTATCTGGGTTATCAGTGCTATGTGCGTCATCCCCAGCAGTATTACTCGGAGATCCCCCGGTATATGGGACGGCAGGCGTTCGGCAACGCCGGGTTTGCGGGCAATCATCTGTCGGTGGATCCGGAACACGGTATATTCACGCTGTTTTTGGGCAACCGGGTAAAGGACCGGCTGACGGTGCTGCTGCCGGAAACGGGGAAGCGCCTGGAAGATTACGGGCTGAACGCGGACGGAAGCGGGAAGTTCCCGTGGGTCGAACCGGACGGGACAACAAGGATGATTCCGTCTTCGGTGCAGTATGTGCATCAGAAGGATGAGCATCTGCATAAGATTATCGCGAAAGAGCTGGGACTGAAAGAGATTCCGTTTGATTCAGAGTGAAGAGTTCAGCATCAGGAATTCAGAATTCAAAATGCCTGCGTTCGGAAAGAAATCCGGCAGGCTTGAAATCGGCGAGCAAATGTGATACACTTTATAGGTCAAAGAAAGTCAGTAAACGGACGCTTTGACTAAGGGAGGGATTACAATGCGGCTGAGTGATTCAATAGAGCAGTTTATCAAAGACCTGCTGAAAGAAGAATCCACAGAGGTGGAACTGAAACGGAACGAACTGGCGGAATACTTCGGCTGCGCACCGAGCCAGATCAACTATGTGCTGGCGACGCGGTTTTCCCCGGACCACGGCTATCTGACAGAAAGCCGCAGGGGGGGGGGAGGTTATATCCGGATTGTGCGCGTTGTACGGAGCGGAAGCCAACGCCTGATGTATCTGGTGAACGACCGGATCGGCGACAGCCTCAGCGAAGAAGAATGCGCCCGACTGATCAGCCAGCTGAAGGACCAGCAGATCGTGACTGCGGACGAGGCATCGCTGATGGCGGCCTCCGTCAGCTCCAGGGCGCTGAGCGTCCCGGTGCCGGACGCGCTGAAAGACGCGATGCGCGCAAAGATGATGAAGGCGATGCTGATGACGATTGCGGCGCGAAACAGGGAGTGATAGGGGGCTTTCCGCAAGGAAACGCACGCGCACCGCGGCCGGTGTGCCGGCTCGCGCACCGCACGCGTCAGCGCCCTATGACCCCTTCGGCCCGAATGTTTTAGAGAAAAGAGGCGAGAAGAATGCTGTGCGAAGAATGCCATGTGAATGAAGCGAATTTCATGGTCTCCGTGGTATCCGGAGAAGAAACCTCGGTCCGGCATCTGTGCGCCGACTGCATGAGCCGGATGAACGCGGATTTAATGAAAGGCGGAGTGCGGAACCTGCTGAATACAGTGCTCAGCGCCATTCGCGCGACTGCCGAAAATGAGAACAGAAAGGAATTTTCCATGCCGATATTCGGACGTTTTACCCAGAAAGCCCAACAGACACTGGCCCTTGCGCAGCGGATCGCCGCAGAGCTTCAGCAGCCGTATGTGGGCACGGAGCATATGCTGCTGGCTTTGATGAAGACCGATGCATCCGTTCCGGAAGCAGTCAGCAGCCGCATGAGCTATGACTCGATTATCGCGGAACTGAAAGAGCATCTGAAAGGGATCAATGCGACAGATGAAAACCGCGGCCGGATCGAGCTGAGCCCGCGGGCAAAAAAAACGCTGGAAAACAGCATCATGGAAAGCCAGAAGCTGGGTCAGAACTATGTGACGGTGGAGCATCTCTGGTTGGCTTTACTGGGGAATGACGACGGCGTGGCCGGCGGCCTGTTCCGGAAAGCGGGAGTCGATCTGTCGGCCGCACGGGAACAACTGCTGCGGCAGATGCGGGAAAACGCCGGGAATGAAGATCAGCCCAGACGAATCCCGGGTTTTATGCCTTTCGCTCCGGCGAAGGGGCGCCCGGGCAGCGGAAACGATAAGAGCCTGCTGGAACGCTTCAGCCGCGATCTGACCGCCGCGGCGGAGAAAAATGAGCTAGATCCGGTAATCGGACGGGAAACGGAGATCATGCGGATCATCCAGATCCTGATCCGGCGAACCAAAAACAATCCGGTCCTGATCGGTGAGCCGGGTGTCGGAAAAAGCGCGGTGGCGGAAGGCCTTGCCCAGCGGATCGTGCAGGGCAATGTTCCTGAACTGCTGCTGGGAAAACGGGTGCTGAGCCTGGATATCGGCAGCATGGTTGCCGGAACCAAATACCGGGGTGAGTTTGAGGAACGGCTGAAGAACGTGATGGATGAACTGCATAAGGCCGGGAACGTGCTGCTGTTTATCGACGAGATCCATACGATCATCGGGGCCGGCGCGACCGAGGGCAGCCTTGACGCAGCGAACATCCTGAAGCCGGCACTGTCCAGGGGTGAAATCCAGTGCATCGGCGCGACCACGCTGGACGAGTACCGGAAACATATTGAAAAGGATGCGGCGCTGGAACGCAGGTTCCAGCCGGTTGTGGTCGGCGAGCCGACAGCGGAGGAAACGCTGTCTATCCTTTACGGTCTGCGTGACCGGTATGAAGCTCACCATAAGGTCAGAATCACGGACGAGGCGCTGGCTGCTGCGGTCAAACTGAGCGACCGGTATATTCCGGACCGCTATCTGCCGGACAAGGCAATCGACCTGATGGATGAGGCCGCGAGCCGCGTGCGGATTGCTGCGTGCACCGCGCCGCCGGATGTCCGGGAGCAGGAGAAACGGCTGGAAGCCGTGCTGATTGAAAAGAAAGAAGCCATTTCGCACCAGGATTTTGAGAAGGCGGCGGCTCTGCGGGACCAGGAACGGAACATCAACCGTGAGATCGAAGAAAAACGCGCGGAATGGAACCGGGCGCAGAGTACAGCCCGGGATACGGTGACGGAAGATGATATCAGCCAGGTGGTTTCCCAGTGGACCGGTATTCCGGTATCAAGGATGACAGAACAGGAAGCTCAGCGGCTGGTACGCCTGGAAGAAACGCTGCACAAGCGGCTGATCGGCCAGGAAGAAGCCGTAAGCGCCGTGGCGCGGGCGATCCGCAGGGCAAGGGCGGGACTCAAAGATCCGAAACGGCCGATCGGCAGCTTTATTTTCCTCGGGCCTACGGGCGTCGGGAAAACCGAACTGTGCCGCGCGCTGGGGGAGGCCATGTTCGGGGATGAGGATTCGGTGATCCGGCTGGACATGTCCGAGTATATGGAAAAGCACACGGTATCCCGCCTGGTCGGTTCACCACCTGGATATGTGGGTTATGAGGAAGGCGGGCAGCTGACGGAAGCCGTGCGGCGGAAACCTTACAGTGTGGTGCTGCTGGACGAAGTGGAAAAAGCGCATCCGGATGTTTTTAACGTTCTGCTGCAGATCCTTGAGGACGGACGATTGACGGATAATACCGGCCGCGTTGTCTCCTTCAAGAATACGATCGTCGTGATGACTTCCAATGCGGGCGCACACGTGATCGGCAGCGGCAGGGCCATGGGCTTCGGCGCTTCACAGAAAGGTGAGGCGCGGGATTACGAGGCGATGAAGGAATCCGTGATGAAAGAGGTCAAGGATCTGTTCCGGCCGGAATTCATCAACCGTGTGGATGAACTGATTGTCTTCCATTCCCTGAGCGAGGAGGAGATCCGCCGGATTACGGAGCTGATGCTGAAGCAGGTTGCGGACCGCCTGGAGGAACAGGAGATCCGACTGACATGGGACGAGAGCGTGACGGAGAAGCTCGCGAAGGACGGGTATGATCCGAAGTACGGCGCCCGCCCGCTGCGCAGACTGATCCAGCGCACGGTGGAGGATACCCTGAGCGAGGAGTTGCTGACCGGCCAGGTCCGGCTGGGTCAGGAGATTGTACTGACCGTGAAGGACGGCAAGGTCATGATTACGGAAAACGAAACTGCCATGCCGGAGCAGACGGAAACGACCGGGCAGGAATCGGGAAAGGAGGCTGAACCGGTTGGCTAAACTGTATTTCCGCTACGGCGCCATGGGATCCAGCAAGACTGCTAACGCGATCATGGTACAGTACAACTATCGGGAAAGGAACCAGAAGGTTCTGATGGTTAAACCCCAGCTGGAGAATCGGGACGGTGCCAGGATTATCCGATCCCGCAGCGGACTGGAAACCGAGTGCGTTTTCGCGGAAGAACTGGAAGGCATGGACTTGACGGGCTATGACTGCGTGATCGTGGATGAGGCGCAGTTCCTGACGAAAGCACAGGTGGAGCATCTGGTCCATATTGTGGATGATCTCGGGATCCCGGTGATCGCTTACGGACTGCGGGCGGATTTCAAGGGCAATTTCTTTGAGGGAAGCATGTGGCTGATGGCCTGGGCGGATACGATTGAGGAAGTCAAAACGATCTGCTGGTGCGGAAAAAAAGCGATCTGCAATGCCAGGGTTGTGGACGGCAAGGTGGCCCGGGAAGGCGAGCAGATCGTGCTCGGCGGGGACGAGCAATATGTGAGTCTTTGCCGGAAACACTGGCGCGCGGGGGATCTGGGGAAATTCAAAGGGTTGAATTTCCACGACTGAGAAGCAGGGGGCTTTCCGATCGCCCCCTGCACCCCTTCGGCGTGTCGAAAACAGAAAAGGATAATGGAAACAGAGAAAAAAAGGAGGAGAGATCTATGTTGGAGGAACTGAAACAAAAGGTGTATGAGGCGAACATGCTGCTGCCGGCCTATCATCTGGTGACGTTTACCTGGGGGAACGTTTCGGGAATAGACCGGGAAAAGGGACTGTTCGTGATCAAACCGAGCGGCGTGCCCTATGAGGAACTGAAGCCGGAGGACATGGTCGTCATCGATCTGGACGGAAACAAGGTGGAGGGAGAGATGAATCCTTCCTCGGATACGCCGACGCACGCCGAACTGTACCGCCGGTTTAAAGACATCGGCGGCGTGGTGCACACCCATTCCCGCTGGGCGACAATCTGGGCCCAGAGCGGGCGGGATATTCCCGCTTACGGAACAACGCACGCCGATTATCTCTACGGCAATGTGCCCTGCTGCCGGGACCTGACGAAGGAAGAGGTGGAGCGCGCCTATGAACTGGAGACCGGAAAGGTGATCGCGAGCCACTTTGAGGAGAACGGGATCAACCCGAAGCATATGCCATGCGTGCTGGCAAGGCATCACGGACCCTTTGCCTGGGGCAAGGACGCGCTGGAAGCGGTACATAACGCAGTGGTGCTCGAGGAAGTGGCGATGATGGCGTGGCACACGGAGGCGCTGCCGCAGAGCCAGCTGCGGGAAAACCTGCCGGAGTATGTAAAAGAGAAGCATTTCATGCGTAAACACGGCCCGAACGCATACTACGGGCAGAAAAAGTGACCATGTTTTATAAAATATTTTACAAAACAAAAAAAGTGCTTGCGTTTTGGAATTGGTCCATATATAATTACGCCGGTTGAATCCTTCGGGTCTGTGGTTGAAAGCCGATGCCAGTCGCAGGCGAAACGGTCCACGTAATCCGTCCAAAGTGACGGGGAGCATGGTGCGGTCTAGATGTAAGTCCGTCCGGGAGCAATCCCGAGAGAAGCGAGTGAGGGCGCGCAGACGCAGAGCAACCTTCCAGGCGGCGAGTGTGGGGTCAAAGACCAGGTCAGCCGGGGGAGTCGCCTATCTATTTTATGGGGGTTACCTGATCATGTACGAAGACAAAACGCTGGTATGCAAAGACTGTGGCGCTGAGTTCGTTTTCACTGCCGGTGAACAGGAATTCTAT
>Ga0265301_10002786_pt1 | contig 19556 bp, 14 predicted proteins | sample AusTroGonzalo_MG_2_FD_193488 | JGI IMG/M metagenome (GOLD analysis project Ga0265301, IMG submission 193488) | Bovine rumen microbial communities from tropical cattle in Woodstock, Queensland, Australia - Gonzalo_04 | ecosystem: Host-associated > Mammals > Digestive system > Stomach > Rumen ... | reverse complement strand
TGCAACTTCGCTTAATGCCGGTTTAGGACATGTCGCAGGAGTGCCAAATGTAAGCCTTACATTTGGATGGTAGGCTCTTCTTGTTCCTGTTAGTGATGTAGTTGGATCGTATGCGCCATCGTTATCGTTTTGAGCTGTTAAGGATGTGTATTTACCAGTAGTGGTAGTGTAATACCACTCATAGTTGCTGGTTACGTATCCTCCCGATGTCTTGTTTATTGCAATGAGAAGATTCTTTGTGTTGTCGTATGTGAAAACACGGTCGAGTTCGATGTTCAGCCAACCGCTTCCAGGTGTTACCGAACCTGTGAAAACGATGTCATCGTCTGAAAGAACTTCATAACTTGTTGATGAAAACTCGTCTATTTCAACATTTTTCATGTAAACCGTTATGCCGTATGTTTTGTTCTGACTGTTTTTGTGGTTGAACTCAACGTTTAAGATAGTATTTGTCGTTGGTTCGCCAGCCGCAATTTCATCGGCAGTATAAATCATTTCTGCAAATGAATAGTTGTAGTAAATGTTCATAGGGGCGTACCTGTCAGAACTTGTTCCGTCACCAATTGGTACCACTTGTCCATTCGCCGCCCACGGCGCCATAAACGCCATCAGCAGCATTAAAAGTAAAGATTTTTTTAACATAATAATTTTTAGTTTAGTTGATAATTGATTATTTATTATTCGATATCTTCTTAATTTTCAATGTGTTAACAAAATGGCACCCCACCTTATTAATAATAAGGCTGCAAAATTACAACATTAATTGTATAAAAACCAAGAGTTTTCAACATTTTTTTTAGAAAAATGAAGTTATCAACAAAATTTCGGGGTAATGAGCTGTATGTGTCAAAAAATGTTTTATATTTACAGTTGAATAAAAAGACAATGTCCTCAAAAGATGCTATATTGAAATCAATTCGCACATTGGGTGCTAGAGTGCTGCCCAAAAGTGCTCGGCTTATCTTGTTTGGCTTAAATTTTGTTAAAACCGGGATTATTTCTTCTGAATTAGGTAAGTTTTACAGTCAATTGTTCGAATTGAGACAGACTGGTGATTATGATGACTGGAAGGTCGTGACAGAAAACGATATAATGCCATTGGTTCCGACAGCCGAACTGTTTCTTGACACTTTAGAGAGTTTAATTAAAGAGTAAGAGTCTGCCATAATTTATCATAATTGTTAGAAAAACAAAAAATCAGTTAGCCGGATCTCCCAGACTAACTGATTTTTTTTACAGAAACGCAGCGTTTCTTGCTTATTTCTTCAGGAATCTTCTGCTTTCGGTGCAGCCTTCAGAAATGAGTTTGATGATGTAGGCACCGGCTGGAAGCTCGTTGACATTCACCTCAAACGATATTTCTCCGACCGGGTTGCTGAGAATCATCTCGCCAGCCACGTTGTAGATAGTGTATTGGTTTACAACGACTTGGCTCTCGACCAAGATTTTCTCGCTGGCCGGGTTAGGATATACGCTTACAGCATTGAATGCGTTCTCAGCTACGTTGTCGAACTGTCTGTTGAGCAAGATGTCGTCAACGTTGACCATGAACTGGTCGGTGCAGTTGTAGTGGACAATGGCCACATAGATGTCTTGACCCTGATATTCTCTGAGGTCAACATTGAACTGATACCAGTTACCTTCATCTTTGGCTGTCATATCGACATCCCAAATAATGGTGAAGTCGTCGGCGCTGTTTGCCTCGGTTGTTGAAACAGCCACTCCAAGGTGTTCGGCTGGGTGTGTGATATCCTGGACACATGCTCTGAACATGACTTGCTCGCAATCCAATTTATAAGGAGTTACCAGGTAGTTCTCAGGGAACAGTGGCACTTCTGAGATATCGACTGATGCTGATGTGGCGCTGAACGGGTTGTCAGGGGTGCTCCAGTTCTGGCGAATCTCCCAGTTGTATCCGTCACCGTCGGCATCGATGGTGTTGAGGCGCATAATGCCGTCGTTGAAGTCGAACAAGATGTTGCCCGCTGGTGGGGTAGGAGGAACTGGTGTGTATTCACCTAAAGCATAGATACCGATGAGGTTAGGGCTTTTATCGACATCGCCGAAGAAATACTGAACTCCTTCGCAGACTCCGACGTAGGCGCCGCCTGCCGAGCAAGCTGCTCCCCATCCTGGTGTCACTGAGAAGTCGAAGATGTAGTTGGAACTCATGCTGTCGGCTTCGATGAGATAGTCGAACACATGGGCTGTAAAGCCTTCAACAGCAAACAGATAGAGGTGTGCTACACCTTCTTCATCGGTGAAATAGCCGGTGCCGTGCACTGTGTGTCCGCCGAGGTTGTGTGCCGATGCGGTCTTGATAACCGTGCCGCTGCGGTTGACGAGCTTGAGGTCGAGATGGAGGCTTGGGCTGCTGCCGGTGGCTCTCTCACCAACCCAGAAAGCGTCGTAAACAGGGTCGTAGGTGCAAGTGCCCAACTCGCTGAAGTTTGTGACGATGTTGTTGGCGCTTACAAGTGTTTTGTTGTGAAGGTCATAGCACCAGATTGTGCCGCTATGAGCGTCGCAACCATAGAAATATGTGCCGTCGTATGTCAAGTCGCGCACATAGTTGTCTGAATTGGTGACTCCAGGAACATCGAACTGGTCGAGGAGTGTTCCTTCCATGTCGTATTTGTAGAACATGTACAGGACTGTCGATGATTTGCCCCATGCTGCAGTGTAGATGTATTCGCCGTCATAAACCACTGCGTGCTGGCGTCCTGTTGAACATGAGAATGAGGTCACGAAGTCCCACAAGTCCTTCGAACCGTTCTGTGCGTTCATTGCAAAAGGTGCAATAAGCACAAGAATCAATGCTAAAAGTAATGATTTTTTCATAAGTTTTTTTAAATTTTGTCCAATAATATTTTCGGCTGCAAAATTACAAAAATTTTTTGAAAAACGCTTTGAAAATTTAAAAATTCTTTATAATTTTGCCTGATTTTTTTTCATTTTGAAACTTAAAGATTATGATGACTTTACCCGACACCTATTCACCGGACGAGAAAATCGAACTCGAAAGGCAGTTTAATCAGCTTCTAAAGTGTTGGAAATCAAGGAAAAACGAGCAAGATGTGGAGTCTGTTACAGAGGCTTATCTTCTTGCTGCCAACGCACACAAGGACCAGCGTCGCCGCTCAGGCGAGCCGTACATGTATCATCCGCTGTCGGTGGCGACAATCATCGCAGGCGAGATGGGCATGGGCCGCACATCAATCATCGCGGCACTGCTTCACGACGTGGTGGAAGACACCGAATATACCTTAGATTATATTAAAGAGCATTTTGGCGAACAGGTGGCACAGATTGTCGATGGCGTCACAAAACTCACCAAAGAGGACTTCGACGAAGGCGTGCGCAGCCTCCAAGCCGAGACATTCCGGAAGGTCATCATGAGCATGTCGTACGACATCCGCGTGATTTTGGTGAAACTCGCCGACCGTCTGCATAACATGCGCACACTCAGCTCGATGCCGCATCACAAACAGCTGAAAATAGCATCAGAGACGACTGAGATTTATGCCCCGATAGCCTACCGACTCGGTCTTTACAAGGTGAAAATCGAACTCGACGACCTCTGTCTGAAATATATCAATCCATCGGTTTTTGAATCGGTGCAAAAACAGCTTTGCGATGTTAGAGAGAAGAAACTCAATGAGTTAGAGGAGTTTCTCGCTCCCGTCAAGGCGGAACTGGGACAGCGCGGCATTAAGGTGCGTACCATGGCGATAGAGCGTAACGTAAGCTCGGTGTGGGAACGCATGGTGAAATTCGGGATGTCGCTCGAAGAAGTCTATGACGTGTATGTGGCGAGAATTATCATCGACTGCCCTAACTTTGAAGATGAGAAGATTCAGTGTTGGGAGACATTTGCAGTCTTTACAAAATATTATTATCCCGACAACAAGAAGATGCGCGACTGGGTGTCGTTCCCGAAAACCAACGGCTATGCCTCCATCCACGCTGTGTTTATGAACAAACAAGGTAACTGGATAGAGACGCAGATACGCACCGAGCGCATGGATGAGACGGCAGAAAACGGTTTTGCGGCCTATTGGAAATATCGCGACAAGAGTTCCAACGCAGAATCGGGTCTCGACTTGTGGATGAAGGTGGTTCGCAATCTGGTGCAGCAAGACGATGAAAATCACGCGTCAGCTATAGAGTTTATTGATAATTTCAAACTCGACCTCTTCAACGATGAGATTTTCGTCTTCACCCCGAAAGGCGATAAAATAACCTTGCCGAAAGGCTCTACGGTGCTCGATTTCGCGTATAACATCCATACCGATCTCGGAAACCACTGTGTGGGCGCAAATATCAACAAAAAACTGTCGCCTATACAGACCGAGCTGAGGATGGGCGATCAGGTGGAGATTATAACTTCCGAACATCAGGAGCCGCAGGAGAAATGGTTCGATTACCTCGCCACGTCGAGCGCCAAAAGCCGACTTAAAAACGGTATCAAAGATTTCCGTAAGACATTCAAAGACAAGGGTAAAGAGATGCTTCGGCAGTTTTTCAACAACGCCAAGATCGACTTCAGCAAGACAAATCGCAACTTGCTTGCCGAGAAGTTCAATCTCTCCAACCGCAACGACCTGTATTATATGGTGGCGACGAACAAAATCGGGCAGCAGGATGTGGAGAGCTGTCTCAAAAAAGATGCCGCCAGCTGGTCGGATTATCTTGTGAAATATCTTACCCTCGGATTTGTAAATCCTTCACAGAAAAAAAACGGGACCAAGAGCGAAGAAAACGGCGTTTCGGGCTATGTCATCTCGACATGTTGCAACCCAATTCCTGGCGACGACGTCGTGGCGATTCAGCTTCCCGGACAGCCTATACAGATACATCATCCCGACTGCCCGGAAGCCCAGAAACTCATGTCGCGCTATGGCGAAAGCATCGTCAAGGCACACCTTCAGTTTGGCGACGATTTTGCATTCCTTGCAAATCTTAAAATATTGGCAGTCAATAAGATGGGGTTCGGTGCTACCTTGTTTGACATTATCACAAATCAGGAGAAATTGGACATGCAGGCCATGGAGATGAAAATCGAAGGTGGCATGGTTGTTGCAATCGTATCGGTGTATGTCAACAACCTCAAAACCCTTGAAAATCTGATAGATAAGATCAAAAAGCTCGAGCTGGTAAAAAAAGTTGAGCGAGTGGGGAAGAGAAACTAAAAATTTTGTAACTTTGTACGCTAAAAAATACGTACAAATATGTCAAAATTGGATTTGCTTCTCGGATTACAGTGGGGCGACGAAGGAAAAGGCAAGGTCGTGGATGCCCTCACACCAAAATATGATATGGTATGCCGTTTTCAGGGCGGCCCTAATGCCGGTCACACCATCGAGTTCGACGGCAAGAAATTTGTGCTTCACACTATCCCTTCAGGAGCATTTAACGATAAGTGTATCAATGTGATAGGCAATGGTGTAATCATCGATGCCAAGATTTTGAAAGACGAAATCGACAACCTTGCGGCGGCAGGCATTGACCTCACCAAACGTCTCATGATTTCAAATAAGGCTCATCTCATCCTGCCTACACATCGTGTGTTGGATGCAGCCAACGAGAAAGCGCTCGGTAAGATGAAAATAGGCTCTACCTTGAAAGGCATTGGACCAACCTATACTGACAAGACAGCACGCTGTGGCTTGCGTATCGGCGACATCACGATGAGCGACTTCAAGACACGCTATGAGAATATCAAAGCCAAACATTATCAACAGATTAAGGACTTGGACTTCGATATCAATGAGGTGCGTCTCGACGGCATGAACTTCACTGACTATGAGAAGGTTTGGTTTGAGGCAATAGACTTTTTGAAGAAGTTCCAGTTTGTCGAAAGCGAATACCTTATTAATAAGTACCTTGAGGATGGCAAAAAAGTTCTTGCTGAAGGTGCTCAAGGCTCGATGCTTGATGTTGATTTCGGAAGCTACCCGTTTGTGACCTCGTCGTCGGTAATTGCTGCGGGCGCCTGCTCAGGCTTGGGTGTCGCTCCAAGCAAAATTGGCAAGGTTTATGGCATCTTCAAGGCATATTGCACTCGCGTGGGCACTGGCCCGTTCCCGACAGAGTTGTTCGACGAGACTGGCGAGATGCTGCGTGCCAACGGTCATGAATTCGGAGCCACCACAGGCCGTCCACGCCGTACAGGCTGGCTCGACATCCCTGCTTTGAAATACGCATGCATGCTGAGTGGCGTCACCGACCTCATGATGATGAAGTCCGACGTGATGGATGATTTGAAAGAGATAAAGGTATGCGTAGGCTACGAATACAAAGGTCAAGTGATTGATTATCTGCCATATGACGCATGCACCGAGACGATGAAGCCGGTTTACACAACGATTCCGGGCTGGAACCAGAAGATTGACGGCAACATTCCACAGGCTCTCGAAGATTACATCAAATTCATCGAGGAAAAAGTCGGGGTGCCAATCAAGTTCGTGTCATATAGCCCTGATAGAAACGCAAATATATTAAGGTAATGATAATCTTAGAAAAACCATATGTTTCCGCTCCGCTGGTGGAGTATCTGGAGAAAAGTCAGCTTGCAGTGCTGAAAAACGAGATGTCGGAGCTTCTCGTGAAGCAGGGGCATCGTCTTAACCTTTTGAACGACAATGAGTTCGTTGAAGGATATAAAAAATCAGGCAAGCTTTATGCCGTGTCGGAAAACGCTCTCGTGTGGCTTTATCCGCATCTCGCTGGCTCAGAATTGATTGAAAAAGTCAAGATTGTCAAAGATAAGGCTGAGTTCCGTAAGATTTGTGCCAAGATATTCCCTGATTTCTACTATAAAGAGGTGGAAATGAACGAGTTACGTTCGCTGAATCCTGATGAGCTGCCACTGCCTTTGGTGATAAAACCAGCTGTCGGCTTCCTAAGCGTTGGCGTCTATATCGTCCGCAGCAAGGAGGAGTGGCAGAATGCATTGGACGACATCGACAAGAACTTCGCAAAGCAATGTGCTGTGTTCCCGGAAACAGTGGTAAAAAGTGGCAAATTCGTGCTAGAAGACTTCATTCAAGGCGAGGAATACGCTGTTGACGCTTATTATGATAAAGATGGTAAGCCAAACATTATCAATATCTTCCATCATATTTTCAAGAACGAGACCGATGTCAGCGACCGCCTCTACTGCATGAGCAAGGAAATTTTCGAGAAGAACTTTGGCCCGTTCAACCAGTTCCTTATCGATTTGAATGGTGTTTTGAACCTCCGCAATTTCCCGATGCATGTGGAATTCCGTGTGGATAAGAATTCGGGCAAGGCAATCCCGATTGAAGTAAATCCGTTACGTTTCGCTGGCATGTGCTTGAATGACTTGACGAGACATACATGCGGTTTGCTTCCAGTGCAAGCTTTCTTCGAAGGAATTCATCCCGACTACGCCACGATGTGGAACGGAATTGAAGACGATGTTTTCAGCTTTGTGGTTCTCGACAAACCTTATGAGACGACCAAAGCCATTGATTTCGAGAAGATTAAGAAACATTGGCATGGTGTGGTGGAGACCCGCGACATCATGAATCCGGCTATGAGCATCTGGGGATTCCTCTTCGTGAAAACAGATAAGGAACACAGAAGCGAACTGAATGAGATATTGAATTCAGATTTGACAGAATTCATTCGTTAGAACTGCGTAGAGACGGATGAAAATCCATCTCAAGGAATCATGAAAAGGTTATTATTCATATTGTTGGTGCTATTTCTCGCATCTTGCGAGCACCATCATTTCATCTCTGATGCCTCGCAACGTGCTGAGGTTCATAAAGATTTTGAAGCTAAGAAAGCCGCGATGCCTTACGGCGATTTGTTCTCCATTTTTGAAGAAAATCTGGAGCAAAAAGACCGTGAAGCATTGGAATTTCTATATGCCTATATGCCGTCCTGCGATGTGGCGGATTACGAAAATCATTATTTTTTGAATAATGTGAAACACTCGTTTCAGGCAAAGGAAGAATTGCCTTGGGGTGGGAGAGTGCCTGAACGCGAATTCAACCATTTTGTGCTGCCGGTTCGAGTAAACAATGAGAATCTCGATGATCTCCGCACCGTTTATTACGACGAATTGTACAACAGAGTCAAGGACTTAACGATGTACGATGCTGTGTTGGAAGTTAACCACTGGTGCCATGAAAAAGTAAGTTACAAAGGCTCCGACTCACGCACGAGTGCCCCGATGGCTACCATCAAGACCTCGTGGGGACGCTGTGGCGAGGAATCGACGCTGTTGGTGGCGGCTCTGCGCACTGTGTGCATCCCGGCACGACAGGTTTATACCCCGCGTTGGGCGCATTGCGACGACAACCACGCCTGGGTTGAGGCATGGGTCGATGGCAAATGGCACTTCCTGGGCGCCTGCGAACCAGAACCGGTGCTCGATTTGGGTTGGTTTAACGCCCCAGCATCACGCGCATTGCTACTGCACACTCGCGTTTTCGGAAAGTATTTCGGTCCCGAAGAGGTTATCGACAGAAACGCCAATTACACCGAGATCAATGTTATCGACAACTATGCGGAGACAGCTAAGCTTAATGTAAAAGTTGTTGATTCTGAAGGCAATGTAATTCCTGATGCCCGCGTAGATTTCAAGATTTACAATTATTCGGAATATTGCACAGTTGCCACTAAACATACTGATAATCAAGGAAATACGTGGCTTACAGCTGGTTTGGGTACCATGATGGTGTATGCATCAAAAGATGGCAAATTCGGTTATGAAGTTATGAAAATCGGTTCGGTCGATAATATAGTGGTCGTCCTTCGTAGAGACGGACGAGAGTCCGTCTCAATGGAAGATTATGACATAATTCCACCAGCGGAACACGCAATAATCCCTAATGTTTCCGAAGAAATGCGTGCCGAAAACAATCGTCGTCTGGCAGTTGAGGATTCTATCAGAAATGCCTATATTGCAAAATGCGTTGCAGCACAAAACGAAGGCGATTACGACCGCGTTATCATGGCAAAGTCATGGGGTAACTATCAGACTATCAAGGATTTCATTGATTATGCGAGAGAGATTGGAAAGGAAAATGAAGCATACGCATTGCTTCATAACCTCACCGACAAGGATTTGCGTGACGTCACCTTGGATGTTTTGGTTGATTGCATTGAACACGATGTTATTAATCCGCGTGTAGCCAACGAGATGTTGCGTCCTTTCCCAGTAGATGGCTGTAATGTTGATACCATATTGATTAACAATGAATTAAACGTCCGTCAGATTCCGATGTCACCAGCAGGAGTAGCAAAATCTCGTGTCACCGATTCGCATTCGTATGATATTTATAACGTGACATGTTCACGTCGCAGTGGTAATCCAGAACCTGTTGCGACAAACACAGGCATATTGATTATCAATTACAAAGGCACTGACGATCCACGTTATTACACTCATTTTTCAATTAAGAAATTCAACGGAAACACCTTCGACTTGTTGTCGTACGATGCCATGGACCCTGGAATGGACGTCGGAATGACGCTTTCGCAGCTGATGGCTGATGGTGGACTCGTGCTGGAAGAAGGTTTCTATGCCATGAGTTCGGGGCCTCGTCTCGACGACGGCAGCGTGCTTAACCATTTGGTTTTCTTCACAATAGAATCAGGAAAAACCACAAACGTGGAATTGGTGATGCGCTCCGTAGAGACGGATACAAATCCGTCTCCTGGCAATACGTCGTTAGACGGATTGCATATTGTCGCCTATCTTGACGGCGGTAGCGAACCAACAACGCACGCCATGCAGGAAATATCCATTTTGAAGGAAAAATTCGAGAAATGGAACGGGAATATGACCTTCATCTTCAAAAGCGAAGAGGATTATAATAACTTTAAGTTAAAGAAATTCAATGAGTTACCACAAAACATTGAATTTCAGGTCAACTCTGATGCCGATTTTGTAAGCATCGCAACATTACCTTGTTTCAGTGTTTTAAACTCCCAAAACGAAGTTGTTTTTGAGAAACAGGGTTATTCTATCGGGCTTGGGGAACAACTATTGCGTTATCTTACCGAGTTGCCGTAAATACCTAAGAAAATATCTCGTAAAAGAGCCTGATCGAGGTTTTTATATGCTTCAATCCACTTCATGTAATCCAAGAAATCAGCTTTCTGCTGTTCGGTGTAATGACTTGAGTATTTGTTTGATTCGCTGCGTAAATCGTTGGCAATGAAATTGTTGGACATTGACATGTAGCCCGAGTTGATGCGCTCGTCCATCAGTTTTGCGATGTTGTTGAAATAATCGCCGGGGTTGCTGTCCATCGTGCGCAGGTCGTCTTCGGTGACAGGCTTGCAGATGTGGAAATGCACGTGTCCTTTGGGTTGCATGATGCCGGTGAGGATGCTGTTGAGGTCTTCTCCAGGTCTCTTTTCATATCGTCCGTTGACCTTGGTTGCGTACAGCTCCAGTGTTTTCAGCTTGTCGCACGACTCCCATTCATAAGAAACGGCTACCGGCACAATATTAAGCTCGGCCAATGATTTCACTTTGTCATCTCTTCGGCTCATCCAGAACATCTTGATAATTGCGGGGTCGGTGGCGTCGATACCGTCTTTGGTGCGACCGTTGCGCTGTGCAATCCAAACCGATTCGTGTTCCTTGGTGATTACATGTCGCATGTATTCGGAGGTATGCATCAGGTTGTTGTAAAATTCCATCCTGTTGCCGCCGCGTTCGATACGGAACATCTTGTTGGCTTTGCCGAAATCGACTACCAAGGGGTGCTCCATGAGGTTGCTGCCGAAAGTGATCTGGCAGGTGTTATGACCACCGCCGATATACAGAATATACTGCAAAAACATGGCGTCAAGCACAATGTCACGATGGTTGGAGACAAACAGATAAGGCTTCTTTTCCGGTATGTTCTCCAACCCCGACCAATCGAATTTTGTTGTGGTTTTTTGAACCAAAATGTCGATTACTTCTTTCAAAAATCCGACTTGTAACTCGTAGATGTTCTTTATGTTACGAAGTTTTTTCCGTAATATTTCCGGGTCGGCGCCAGGCATCAGATAGTTCGCTATCGACGGTATCAGCTCGCTGTCGGCGATGCGTTGCATGGCTGCCGGAAGCTCGTCGGCGTTATATGGTCTTATGTCGTCGAAATATGTGTCGGTTTTTTTGACGGTAGCATTATTCATGTTATATCTTTATTTTAATGATAAAATGATAAGCGGAGTGTCGCCATTGGTTTCAGATAGTTGTGTTTTATCTTATAAAACACCTGATGTTCGCCATCGCTTATTTCATCCATGATGTCGGCCAGCTCTGTCAGCGACACGTTGTCTTGTTTAAGGAAGCGGCGGCAGTTCAATGAAAACAGTCTCCATTTGTCGGCGGTGGCACTCATTTTTTTCGCACAATCATCAATGATGTCGTTTTGCAGATATTCCGCTGCTTCTTTCAAGAAGTCGGCATAGATGAAACGATAGGCGGCACCGCCTGTTCCCGAGCGTTCGATGAGTCGGTAATACCAGAAAAGTATGTAATGTATGGTCTTTTCGGGGAATTTCTTATCCCATTTCCTTATGTCATTGGCGAAACAATGCAGGCCAGTCCAGCCGTAATATGGCAGAGGTAGGTTGAGTATCTTGGCGCACGTTTCCGCCATACCTGAATCAATGGCTTTTTTTAGATCCAAATGTTGTTCGAAGTCTTTCGGTAGCGGGTCGAAATAAAAAATCTTGCCTTGAGGTGCCGAAAAACCAGGCGCGAAACGTATCTTTTTTAAGACATCCAGCTCGACATTTACATAATCGTTGTTGTTCAGTCGGCTGTCCGTGTCGGCGATGATGTAGGTGGATCCTTCCTTGCCGACAGCGCACATTACGTGGCCGTTGAAGTCGGACTGTGTGCCTGATGCGTTGAAATACGGCAGCCCGTTGACGTTAACTACAATACCGACAGGGATGTTGCGGTCAATAAGCTCGTCAAGCTCGCGGCTTGCTTTCTCAACATTGTCGCCATATTCTTTGATGTGGCAGTTAAAGTGTAACCTGTCAGCCAAAGCACCTACAATCCTCGTCGGCTTTGAACGAAGTATCGGGAAGATTGTCCCTTTAACCTTCATGAATGGAGCATACAGAAAATACAAACCGGCACCGATTCCAAATGCCATAGGTTCGCTGATCTCATAACCGTAGTATTTCATCATATTGACGAATATACCGGTCTCACAATGCCTCATTCGTTCGTTTGGGAAATTGTTGATCATATAAAAATTTTCGCAAAGATAAAATAATTTTTATATCTTTGCAACAATTATTGTTATTTTGTTATGAAAAAAGACATGCCTCATAGGATTTTCGATCTTTTACCTTATTATAATGAGAATTATGGGCATAAGGACATCCTTTTCGCATATAAGGTAGCAGGAGAATGGAAGAAATACTCGGGAAAAGTGTTTTGTGATATGACCGATGCCGTCAGCGTTTCGATGTTGCGTAAAGGTATTGGAAAAGGCGATAAAATTGCAATAATGGCAGGAAACTGCCCGCAATGGAATATGGTTGACTTCGCGGCATTGCAGATTGGAGCTGTCGTGGTGCCAGTTCACTGCAATATCGGTCCTGGCGACCTTGACTACATATTGAGCCATTCTGAGACAAAGCTTATATATATTGGCGATGAGGCCATTTATAATAGGTATAAAAACGTGCTGGACAGCCATGCAGGTTCACTGGAATTATGTTATATGGATTTCAACGGAACCTCAGTGGAGACTGGCAACCTCGACGAGATAAAAGCGACTGTGACCCCTGATGATATTGCTACAATCATATACACCTCCGGTACAACTGGAAAGCCTAAAGGTGTTATGTTGACTCATGACAACATCATGAGCAATATCGAAAATTATTATTATCATGTGCCGCCAATCGACAGAGCATTAAGCTATCTTCCACTTTCGCATATATTCGAACGCTCGGTGCAATATACAAGAATTTATTTTGGAATATCAATTTATTACGCCGAGAATATGGCTACGATAATGCGTGATATTATCGACGTGAAAGCCAATAGTTTCTCAACGGTGCCACGTGTTTTGGAAAAGGTTTACGATGCGATTTATAAAAAAGGTGAAAGCCTGAAAGGCTTCAAAAAGAAACTGTATTATTGGTCGCTTGACGTCGCAAACAGATATGATGAGACTGGCAAACATAACTCGTGGATTTATCGGAAAAAACTGGATTTTGCAAAGAAACACGTGTTAAACGGATTTAAGGGTATATTTGGCGGAGAGACGGTGTTTATCAGTTCGGGAGGCACATCTATACAGCCACGACTGGTGAAATTCTGCTCCGCGATGGGATTCCCGATAATTGAAGGCTATGGGCTTTCGGAGACATCGCCAATGGTGAGTATCAGCAGTTACACTGAAAATAAAATAAAAGCTGGCTCAGTGGGTATTATCTGTCGTAATCTGGATGTCAAAATCGGTGATAATGAAGAGATTATGGTGAAAGGTTCATCGGTGATGAAGGGTTATTATAAAGACGAGGAAAGCACACGGCTTGCCTTTGACCAGAACGGATATTTCCATACGGGCGACAAAGGTTTTATCGACGACGAAGGATTCCTTTTTATAAAAGGAAGAATTAATGAGATTTTTAAAACATCAATGGGAAAATTTGTTTCGCCTTCACAAATTGAGGGAAAACTCTGCGAGTCGCCATGGTTTAACAATGCGATGGTCGTGGGGGAGAACCAGAAATTCGTTGCGGCGCTGATAATTCCCGATTTCAATCAGATAAAGAAATGGTGCGACGAGAACGGCATCGCCTACACGTCTAATGAAATAATGACTTCCGACCGAAAAGTGGTCGAGCGTTGTTGGCAAGAGGTTGAGAAATGCAACAAAACCCTTGGTGCTGCTGAAAAGGTTCGCCGTTTCGTGCTGTTAGACGCCGACTGGAGTGTAGATGGAGGACAACTTACACCAAGTATGAAGGTCCGCCGATATGTTATCATGAAAGAATACAAAAAACAGATTGAGGCTCTTTTTGCCTGATTTAGCAGTGTTTCCGGCCTTTCGCCATTATGGCGATGACAAAACATATCACTGAGAAAATCAGTAATGTTGCACATTCAGGAATGATGCCCGCAATGTCTCTGCGTAAAACGACATCATAAAAAGCCTCTATCCCCCAGTTTAATGGAGATATGACACTCATCAAATTTAAGAACTTAGGCATAAGGAATGTCGGAACCCATATTCCTCCGATTGCTGAGAACAACACCACCGATATAGCTCCGAAAATCGACGCCTGCTGGTTCGTCGTCGCAAAAGTGCTTATTAGCAAACCGTAACCAATGGCGGCCAACGCCGAAAATACCACTACTACAAAGCAATAAAACAACATACCGTGTGTTTGAAAAGCAGGTAGTCCGAGTGCTGGGAACAGCCATTTGCCCATCATCATAATCAGTGAAAACTGTAACAGGCAAACAAGAAGATAAACCAGTACCTTGCTTAATAAATATAAGGTATAACTGCATGGCATCGTCATCAGACGAGCAAAACTGCCGTCCTGTCGTTCCATGATAATTCCGCTTGATAATGAGATGATTATGAAAAAAATCGCGAATAAGGTCCATGCTGGCACGTTGTGGTCGGTGACATTTGCTTTGCCTCTCAATGAATTGGTTGTTTGCGTAACCTCTTCAATGTCAATGGTTTGAAAATCCGACTCGTTTAGGCTGCCTATAGGCATCATTTGAGAAATGGCAGCAAACATGAAACGTTTTTCCATCTTGTTGTATGCTTCACGCATGTAACACATCAAAGTGGTGCGGAAGGTGCTGTTGATGGTTGGGTCAAGATATATCTTTATCGTTGATGGAATTTCAGTGGCTGTGGTGTCGATATCAGCTCCTAAGGCTTTTGCGATGCCGTCCTGAAGACCATTGTACATGGCCTCGGTAGTGCCACTGGGGATATATACTCCAATCATGTGAGTTCCTTTGTTTACTGATGTTTGCAACGTTTCTATAGTCGCTGTGGAGTCGGCAATAGTGACATCGAACATGTTTTTTGCCTGTAACTCACTTACGATGGTACGACCCACTTCCGCTTTGTCGTCATCGAGGATGGTGAGTGAAATCGATTTGGTTGTAGTGCTGTCGATGGCTCCTTTTTGTATTCCTGTCATCACCAACACCAGCACAAGTGGCATGACAAAGAGAAACATCAGCCCCGCCTTGTCGCGCCAGAGCAGTAGTAAATCTTTGTATAACAAAAACGTTAGTCGTCTCATGCCATTAATCCTCAATATTCCTTAAGCTTTTACCAGTAATTTTAATATATACATTCTCGAGATTGCCACATTCAGGGTTGTTCTTTATTATGTCATCGGGAGTGCCTTCCAAAACCAACTTTCCTCCGTCGATGAAACCTACTTTTGTACAAAGGTTCTGAGCTTCTTCCATGTTATGCGATGTGTATAACATCGTAACACCTTCATTATTAAGCGATTTTAGTGTCTCGATAATTGTCATCTTCGATTGTACATCTATGCCAACAGTTGGCTCGTCGAGGATGAGAAGCTCGGGCTTGTGTAATATTCCAATCATCAAATTAATGATGCGTTTCATGCCTCCAGAGAAATGCACCACTTTTTTGTTGCGGAACTCGGTTAGGCTGAATAACTCCAACAAGTCACTGATTCGCTGTTTCAGAACTAAACTATTTATTCCATAAATAGAACCGAATATTATAAGGTTTTCATATGCTGTCAGTTCCGGATAAAGCGCTATGTTCTGTGGCACAAGTCCGATGTGTAATTTGATGTAATCTCTTTCTTTGATATAATCTTTGCCAAATATTTCAACTTTTCCAGAATCGGCTTTCAATAACCCAGATATGATATTAACAGTAGTCGTTTTGCCGGCGCCGTTAGGACCTAAAAAACCATAAATCTCTCCTTTGTCAATGTCCAAATCCAATCCACTCAAAACAAACCTGTTCAAATCACTATATGATTTTTTAAGGTTTTCTATATGAATAATATTGGATGACATAATTCAATAGTGAGATTATTTGTTTCTTAAGTCGATAAATTTTATTGGTTTGCGGCTTTTTGCCGGATAGTTTATCTTCTGGATATCCTCAACGGGATGCACCTCGATTTGTGGCGCCACCCTGATACGCGAGCGGAAGCTGTCTTTCAACTCTTTCACAACATCAAAGTCTGGCTGGTATTTCAAACCGATTTTCACCACCACATCGTCGGTGCCGGCCTCGCTTTGGCGCACTTCTATCACATAATTCTCAACGTAGTCGGTGTTGTCCAAAACATCGTTAATCGCTGGCGGATACAGCGTTGTTCCTTTGAGTTTTATCATGTTGTTCTTGCGTCCCACGAGAGGGGTGAGGCGGTAGGAGTTGCGTCCGCATTTGCATTGCTCCACAATCTTTGCGGCGATGTCGCCGGTGCGGAAACGCAGCAACGGCATGCCTTCCACGCCGAGTGTAGTCACCACTATCTCGCCTGGCTGTCCGTCGGGTACCGGAAGCCCGTCTTCGCCGATGATTTCCACGATGATAAGCTCAGGATGTACGTGACCGCCTTGTCCGTACTCGCATTCCGAGAAGGTGGCACCCATCTCCGTTGACGAATATGTGGCAAATAACTGTACGTCCCATTTTTCCTTGATTTTGCGACCAAGCAGATTGAGGTCAAAGTTCTGGTCTCTCAAGCCTTCACCGATGCCTATGATACGTCGGATGCTGCTGTTTTTATAGTCAATATTATGATCTTCAGCGTATTGGATGAGTTTTAGTATGAACGATGGCACGCACATGATGGTGTCGGGCTGGATGCGTCGGATGGTGTCCCACTGCAGCTCAGGGATGCCGTTGCCAACACGTATGACGCCTGCTTCGAGTTCGCGAAGACCAAGAAAATAAGCCAGTCCCGCCATGAAACGCTTGTCTAATGTGGTCATCAGCTGAACGATGTTGCCAGGCTGAACACCTGCACATTCAAACGACTTTTTCTCGTTGAAGGCTAGACGTTGAAGGTCTTTTTCGGTGCATCCGAACGTCACTGGGTCGCCAAGTGTGCCTGAGGTGGTGATGTAATCGATGATTTTCGCCTTCGGACAGCATAAAAATTCGTCGTTAAACAGCTGCAAATCTTTCTTCTCGGTGAACGGAATCTTCACTAAATCCTCTATGTGACGAATTTTCTCGATGTTGATGCCGTAGCTCTTGAACATACGCTGATAATACGGCGAGTTATCCTTCAGATACACCAACGCCTCATGGAGCAGCCCCTCCTGAAACGTCTTAATCTCTTCTACTGATTTAAATTCTATATCGTTGTTAATCATAATATTACAACTATTTAAAACTTGAGGCCTTCAAGCCATTTCAGAAATTCATTTTTCCATTGCCGGCATTCTTCGGTGCCTTTGACTTCGCTTGCTCCAAAACCGTGTCCGCCAGTCTGATATTGGATATATAGATGGTCGATGTTTTTTGCAGTTAAAGCTGAATCGAGCAAAATAGAATTGTGATATTCCACAACAGGGTCATCTGCGCAGTTGACGATGAAAACTGGCGGACAGTCGTTGGGAATATGCATTTCGAGAGACAAGGAGTCGCACATTGTCTGATTTTTATGCCTTTTTTCGCTTAGCAATGCGCGGCGGGAGCGTTTGTGCACGTAAGGCTCCTGCATCGTTACGACGGGGTAGATGGGGGCGACAAAAGCAGGTCTGTTTTCTTCCTTGTCGGAATAACAAACTGTTGACATTGAGAGATGTCCTCCTGCCGAAAACCCCATGATTCCCAAGCGGTTAGGGTCAATATGATACTCTTCTGCATGAGCTTTGACATACTCAAGTGCCTGTTGCGCATCTTGAAGCATGTCGGGATGCTGTTTGCCTCTGAAAATGCTGCGGTGATGCCAAAAGAAAGCGCCGAAACCTGCCGCTCTGTATCGCAGCACAAATGCAGATATGCCGTTGGTGTTGAGCCAGCGTGCCACATCATCGCCTTCGTTGACATCGTCAAGCCAGAAATAACTGCCTCCAGGACAAACGATTACGGCTGTCCCGTCAGTGTTGTCGGCTGCCAAAAACGGAGTCAGCGTCACTTGCTTGCCATGACGCACATCCTGACCCTGCCACAAAGCAATTGGCTCTTGTGCGCAAATGCTAACGCAAAGAGTAGCTAACAGGCTGAATATCAATAATCTTCTAAACATTATCTGCCCAAAATCTTCATCACTTCATCTTTCGAAAGCTGACGGTATTTATGCTGCATGTCGGCGAAAAAATCGACTTGGAAATACTCTTCGTCATAAAACGACAGTTTCGAATTCGTGTTTGGAGTGCATTCCAAATACACAATTTCCTTTAAATCCAGGCCTTTTGCCTCGCAAATCTGGTCGGCAAGTTTCTTGCCAGCATACGTTACCGAAGTGCCAGGGTTGTCCTGATACAACTCTGTCACGATGACGTATTTTTTACCATCTATCTCTCTGATTTTCAATCCACAAGACGATTCCATATCCCATTCGCCTTTGAATTCAAAAACCTCATCATAATATTCTTTTGAAACCTTCATCTTTTATATTAATTATTCACACGAACGTTAACGTTTCTCTTACTTCTATCAACATCACGGCCGAACGATTTGTTGGCCAATCTTCTGTCGCGCGGACGATATGTGCCTTCTTCCATCTCGCGTAAAGCCACGTTGCAGAACAAGCGAAACATCTTCGATTCCTGCGTCTCGCTGGCGTAGAAACTCTTCCAGGCATAGTCGTACAAATCCTGCAACTTTTCAGGCGACATGTTTTTAGGCTGATACACCACCTGACCGGCGTTGTAATGATCCCAGTCGAAATCGAAAATACGTCCTTGACGTAAAAGGTCGTCGTGGCCCTTGGTGTGCGGGAACGGCGCAAAGATTGTGAACTCCGCCAGGTCCAAATCAATCTCGCCGAGGAAGTCAATCAAGCGTTTGATGTCGTCTTCTGTCTGATTGTCAAGGCCAAACAAAATCGTGCCTTCCACTCCGATGCCGTAGTCGTGGTAGCGTTTCACACGTTCTTTGATGTAATCCGATGTGTCATAAACGGCCTGATACACGTACCAAGCACCTGCTTTTGATGCCAAATCGAGGATCTCGGGGTCGTCTTCGATGGTGTGGCTTATCCATTTCTTCTTGAGAGGGGCGATGGCGGTGAACAGTTCTTTCTCCCATTCCTTGTTCTGTGCCAATGAGTTATCTACGATAAACAGACGGTTGTTGTCAATTCCTGCCATGTCTTCCACCACTTTGTCAACCGGACGCGGACGGAATTTTCTGCCACCGAGGTATGAGACGGCGCAAGGGTAGCAGCTGAAACGGCAACCGCGGCTGGCGTGGAACAAATCAACCATCTGAACGCCCTTATGGTTGTACAGCTCGCGTTTGTAAAGGTCGCGGCGGCATGGTCCAACCAATGCTATGTCAGGCTGGTTTCCCATATAGTTGTAAATTTTCTTCAGACAGCCGTTTTTCCAATCCAAA
>Ga0265301_10002785_pt1 | contig 19556 bp, 21 predicted proteins | sample AusTroGonzalo_MG_2_FD_193488 | JGI IMG/M metagenome (GOLD analysis project Ga0265301, IMG submission 193488) | Bovine rumen microbial communities from tropical cattle in Woodstock, Queensland, Australia - Gonzalo_04 | ecosystem: Host-associated > Mammals > Digestive system > Stomach > Rumen ... | reverse complement strand
GGAAAGCAAAGAATTTACCAAAGGTAAACCCGTTCAAAAAATCAGAGGATATTTTTGTACAACAAAACATTCGTGATAATAAAAGACCGTACAACCCTCATACTTACAATAAAAACAATTTCCATAGTGATACACCTGAATATGGAAGTAAAGAGTTTAATAAAATGTTTAATTCAGATGATGGTTGGGTTATGGGTGTTATACAGCGTGACATTAGAAACATGAAATCTTATCTTAACGGAGAAACAAGTTACGAGGACTCTATTTTGCAACTCATGGGTGGAGATAACGACTCAATCTCCTTAGCTAAAAAATATGGTTTGGATAAATATGCCGAATATCTTAATAGGTTATATAAAGAAGTTATTCAAAAACACAAATCTGAGGTTTCAGGAAACTAATATAGATTTTATGGATTTGGTGTGAAAATTCCGTGTTATCTTTGACTATTAGAAAGAATTTCTAATAGATATTCAATAAATTTTTGCTTAATCTTATATTGTAAATCAAAGCAATGAAAGAACCAAGTATTGAATATTGGAAATGGGTCGTTTGATTTAAGTAAGTCATTGAAATTGTGTATATCAAATTTATCCATTTCATACTTGAGTGTGTATAACTTATTTGATGGGTAGTTCCAATCATCTTTACTTAAAATAAGTAATGCTTTTTTGGATAAGTTTTCAGAAACGTCCCAAGCAAATCCGTCTACAATTTTGTGGAATTTATCATGATCATATCCACAATCATCAAGAACATTAATACAATAATCTCTAACATACTCATATTGTTCATGATGAAGTTCTTTCTTGAATTCTTCTATTGTCATGTTTCCTTTTTCTTCATTGAGAATACCATGAACAATTTTTGAAACAATATTTGAAAATTGTGTTTCATTTAATGTTATTTTCTTAACCATAACTTATGTTTTATATATAAGTATGCTTAAATGAAAAAAAATACCACAAAATAAAACATTAACAATGAAGAATTTTCAACAGGTTTTCCGATATGTTGGTTATGCTCTGTTTCGCACCAAATCCATAGTTTGAGAAACAAACCAAAACCTCATTCAATGATTTCTCTATTTTTTTGTCAATCCTCTCCTGTTTACGTTCCTTATGTGATGTCGAGAATGGTTCAAGTTCATCTTTATTCTTGTCTGTGAATGCGAAACCTTTGTTCTTCAGACGTGTCATGAACTCGTTTTTTACACCTGTCACGAATTTTCCGTTTCTCACCTTGTTGTTGTATCCTGGATAGTCAGCACCATTCGTTCCGATGTTGTAGCCAATGTCATCACCTTTAGCCTTGTAGCAGAAACAATCCTGATTGAAGTGTTCCGAGAGTTTGAAAATCCTGTTATAGAAGTCGGGGTCATCGTTTTTGTTGACCACAAGGAAACTCTCCTCATTTGACAATCTTGAGTTAGGCTTACCGAAATTCTCAACATATACACCACTGACCTTTGTTATGCCATAACCCAATTTGAGAAGAGCTGCTCCGAGTTCCCTGTTTCTCTCCCTGTTTTCCTTGTGGGAATATTCGTATCCCTCCTCTTTTCCGTCATCCTTGACATTGCCCTTGTTGACAATGTTTTCCTTCTTCCCTCTGAATGCGGTTATGAGTGCGATTTCGTAGTTTTCAAGCCAGTTGACGATTCGGTTGAAAGAACTCTCGTTGATAACAATTTTCGGTGAGAATTCTTTTTGGATTTCATTGAACTGGTTTTCAGTGATTCTTATGGTTTTCATCCTTCATGTTTCTTATAAATATTATGGTGCAAAACTAAACAAAAATATACCACGATGAACTTAAAAAATGTTAATTTCAAACTTTTCTTTGTTCCATATATTTATTATATAGAAAAGAATTTTATCATGAAGGTAAAACACAAGGCACAGCCTAGGATGGCGAACGAGAAGAAACTCTCATTGGAGAGATTCAGGAGGTCTGTGAGCGTACAGAAGAAGGAAACCCCTGTAACTGTAATCGGCTTGTCAGACAACAGGAGCAGAAAAGCAGCCACTCTGAAGCAAGATACTAATAAGATGACACCTATGCAGGAAGTCCTTACCGAGGAAATCATGAAATATGCCGAGGAGATGGAATCTTTCGTAAAGGATGCCATTGAAGAGGAGAAAAAGGTGACTGAGAATGTCACTACAGAAACAGAAACACAGGAAACAACCGCCACACCTAAGAAACGCAGGACAAAGAAAACCAATACGGGGGTTGTTGAAGAAAATAAGGAAGAAAACAAGGAAGAAGATGTGCAATAACATTGTAAATTCGGTAAAAGAAGCCCTTTGTGACGGAAGTCGCATTGAGACTGATGAGAACGGAAAAAGGGTGCGCCGCGAAAAGAAACAGAGCGGTCTATACGAGAGGACTGAGGAGTGCAGGACACTTCTCACCGAGGACAATAAACTCATTCTGAACGACTAACACATGGAAAAGAAAAACCTCATTGAACAGTACGATCTTGGCAACGTCAAGAAACGCCTTGACGAAATCAACGGCTACATCGCAAGGATGGACGAGGATGGTGAGCAGAATCCAAATCCCGAACAAGGTGGTGAAATGGACAACATGCCACAGCAACAGGGTGCGGAACAGCCGATGCCGCAGTCTACGGGACAGGACAACATGCAAAATGGTGATGTTCCTCACGCAGAAGCACCCGCTGACAATACTGCTGACATGACAATGCCTGAAACAGGTGGTGAAGCGGAAGATTACATGGAGGTTGATGACATCGAACCCGATGATGAGGATGCCGTTGAGACTGACATTGAGACCGAGGATGATGAGGTTATTGATGTTGATGACCTCACCACATCTCAGGAGAACACTGAAATCAAAATCGGTGAGCTTAACCAGAACTTGAGTACTCTGCTGAGTGTCGTGAACGACCTTAAGGATGCCATTGACAACAATGACAAGAAGGTTGATGAACTTAGGAAGGAGTACGAGAGACGGAATCCAACAGCAGCCGAGAAAACCGACATCCGCAGAAGGATGGGTGCCCCTTATGACACCACAGCGAGCGGATACTGGGAAGTGAAGGCTGACCAGATGAACAATGACAACATGGTCGACCCGAGACAGGACACCGATGAGACAGTCTATGAGATAACACTCGATGACATCAACAACATCAATGACAAGTCTGTCTCCGATTCAATGAAATACCCGAAGAAACTTTCCGATTATATCAATATCTAATTGATTGTTTTATAACACTTTATATTAGATACCGCTGTTTTTAAGAAAAATTAACGGAAATGGCGGTATTTTTTTGTCCGTTGTGGTGATTTTTTATGTATTTTTGCGGACTGAAACAGATGATGAAAATGAAACGAATTTGTATCACAGAGAAACAATACGATGAAGTGCTTGACACCTTGTACAAGGACACAAGGTTTGTCAGTCATGATGACGATTGTGTTGATGAGGGACTTTTTTGGATGCACCCTGCTGATATAGGTACAGATTCATTTGATTTCGGGATTCTTGAAGCATGTATCACTGACAGGAACGTGTTCCCTATTGTTTTCATCAGGAAGAATGGTAATATCGGTTATGTCAAAGTTTTCTATAATCCTGTGTTTGTCGGTTGTGGTTTCCTGAATGAAGAGGAAGTCAACTTCATATATGACATTGTTTCAGAAAATGTTGAAACGCTGTATCTTATAGCGCATGGTGACCAGTTTGTCCTTGATGGTGATACGAACTTCCAAAAAACGATGCATTTTGACAGGGTTGACGAGTCACCACAACTGCCTGAAAAGTATACAGGCATCAAAACGAGTCTATGGCTAGACACCAATGGAAGTTATAAGAAGGGTGGACATGGGAAAAGGATAAAGTTCAAGGCTGATGATTCTACCGATTCAAGCACATACGCAACGATGACAATATCTGACAATCCGAAGATTATCGGTGACATGAGCGGAAGTAACTTGTCATCCAAAGAAATAAGAAAAGTAAGCGATTTTGTCAGGAATAACAGGCATCTTCTGTCAAGCCTATCAGATTCTGAAATTGGGTTGTATACCGATTTCATACCTAATGCCATAACATTTGACAAAAATGGCAAGCCGTTTTCAAGGACAAGTTCAAGGTCTTATGATGTTGTTGATGATTCTGAGTCCTTTGGCTTCAAAACTGTAAAGTCGGGTGATGGATTGTTTAACTTCATTAACAAGGAGGGTGATGTTGTTTCGAATGTGTGGTTTGATACTGTTATCAGGTTTGACAGGTATGGTTCGGAAATATGCGGAAGGGGTTGCATCTGGAAATACTGGTACAATGTGTACCCGAACGGGAGAATAAGTTACATAGGAAAACACTAAATATAGAATTATGTTATATGAGAATTTAGACAAGAATATCGCTAAAGCGATGAAAATCAAGGCAGAATGTCCTACAGAGACTTCAGATATGGCGCTTAATTTCTGGAAGGGTGTTAAGACAGAGATGGTTAATGCGGTACATAACGGAATTGAACTCCCTAACCAACAGGAAGAGTTGAAGATTCTGAAAAGAATGCTAAAACAGCGTAAGAACGCCATTGAGGAATTCTCCAAATCAGATACGGAGACAGCACAAATGAACAAGGATGTAAACGAGTTCGAAGCGGATATGCTTAGTCAATTGTTGCCTCCTGAACCCTCAGAAGAGGATGTAAAGAACGAGACAATCGCTTCAATCTGTGCCGTAATGGAACAGGACAACGAAATCAAGAACTTGCAGAGGCATACCAAAGATATTATCAACTTCGTAAAGGAGAAATATCCTAACGCTGACAACGGACTGATAGCAAGAACAATCAAGGAATACATAGACATTTATAACAAACAATAACAAACTAAATTTTAATTGACATGACAGAGAATGAGAACACCACCCCGTTCAATGAGAATGAAGGAAGGGGTGAGGGGTACGCAAGGAATGAATTCAACCCCAACAATTACCTTAACACAAAGCTCGCACCCGGTGAGACAAAGAAGAAACTCACCATCAGGATTCTCCCTATTGAGAAGGGTACGAATAAAATCAACGCTAAAATCAAGATGCACCAGCTCAAGGTGGACCCGAAACTCTCACCGAGCGGCTACATCAAGATGCAGTGCCTCAATGATGAGGAGTCCAAAGTGAAGGATGAGAGGGGATGCCCGTTCTGCAAGCGTTGCGAGGAATTCCGTAATGAGGCACGCAAATACCCGAAGGGTGATGAGAGGAACAAGGCGTTCTGGGACCAGAGCAAGATGTATTCGCAGAAGGATTTTTATATCATCCGATGCATCGACCGCGACCATGAGGATGAGGGTGTCAAATACTGGCGCTTCGCCCACCACTGGGATGGAACTGGAATTATGGACCAGTTGAAGGAAATCTTCTTTGAGAGACGTTCAGAGAAGGAGAAGGACGGTATCATGGGTTATGATGTTTTCAGTGTTGAGAACGGTCGTGACATAACGGTTACCATCACAAAGGACCCGAACAAGAAGGGCTCCGCATACAATATCATCGACAAGTCGAAGGAATATCCGGTCACAGAAGATCCCGCGCTGCTTGAGAGATTGCTCACAGAGACAAATTGGAGGGACATGTACTCAGCGAAGAAGTACGACTACATGGAGATTGTGCTTAATGGTGGCATTCCGAAGTGGAGCAAGAAGGATGGTCGCTACAAGACCGTTGAGGAGGTTGAAGCAGAGGAGAACGAAGCAGAGACATATAACGGTAGTGAAACACAAGGTAATGGTGCTGCAAACACACAAACAGCAAACAATAATACCGACAATAACAATGGCTCCGATTTGCCGTTCTAAAAATAATAACAAAAAAAACAATAACACTATGGAAGAAAATGTAAAAAAAATCATTCTTGCAGTCTATGTTGATGCGAGTAATTTCAAAGGCTATGAAAAGGTAGAATTCTTCAGCGAAGTAAAGAATTATGTTGAAGATGCCTTCTGTGAGGAAAAGGGTATTAAGGCTATTTGTTTCCCGTGTGAAAGTGGTGAAACAAGAGTTGAGTGTATTAATCCTGTACTTGTCAGTGAGGAGGAATATGCAAAGGCATCAGATGTTGTGACAAAGTTTGAGGAAGAACTGCGTCTTTTCGAAGAAAAATACAAGAATGATTAACAGATGAACCATCCCCCTTCATAAGGGAGGGGGATTTATTTATCAACTATCAAAAAAAACGAGACTATGAAACAAGTGATGAAAAAAGGTGCTGGGGTGACAGTAAAAGACAAGATGGCTGCACTCAAAGCATTTAAAGAAAGTAATAATTTGGTTGGTGCGAAGGAAAAGGATTTGTCATGGTTGATGTTTCCTTCAGCCTTATCGAGTGCAACACGTATTGTGGGTATTCCGTTGGGATATGTCAGTGCTGTCAGAGGTAGTACAAACAGCGGAAAATCGACTTTTAAACTGGAAGCTATAAAAGCTGCACAGAAACAAGGTATTGTTCCTGTTGTGTTTGAACTTGAGAACAATTTCGCATGGAATCATGCAAAGTCAATCGGTGTAAATATAAACGAGTATCCTGATGAGGAAACAGGAGAGATTGTCTATGGTCCGGGTGATGATATGCTGTATTATGATACGGCAAAGTTGTATGAGCTTTATGGCAAGTTTGACCATGAACATGGCAAGTGGCTGACCAAACCTGCAAGGGAAACGTATGTTATAGAGGATGTTGCCATGTGTATTAAGGACCTCATAAGAAAACAGAGGGAAGGTGAACTTCCGTTTGACATGCTTTTCATCATTGACAGTATCGGTGTTGGTAACTGTTACAGGAGTGCTACAAGCAACACAGATAACAATCAATGGTTTGCCGGTGCGTTGTCCGTATCATTCAACACTATTGTCAATGATTTGATACCTTCATCAAGGAATGTCAACTCACCATATACGAACACGATGTTCTGTATCCAAAAAACGTGGAGTCAGAAAACTATAACTGGTGCTGTATCTGTGAAGAACAAGGGTGGTGTCACACTTGCTTGGGCGTATCGTCTGTTGTTCCATTTGGGTGGTGCTGAGACTACTGGTGCAAAGGCTTTGAAAGCCGTATACAATGGTCGTACATACCAATATGGTATCCAAGTAAAGATAAAGGTTGAGAAGAACCATGTGAACAATCTCACATATGAGGGCGAAATCTGCCTTCTTGACCAAGGTCTTTGGGAACCCGAGAGGCTTGATGAGTACAAGAAACAATACGGTCCCTATATCAAGCAAAAATTAGCCGAAACCAATAACATCAATGTTTCAGAAATCGGTGACATTGAATTTGGTGAGGAAGAGATCGCAGATGAAGCATAATATTAACATTTAAAACATTTTTATCATGGAAGAAAAAGATTTGATTTTCAGACTGCACATCACAGGTCGTTATTTTGAGGACTGTTATGTTGACAATGAGCCCGACAATGAACTTACCGATGACACATTCCCTATTGTATGCGGATTTGACAAGGACAAGCAGGAGGTGATTTGGGACATTGAAGTAAAAACCGGCAAAATCCGTAACTGGAACGGACAGGTTGTTGATGCACACTATAAACTGGTTGATGAGGGTGTGTATGAACTTGTCCTCGGAGAAAAGGTGATTTCAACGAAGGATTGTTGTTATGTTCCTGATTTTCTCGGTATTGATGATGAATCCTATGGTGACTATGTCATCCTTCATGTTGAATCCGATGGTCAGATAAGGGATTGGGTTAGTAATGACTGTCCTGAAGGTGTCTCTGAGTTCTTCGGTGCGATAACCAATGAGGATGACATTGACATTGAAGAGGATATGGATGATGACGAACGTGTTGAATACAAGGACCGTGTCGTTGTTTCTAGGAACGGATGCGCCAAAACCGTAAAGGAAATTATCATGGATTTTTTGAATAACTAAAACCTTTTAATCATGAACGTAAAATTGATGCAAGTTACAACGAAGGTCGCCGACTACGACCTCAAGGAGGAGAACTATTCCTCAATGCCGTACAATGTGTTCAAATCACTGATCGGTATGGATGAAAAAACCGCTGACAGAACCGAGAAGGTTGTTGTGTTCAAGTCAAGGGATGAGTTCATCGCCACATCGAAGGTTCTTCCCGTTGAGTTTGATGAGAAGAAGCCCGTATATGTGGGACCTACAGGACAGATTTTTTGCTTCATCAAGGCTGATGCAGCCGAAAACGATACCAAGGATGCCGCAGCCGATACCCAAAAAGATAGCGAATAACAATCCGGAGTTCGTCCAGAAGCCGTACAACACGCTTCTAATAGACGGTTCCAACCTGCTTGAAGTTTGTTTCAGGGCGTGCAGGCAGTTTAATTCCGATGATGTCAATGTCGGTGCTGTGTTCGAGTTCCTATTACAGGTAAAACTCTTATTGCGTCTCGCAAACTTCAGGCATGTGTATTGTTTCTTTGATGGTACACAGAGCGGTCTGTTGAGGTATCAGGAATGTGCTGACTACAAGGCTAACCGTGACAAGACTTTCTCCGATGCCGAGTTGTCCGACTATATGAAGGAGGTCAATGCTATGGTGAGGGTCATGATGTCAAAGGCGAAGCAGAAAAAGCCCAACAAGACACCTGATGAGTTTGAGGATTTTTCAAGGCAGCGTGATATTGTGATACAATGTCTGGAGGAACTTTTCGTCAGGGTCGTTATGTGCGACTACACGGAGGCTGATGACTGCATAGGTTATTATGTGTCAAAGATGGAGCCCAATGAGAGGGTTGTCATATGCTCAAACGACAGGGACTTGACGCAGCTCATATCCGACAGGGTGATAATCTATATGCAGTCGAAGAAATGCTTTGTCAACAGGCACAACCACAAGGAACTCATGGGATACGACTACCACAATGTAGTTCTTAAGAAGGTGATTTGCGGTGATGTGTCAGACAACATAAAGGGTATAAAGGGGGTCGGTGAGAAAACCTTGTTCGACAATTTCCCTGAGATAAGGGACAGGGAGGTCGGTCTCGATGAGGTCATATCAAAGGCTAAGCTGATAAACGAGCAGAGGATGTCTCAGAAGAAGAAACCTCTCAAGTGGGCGGAAAACATCGTAAACAAAGTTACCGACAGCGTGACAGGTGACAGAATCTATGAGATAAACAAGAAAATCATAGACTTGTCCAACCCTCTGATGCCATATGATGCGAAGGAACTCCTTGACATGTACATACATATGCCTATGGACCCTGATGGAAGGAGTTTCGAGAATCTGTACAGGATACTGTCCGACAACAAGATTGACAACCTCACTGATGACAGGACATTCTCCAACTTTTTCACTGAGTACAAGAACCTTGAGGTAAGTGAGAAAAATTTTTTCAGGAAATTTTCCGAAAAGTGAGAAAACACACGGAATTTGATGTATCTTTGTGTCTGAGAAATTTATGTCAAACCAAAAAGATAAAACTATGTTAGAGAGAGAGAAAAGGAACGAGTCCTACAAGGAGAGATTCCAGATTTTGCTGACCGTCAACGGAAACGTGATATGTCAGAGGTATTTCAAGGTGAACAACTATGTTCCCGGCAGCACCCGAAGCCTTGAGTTCAACAACACGATGAGGTACATCGTTGACCTTATCAAGAACGAGCTCGTAAGGAAAAGCCGTATCTATGAGTGGTACACCGCGAACTCACCCGTGAAACTTACAGGTTTCAAGCCCGGTGAGGAAGACGTGTGGATTGACATCCCGGAGAGCGATGAGGCGAAGTACGATGAGGATGAGAACCTCAAGCCTTATGATGTGACGTTCAAGTTCTCGTTCATGATTGATGAGAAGCCCGTGTTCGAGGAGATTTGGGACGGCACTCAGTATCCCAAGTATGTCCGCAACAGTGTGGACCTCTCCAACGCGAAACCGAAATTCAACGATTTGCTTAACATGAACTTCAAGCAGAGCATGTGGTACCGTATGACTGTCGGTGAGCCTGATTACATTTACATCATCATAAAGGAGATTTACGGTGTCATCAGCGAGCACAAGGAGAAGAACAAGTACACCAAAACTGAGGTTTACAGGAACGGCGATGACGACCCGAAGGAATACCGTCTTGACTACTTCTCCAAGTCGTTTGTTGACGGATGGAGGGATGCGACAAGGAAAAAGACCGACATCTACCTCAGGGAGAACGGAATTCTAAGAAGTTAAAGCCGTGTGTTAAAGCAGTCAGCGCAGTCGTCTTTTAATCTATTCTGCCAATTTTCTGACGTGCTGCGCTTTTTTTAACTTAAAATTGGTGGAAGGCAAATCTAAATAACATAAACTAAAAACTACAATAATGGCAAAAAGAAACGAAACACATGACAATTTAGGTTTTCTTGGTGACGCATACCAAGAACAACTTGCAAAGTATCTGATTGAGGATAAAGCATTTTTCTGTAACATGGAGCCAATCCTCGACCCCAACATGTTCACCGATGAGCGTTACACACGTATTGTCGGCTTCATGAAGGAGAGGTTTGAGAGGACGGAGACCACTATGAGCTATACCGAACTTGACATCGCCGTCAGGTCAAAGGTGACAGACCCGAACACAAGGGACATCCTTTGCGCCACCCTTAAAAAATTGAGGGATGATGTTAAGTACATAGGTATTGACATCATCGTTGACCAGTGCGAGAAGTTCTTCAAGCAGCAGAACCTCATCAAAGCCATCAACAAGGCTACTGACATCGTGAAATGCGGTGACATAAACAGATATGATGAGACCATTCTTCTTTTTGAGAAGGTTCTTGAAGTCAACACAAAAAAGTCCAACGAGTTCAGGGTGTTCGACAATTTTGAGGATGCATTCAACGAGGATTACAGGATTACGATGCGTACAGGCTCCGAGGAGATTGACAAGGCTCTCATGGGCGGTATCGCAAAGGGTGAGCTTGGTGCCATTATCGCTTCATCCGGAACAGGAAAAACCTCAGCCACAACAGGATTCGCGGCAGCAGCAGCCACAGAGAAATGCGCAGCCAACAACTACAAGGGATGGAAGGTACTGCACATCTTCTTCGAGGATGACATCGTGAACGTGAAAAGGAAGTATTTCGGCTACCTTACTGGTTATGAGGCTTCCACCCTTTCACGACCCGATGTGAGGCCCTATGCAGTGCAGATGCTCAACACCACCCTCCTTGAGGAAAGAAGGATGATACAGGAGAACATCATCGGTATGCGTGAGGTAAACCACGAGCTCTCCGCAAGCGACATAAAGATGAAAATCAAGCACTGCATCGCGACAGGTTTCAAACCCGACCTTATAGTGATTGACTACTTCGAGTGCCTCAAACTTGAAAAACCTGAGACATCATCCGACTCCGAATGGACAAGGGAGGGTCTCACGATGAGGAAGCTCGAATCAATAGCCCACGAGTGCGATATGGGCATCTGGATTCCGATACAGGGCAGCAAGGACTCCGTTGATGCAGAGTTCGTGAACATGGCACAGGGTGGCGGCTCGTTCAAGAAGGTGCAGATCGCACACATTGTAATGTCATTCAGCAAGACCCCTGAGCAGAGGGAACGCGGTGATGTCATGAACGTGTCCATCAACAAGTTCCGTGCCGGTGCCATCGTCGGCGGTGGCCGTATCAGGGACATCGAGTTCAACAACGGAACATGCCGATTTGGGAAAAGTGCAGGACACATCATTGAGGAAATCATCAATGATTCAGGTGCCAAGTACGATCAGGCTGTCCAGGAGGCAAGGAACAAGTAGACAAAAAACAAAAACAACAATAGTTATTTTCGCTAAAAAACAAAATAATATGGAAGTAAGAAAAACAAACGGAGAGTTCGAACCGTATGACAAAGAAAAACTGAAAAGAACAATTTGCGCAGCATACTCAAGCGTGGGTGATGAATGCAACGATGTTCTTCTTGACACTGTCATAAACAACCTGTATCTCTACGACAAGATTTCAACCGCAGAGATCCGCAGACAGGTTGAGGAATGGCTGATGTCAGTAAACAAGAAGGCTGCAAAGGAGTACATCAGATTCTATGTGTCTGATGATGAACTCAAGAAGCGTGGTGACTTCATAACAGATTACATACGTGCCACCAACGCATCAACTGGCTCAAGTTATGATGCCAACGCCAATGTAGCCAACAAGAACATCGCGACTTTGAATGCTGAAATACCGAAGTTCGGTAACATAAAGTTCAATAGGAGGAATACGGCTGCGAGAATCAAGAAACTTTATTCAAACAAACTCTCAAAGCAGTATATCGCTGACCTTGAAAACCACATACTGTATAAGCATGATGAAAGTAGTTTCGGCGTAAACAGCCCGTATACTTATAGTTCAAAGGAGATTGTTGAAGTTTTGTATAATGGTAAAAACCTACTTTTACCTCTTGACTTGTTATATGATATTGTTGATGAGGATGAAAAACTTGTTAATAACGAAAAAGTGGTTTATCAGAAGGAGCCTTGGCATCTTTATGTTAAGGATAGAGATGATGAATTTACAAGAGTCACAAAACTTACAAGAAAAAAGAGACACAGACCTCTTTTAAGAATTAAGACGTCGTTCGGAGAGGATGTTGTTGTTACTGACAATCATCCTATGATACAATATATTGACAATATTGAAAATACTATTGAAGCTAAAGATTCGCTTGGAATAAACCAATATAGGGTTGGTACAAAAATAAATTTTAAGGGTTGTAATACAATAGATTTCAAGAAGATTCTTCCGACATGGGTTGATGTTGAGGATAAGTTTATAAAATACCAACAATCAGTTATAAGAAGGGAAATAAAAGTTGACAGAAATCTTGGGTACGTGATAGGGTTCTTTGTTGGCGATGGTAATTACAACAATACATCAAAATCACTTGGATTTACACAAGCTGATAAGGAAATCTTAAAAGACTTAAACAATAAAATTTATGACATTTTCGGAATAGCTGGAAAAATTAAAAAAGAAAATGAAAAGACATCTGAAAAATATGTGTTAAGATTAGCCAACCAATATGTATATGAACTGTTCAGGGGATATTTTAAGATTCAAGATAAGGCTTGGAATAAAACACTCCCGTATAACATTCTTGAATTTAACGAAGAGTTTGCGAAGGGTTGTCTTGAGGGTCTTATTGATTCAGATGGTAGTATAAAACCTAATGATAGTTCGATAAGTATAAGACTATCATCAAGGGCATGTGTTTTACAGGCGACATATTTATTTCGCCATTTTGGTTATTCAATCGGCAACACAAAACAGTCATTACCGTTTAGTAATAATGAAAGTTATAAAACAAATTATACTATTTGGGGCATAACTGCGACAAAAAGAGTAGATTCAACTGTCTTGGATGGTTCATTTAAGTATAGAGACAATATAACAACTGCAAAGGAGTCGTTTTTGAAATATAAACCGGTTGGGTATTGTAAAATTACAAGTGTAGACGAAATTGAACCAGAATCATCATTTTATGATTTGAATGAATACATTTACGATATTACAACCGAAACTCACACTTTTACATCAAACAATATTTTGGTTCACAATTGCGTTGCTATTCAGTCATATCCATTTCTCACAGATGGTTTGAAGGGACTTGGTGGTTTGTCTGCTGCACCTGAGAATATTGATTCATACTGTGGCATGTTTGTAAACCTTATATTCGCTGTTTCAAGCCAGTTTGCTGGAGCTGTCGCTTGTGCGGGTTTCTTCAATATGATGGATGCGTTTGCTCGTAAGGAGTGGGGTGATGATTATAACAAGTATGCTAACAGTTTTTATAAGATTGGGCATAAACTGAGAAAGTTACTCAATGCTTCACATTATTGGACAAGTAACGTAGAAGAACTTGCATCACATGATTTCGGAAGTGATGAGCTGAACAAGTTACGCGATGAGATTGTTTTTGAGAGTGAGAGACCTCTTACTGAGGATGAACTTGCTGAATATTTAGAGAAGGTCAGGAAAGACCCAAAATACACGTTAAAGCTCGGTGATGGAACAAGAACGATACGTGGTCAGATACACCAGTACTTCCAGCAGGTAGTTTATGGTATTAACCAACCCGCTGCTGCAAGGGGGTTCCAATCTGCATTTGTAAATTTCGGATACTTTGACAAACCTTATTTTGAGGGTATGTATGGTGAATTTGTATTCCCCGATGGAAGGAAGCCGCAATGGGATACAGTATCCTTCTTACAGAAGGAGTTCATGAAATGGTTCAATAAGGAGAGGACAAGATGTGTGCTTACCTTCCCCGTTGAGACTATGTCAATGCTATATGTTGATGGTAAGTATGTTGATGAGGAATATGCCGACTTTACAGCGGAAATGCTTGCGGAAGGTCATAGTTTCTTCATCTATACGAGCGATTCTCCTGATACGTTGTCATCATGTTGCCGGCTCTCGAACAAGATTCAGGAGAACACCTTCACGTTTACCAATGGTCTTACTGGTGAGCAAACTGGTTCTAAGTCAGTAATTACACTTAACTTCAGCAGGATAATGCAGAACTATGTTAATGAAAAGTGTGATGGTAACCGCGATGCTTTCAAAAACGACAAGGAGAAGTTCATGGAAGGTTTCAAGGAATACCTAAATCCAATTCTTGAACGTGTTTACAAATATCATACAGCATACAACAGCATTTTGTGGGAGTTGTATGAAGCTAATATGCTTCCAGTATATTCAGCAGGATTTATCCACTTGAACAAACAGTATCTTACTTTGGGTATAAACGGAATGAATGAGGCTTGGATGTTCCTTGGTGGTGAATGTACCTATAACAAAGATTACTTGTATTTCACAACACAAATAACAGGTTATATGAAGGAACAGAACGCTCTTCACAGAACTAGAAAAGAGATGTTCAATACGGAGTTTGTACCCGCTGAGAATTTGGGTATAAAGAACTATAAGTGGGACAAGAAGGATGGATACTGGGTTCCAGAAGGGAGAAACTGCTACACATCGTACTTTTTCCTACCTGATGATACCAACATCAGTGTTCTTGACAAGATGAAACTTCACGGAAGGGAAAATGTCTCATCACTTGATGGTGGTTCAGCAAACCATATCCAACTTGACCACCACCTCACGTTTGAGCAGTACAGGAAACTCCTTGATTTTGCTGGTGAGGTAGGATGTAACTATTGGACAGTTAATGTGAAAAATTCTGAATGCAAGTCCTGTGGATACATAAGCAAGGAGACTATTGACAAATGTCCTAAATGCGGCGGTACTGAATTTGACTATTGGACAAGGATTATCGGCTACCTCAGAAGAGTAAGTGACTTCAATGAGGGTAGACAGATAGAAGAAGGTAAAAGATATTACTCTAAAGACATTGAATAGTTATGAGTGTTAAGTACATACCCGAGGACACGACAGTGGTGTTCAGTGAGATACCTGATGAGATAACGCTCGCTGTCAACATAAGCAACTGCCAGAACAACTGCAAAGGATGCCACAGCCCTTATCTGAAGGAGGATAGGGGCTGCATCCTCACTTGTGATGTAATTGATGGACTCATTGAGAGGAACCGTGGTATAACATGCTTCTGTTTCATGGGAGAGGGAAATGACGCTGATGGGTTCAGGAAACTCGCCGAACACATATCCGAAAAGTGGGAAAATGTGAAAATAGGGGTGTATTCAGGCAGGGAAAATGTGGAAAAATGGTACTCTGAGGTGTTCGATTATGTGAAAATCGGACCGTATATGCCTGAGTATGGACCACTTGACAATCCTGAGACGAACCAGCGGTTATTTTATAAAAATCCTATCTATAGCGGTGTCAGCGAGATGGGCAAGGGATGGGAGGATGTGACATATAAGTTCTGGTCCAAACCGAAGATATTGTCTGGGGAAATTGTTTAACGTTTTTTAAGTTTACCATATTGTTTTTTGTTGTAGTTTTGCCAGTCAACTACCGCTAAGCTAAAGACTTAGCGGCTTGCAAGACCTCCGTGGAGGGTTTACAATGCAATCGGCATGTTGACGTATGCCTGCCCGTCAGGGGCGCCAGCCCTCCGTCAACGGGGGCTGCCTCGCTCGAAACGGGGTGTTTGCTCCTCAGAGCTATGTTGACCGCCGCGTTCCAGTCCGCGTCCAGAACGACACCGTCCTTGCAGATGTAGCGGCGGCCTTTGCGCTCGCCGTCGCGCCTGCCCGTCCTGCTGTCAGTCTGGCTCGTGTATGTCGGGGAAACCGTTTCCACCCTCTTCCCGTAGAGTGGTGCCTTGTGCGACAGTTCTTCCTTGAACCCGTGGAACGGCACCTGTGCCATCCTGCTGTTGTGCCGTTTCCTTTTATACCCCTCCTTACTCTTCGAAGTCTTCTGTTTGATCTTCCTGAGGTCCTCAAGGACTATCACGCCCGCATCCGTGGACTCAAGAAGAGCCTTCGATGCACGGACGCACATGTCCTTCGTGAGGTTGCGCTCCCTGTGGGAGAGTTTCCTGAGCTTGCGTCTGGCGGACTTAGTCCCGACAGACTTCAGTTCGGACTTCAGATGCCTTATCCTTCGCTTTGCGGCAAGGTAACGGGTGTCACGGAACGACTTGCCCTCGGATGTTACGAACAGCTGCCTTACACCGAGGTCCACACCCACCGCATTCTCGTTGAGGAGAGGTTTGTCAGGCACCTCGAAAGGCACTGACAGCCACAGCTCACCGTCACGGACGAACACAAGCGGGTCTGCGCAGGTGTGGTGTGAGAACATCTCCTCAGCCTTCGGGTAGAGCACGAAGGGTACGTGCTCGCGCTTCCCCATCGTACCGTTTGTCACGGATATGCCGTCGATGCCGAGCCTGCTGTACAGGCGCTTGTCGAGCCTCAATGACATGTTCCTCTTCCTCGGAACCTTAGCGTCATTGTGCCCGTTGCTCCTGATGGAGCGCACTGCCGACATCGCGTCCTTGTAGATCTTGATGACCGTCTGAGAGGACAATGAAGGGTACTTGCCTCTTATCCACCCGTAAAGCGCGTTATGCACCGCCTTCACGTTCATCGGGATGTCGTGACCTGTCAGAAAGTCACAGCAGTCACCGTAAGCGTCAGCGCACTCCCCGAGCATGGAGAGCCAGTAGGCTCTCGTGCCATCGGTGGGGTTCATCCTTACGTTGTAGGTGCATATCGGCATAACGTGCGTGTGTTTGGGGTTCTTTTTATTATAAATATACGGAAACTTGAAATTTTTTTCAAGTGTTGTGCAAGTTTAACATTTTTTAAGATTTATATCTTAAAAAATTGTGTACTTTTGCACCTGTTATGAAAAAGGAGTTGAATGATATCGGCGTTTCCCATGCGAACCTTAAGAGTTCGCATCTTCCACGCCTTTCTTTTGGTGAAGATGATGGCTTCCATTCTGAGAGAAAAACATTTTTTGTTTTTCCTAAGAACAGTCCAGAAAACAGTGAAGATTTTTATGACTGCATACAGTTTGGTGAATGGTTCGAGGATGAAGGGCGTTCACTTGAAGCATATAACCGGTTTGTCAATGAACTTATGTCATGTGTCTGTCAACCTTCAAAAGAATACTGTTCAATACTGAAGGCGGATATACTTGGCAAAATCAAAACAGGACTGTCTAATATTGAAACAATAGATGAAAAAGTTATGACGATGAATCAATTTGGAATAGATAAAAGTACTGATGCACCTGATACTGTTGGTAGTTCCGCTTCATTCAAAAAGCCCTATGGAGACTGTTGCACAGATGGGCGTTTCGAGATGATTGAACGTGTAAAGAACTATCTCAAAGAAGCAACTAACATCGAGACTTCCGAGGATGAGATGAAAGTAATCGACAACATACTGTTCAGATTCTGGCAGATGGATTGGCTGAAAATGATTGATGAAAAAATAAATAAGAAATAAATAAAAATATTAAAATCATGGAAACAGAAAAATTTTTAAAAGCGCAAGAACTTAGTAAGAAAATTCAAAATTTTATGTCAATTATTAACACTTTGGAGTCAGCAGGCACCAGTTGGGAAGTTGGAGCAATCATCAAAAGTTCTGATTATGAGCAAACTATCACTACCGAAGAACCTGGAATTATTGAAGCCCTACTGTCTATTCTGAAAGAGAAGAAAGCAGAATATGAAAGAGAATTTGCGAAACTCTAATGATTATGAAACTTATCATTACCGCCGGGAAGACCCATGACTTCAGTCGTGGGATGAGAGGCGGCGCACCATATTATAAATATCATGGTGCAAAAAAGTACAAAAAACTCCGAAAACAAACCGACAAAATACAACAACACTTTGGAATACAGTAACTTACAGTTTTAAGTTACCTGTATATTTATAAATAAATATAAAGCGGTTATGGCGACACGCACCTTCAAGTACAGGATCTATCCGACGGCGGAGCAGGCTGAGAAGCTCAGCCGCTTCTTCGGCTGCGCCCGCAAGATGTACAACCTGTCACTCGCATGGTGGAGGGACGCCTACATGGTGTACAAGGAGACCGGAGAGCCGATGGGCAAAGTTCCCGACTACGGTCACTACAGGAAGATGCCCGAGTACTCGTACCTCTCCGAATGCGACACCGTAGCCCTACAGCAGGCACGCATCCACTTCGAGAAGGCGATAAAGGCCTACCTCGAGTCGAAGGGCGGCAAGCGGAAGGGCAAGGTGGGCTTCCCCAAGTTCAAGAAGAAGGGCGTTAGCAAGGATGCGTACACCACCTACAACAACGGGACGGCGGTACATATCACCTCCGATGGAAAGCACATCACGCTCCCGAAAATCGGGAAGGTGAAAATCGTGCTGCACCGCCCGTTCTGCGGGAAGGTGAAGACCGTTAACGTGTCGCGGACGAAGTCCGGTAGGTACTTCGTGTCCATAACCGTTGAGACAAGGGAGAAGGAAGGTCCCGTCATAAGCCGTGTCACCAACGCTGACAACCCTCGGGTTGTCGGGCTTGACATGAGCATGTCATCCTTCGCGGTGTCCTCCGACAGCGCTGACGTAGCGAAACCCAAGTACGTCAGGCTGTTCAGGAAGAACCAGAGGAGGCTCGCACGCCTTTCGAGGCGCGTGTCAAGGAAAAGTATGGTGGATGTTGACGGGCACAAGAGAGGAAGCAGGAACAGGGAGAAGGCCCGCAGACGCTATGCGAGGGCTTGCGAGAGGGTCGCCGACCAGCGCAGGGACTTCGTGATTAAGGCTGCGCTCCACTTCGCGAGGAGGTACGACGTGGTCGTGCTTGAGGACATCAACCTCCAGGCGATGTCACAGTCGCTGAAGCTCGGCAAGTCCGTTATGGATTTGGGGTTCGGAGAGTTCAGGAGATGGCTTGAGTGGGAGGGCAGCAAGTACGACTGCTACATCCACTACGCCGACAGGTGGTTCGCCAGCAGCCAGACATGCTCCGAATGCGGTCATGTCAACAAGGGCACTAAGGACCTGAATGTCAGGTATTGGGTGTGCCCCATTTGCGGAGCCGTCCACGACAGGGACGTCAACGCTGCCACAAACCTGAAGAACAGATTCCTTGAGGAATACAGTACGGCGGGGACCGCCGGAATTCACGC
>Ga0265301_10002784_pt1 | contig 19572 bp, 12 predicted proteins | sample AusTroGonzalo_MG_2_FD_193488 | JGI IMG/M metagenome (GOLD analysis project Ga0265301, IMG submission 193488) | Bovine rumen microbial communities from tropical cattle in Woodstock, Queensland, Australia - Gonzalo_04 | ecosystem: Host-associated > Mammals > Digestive system > Stomach > Rumen ... | reverse complement strand
TTTGATTGAGCCTGACAAAAGGCAGGGCGCAGCCCACGAAATAAAAGCAAAATTGCCGTATTCGCAATCTTCTTTTGCCGTGCCGCAAAACCTGTATATAATCGGCACAATGAACACATCTGACCGCTCCATCGCGGCGGTTGACATCGCTTTAAGGCGGCGTTTCAAGTTCATGGAAATGATGCCTGACAAAAATCTTGTCGCAAATTTCGGCATAGGTTTTCAGGATATTTTTGAAAAGCTGAACAAAAAAATAAAACTCCTTTTGGACAGGGATCATCAGATAGGCCACAGCTATTTCATAAAGACAAAATATGAAAAAGCTGATGCTGAAACCCTAAAACAAATATGGTTTCAGGAAATTCTGCCCCTTTTGAACGAATATTTCTATTGCGACTGGGAAAAACTAAAACTCGTAGTGCCTGGTTTTATCACAAAAGTAGATAATATTCCAGCTGAATTAAAAGACGAATGTGAAGATTCCGCCTATGAATTTAAAACAGAGGAGAATTTTAAAGATATTGAAGACTTTACAAACGCATTAACGCAGGACAAATTTGAAAAAGGCAATTAAATGTCAGACCCTATTGTCATTAAAGAATACGATCCGCTAAAAAAGTCAGAGCTTAGAGGCTGCGACCTCAGAGGACAGTATAATTATATTGAAAAGCAGGGGTTACCCCACGCATTGAAGATAACGCCTGACGGGGTAGAGGCAACTTCTTATGTAGGCGTTATAAAGCATAAAAAACTTCATTTGCAGATTCTGCCTAAACTTATTTGCGATAAAGACGACAGGCAAAACATTTTGCAGAACCTTATTTTCATGCTTTCATACACCAGAAAACTGGAAATAAAAACCACCAATGACGCAAAACTTTCAGCCGCAAAAAATCCATTCATAGAAATTCTAATAAGGGAATATGCAAACTCCCTTTTTGGCTGCCTAAAACGTCTTACGCCAAAAAATTATGTAAGCGAAGAAGACAATCTGTGCTATCTGAAAGGCAAGATAAAATTTTCGGAAAACATCAGACATAATTCCTGCAATCAGGCAAAATTCTATTGCGAATACGACGAGTTTTCGGAAAACAATGCCCTGAATCAGCTTTTTCTGTTTGTCTCCGAATGTCTTTACAACATATCCAAAGACAGCCACAACAGGAAAATCCTTAAATTTATAATGAACTACTATTCCGAAGTGGATCTTGTGCGTTTTGACAAATTCAAGGCCGCAAAAATAATGCTTTCGCGCAATCAGCAGCTGTTCAAAAAGCCCTTCGGCCTGGCAAAAATGTTCGTGGAAAAAACCAGCGTGGATTTGACAAAAAACAGGTTTGAAAGCATAACCCTTTTATGGGACATGAACAAACTTTTTGAAGAATTTGTCTTTGAGATAATGAAAGAAATGCAGGAAGAACTGCAATACAGAATTAGCGCACAAAAACAGGCTAAACTGCTTAAAGAAAAACAAAATGACGGAAATTTTTGCAAAAAACGCAACACTTTTGTAGACATCATGGCCGAAAAAAACGATGGCGAGAAAATAGTTTTGGATACAAAATACAAAAAATTCAGAGGCCTTTCTGATGTAGCAAATGCGGACATATTCCAGGTGTCCGCATACTGCCTGCTGCATAACGCAACACACGCAGTGCTTATATACCCCAGATATGACGAAAAAGACCCATCTTTATCGGAATACTTCCTAAACACTGACGAAAATGCCCCCAAAATCAAAATAGGCTTCAAAACAATAAACCTGAAACATGAAAGCCTCAAAGACAGCATGGAACAGATCAGACAGGAGATACAACAGATATTCCTGTGATCCAAATATAATAGCATTGGCAGAATTACGTCAGGTATATTATACCTGCGCTGCCTCACTACGATTTTCAGATTAACACAAATATCAGACAAACCTCACCAGGAAATTATTATTTTGCTACAATGAAAACTGTGGGGAATTATGGCTTACAGCGAACTGGTTAAGAATTTTGACAGAACACGCGGTTATATGCGTCAGTTTTTTGTTTTTGGTTTCAAAAGCCGTTCGGAATTCCGGTCCGCAAGTCCGCGGAGTTATGATGATGAGCGCCGCAGGGTAGAAAGCTGGCTTGGCGATTACATGAAGTTCCGTCAGGAACATGACGGCAAAAAAATATTCATATCCATGGACAGCCGTGAGATCCCATCAAACCCGTTTTACGAAGCGTTCAGGGCAAAAAGTTTTACCCCCGGCGATATTACTTTTCATTTCTGTGTTCTGGATATGCTTTACGGAGGTAAAAAATTATCCGTAAGGCAGATAACAGACAGTCTTTATAATGATTATTTCCCTGAAACTGATATAAAAAAACTGCCGGATTCCTCCACGGTGCGTAAGAAACTTGCTGAATACGAAGCGCTTGGCCTGCTTGCTTGTGAGACTGTAAGCCGCAGAAAGTTTTATTTCATTAACAAAAGCAGCATTAAACCTGAGGCATGGCGTGACGCAATAAATTTTTATTCGGAATACAGCCATCTTGGTGTTATAGGTTCATATCTTCGTGACAGACTTGCCGGAAAAGATACCATTTTCGGTTTCAAACATCATTATTTTCTTCATGCGCTGGATATGCAGGTGCTGTACAATCTGCTTTCCGCAATTCATGAAAAACGCTGCGCATGTATCACCGTACCACTGCGCAGATCAGGGACAAGCCGCAAACTGACAGTTCTTCCTTATAAGATTCTGATAAGTACGCAGTCTGGCCGCGGATATCTGCTGGCCTGGCATTATCAGGCGGGAAAGCCGGAAATATTCCGCCTGGATTCAATACGCGTTGCGGCAGCCGGCAAGGTTGAAAAGCATTTTGAAAAATATACTTCGTGGTACGATGATTTCAGAAAGTATCAGTGGGGCGTATCTTCCCCGAGAAATTTCATACTACAGCATATTGAGATGACTGTTCACGTCGCCCCTGACGAGGCTTTTATTATACAGAGGCTTGAACGGGAAAAGCGTGGCGGTACTGTAGAAAAAACAGGCAGCGAAACATATAAATATTCAGCTGACATTTATGACTGTTTTGAGATGATACCCTGGATAAGAACTTTCACAGGCCGTATCCTTGAATTAAAATGCAGCAATAAGAAAATTGAGGCAATGTTTTATGAAGATCTCATGATGGCGGGAAAATTATATGGCTGTGAAGAAGCCGGCAGCGCCAATATGGGAACAGACGGGGTGTCGGAATGATTTTCCATGAGATTTATGGCAGATATTACGCTGCTGTCGCAGAAATTCTACGCCGTATATCAGAGGGCACGCTTGCGGAACATGATATACCAGAAATAACTGCCGAAAAAGCATTCTCTGAAAGTGTTCTTAAAATACCAGATGCGCTTCTGGACGGTACATGGCCTTTGCTTTACAGGGATGCTGATTCCGGCAGGTTAAAATCCGTGCTGCGTAATAAACCGTTCCAGCCGCTTTCGCTTCTGCAGAAAAGATGGCTTAAGTCCATTCTTCTTGATGACCGTGTGCAGCTTTTTCTTTCACCTGAAACAGATTTGAAAGAGCTTGACAATGTTGACCCGCTTTTCACACCTGATGATTTTGTTTATTTTGACAGATATTCAGACGGAGATGATTTTACAGGAAAGGAATATATAAAAAATTTCAGAACTGTTCTTCGTGCAATAAAAGAGAAAAGATGGATAACTGTTTCCTTTTCCGGCGGGCGCGGCAGACACCATGAATGGAGATGTATTCCCCTGAAACTGGAATATTCTTCGAAAGATGATAAATTCAGGCTTTTAATTAATTCACCGCAGGAACGCAGGTTCATAAATATGGGCCGTGTCATATCTGTCAGGAAGGGACGGAATTTCAGTGATAAACAGCTTTCCGTCCCTGAGCGGCGGCAGGAAAAAATTGTATGTGAACTTACAGACGGGCGTAATGCCCTGGAAAGATTCATGCTGCTTTTTTCATATCTTAAAAAGGAAACCCGAAAAACAGGTGATGATAAATACGAGGTTACGCTTTTCTGTGATAAAGACGATGAAAGCGAGATGATAATCCGTATTCTGTCTTTCGGGTATCTGGTAAAAGTTGTTTCCCCTGATTCTTTCAGACGCAGCGTAGCTGAAAGAATCAGGCGTCAGATTGAACTGTTCCGGCGGAATAGTGGGCGGAATGGCGTCTGTACGGAATAGATCAGTTGCCTATTCCATAAACTTTGTCCATTCTGCCCGCATTCTGGCCACATGAATAATAACCAGGTGTACCGGTTACTGTATTCGGAATGCAGGGATCATTGGAAAAAGGTATTCCGTTATTTGGGCTGCCGGAATCCTCAACTGAATATATCCACTTTCTGAATTTGTCCCAGGTACTGCCTTTTTTATTCCATTCGGAAGTGTGGTAATATCTTCGTGTGGCTCTGGGCAGTGAAACGGATATTCCGGCGGAACGGGACAAACTTATATTTTCCCTGACGTTCCACATGTTCTCCGAGTCTTTTTTCAGATTAAACAGTACGGTTTTGTTCACCTGTTCTTTAAGTTCTTTTGCGGTTGAAAGTATTTTCTTATCCGTAAAATTCTTTTCTGCTTCAGTAGCAAAATCATAAATATCTACAGCAAATGGAGAAAAATCGTACCTGGCAGGCCGGTCGTCCTTGAAATATAATGATTTTTCCAATATTTCCAAAGCCTGTTCCTTTTTGGCAGAAGCCATTATGGCTTTTACGAAAGCGTCAGCCTTCTTTTTTAATTTCGGAAGCTGTGCCATGTAAACCACGCTCTGCGAATATCCCTGTGTCGATGAAAAAGAACTGAATTCACTATTCATCTCATCATTTACAGCATCTGTATTTGCTACATAGGCATAAGCCACGGCTTCCGCCGCTTTAAGCGGTTCCACGCCGCCGGCATTCAGTGCATCAAACAGTTTTGAATAGGAATACCCGGAAACCATTTTGTTGCTTTCCGTTCCTACCACATAGTCTGCGGCACCCCGGAGTTCATAAAGCCAGTCGGCTGACTGCAGACCGTCGGAATCTATTGCCAGTACATCAACACCACCTGCTGATTTAAGTTCCCTGGCAACCGCTATTGCAGGTATGTCCTCGCGGTAGGCGTAGCAGGCATTCATGCAGCGCAGTGGTGTGTACACATATCTGCTCCACAGCATAAGCATATAATGTTTTGCCGGGTGTTTTTCCTTTGCCCACTTTATGAAGCCGCCTAAATCCTCCATTAAATACATATCCACGCCTGAACTCTCGTATTCAGGTACTGATTTTAAACCGTCGGAATTTTCCTTTTCATCATCAGTGGCTTTTTTTAGGAAATATCTTCTTACTGTTTTTGGGTCATTATCATAATGTGCTATGTTTCCACGTTTTTTATCAAGCCCTATCTCCAGCAGAATATTTGTTTTTTCAGAAGAACCTGTCTGTTCCAGAAGTGCAGCTTTGCTTCGTGCGTTCTTATAGGTTGTCTTGTCCTGCCCGAACATATATACAAGAACAGACCATTCAGGCAGTTTTTTCTCTGAGGCCACTGCTGCTGGTGTCTCATCTGCTTTTGTACCGGCTGTTTTTGTCTCAGATGCTGTCACGGGAACTGCCGCACATAAAAAAAATATAATCAGTAAAAAAAATCTAATCATAGAGTCTCCTTTAAACAGTATACAATAAAACAAATGCCTGTAAGCGGCCGGGTATCAATGCAAATTAATAGTATAATAATTATATAAGGTTATTCTGTCTGCAAAATGATAGAATAGAGCTGTGAAATCTTTGTTTTCTGTTATTCCGGCTGATTTTTTCAAGCCAATGTGCGGCAAGTACAGGGAACAGTATGCGGACTGCCTGCTGCTGATATTCAATTCATACAAATCCGAAATTTCCTATGGTGCGGACAGGGAGGATGTCGTACAGACCCTGACTGATTATTTCAACGGCAGGAATGATACAATAAGTTTTGACGACGATGCCAGTTTTGAGCGTGATTCCAGGGCAAAGGCACAAGGGGTTATAAATTATCTGAAAAACTGCGGCTGGCTGGAATTTGAAGATGCCCGCAATTACAGACAGAATGTCCTTCTCACGGAAAACGCGGCTGTATTCATAGAGGCCATGTTCCGTACTGTAAGCCGTGAGGAAACGGAATTTCAGGGGTATATTTCAAGCATTTACGCAATGCTGCAGAATAATGACCTTTATTCAAAGCCATATCAGCTTATAATAAAAAAGGCTCATTCAGAGGTGGAACAGCTCATCGCCAGCCTGAAAAAACTAAGCATATCCATAAAAAAACATCTTGATATGCAGACAAAAAACATGGATATGCGGCAGATTTTGGAACTTTTTGCCACATACAGTGAGGAAATAGTGTCAAAGGCATTGTACAGGCTTAAGACAAGCGAGAATATTTCACGTTTCCGTCAGACCATAAAGACAAAGCTTGACGAAATGCTGTACAACGATGCCTTAATGCAGACCATGGCTGAGGAATATTCGGAAATAGAAGGGGAAAAGGATATAAATGCCGCAAAAGACAAGGCCGCCGCGATTATAAGCGGTATCAAAAATGCTTTTGAAAGATTGGACAGCATTCTGGAAGACATTGACCGCAAAAACCGTCTTTATCTGCGCAATGCGGCGGCCAGGGCAAAATTTGAGCTTTCCGCCGGATCCAATCAGGAAGGCAAGATAAATTCCATTCTGCGTTATATCACCGAGATAAATTCTGCGGATAATAAGGATAATGAAGAACAGGATATTTCTGAAATATTCAATATATTCCCGCAAAGGTTCATATCAGAGGAATCCATAAGGAAAATCCCAGAAAAACGCAATTATGGGGATGTGTCAGCCATAACCGTAGCGGAAAGCGTTTCCGCAGAGGAAAGGGAACGCCGAAGAATGCAGCTCATAGAAAGACAGCGTCGCCGCATTTACCGCAAAAAGATAGAGGCTTATGTAATGCAAGTTCTTTCCGGCAGAAAATCCATATTCGCAAGCGAGATTCCTGTGAGGAACCGTTCTGATTTTGAAAACATAATCTACATACGCCTTTTTGCCGCAGGTTCAAGGATATATTCAATAAAGCCAAGAATGGAAAAAGACGCAGAGGGACAGAATGTGCGGCACAGGGCAATAATGCCATCCTGCGAGTTTAACGATTTTGAAATAATAGCTTCTGACAGGCAGCAGGGGATAAGACAAAATGAAAAACATTTTTGAAAGATTATGCGAAATCGCTCAGTCATCTTCCCAAAAGGAGAAATTCGCAATAGCGGCAAACAGGCTGCTCAACCAATGCTTTATCCTTAAAAACAAAGATGATACAAAAAGGGATTTTTATTATATAAAGGACAACTTTGATTTGTTTTGCTCTTATTTTGACCTTCTAGGGTATGACATAAAAATCAATGAGGATTTAGGACTTGTTTCCTCAATGAACAGGAATGGGACTGGTCGCCTGCAATTCACAAAAGCCGAAAGCATAATGTTCCTTATATTGAAGTTGCTTTATCTTGAAAAGCGTCGGGATATTTCCTCGTATATGTGGCAGGCCGTTGCGAGCATTCAGGAATTGCGCGACAAATACGCGGTGCTTAAAACAAAAAAACTTGACAAAAGCACGGAAAAAGAAGCTTTTATGCTTTTCAAGCGTTATAACCTTATAAGAAACCTGTCTCCTGATTTGTCCGATGGAAATACGAGGATAGAAATATATCCGTCCATACTCGTGGCAGTGCCTAATGAGGGCATTTCCAGTCTGTACGAAAGCATAAAGGATAAGCTGAATCAGTATGATGAAAGAGATGATACAGAAAATTCCGACGAAGAAGCTGAATAGGATACGCCTTATAAACTGGATGTATTTCGGTGATGAGACAATTCCGATAGGCAAGGGGTCTGTTCTTATAAGCGGCGAGAATGCGGCGGGCAAATCCGCCCTGCTTGATGCCGTGCAGATGGTGCTTACGGGAAACACAGTCAAATTCAACAAAGCCGCCAATGAGAACAGCGACCGGGATCTTAAAAGCTATGTACGCTGCAAAATAAACACACTAGACAAGACATATTTAAGGCAGGGAAATGTAATAAGCAATGTCGCCCTTGAATTTTACGAGGAGAAGGAAAAACGCTATTTCGTAATCGGGGTTCATCTGTCATCGCTCGATGAAACGGAAAAAGTATCAAAAAAATGGTACATACAGAACGGCAGGCTGGAAGATTTTTCATTTCTTACGTCGGAAATAAAACCATCCATGCCATCAGAGTTCCGCAACGAGGGGGCAAGAATCAGCTTTATAAACACTACGAGGGAATATAAGATGCAGCTGGCTCACAGGCTTGGCGGCTTGGACGAGAAATTCTTTGAAGTGCTGCTTAAGGCCCTTGCATTCCGCCCGGTTGACAATGTAAAGGATTTCATAAACCAGTATGTACTTGCCGCAAAAGACATAGATGTACGCTCATTGAGAGAAAGCATAGATACTCTTACCGACCTTGAACGCACTCTTAAAAAATCCATTGAGGAAAAAAACGCATTGTCAAAAATCATTCAGAGATTTGAGGATATAGAAAAGAACCGCCATGACAGGCAGGTAAATGAAATACTTCTTAAAATAGCGGAAAGGGTCATTCATGAAAATGAAGCACGAAATTATGAGGGAAATCTTAAATCAGCAAGGCAAAGGCTTGAAGAATGTCATTCAAAAAAAGAATCGCTTTCAAGACAGATAGAGAGTGCTGACGAGAAAATGCTTGAATTGCGTCAAGCCCTGAATAGCATGGATTTTAATTCTACGATGGAAAGGCTCAAATCCGAAATTTCCTCGCTAAAGGAAAAGAAATCAGAGCAGGTCAGACGCGTAAGACAGCTTGAAAACGAAATATCCCATTTGAAAAAACTGCTGTCCTTAATGGCAAAAAGAACAGAAATTCCTTTTTCCTCCGAGGATATGGGGCTTTTCTTACAGAATAATGTAGATGAGAGAATTTCCCCGGCAAAAGCAGAAAAAGTACAGGAAATAGAAAATTTCATCAATGAGAAAATAGAAAATATACGGCGTGAAAGGATTACGCTTGAAAACAGGCAGATTGAAATAACTTCAAGGCTGGCAGAACTGGAACAGCAGATTTCCCAGCTGGAAGCCAGAAAAATAACTTTCCCTGCCAATACGGAGGAATTACGGCAAATTATTCAAAATGAATTTGACAGCAGAAAAATTGAATCCCATGTTTACATACTTGCGGAACTGCTTGCGATAACGGACAAATCTTGGACTAATGCCATAGAGGGTTTTCTTGCAGAACGGCGTTTTTATCTTGTAATAGAGCCAAGGCATTATCAGCTTGCCATGGAAATTTATTACGCAAACAAAAAAATACATGGGCAGGGCATTGTAAATTTCGCACAGCTGCCTGAAAATATTGATAAGGATCATAATTCACTGGCAAATTATATTCATACGGAAAACAGCCTTGCCCGTCGTTATGCTGATTATGTATTGGGGAACATTATATGTTGCGATGATGCCTTTCAAATGGAAAAACATTCAGCTGCCATAACAAGGGACTGTATGGCATATCATGATCATGTATTTGTCCGTATAGATCCCAAAATTTATGCCACGCCTTACATAGGCAAGGACGCTATAGATGCACAGCTAAAAAAATGCCGTGCGGAAAAAGCAGCACTTTCAGAAGATTTGCGTCAGATTATTCCGAACAAGAACTCATTGGAGGAAATTGAAAAAGCGGCCAGATGTGTAAATTTCGGAATTATAATGCAATGCCTTTCCGCGCCACAGGATCTTGCCACATTGGCAGAGCGGCTTAATCAGACAGAGGACGAACTTGCCAAGCTGGAAAAGAACCCTGACATAATAGAATTACAGACGCAGATTCAGAGGCAGGAGAAAATAAAGAAGGATCTTGATAACCGCCTCGAAGAGATTATTAGAGATAAGTCTCTCATTGAAGATCTCATAAACAATAATAAAAAAGGTCTGCTGGTAAGGATTTCCGAGACAAAACTTGAAATAGCAAGAATGAATCAGGAGGAGGGCAGCCTCCGCATTAACTGTGCGGCTGCCTACAATGATGCCTCGCAGAAATTTTCCGCACTTTCCCGCAACAAAAACGCGCAGTACATAAAGGAAAATTATAAAAGGGAACAGGCAAAATATGACAACCGGGAAAACCGTCTTCTGAACGGCGACGATTCCGGCAGTGAGAAATCTGAAGGGCTTTATCAGATGCAGGCACGTTTCATATATGATTTTCCGCATGAGGATATGCCGCAGGGCATGGATAATTCGGCAAAGCAGGCTTATTTCCGACGTTTTGAAAAACTTTCCGGATATGAAATAGTGCAATACGAGGAAAGCGTAAAAAAGGCAAAGGAAAAATGCGAGGAAATGTTCAAAAATGACTTCATTTCCAAGATGAAGGAAGCCATAGAAGAGGCTCATTACGAGTTTGAAGGACTTCGCAAGGCATTAAAGGATATAAATTACGGCGAGGATTCCTATAAATTCATATTGATGCCTAACAAAAACAAGGAAAGCCTTTACAAAATGATATGTTCTGACGACAATCTCGGTGGCGGAAGCATATTCAGTGCGGAATTTGAGCGACGGTTCAAAAATGAAATATCCGAGCTTTTTGACAAGATAAAGGCCGCAGGTGAAAGCGATTCCGCAACAAGGGAATATGCCGATTACCGCTCATATCTGGATTATGACATTGAGATACATAAAAAGAACGGCACAACTCAGAGACTTTCCGCAAGGGCAAAAAGCAATAGCGGAGGCGAGAGCCAGGTTCCATTTTATGTCATAATGGGAGCCTCCCTTAACAGCATATACCGCAAATCATACTGTGCCAGACTTCTCCTGCTAGACGAGGCTTTCAGCAATATGGATGAGCAGCGCATATCCGCCGTAATGGAATTTTTCAAGGCATTGGGACTGCAATGTATTTTGGCCGCACCGTCGCCAAAAATACAGGACATAGAGGAACATACGGACAGCGTCCTTACCGTGATAAGGGAAGACACCAACAGCATAGTAGAAGATTTCAGGTATAATGTTTAAAATCATGTCTGCGACGAAAGATTCTATATTGAACAAAATTCTTGGCTATCTTGTTGACCGTTATGAAAACAGCAGAACATTCATTGGCGACAATAAGACCAGGCAGACATTCCGTGTCTATATTTCAAAAGTACTGCAAAAATATGCCGATGACAGTGAATATACTTTTTATCAGGATGTCAATCTTGCACTTGCGGAAATTGAAAAAACAGGCATTGTTGTCCTTAAAAAAGAGAGAAATGGCAGAATAGAATACGCTGAACTTCGCATTGAAAATATAGAAAAGGCATATCTCTGTTTAGGACGAAAGCCCAAATCCGAAAAAAACAATGAAATACTTTTGCTTTTCGCAGAATTTGAGAATCTTGATAAGGAAATCTATGCCCCATTGCTATGGCATATAATCTGGCAGAAACAATGCCTGAAAGAAAACAAAAAAACGCAGTTCCTGGATGACGGGATAGAAAATTATCGTGATATTTTGACCGCCGCAAAAGCTGTTTTGGAAAACAGGGCAGAAATCCTTATACGGGAAATGTCTGTAAGGTTATTCAATAATTCAAAAAGGCTTGAGGAAATAGAATCCCAGGTTAGGACTTTGCTTTTCAACAGTGGAGAATCCTGCGGCAGGCATTATGACGGAAGGGAAACGGTATTTGAGGAACATGACATATTGAAAATGCCATCATACATAATGCTGAAAGGCAAAGGAATATTGCATTGCGGGCAGGATATAGACCTATCCAAAATAGGCGGCGACATAGGGCTTTCCTCCAATACACTTAAATCACTGGAATATGCGGATCTTCAAGGTGCTGACGTAATAACCGTTGAGAATCTCACAAGTTTTTACAGATACGAATGTAAAAATGAGATGGCGATATATCTTGGAGGTTTTCATAACAGCGTAAAAAGGCAATTCATAAAAATGCTGTCGGAACATAATCCCCAGTCCGTATTCCATCATTATGGGGACATAGACGCAGGCGGTTTTTACATTCTGGAACACTTAAAGGCAAAAACCGGAATAAGTTTTCAACCTTTCCGCATGGATATAGCCGAACTTGAACGTTGCCGCAGTCATTGGCTGCCTCTTACAGAAAATGATCGCCGCCGCATACAGTCCATTCTTGCCAAAAATCCACCTTATTCCGCTGTCCTGCAATATATGCTTGACAATAACTGCAAGCTGGAGCAGGAAGCCGGGCTTTTGTAAGATTTCCTTCAATGCCAGATTTGCAGGAATTTTTTGCGTAAACACGCAAAAAAATACAGTAATATTTTGCCGATTAGGACAGGATTTTCAACTTTTAAACATATCATCACGCTGAAGAAAAGTGGCAAAAATGCCATTTTATTTTAGTGAAAATCAGTTTTAAGCCGCAGATTCAGTCTCGTTTTTTGTACGGTAAACTTGAAATAAGCCTGCAAAAAATCCATTTTTATTTCAATTTACTGTATTATCTTGAAATAAGAAGCTGAAAATTCATTCCTTATTTCAACTTAGTCTTTTAACCTGAAATAAAAAAGGCACACAAAAAATAAGTTCAAAATATTTAAATCAAATACGGAGTATTTGTATATTATCCGTATTTAGTTGAAAAATAGTTGAGAAATCTCCCTAAATAATAGTGGTAATGCTTTTATAATTCTCCCGTCATGCTGAACTTGTTTCAGCATCTCTTATCATTACATAGAGAACCTGAAATAATTTAAGGTCGATGATTTATTTTAAGAAGATGTTTATAAAAAAAAAGATATTTATTGACAATTTTTATGTGTTAAGTACAATATAATATGTACCCAGTTATGGCAGTGAGTTGAAAAATCAAAAAGACGGAGGTAGTGTACAATGAACGAATACCGAGATATATCTTTTAATCCTGAACTATTAAAAATAAATCAGTATCAGCACTATCCGCAAATGATTCCGTTTGTGGGTAAAAATTATAAAGAAACAAGACTACTGGTAATAGCAGAAAGCCACTATCTTCCGCCAAGCCATTATCTTCCGCCAAATGATAAAGATCTTTTTGAGACTTGGTACGATAAGGACGCCAATCCAATTCCTGAAAGCTGGGGGAATAATCCTGGGAAAACAGTAAATTTAAAAGAAAAAGTAGATTTTTTTAATAAACATACTGTTTATGAACATGAAAATAAAGAATACCCAAAGGAAAATGCGTGGTGCTGGGTTGATTGGACATGGACTGCAAAAATTGTAGCTGCAGTGGATTGGAATAATGGAGGACATAGAATTTATAAGGTTTTAAGAGACGCATTTAATGAAGTATTAAGCAAAGAAAATAACATAGAAAGACTTGAAGACTGTGCTTTTATGAATTTTTTTCAATGCCCTGCCAAAGAATCAGGCAAAAGTATACAGCATGATGACACAGATATTAAAGTTGCCGGAGATACATTGCAAGCTGTTTGTAAAATATTAGAGCCTACAAAAATCTTTTTTGTAAGCAGCAGGGCTTATAATGCATTTTGTGCATATATAAAAGAACCCCCATTGAAATGGGAGTGGGCAAAAAATTCATGCCAAGCTATACAAATGGAAGGTAGTTTTAACTATGCCATTGTTGGACATAGTGCACATCCAGGATGTTCATGGTGGAATAGATCAAGCAAAAACTATACTAAGGAGTTAAACGGAAAAAACAAGACCGGAAAAGAGGCTTTTAAATACTTCATTTCAAAAGACTTCAAGTTTTAATCCGCCAAACAAAAACCTCAATCAGCCGGATAACAGATTATCCGGCTGTTTTATTTTTCGCAAGCCCTATCAGTTTTCCGGCATAATCAGCCTTTTTTATTGGAAAATCACATAAAAACTGTAAAAAACGTGATTATAATCACATAATTTGCAGAAAAAACGTGATTTTTGACATAAAACAAGCACAAAAAATGCGGAAAAAGGCACTTTTTCTAACTGTCAATTAGCAATGAGTAATAAGCATACTGCGGAACAGGCTGATAAAATTCCTGCATGCGGTTAAAAATCATAAATCCGGTATTGAACTTGTATTAAAGAAGAAATAAATCAATGAAATATATGCCTCTATAAAGGTATATAAATTTAAAATATATTACTCTATAAGGGCATAAATTTGCATTTTTTAATGTTTTCTTCTATAATTTAGTTATGGAAAAAGAAAACATAAAGGCTCTTATTGCCGCAAACCAGAATTTTGTAAAGGGCATTAATGTAATAGGCCGGGATATTTCCATATCACCGGAATTTTGCTATGTGTTTACGGGAATACGCCGCTCCGGAAAATCCTTTCTGCTTTTTTTTCATATACAGGAGCTTTTGAAGCAGGGACATTCCCTGGACGAAATTCTGTACATCAATTTTGAAGATGACCGTCTTGACGGAATACAACTCAAAGACCTGGATCTTGTTATGCAATGCCATGCGGAAATGTTCAGTCGCAGGCCTTATGTCTTTCTGGACGAAATACAGAATGTACAGGGATGGGAAAAATTTGCCCGCAGACTGGCTGACAATAAATACAAGGTCTGCATAACCGGCAGCAATGCGAAAATGCTTTCCGGCGAGATTGCTTCGGCCTTGGGAGGGAGATACCTGCCTCGGAATATATATCCGTTGTCTTTCAGGGAGTACCTTGACTTTGAGGGCATAAAGCATGAGGGTGCTTCGCTTTTGCGGAATAAGAACAAAATTGTACGCTGCTTTGATGAATATTTCCGCTATGGAGGCCTGCCGGAAGTACGATATGCCAAAGGAGTGGAAAAACGACTTTGGCTGGAAAACCTGCATAATAAAATTTATCTCGGCGACATTATAAGCCGGTACAAAATACGAAATGCCAGGGCGGTAAGGCTGCTTATAAAAAAACTTGCAGAAAGCGTCAAAACCCCGGCATCTTATTCAAGACTGTCAAATGTTCTGTCTTCATGTGGGGTAAAAATAAAACAGTCAACTGTTGCGGAATATGTTTCTTATGCGGAGGAGTCATGCCTTGTGTTCCATGCTGACAACCTGGCTTCAAAACTTGCGGAAAGGGAAACCATAAAGAAATATTATTTTACGGACAATGGCATTTTGAATCTTTTCCTGAATGACCCTGAAACCGCATTGCTGGAAAATCTTGTCGCAGTGGAACTTTTGCGACGAGGAAGAAACTTTGGTTTTTACCGAAATTCCTCTTTTGAAATAGATTTTATTATCCCTGAAGAGAAAACGGCCATACAGGCATGTCATACAATTTCTAATCAGGATACGCTGGAAAGGGAATGTTCGGCGTTTGTAAAGGCAAAAAAACACCTTGGCCTTGAAAATTTTGTCATAATCACAAAAGACACGGAAAAGGAAATAGAATTTGGCGGCATAAAGATAAAAGCGATCCCCGCATGGAAATGGCTTGTTTCCCAAATCAATGATTAAAAGGAATGCCTGAAAACTAATATAAATTATTAAAAATTCCGTATAAAAATTGATTCTGCTTAAAGAAAAGTATTGAGACAAGGTAATTGTAAAGCGCGCAAATATTACTTAGTCATGCTGAACTTGTTTCAGCATCTCATAAATACAAACAAAGAAAAAATCGTGCAAATCCGTTTATGCACGATTTTTTTCAGTTTGCCACTTGCAGAACAGGAAAACCTGCCCGTGAGTAGCGACGGGAGGGTAAACCGCTTGGTTTGGAGCGGTTGACTAATTATAATTAGAACTTCCTGCTTTACCGGAAAATAGGCTGCGTATACGGTTGTCATTTTTTAAGTTGATGTAGTAATATATATTAAGAATTAGGGAGTATAATAAGGAGCGGTTTAAAAAGGAAAATTATGGCAGAAGATACGAATAATAAACAGCCTCAAAAGGAACTGCAATCTGTAGTATTTTGGGCAGCTGGGGCTTCTTATGGAGAAAAGAATAACGAAGATCAATTCCCAAGATTTATTAAAGATAATATTTGGGAAGATGGTTGGGTCAAAGGTGATGGCGATAAACATAAAGATTTTAAAATTTTAAGTGAAATTGAAATCAATCATTATATAATTGTAAAAACAAAAAAATTAATAAAAGGAAGTCGGATAACTATAATCAGAGGAATTGGAAAAGTATTGAAAAGAATAAATAATTATTCTTTTCAGGTTCAGTGGTTAATTACTAAATTATGGAAAGAATATTCCGAAAAAGAATATGGTGCTTTTTATGGTCAGAAGACAATAGCTAAAATAGAAGCACCTAAATTTATATCTGCAATAAAAGACATTTTAAAAGAATACGAGGATAAAAAAATGGAATTACAAAACAAATGCAAAAATTTATTGGAAAATTCCCACAACATAATTCTGCACGGCGCGCCCGGCACTGGCAAAACATATCTTGCCAGACAAATTGCGGAATCAATGGGGGCTGAAACCTGTTTTGTACAATTTCACCCCTCGTATGATTACACAGATTTTGTTGAAGGTCTGCGTCCAATAAAAACAGAAGATTCAGATGAATCTTCAGAAATAGGCTTTGAACGCAAAGACGGAGTTTTCAAAAAATTCTGTAAAAAAGCATTAAATAGCAATGTAATAGAATCAGAGGATAATTTTGACGAAGCATGGAATGAACTTGTCAGTTTATTAAACGATAAAGGTATAATAGATATTCCTTTGATTAGTGGAACTGGGACAATAAAGATAGAACTTAATGAACTTGGTACAGGTCTTGCAAACAGAACTTATGAAAATGAGGAAGCACAGAAAAGAGGAGAATATATAGAAGGAAGATCTAAATTTTTCAATAAAAATCAACTTTATAATGTGTATAGAGGTTTGCCTGGGGTTCCAGCCGGAGGACATGACAATTACCGCAAAGCAATTGTGCAATATATGCTCGGAAATTGCCACCTTAAAGAATATAACCCAGGGGAAAAATCTCAAGAGAATAAGAATTTTGTCTTCATAATAGACGAAATAAACCGCGGGGAATTGTCAAAAATTTTCGGCGAGCTGTTTTTCTCCATTGACCCAGGTTATAGAGGAACAAAAGGAACAGTTAAAACGCAATACCAAAACCTTATTGAAAATGACGACGATTTCTATAATGGTTTTTATGTTCCGGAAAATGTCTATATTATCGGCACAATGAACGACATTGACCGCAATGTTGAAAGCATGGATTTTGCCTTCCGCCGCCGCTTTGCATTTAAGGAAATAACCGCATCAGATACGCAGGATATGCTTGATAATCATAATTGGGGAGAAAATAAGCCTGATATTGAAGCAATGAAAAAACGCATGACAAACCTTAACAATGCAATATCCGGCATAGAGGGCCTTTCTTCCGCATATCATATCGGGGCAGCATATTTCCTGAAGTATGATTCTTCATTTGACGAACTTTGGAATTATCATTTAAAACCGCTTTTGCAGGAATATCTTCGCGGAATGGAAGGTGCGGAACAGAAATTAAAAGATTTGGAAGCCGCATATAAGGATGAAGAAGACCATAAAGAACAATGAATCAAACAGGAATATTAAATAATAGCGAAAATTTTTTATAATCGTCATGCTGAACTCGTTTCAGCATCTCAACTTATAATCCCCTCACTCTTTTAGGGTTTCCCTCTCCCACAAGGGGCGAGGGAAGAGGGGAATAAAATACAAAAATGCCAAACCTGATAACAACTGACAATAGCAGAAAAGAATTACAAGACAAAGAAAACTTTAGCAACATCTATGATACTCTTTCCGTTGCCGCAAACAGGCCGCTTTCTGAACTTATCAATGATAAAGCTAATAAACATCTGCTGATATTTCCTAACGCATTAGGCCAGCATGAAGACGGCATTGCGGATAAGCCTATATTCAATTTATGGAAAAATCAAAGTGAAAATGCAGGAACTGCGACAATAAAAACTGGCAACCTTATGGGTTTTATCGGCATAAGGCCTAAAGGTCAGAACGAAGAGGACAAAAACGTTTATCTTACAATTCGCTCCAGGTTTTCAAGTGACAATAATGACTTTTTCATGCAGTATATTCTGCAGAAAGTGTTTTCCATAAATCTTGTTGACTTTAAATTCACCACAGGGCAGGATTATATCTTCAACCTGATGATGTTCCTATTTCCGTATATGCTCAAAAAAGCCATGAGGCAGGGAATTTACAGAACATATCAGACATTCCGCCGCAACGACGCCAACATAAAAGGCACAATAGACATAAGCCGCCATATACGCATGAACATTCCTTTCGCTGGCAATGTGGCATACAGCAGCAGGGAACGCACGGCGGACAATCCTGTCATTCAGCTTATACGGCATACAATAGAGGAAATAAAGTCAGGCACATTTGGCAAAAACATTCTTAACTGCGACGATGATATGCGTAGGAATGTAAGCATGATTGTTGAGGCAACGCCGTCTTATAACCGCATGGCAAGGGAAAAGGTAATAAGGCAGAACATAAGGCCTTTCAGTCATCCGTATTATACGGATTACGGGCCGTTGCGGAAACTGTGCCTTGCCATATTAAGGCATAAGAAAATCTCTTTCAGCCAGTCGGACAAAGACGAGGTTTACGGTATTCTTTTTGACGGTGCATGGCTATGGGAGGAATACCTTGATACCGTTCTAAACAAATGTGGCTTTGCTCACGCAAAGAACAAGACCGGTGAAAATGGCATATCTGTTTATAGCGGTAATCCCCGTTATCCTGATTTTTATAAAGGAACTCAATGCAATACGAAAAACGAAGAACAGTTTAAATGGAAATGTAATAATTGCTCAAACCCATCATGTTCAGAAAATTTTGTTTTAGATGCAAAATATAAAGCCCTTAACAATAATGATGGCGATATAATAAAAGCAAATTTTTCAAGGGATGACCTTCATCAGCTTATTACATATATGTACATACTGCCTGCAAAAAAAGGAGCATTGATTTATCCTTTGCCGCTTGAAAGTAATGATACAAATATTAAGATTTCAAAAAAGAAGGATTTGTGCGGCTACGGCGGACAAATATTCACAATCGGAGTGCCAATTTCCAAAGCAGATAAATTCCCAGAGTTCTGCGACGAAATGCAGCAAATGGAAGAATCCCTTGCAGAACTGGCAGGTAAAGGTTTTTCAGAATAAATAAAAACAGCGCTCTGTATAAGAAAAATATTGATTTTAATTTTCCAGTCATGCTGAACTTGTTTCAGCATCTTTACGGCTTAATAATGTTCTGAAACAAGTTCAGAACGACGAAATAGTCCCGTTTCTGCGTTTTCTTAAATCCCAAAACACAAGAGTTTTTTGCGTAAATACGCAAAAAAATACAGTAATATTTTGCCGGTCAGGCCAGTATTTCCCCATAAACGGAAAATGCCACGATATGACATTGGCTCTTTTCTAAAATTTATGTAATTGCAAAAAATTGCGTAAATTTAAGCATAATGAGGAGCTGAGATGAGCATGAAGGAAAAAATAACCATGGCTGTT
>Ga0265301_10002782_pt1 | contig 19584 bp, 17 predicted proteins | sample AusTroGonzalo_MG_2_FD_193488 | JGI IMG/M metagenome (GOLD analysis project Ga0265301, IMG submission 193488) | Bovine rumen microbial communities from tropical cattle in Woodstock, Queensland, Australia - Gonzalo_04 | ecosystem: Host-associated > Mammals > Digestive system > Stomach > Rumen ... | reverse complement strand
TATAATATGAATACATAGTAATGAGCATTGTACTGAGAGTACCTTTCATCTTGTAGAAATCATCCTGAGATATTTCAGGTTGTGTTAAGATTCTACCAATCATGAGAATATCATCGTTATACTTCAGCATCTCTTCCTTCATAGATAAACAACGGGAAATTATGTCGAATGAGATGTTAACTGGTCTATCGAGAATGATTGGAGGAGTACATACTTCAAGTTTGTTTATTTCATCAGATCCAGATACTACTAACTTTTCTTCGTCTGTGTATACTCGTTTATCCTGTTTATCGTATACGGCATGTGATTCCATTAAATCATAATAGTTTATAGCAGGATATAATGAAGGGATCTCATGTAAGAACTTGAATATGTAAACAACACACTGTATTGTTGTAGCATTAATTCCGTTAAGTTCTTTAATCATAGAATCTTGAAGATTTAATTCAAGTTCATTATTTGCGTTGAACTTACCGAATGCAGGAATACTACGAGTTGTCTTATAATAGTTTTCATCATAGATATCTACGATACATCTGTTACCTGCGAAATTCTCTCTGAAGTTTGTACTTGGAATTCTGCGCTTCTTATCAATATCTTCTAAGGATGTTAATACTTTAACCGTCCTACAATCATCCAGCATATAGATATTGAAGTCTACGGCTTCACTCCATGTCCAGTTTACTTTAAACAGAAAACCATGATCATTTATAGCGACATACCAGTCGTTGCAGATCTTTCCGTTTGTAGTAATCATGATTGAGAAACTGAGTAAACGCTGTACTTCTGGGGATATGAATTCACTCATATGAACATAACGATTGTCTCCCCAATGATGCATCTTCTCAATCATCTGACGAATGAATTCATCTCTGTTTCCGTGATGTAACTGATCAAATGGGACGTCGATTATACGATAATCTGAATTAGCTGTGTCAGTAGAAACATTTTTGTCTTTATCTGTATAATGAACGATGGATGCGTGAGTATTCACAGTCATCCTACCCATAGCATTCTGAAGGTTTTCTTTATATGTTTTGATTAATGAATCATTAATGTCTTCGAATGTATAATTCGATTTAGTTAATAAATCAATTAAACGTTCAAAACCTTTGGTTGTTGATACAATACCATATGGCTGATCTTGTAATAAAGATTCAACCTTTGAATATCTTTCGAATGCATCTATGTAACGTGTACTATTATATGATTCTACACCATTACGTTTGCCTTTGAGATATCTATAGTATTTATAGAACCAAGGGTTGTAATTCATATTCATAAACATCTTCCTTTCTGTAATATGATTATTCAACCGTTTTAATATAATAAAATATTTTATTTTTGAATATTTATATTATTTCTATGGACAGACGCAAGAATGTCTATAAACAACATCTAAATTTTATAATCAAACGGAGGTAATTATTATGTCAAAACCAACCCAATCCAGATCGGTGAATGGTTCAAAGATTCAAAGATCTACGGCACGCTCGACGAAGAAGAAAAGAAGGTACTTAAGATACTCTCTGATATCCTCGAAAGACCATACAATGATAACATCTTCGATGTTATCTACGACAATGTTGATCTTATAAAGAAGCATCTTCCTCTTATGAACCTTTATGTGGGAATAATGGGATACCCTCGTCAGGCTGTTTCTGAGATGATTTTTGGAGCTGTTTCAATATGTGAAATGAAGACAAACCCAGCACTCAACAGCTTTATATATGGACGCCCAGCTCCAATGATCACTCCTGACACAAATCCGTCGTTTTTCACAGTTCCTAAGATAAAGGACGAAAAAGACAGCAAAGATGATGAATAATCATCAACCTTCATAATCACCCTTTTGAACACCTCCTACGGGAGGTGTTCTTTTTTTCTATTTTTTCTAAAATCCATATATATATTATTATAGTGAATAATCAGAAATGGTTATTCATGATAAACGATAAACAACAACTCAATTCAATACTATGGAGGTATTATTATGAGACATTTCGATGAACTTATCAACACTCGCCTTTACGAGAAAATGGACAGCAACCCAAAGCAGGATCTTCGTGTAGCATTCGACATTCTTGCAAGTGATGGTACAGGTTTAGGCTACAACATCATCCCAATGTATGAAATCGCAAAGGGAAACGTTAGAGCAGCTACTAACAACATCACATGCAACTACGAGCGCTTCATGTACATGCAGGAAGACATCAGACTCATGTGCACATTCCTCGACATCCCTGATGACAGATTCGAGTTCTTCAAGACAGTAATGAACATGAACGCTAGACTCGTAAGGGGAACAGCATCTGTTTGGAAGTAATCCCCATCAAGATTCCCCCTGTATTAACAATAGTAAGAGAGACTGCAGCTTAGCGCCGGTCTCTCTTACGCAAAAAATCAAACTGGCATATTATGCGAAAGGTTTGATTTTTGTTTTTATTTTTTATTTTTTGCAAACTAAAATAAAATAAATGTGAGGAGGTATCTACATGATACAAGACCATATCAAAGTATCCTTTAATCATGATCCAGAAGATATTGTTTTAACAGCAGACTGGCATTTATGGTTAAAGGATAGAGAAAACATTAACAATGGCAATATCCTTAAGCGTGACAATTTCGACAAGATAATCAATATGTACTCAAATCTTCATACATATAAATTCCTAATTCATATGGGAGATTTAACTGATGATGAAATGGATGATCCAGAACAGTTAATTTCTGTAATGAAGAAGATATTATGCAAGAAGATTCTTATCAGAGGAAATAATGATGCATTCGATCTTCAGGTATATAAAGACTGTGGTTTTGAAGAAGTCTATGATAATGGATTTATCTTCAATAACATGTTATTCACACATATGCCAGAAGAACATGATACAGAATTAAATGTACATGGACATTATCACGGATGTAAGATGTATTGGAATTGTCCATTCGATCATCATGTAGATATCTGGAATATAGACAGAACTCCGATTAAGTACAATCATCTGCAAAAATTGTATGATGAATATCGTGGTTCGGGTATAATGGATATATCCGGATTACATCTCACCGGTAAAGAGTTCAAAGAAATGCGTGGACATTATAACGGTAAGAAGAAAGAAGAATTCTAAATAAATGATTATGGTGGCCGCATTGCGGCCACCATAATTACATTTACTCTTGTTCCCACATTTCCTTCATTTTTCTTTTAGCCTCTAATAATACTTTATTAGCTCCGGCTAAAACTGTGATTGAAGGAATCATTCTCTTCATAACAGAACCTGAAGAAACTATCATACTGATTTCTTCATCAGGTCTGAATTCAGAATAAGGTTCTAATCCCTCTGGTACTACTTCAGATATTATCTGTTTTGAAGCACCATATACAACAGCCTTGTCTCCAACGGATACGTCATCCTCATGTTCTATATATATTTCGACGATAACATCAGCTGTTATACCTTTGATTGATGTACCACTTAATGGCTTAGTTGGTAACTGATATAATGTACCGAGTTTGTATACATTATCATGTTTATCATACTTATCAAGAATTGCTCTTTTCTTTGTATTCTCTCTGTAGTATTCATTGAATATCTTAGCAAGTGAAGGTGAAAGTTTATCGTTAGACTTAATCGTATACATTCTTACATCTACGACTTTACCAGCGTGCTTACTCTTAACAATTCTCTTAGCACTTTCTAATGGATCTTCTCCACCGAATGCTTTGAGGAAGTTGTCTACAGCTTTATCACCTGTATCACCCATACCGAATACAATTAAAGGATCACCGATTTCAACTTCAGTTCCTACCATAACAATCGATTCGATATCATCAGTTGCGTTGATCTTTGTTAACTGCATCATTGATAATGTCGTAGATAACTTCTTAGACATTTTCGCAGTCATAATACCAGCGTCTTCGTAAGATGAATATAATCCATAGAAAGCGACTTTTGCTAAAGGACCGATGTTCATTCTTACAACTCCATCGTTACCTTTAGAGAAGAATTTCTCATGATATGCTAATACATCACCCTGTTTGAATGAATCATTTGTTGATACATTCGGTACGAGTTTATTATTAACATAGAAACCGGATCCTGAGTTGAATGAGTATCTGTCTCCGATATGAACAGCTTTCTTTCCTTTAGTCTTATAATTCAGAATCATATATCCATCTGCTATTTCTAAGACTTTACCATCTTCTTCTGCTACAACTGAGAATTCATCTGTAAGATATGATGGAACACATTCATCAGTACCGTTCGATACTAATGTTGGTTGAGCTCCTTCAGTTGATACAATATGACCTGTCTGTGATGTCGCAATTGCAGTACGAATCGCATCATCACGTGATACAGTTCCTGATGTAAGTAACTCAGAGAATGATGCTAACTGGAAGTCATTATACTGATCATCTATACCCTTGGTTGATGTATATCCTCTTACAGATTCTAACTTAGGATCTGCAACTAATTGACGCTTAATACCAACGTTTCCTGAGTTTGGTGATGATAACGCTGTCTTACCAACCATAGAATCATCATATGATCTACGTTCTCTTGAATAAGCACGATCATTGTTAACACCTGAGAAACCTTGCTTAGATACTTCTTCTCGTTCATGTAACTCAATCATTGGATTTAACGCAGACATTGGGTTGACTGTGTTAATCGCAAGTAATTCAGTAATAAGATCATTTGGATTATACTGAAGATTGTTATCACGTGCTTTACTTCCTAAACGGTTATTGTATTTACTTATAGCTCTTGCGAGTGTATAATGGAATATAGCCGGGATAACTTCACTGGATCTGATACGATATAACGAAGCATTTGATTCCTTCATGAATGAGTTATCAGCTAACAGATTTGCAGCATATATTAACATACCTGCTATATCAGTTGGCATGTTATAATGATTACATACATCCTCTGTGATAGCATCAACGAAGAAGTTGTAGTTTGCAATGAATGTTGTTAACTGAGAATATGATTTGAAGAAATGCTGATTGAAGATATCAACGAATATACTATTTGGATTCATGATTGGATCTTCAAACATTTCATAATCAAATGATTTAGTTGAGATACGGAAGAATCCATTAAAGATTAACTGATTCACAATTGTATTCTCAATTGCTAAACATTTATTCTTGAATGGAATTACAATGTACTTAGGATCTCTGAAACGTTTATCAACAAACTGATATTTCGCTTTAGAACGTTTTAAGAGTGAAGTAATGCCTTCCCAAGCTGCAATCGCAACACCAAGAGGGAATACAACTTCAATCTTGATTTCAGCATACATTGTCATCTTACCAGGTTTAATCTTTACATATTCATTCTGAAGTTCAGTTGGTAATGTCATTAACATTGTTTCTGTAAGTGTCTTACCCTGACGAGTTAATCCAGTATCAGTATTGATTACAACTGGTACTTGATTAATCATACCACAACAGAATTCATTGTCATTTACAGTTACAAACTGGAAACGTTTTGCACAATCCTGACGTGAGAATATGATTTCACAATCAGCTGCTTTGTTCTTAAATGAATACCACATCTTAGCATACTCATCATAGTCAACTGTTGTAACATACTTTGAGTTTGTGGCTATAGATGAACCTGGTTTGATATATGGGTTTCTTTCATTATCTGTAACAGATTTGATTACTTTAACGAATGCACCGATATCTACAAGTGACTTAGTATCGTGACGTGATACTGTAATCTTATGATAGTTCGATGTCATAATAACTGTCTTCTTATCAATCTTTAATATCGGGATTGGGAAATCCTGTTTACCGATATTATACCATATACCATTATAGAAGAATCTTGAGTTCTCTACCTTTGGTATACGTACATTGATTACTGACTGTTTATCAGACTTCTTATTTCTTAAGGTAATTCTCCAGTTATTCATCATTGTAGTTACAGTTGATATATCAGTAACCTGAACATCTGTAACATAGAATCCATCTGGTATTTTAGAGAAGTTTGTTAATACAGCAACAATGTCTCTGTCCATGAGCTTTTCTTCATATTCTTTTTGCATGTTTACAAATGAAGAACCTCTTTGTGCAGCTGTGTTTGTTGTCGTAATATTATTTGGATGAGTTGGTTTAGGCATCGGAACATCCGTGATACTATTTATAGTATTAAACGAAACATTATTCAGTTTAACCTGACCAACCTTTTCACGTATCTTCTGTTCACGTGCAGATGATACAGTATTCATTACGTCCTGAGTATTTGAAACTTGTCTGTTAGAAGCATTCTTAGCAGCATCATCGAGTATCTTATTCTCGACTGGTTTATTACCATCCGCACTCTTAAGGTCAGCTGCAATGTGTTTGTAGTTATCGATAACATCTGTTGATGGAACGATTCTACGTTGTAACTTAGCATTTATGTCAGCTGTCTTAGCATGATATACAGTATCTTCTGCTTCTTTCTCTTCTTCTGTTTGATCAGTCGGTCCCATAACTGAAGCAGTTAAACCAGGAGTACTCTTAGATGATTTGATATTCTGAATTGTATGTAACAGATTATTTGTAACACTTCTTGAACGTAATGGAGAATCATCAGGTATCGGAGGTTCAGGAGCTTCTTCAGCTTCATCAACTTCTTTATTGATATCTGATTCAATTTCTTCTGGTTCATCCTCATCTACGATCATACTTGGATCATCTATTGATTCATTGCCTTCTTCATCAGTATCAAACTTATCAGAAGAATCAATATCATTAAGATTCTCAATTGGCTTTTCATAACCAACAGCTCTCATCATATTACGTAAACGAGTTTCATCACGTTTCTCAAAGTATCCTAAATCGAAACGATAATCTGCTGCAGGAGTATGGAATACAATGAACCATCCATCAAGTTTCGGAATCTTAGTCTGGTCATTTAATATATACGAAGCCATTAATGCATCTATAAGATTACGCTTCATACTATCTGGACCAGGATTCTTTGATAAATGATAACGTGTACAGTCAATCCAGATTACTTTCTTTTTTGAGAAATTAAACTGTTTGAAGAACTGTAAGAACATTCTGTAGATATTGTTCTTGATGTATTCTGGAGTAAGTCCTCCTAAAACCTGATCAAAGAGTTTAACATAATCTGCCACAGGAATATACAGATTCTGTTTAATCTCTTTAGGATAAGGATACTTGATATGGTTTAACGGAGGAATTAACTTCTGCTGAATAACATAAGCCTGACGTCTCATGTATTCCTGAGGAGATAAAATGTAACGAACGACTCTTTCACCAATTCTATCAAAGTATTTATAAGGTATTAAGTAATTCTTATAATCTGATTTTGGAGAAGGTAAATGTTTTATCAACTCGATATCATATTCAAATGTATCAGATAATAAAAATACAGTTACACTTTCTTTATCTGCAGGAAGTTGTAATTTCTGTTGTACCGGTATAAAGTTAGCACCATAATTGAATACAACCGCCATATTTTATCATTCCTTTCTTAAACAACTTTAGTTAAATTGGATATAACCATACCCAATTTGATTATAACAAAGTGAGAAGGGATAAACATGTTTAAGCCAAATTTTGGTGATGCATCCTTCATCTGTTTAACTGATCTTTACCACAGATATACGGAGTACAATCCAATTATCTTCAATCCTCAGTTACCAGAAGAAGAAAACAAATCTATCATCAAGAGATTAACAAAAAAATATTTTGGGGTTGATCTCTCAGAAACACAGTTATCCAAACTTGTTTCTGACACTGCAGAAAGTTTCGTAAGGGATTTTAAGCATATGGTGGTATAAACACAGAAATGGGAGAGAGGGGCTAAGCCCCCTCTCCTATGTGTTTATTCGATTTTTGCGAAGATTAAATGGTCATAACAATTAACGATTCTTGTTATGGTTGCAATTGAAACAACCACTCCATCAGTATTACCCTGTTGAACTCGGGATACTAACTGAGAAATGTTATTCACAATCGTAGGTTTGAATATACCAGCCATTTTAGTTCTGATACCACCTGGAGTGATATTGAACTTATCTAACAACCATTTCAGAATCTCAAGAAGATCAACTGCATTCGGTTTAAAGTAATGAACCTCATATATTGTTTCATTCATATCACCGGTCATGATTGTTATAACACATTTGATATCATGCTGAGTTCTCTGTACAACTTCTAAGAGATACTTTAACTTATCCTGAGATAAAGTATTCGTAGGTGAGTTTAACAGTTTGATGAGTTTATCATCCAGACTATTAATCTGAATTACCTCATCCTGTACAGCCTGACAAAATGCTCCCATGAGTATGTCATTGTTTGTTTTCTTTGACATATCAATGGTTGGTTTTATCTCTACTACTTTCTTTAATTTGTCATACGCTTCGGGCGTCATAAGATTAGCCGCTTCTTCAGGTGTCATGACAATACCTCCTCTATTATAATTTCAAAATAATTATATAAATATAGTTTAAAACAAAATAACATTTATGTGCTCCCATTACGGGAGCACACAATGTTATTTGGTTATGGACTATATCGAATTAGAGATATTTGTCGAAAGGTTTCTTTGTATGATCCTTAACAAGGAAACAGAGCTGCTGAACACAGAATTCACATACAGCCTTTTCCATACCCTGATCAGTTGTCATCGGTTTACCCTGAACATAAGATTCAGATACGATGTTCTGTGTCATTCTAACGATCATTGATTCAGATAATGGATTTTCAATATCTTCTACAGGAGCAGTCTGAAGTTCCTGATCCTGTTCTGTGATATTTCCATCACCTGTATCTTCAACGTTTATGTTGTCCTGTCCTTCTGCTTCAGGACCTGATTCGAATTCAGCTTCGTTAGGATCGTTTGAAACAGCCTTGATCTTTTCATCGATGTTGAATACAGGAGTATCTTTAGTCTTTAATACTTCCTTAGCAACATCGTTGACAACCATGTTTGATGTTTCCTTAGATAACTTATCACGGAATGTCTGATAGTCAGGATTGTCCTTGATAATATCCATATTGATCTTGTGGTTGTCAGCTACGTAACCCTTAGCCTTGAAGTCTTCACCTTCCATGAATACTGCATCTTCAATTGATTCAAGTAAAGATTCGAATAATGGAGAATGAAGTCTCTTCTTAGCATCATTAAGGTAGCCGAAGCATGTACCCTTATAGTCTTTATGAATATGATCAAGAATTGAATCATCGAGCATTTCTTCGTTTGATAAAGGTTCATCCTTCATCATAGCTTTTGTCATATCTCTGATGATACCGAATGCATACTTTTCTCTTCTGTCTTCTGGATCGAAAACAAAGTTCTGATTGTTGATTGGTGTTACAACATTTTCTTTATTACCTGATGAAATAATATCATTAAGTAATTCTCTTATTTCAGCCATGGATTAAACCCCCTTCTTAACTGATTCAGCTGCTACTTTCTTAGGACTCTTTTTGATCTGTTCTGCTGTATTTGTCATACCCTTAGCATTCTTATCCTGCTGAGCTAAAGAAGGATCATGTTTCATAACGATCTTCTCAACCATTGTAGCATTTGACATGAATGCCTGAATAAGACGCTTGATTGTTGCAGCATATGAAGAATCCTTAGTAGATCCGATTACTATATTAAGATCCATTAAGCACTTATTGAGTTTAACGAAAGCTTTTCTTTCATCCTCAGTAAATACTCTGTCCATCTTAGAACCCTTAACGAGAACTCGATTAAGTCTCTTAGAGAACTTCTTAAACTTATTAAGGATCTCTGTACCACTCTGTGTTGATTCATTCAGGATACCGAGTGTTCTCTTAAGCTCTCTGTATATCTCACGATTTATGTTTCGTGGAGTCAAAAAAAAAGCTTCCTGGAATGCCTCTGTTACAGTTGGATCTGTGTTTTCACCAGATAAGAATGACTTAAGCTGATTGATTGATAATGACTTAAGCTTTTCTGAACCCTGATTCATGAGATCTTCGATTGACATATCATCGAACTGTGACATATCCATATTACCTGTATCTTCACCAGGTGCATCAAGTCCATCCATATCAGAACCATCATCCATTGATGTATCTAAACCATCACCGAGTCCGGCTGTAGAACCATCATTTTCTGATGTATCTTCGAAGTTAATGTCTGAACCATCCATGTTGTCGAGTTCATTATTTATAGCGTCATTAGAATCCATATCCTGTGTTTCAGCAGCTACCTTATCAGCGATCTGTTCTGAAACATCGTTTGTCTGTACTGGAACTTCTACAGCATCTCCACCTTCACCTTCTGCTGGAGGTGCATCTGTACCCGCGTCTGTACCAGCATCAGCAGCTGGAGGAGCGTCTGTTGTAGCTGCAGCATCACCACCAGTTGCATCTCCACCTACTTCGATTGAAGGTGTATCTGTACCGCTGAGTGGAGGTGTGTCTGTATCATTACCTGATGAACCGAAGTCCACTTCTTCCTGGAATAAGAATCCAAATGGATTTGAATCATCACTGAATCTGTCAGGGAAGTTCATGTTCTTTCTATCTTCAAGAATGTCAGCTTGTTCCTTGATGACTTCTTTCTTATTCTTGAATGAAGATTTGTTACCAGCTGATGTACCGTTCTTAAGAGAAGCTGTCTTCTTACCAGCACCCTTCATGTTGATTGAAGCTGAGATAACGATATCCTTTTCTTTCCAGTCTGCATCAATTACAACTGATACAACATACTTATCTGCTGGACCTGAAGGAATCTCGAGCTTTGTAGGTGTAGCATGATCCCAGATTTCATCCGGCTTGAACTTGTAGTCTTCATCCTTTTCTGAGATTTCATGAATGTATTTCTTAATGTCTTTGAAAGCATCGATTTCATTGATGATTGATATTGCCTCAACCTGTTTCTTTAATACCTTATTACCCTTGGATACCTGGTAATAGATAGGAAGCTTTACATAGTAATCTGGTGAACCAGGTCCTTTGAGTGGTCCAAAGTTTACTGTTGTAAAGTTAGGAACTTGCTTTTCTGAGATCTTAAGAGAGTCGTGTCCGAATACACCTTCCTGAATACATTTCTCCTGATACTCTTCAAGCTTTCTGTTTACATATGCACGACGTCTTAATTCAAGATCATGTTCATTATCTCTGATAAGTGGTCTTACAACAGCACAAGCTTCCTTATAGAAGTCTTCTTCTGTCTTAAGAGCTCTGTTTGTTGCATACTCATTTACAGTAGGAACTGATGCATCTGCTGCAGTATCAGTTGTTCTACCATCAAGAAGATTCAATTCAAGTGAACCGATTTCGATATCATCTTCAAGTGGAATCTCAAGAGCAGAAGCAAGAGGTCTGTCAAGCTGTTCTGCTTCATCTTTACCTTCTACAGAAAGATTATCAAGTTCTTGAATGAGATGAGCACATTCCATTACCATAGAATTTGGAACTGGATCATCTATTTGGTTAGGCTTAACGTCAGACATTCTTTCAGAGAGCTTTTCTTTAATAAATGCTAACATAATTAATACACTACCTTTCTTTTAAAATTTTAAAATTATATTATTTATAAGATAACCCCGAATATTTCCAAAAAAAGCTCAGAAATCATATCGGGTGTCATCTCTGATAAACCTAAATCGGAGAGTTTTAAGTCGTCGGATAAAACGACACCGTTTATTGATGGTTTATTGGTTAACTCATTATAATCCATAAAATCATCCCCCTTAAATAGAATGGAAAGGAAATAGATTAATGAAAACATTTAATAGTATAATGAAATATGAAAACGATATATTTGAAAAATACATGCGAATGCATCCTAATGCTGATCCTGAAAAAGTAAGGAATCACATTATTGATATAACAAATAAACGTCTCAAAGATATTCCAACGAAGTTACATAACAACGTTAGACATGAATGGATAGACACTACGATGTTAGATGTGTTTGAATGGATGGAACAGCGTAAACCAATTATCACAGGTAACGGTACATTCTTCAAACAGCATGCTGAACAGTTAGCACCTGAAGTGGTAATGTTGGAAGATTTAGGTGATAGACGTTCCAATATAAAGAAAGAAATGTTTGCTTTAAAGAAAGGAACGCCGGAATATAATAATAAGAATACAGGTCAAGGTAATGTAAAGGTTATCATGAATGCAGAGTATGGTGGAAGTGGTGCAACATCATCACCGTTCTTCTCATTATACATCCCACCTGCAACGACAGGTACCACGAAAAACCTGACAACTACCTTAATCTGCTGTTTGGAATATCTAACAGTAAATGAGGATAAGTGGGCTAAGAATAATAACATGAATGAGCTGATGGATCTCATTAATATAGTATTAAATGATAATGAAAATCGTGTGTTAATTCATGATGTATATTCATCTGCAGAAGTATGTGATTGGTTAGTTTCAAGAACAAATAATCTTAGGTCAAGAGACATTATCCAGTTAAGAAGATATCTTGATACATTATCTCAGGATCAGTTATGTAAGCTTATGTTAGCTTTTAATATACATCTTGTATTAAGAAAGTATGCATCAGCTGAGATTGGTAGAATATCCAACTATCTCAGAAATCATAAGCTTGATATTGAGAACATTACGACGGAAACTTTGTATGATGCAGGGTTCGGTAAGAAGATGCCAGAAGAGATTGCAGATGATATTGTAGCTGTATCGAAAATGGTATGTGACAACTGTGTTTATGCTTATCTCACAAATGATGCTGAAGTAAGATGTAATCATATGGAGAGAAAAATAGTATGTGTAACAGACACAGACTCGCTTATGGTACACTTCTCTCATTATATAGAATCATTTCAGTGTGAATCTGAAGACTTTATAGATTCATGCTTAATGGCTTCTGCATTTGGTATGAGATTAATAATAGAATATGTCATTCCGAAGTATGTTAAGTATTGGGCTGTAAACTGTGGAATTCAAGATGAATATTATCAGGGTAAATATGTATTCAAGAATGAGTTCGGTTTCTTAAGTATGGCTCTTGTTGCAAAGAAGATGTATGCTTCATCTATGTTCGTTCAGGAAGGTACTCCTCGTGATCCTCATGATATCGCATTCTCTGGTTTGTCATTTAAGAAGAGAGATGCTGCGGAATTCTTAGAGCCGATTATGGAGCATATCTATGATAAGTATATCTTAACAACAAAGAAGATAGACGTACTCGGTATATATAATGAATACAAAGCATTAAGGCAGAAGATAACAGAAGAGATGTGTGTATCCACAGAATACTTCAAAGTATTAAGTTATCAGGATCCAAATGCATATGATCCAAACAGAGTCCTTCCTGATCAGATTAGAGGAGGACTGGTATGGAACTGCATAATGCCAGATGAAGAAATCCTTCCTCCAGATAGAATCAAAGTAATTCAGTTATCATTTGACTTACTTGAGAAACATGCTGGAGAGGATGCTAAGATTGCTGAGATACTTAGACTGTCTTTAATAGATAATGAAAAGAAGAAGTATAATCCTGTAATCTGTTTACCTGAACACTACAAAAGAGTACCTGAATGGATTAGTTGTGTAATAGATGTTGAGTTCACAGCGGATCAACTCTTATCACCATTCAAACAGGTATTATCAATTTTTGGTTTCTATATTGCAGATACACATGGTGGTATCATGCCATCAAGAATGATGTGTCCTGCATAATATAAACAATCTCATTTAAAGGAGGTGAGAACCATGATCCAAGAAGTCTATGATTGGTTAGAATCAAGAACAGGTTCTCCATATGATTTTCGTGATGAGATTTCAGAGATTGATCTGTCGGAAGCATTCTTAGCTCCGACAGATTGGTACAACACAATCTTACTCACGATATCCAGACTTGAAGATTGTATTGAGGATATCAACGAACATTCAGATGAAATCCCAGATAATCTTCCAGATGCTGGAGATATGAAACGTATGATTATCTGGGAAACAACTGCATTATTACTTGATAAGGTAAATGATGTTAAAGAGAAGATTGGTATTAAAGTCACAAAGATCAAAGATACTGATGACTTAACACATCAAGCATCAATGCTATCTCAAATAATCAACATATGTAAACAAACAAAGATTGAATTCATTATCAAGAAATTGACATCTTTTGAGGAGTTGTATGACAATTACATGATGGATACATTTGATATCACTCCTCGAGATTATTCTCAATTATATTCAGATATAACTGATATTGTTGAAGAATATGAAGAAGATGACGAATAATATTTTATATACTATTATATATTAATTATATATATTATATTATATAATACTATAATGTATTCAATTTATTTAAAATAGGAGGAATGTAAAATGGCTATGGTAAATTCAAACTACGGTAACGGCGGTTATCAGAATAACCAGAATGGAGAATACAAGAAGAAGAACTTCAGACTTGGACCGAAGATCTATGGTGCTGACGGTATTCTTGAGATCGGAATATATAACTCAGATAAGGGTTCTACATTCTGTGCAATCTCAATCAAAGCATTTATTGGTACTGATCCTGGAACTGGTTCAAGTGTTCCTGAACAGAAGAAGAACTCAGAACTTCCAAGTGTTCTCTTAACACGTGAATTCGTAATCGTACTTCACAAGTACCTTACAACAACTTCACTTGATCAGATCAACGGCGAACTTGACACAGGCAGAGGCTCATCAATCAAGATTCAGTCTCAGGGTACTGATGTTAAGATCACAATCAACAATCAGAAGAACGGCACGAGAACAATCACTCTCAAGTCACTTCCTATCGGCGCTAAGAATGTTAACGGTGCATTCGAAGACTTTGTTGAAAGACTTCAGCTTGCTAAGGAACACATGAAGGTGAGATCACTCGACAAGGATGAATTCTCTGCTGTATTATCAGGTGGCGGCGAAGCTTCAGCTGACGAAAGTTCAGAAGAAGCACCGTTCTGATATGATTGATTTATCATTTATTGGAAAAGAGGGATTGGTAATTGATTATGAAGATTTAATCGCAATGATTGGAATCAACGTAGTCAATTACTTCAAAGCGAATGATAAGAACTTCAAGACTGTTGGGATGTCCTCACAAGAGGACATCTTCAATAGTTACATCAATCGCTCCGAAAATGATATATCAATCTGGTTAAAAGAGAATTTTGATATAACGGATTTTGATTTGAAGAAGTTCTGTAATTCGTCTGCGGTAATGAAGCCCAATATTTATTACTGTTATAGAATAATCCCAACAGCTTTTCTCAATGGAATCAAAAGTTTATACATATATAGTCAATATGAGTCGAAGGTAATTCGTCAAAATATAAAGACAACTTTTGATGTACCAGTCTCTTATGTTTATGGAGATATTAGAGAAGTCCTTAAGGACAAAGTTAATTACACATATATCACGGCTAATCCAGATAATGTCCGTAGATGCCAGGACATAGACACACCACTTGCGGTAGTTATATGTGATGATTATATGAGTATGCTTCCGGTTGTTCAAGACCATGTGGATGAAGCTTTGCGCAAACAGGGTAAGTTTGTGTCATATACTTCGGTATTGAATGCAGGGGTGAAACTCACTTAGCTAAAGGAGGTTATAAAGAATGGCGAAAAAGGAATCTAATAAAACACTCATATACGGGTATGATCCAGATGTGGAGTATGGATATAATGTATGTCACGGTACAGAGTATCCGTATAATGGATTTCCACCCGGTTGGCAGGGTAAGAGGTACAAAAAGACGAGATTCATCAACTGGGAACCACTTCCAGAAGATATATTCATACGTCACATTGGCTCTCAGATCCACTGTAATTTTTCCGCCGTTTTCGGGGATACTATCGTAAGGGACAAGAACATACAGTTGTTCCAGATGCGTGCTAAAAGATTAGATCTTCAGAATTTAATCTGTGAACAAATTAATTTCTTCACAGCGTTATATGATGATGATAATGATCTGATAACAAGTATGTGGGTATGCAAGTGTATAACTGACTCTCAGACATATACTATCAATACATTTGATGAATTCTATATTGATATCTACAACAGGTTATTTCCTGCGACTACAATAGCAAAGATTCAGAAAATGGTTGAGGAGAATGATGTCGGAGATGATGTAGTAGGTTTGTTCCCTTTAGACTGTCTTAGGGACATATTCATTGTGTCGTTCATGATTAAGGTAATGCATCTGTTTATTGAACACTTCATCATCTTAACTGGTAACTCACCGAAGGATTTATTTGAATACTTTGCTCGTGCAGTTACATACATCATGAACAGTATCAATCCGAATATGTACAAGTTGTTGTACAACTACGTATCAAGGAACGTAGCTCAGACCATCGCAGCCAATATCAATATTATTGATATGCAGGCTATCGAAGGTGTGACAGGCCCAACAACAACGATGATGACGATGAGAAAAACGTTATTATGTGATGGACTGATTAAGCTCACATTTGCTTCTGAATGGGATAAGATAAATAAAAGACCGACATATTCATGTGTCGGACTCATTAAGGCGATCATTAATCAGGCTTCATATTTAGCGAGAAAAACACAGCTCAGAAGGTCTCTTGTAAGCGTAGACGATATGTCACAGTTACTCAACGAAAACATATCATCATCTTCACCAATCTCATTAATTCGTTCTTTCAATCCAGGCCCACATTGCTGTATGCAGAAAGATATGAATATAATCATTGGTGATATTCTTCTTGCATTGGATGATGCAGAAAAGTACATCGACTTCTACATGGAACATGTTGCTTGCATAAATGATTTATCCAAGATACTGATAGAGACAGTTCTTTACAATCGTTTCCATTCAAGCATAAAGATAGATGTTCTGTCAAATAAGCAGAAGTACTTCCTGTTATTCTATATTAGAAGAATGATAATGGATATCTATATGCTTAACGAAGAGGATACTCCAAACAATCCTCTTATCAATATCCTGATGAGCAAAACTGTTACTTCAACTCAGAAGTCTCTTACGCAGAAAGATATGAATAATATCAAGAAGTATATTAAGCTTAACCGCTTAAAGGACTATCTGTTGAATGAACAGAACACAACGAATTACATAGAGAATATATCATCATGTGTAAGGTCATCATACACGATCGTAAATCACAATGCCCCGGAGCTGTTAGATACTCCGTTAATTTACGACTCAGGTCAGATGACACTTCAGCTTCTCGATATGCTTGTTAACTTATTCGAACACATGTATGATTAATGGAGGTAAACACGCATGGTAAGATTAGTGAGGTGTAATCTTGAACACGAATACATCGTGGACATGATTACTCATAATGGATTCGTTATCAAACCAGACGATCCATTTGCACCAGTAGACATAAATAAGCTTATCAATTCGAAGGCTTATATGGATACTGAGTTCCGCTGTGATTGCGGTGCTTTTATGGGACAGGACATTATCGGTCAAAAGTGTCCGTTGTGTGGTACAGAAATCGCGTTACACAGTTTAAACTTCGAGTATACGGGTTGGATTGATTTGAAACAGCATAAGGTAATTACTCCGGTTTACTACGTAATGCTCAAACGTGTTCTCGGGAATCAGATGTTAAAGTTTATTCTCGGGGATTACAAAGCAGATTATTCTGTTCAGTATAATGAAAATGATACTGAATTTGAGAAAAACAAGAAGCAGAAAAAATCAGGTCGTATAGCTGCTAACGACATCAATGCAATCATAAAGTCGATTCCAAAGAGCAAGTACTGTTATCAGGGACTTGGTCATGATAGATTCTATGAAATGTTTGAAGAAGTTATAAGCAACTGCGCTAAGTCAGGTACAGAGGAAGAGAAAAACATACTGCTTAAGAATAAAGCAGAAGTATTCACATCTAAGATACCAGTATATAGTACAGCATTTAGACCTACATCGAAGACTTCTGAAACCCTGTTCTATCCTAAGATAGACAAATTCTTCGCACAGATTTGTGCAGACAATTGTTCTATAGAAAACATGATACTGGATATTGAAAAGATTCAGTGTCTCAATAATATACAGAACAAGATCATGGAAGCCACAGAGCATCTCATCAAGAATGAGATTGCTAAGAAAGGTGGTTTCGTAAGATCAGAAATCTGTGGAGGTACATTCTCATTCAGCGCAAGAGGTGTTATCACTCTTGATATCACCTTAAGAGCTGATGAAGTGGATCTTCCATATAGTATGCTTGTAATAGCATTACAGTATAAGATCTCTCATATACTCAGTAGACGTCATCATATGACACTTGAACAAGCATATCTGTTCGTAAATAAGACTCCAAAGAACCCTCTGGTTGTGGAGATTATGGACGAATTAATCGCAGCTGATCAATGGATCTTCATCTTAAGAGAGCCGACTAATAACATAGCTTCAATAGAGCTATGTAGAGTCAGAAGATATAAGATGAGTGATGACACAATCAGTTTACCTCCGGAACCTCTCCCAGGTTTCAATGCAGACTTTGATGGTGATGCGTTAAACATCGGATTCCTTCCACCTGAACTGGTACCTGCTTTCAGAGCATTCCACTTCAGTTGTTTAACTAACTATATCACAGAAAAAGTTACTGTTAACCTGATGGATTGGTGCGACATCAACCTTGGCTTAATCAGCCTTTAATATTAAGGAACCTCCCTTCGGGGAGGTTCCTTTTTATTTCTATTTTTTGTAATTTCTATATACATATAATTATTTTGAATGATTAGAAATAATCATTTTGGTAAACAACAAATCTTTTTAATTTTAGGAGGAATTCAAATGAAAGAATTTACAGTTTACAAAAACCCTACATCAGGAATGTTTGTAACTTGGGAAACTGAGAATGGTTTCATGGCACAGGACAGCCCATCTCAGCAGCCTTACGGCTGGCATCCCTTTAACTCACGCATGTCTCATGTAGTTACTTCATTCACTGACAAGGATGAAGCATTTCATTTCATCGATACTATCGAACATCTCCACAGTTGTTATGAGGACCTGAAAAAGATTCTTATGTATTGCTGTGAATCAGTGATTAACTTCGACGATATCGTGAACAATCATGAATGGTACGAAATCAGCCCAGCTGACGTAAGATCATTTAAGAAAAAGCACGATTTCAAGAATGAGTTTGATCTGCTCAACAAGATGAATCAGTATTGGTTCAGACGCAACAGCTATATGAAGTTCATGATTTGCTCATTCCAGAGATACAACAGAGAAATCATGATGGAAGAAAACTTTCAGATACCACCAATGTGGTACTGCATTCCAGGGAGGTATGTATAATGTATAAACTTACCAAAGACAACGGTAAGATCCTGTTATATGATGATCGTGATCCATTCTTCCTTGTTGGAGAATATAACGAAGCTTCCCAGTCAATTGACTGGGAAGAAGACATCATGATCTGGGGAAATGTCATAGCGGAATTCGAAACAGAAGAAGAACTTATTGATGCTTACAGAAAGGTGGTAATTTAAATGGGTAAGATTGAATGGTTTGACAAATGGATTAATGATCTTAGAAAGAAAACATTCATTGAAGAACTTGAAGCTGACGACAAAGGCTTTATTAAGGCCACAATGGTACACACAG
>Ga0265301_10002781_pt1 | contig 19587 bp, 9 predicted proteins | sample AusTroGonzalo_MG_2_FD_193488 | JGI IMG/M metagenome (GOLD analysis project Ga0265301, IMG submission 193488) | Bovine rumen microbial communities from tropical cattle in Woodstock, Queensland, Australia - Gonzalo_04 | ecosystem: Host-associated > Mammals > Digestive system > Stomach > Rumen ... | reverse complement strand
TTTTATTATTTTATGAAATTCAATTGATACACCTCTCCTACAGTTGTCTCCAAATCGTACTCATAGACCTTACGGACAGGCAGTAGTGACAACGTCTGGAGTTCCTTGGACTGTAATGGCTGCTTGATATTAGCAGGCGCCAACAGCGGGTTGGGACATGCACCCTTGGCCTCGCTCAACGTAACCCCCTTAGCTGCTTTGGCCAGTTGCAGAGGAACATACGAACGGATGCGCAATGTGCCGCCAATGGTAGAACGCACCACTGCGGATCGCAGTTCAGCTTCGCTCCATACCTCGTCAACAATAAAACCGCCTCGAGCCCTCAGACCTTTTACGCTGCCAGTTTTCCACTCATCGGGTAGGGCAGGCAACAGGTGAACGGCACCATCATGACTCTGCAACAACATCTCGCAGATACCTGCCGACACACCGAAATTGCCATCAATCTGGAAAGGTGGATGGGCATCAAACAGGTTGGGATAGGTGCGTCCGTCAGGATACTGTCGGGCTGCACGGTCATCGGGCAGCAACTTTAACATGTTCTTGATAATCTGGAAGGCATGGTTGCCGTCGAGCATACGCGCCCAGAAATTCGTCTTCCAGCCTAAGCTCCAGCCAGTAGCCATGTCACCACGCTGATTTAAGGTGTTTGAAGCAGCGGTGAAGAGGTCGGGATGGCTATAGGGCGATATCTGGTTAGAGGGATAAAGACCATAGAGGTGAGAAATGTGACGGTGCTGGTCCTTGGGGTCGTCAGCATCTATGAGCCACTCCTGCAATTGTCCGTAGCGTCCAATCTGCATGGGGGGCAGGTTGGCAATCTGGAATTTGAGGTTAGCAGCAAACAGACTGTCCTTGCCCAAAGCCTGCGCAGCCAGCAAAGCCTGAGACAGTACGTCGAAGGCAATTTGGTTGTCCATCGTCGATCCGGCACAGACATTTGTGCCTTTGCCACGTGGCCCGTGTTCAGGCGAAACGGTGGGAACGGTCATCAGCCAACCGGCAGCCTGCTTGATTTCGCCAGCAGCAGGGTAGGTCTGCATATAGTCGAGCAGGAACTCGGCAGCGCCCTTCATGACAGGATAGTATTTAGCCAGGAAATCCTTGTCACCCGTATAGAGATAGTGTTGCCAGATATGGGTTGTCAGCCAAGCACCACCTGTTGGGTACATACCCCAAGGCGTGCCGTCCACAGGACCTGCAATACGCCATAGGTCGGTATTGTGATGGGCTACCCAACCTTTACAACCGTACATCTCCTTGGCAGTCTTGGCACCTGTCTCGCTCAGTTCGCGCGTCATCTCGAACAGCGGCTCTTGTGTCTCAGGCAAATTGCCAATAAGAGCAGGCCAGTAGTTCATTTCGGCATTGATGTTGATGGTATATTTCGAGTCCCACGGGGCATTCATCTTGTCGTTCCATACACCTTGCAGATTGGCAGGCTGACCACCAGGCTGACTCGATGAAATCAGCAAATAACGGCCATACTGCATCATCAGCGATACCATATCGAGGTCAGTACCGTCGAAAGCACCCAAGCGTTCATCGGTGGGTTTGTCAACACCAGTTTTGCTGGTTTTATTGCCTAATGTCAGCTGCACGCGGTTGTATTGCTCCTGATACTTTGCCATGTGGCGTTTCAGTAGTTCTGGGAAACGTATTGTCTCTGCCAGGTTCAGACGATTTTTGTTCTTTGTTTCAGCACTGCCGCTCACGTCGTGGTAGTTCGCGAAGTTGGTGGCGGCAGTGATATAGATGGTGGCTTCGGTGGCGTTCTTCACCTCAATTGTGTTGTCTGGGAAACTGATGGCGGCGTTCTTACCCTCTATGCGCACACTGGCCTGGCACTGGGCTGCCAGACTGGCTTTGATGCCTTCCTGTTCGACGCCCTGTACCGTCGCGATAAGGCGACCGCCATTATTACCTGAGCCACTAACCAAGGCACACTGACAGGTGTGCTTGCTGTTTATCGCACACGGCAGTTGGCTGTTGAACGACAGCGTGAAACTGACGACGTCCTTCTTGCTGGCCTTCAAGTGAATGATAATCACGCTGTCTGCCTGCGAGGCAAAGACGGTGCGCTCGTATTTCACACCGTCGCACGTATAGCTGGTTGTGGCAACAGCATTGCCAAGATTCAGTTCACGACGGTAGTTGGAGACATTTTTGTGGTCCAGTTTCAGTTTAACACTGCCTAAGGGCAGGAAGCGCATGCCGTGAGGACCCTTGATGAAATGTTGGTCAATCAGTTTCGAGGCTTGATATTCCTTGCCTTCAAAGATGAGACGACGCACTTCGGGCAGAGCTGCCAACGATTCCTTGGAGTTGTTGTCGTGGGGCGATCCGCTCCAAAAAGTCTCTTCGTTTAGCTGAATCTCTTCGGTTTCTGTACCTCCATAGACCATAGCCCCGAGGTGAGAATTGCCGATGGGCAGAGCCTCCAGCCAGTGAGAGGCAGGTTTGTTATACCATAGTTTGTGTTGTTGTGCACTCATCGCCACAGCCACCAAGGCCATTGAAGCGATACAAATCAGTTTTTTCATTGTAATCTTTGCTTTAAGGGGCATTTTAATTTTATTGCCTGCAAAGTTACGAATAATAAACTATAATGCAAAAGAAAAATGTTTCTTTTTGTTGTAAAGATTCGTCAGAATCCCCAAACTTTCTGCTCGTCAGGACGAGTATACCAATCGAGGTGGGCTTTGTAATTTTCGACCCACTCTCCAAAATCCGGATAAGCACCGTCGTTAAAGGCTGCGCCGCTACTGGTGTGCTTGCGGAATCCCATCTGCATACCTTCTAAAGGATATGCAAAACTCTCTGTGGGAACCACCACGGCCCATGGTAAATCTTTGATGTCTTGTTCTAACTTATATTCGTAGAGTGCTTGGGCGTTTTTGTAATAGTCGAGGTGAGTCTCGAAACGGGCACTGTTATATGTGGTGATAATAAAAGGATCGATATCTTCAAGTGTGAAGTTCCGGGCGAGTTCTTCAGTCTTAAAGGTAATGATAAAGTCCTGTTTTCTATATACCAAGATTTCGTACAAGTCTTGTTCTTCGTAACTATAATTGCTTTTGGTGTTATAGTACTTACGCATAAGGGAACCGGAATTAGGCGTTGTCTCCTGATTGTTGTTCATGGCCCAATGGGCATCGGCAAACATACAGATGACAGCCTCCTTGTCTTGGCGGTCCCACTGAAACGTGTTGATAGATTGTACTAAGGATTTAGACCCTTCCGGCAGGTCGTCGTTTAATGTCTTGCCGTCTACGGTTGTCACGTTCTCAACTTCATTGGGGCCGTGGTTACATAGACGGAGAAATCCTGCAATCTGGACTGTACACCCTACTGCAGCTACAGTAAGGTGAAGGGTTACTTGCTTGGGATTTTCCAGATTTTTTTCAATGCCTAAGCGGATAACGAGGTCATTATAGTCGTAATCATCAACAAGAGGAATATCTTTCTCGTAACAGTAAGTATAGGTTTGTGGAGCCAATGTGGTATTGGAAGGGTTAAACGAAGTGGCACTGGCGAAACTGATATCCTCATTCTGACTGACAGGAAACGCAGTGACGTAGAATCGTCCGTCGGCATTGACAAGTGCAGCATAAAGGCTCGACATAGACAATGGTACACTGACGGGTAGCTGAACAGATGCTCCATCAGATACGGCGGTCTGGTTCATTACGTTTACAAGTTTGTTAGACAATGGGTCGGCATCCAAGACCATCACCTTTTTGATGTTTGTGCCTGCATCTGCCTTGAAACAGTATTGTTTTTTTGCTGTGAGTTTCCAATCATGACGTTGGTCAACACTGTCAACGGGAGACAGATATTTGATGAATCGCTCGTATTGCTCTTTGTCATAGAGGTCTTTTTTACAGGCTACAGCCTGTACTAGCACCATTGCGCAGAGTACCATTTTTATCAGATTTCGCATATTGTTCATTATCTCAATCGTCTTGTTTTGGCTTCAAAATTACAAAAAAATCTAGACAAAGGGAGCAGTCTTCTTCTTATTTTAAAGATTTTAACATAAAAATACGTCATGTTTAGGAAAAATTTTGTAATTTTGCAGCCGTATACAAATATTAAGTTACGTAACGAAACATTTAAATCTTATGTGTGGTATGAGAAAATCGTTAATTACTGGTGTGTTGGCTCTTGCCGCTACAGCCTATATTGTTACTAGTTGTTCGCGAGATGAATTCAGTGGAGACGTGATTGAAGCCAAGAAGCAAGCTTTCGATAACGTATTCAAGTCTGAGTTCGGAAATCCGGCCACTGATCAGGACTGGGGATTTGGTAATGGCGGTGTGACGCGCGGTATTACACGTGGAAATACGGGCGTCAGCTATCCTGCAACCCATGAATATAAAGATGCCGATGGTAACGTGATAGCTGGAGCTAACATGAACCATAATGAGTGGGCTGATCCAAATAAATACTTTGGAGGATGGATTGTACCCGATCCTTTGACTGAAGGGCAGAAGCTTCGTGTTCAGAAGTATTTCCAAGCTAATCCCAACCTTGCATACGAAGACCCTCATTTCCGACATTTCTTTATTCAGCAGGTTTATACCGGTGGCACCAATGCTCCTGAAACTGGAAATAAAGAGGCTACCGCAGCTGCAAACGGCCAAATTCATGCTGGCTCAACATTGAACCAGTTGACAGTGGGTGAAGCTTGTTCTCATATCAATGATTTCAATGCAGGAACTTGCTCTTCAAGTAATGTGCTGGACAATGGCACAACAGTGGATAACGGCACCTACCATAGCGATCAGATTACACTCATGGTGAACGTCTTTGACACCTCTTGTTTTGGCTATCATGAGACAGGTGGTAGTAATGTGAAGGGTGTTATCAACCACAACGACAAGATGGCGTTGGTAAGTGCAGCCGTCATCGATACATGGGCTGCCCAAAATGGTAACCCTGGCGAGGCTGTTGTTGACAAGTGGAACCGTTCGTTCATGGGCTTTGACTACGAGCTGCTTCCCGAGGAGGACATCATTCCTGAGAATCCTACCTATGCTAAGATTACCGATGTTCCCAACTACAATAATATTTCGTATGCGTGGGACGGTACGAATGTGATGGTGATAGGATCTGCTCCTCAAGGTACAGATGGAGAGAAATTAGATATCACTGCTACTTTTGCTTTAAATCCTTCCACACCAAGTAATATTAAATGCTCTTATGATGCCAGTGGAAATATCGTTTGCGAATTTACTGGTCCGTATGATAATAGAGTAACATTTACACAAGACGCATCAAACTGGCTTTCGTATGATAAACTGGAGATAGAATTTGCTGAACCAAGTCCTCTTAATGCAACGATTACTTGTTATAATGGAGACGCTCAAATAAAAATTGGAGACACTAAAGTGGAGGTAGCTACCCCTACATGGTCGGCTTTTGGTGGTCCTGTACTTTTTAATGGAGGAATAGGCGCTGGTGCGGATCCGGTTAAGCTTATAATCAAGAGTGTTAAATTGGTGAAAGGAGGCACAACTCCCGATTCCTCTGTCAAGTACTACGACGAAGAGTATCTGCTTGGCGAGGCCAACAAGATTATGTTCTACAGCAGTTCCAACACAAACCAATATGGTGGTGTCATCATCAATCTCTCTGAGGATGAGATGAAGACTACTCAGGAGGGCAAGACCTGCCTCAATCTGGTTAAGTTCAAGGAACTCGCCGATGGTGGCTATCACCCCATTAGTACTGATCTGAAGAAGTGGGTGAAGTGGCAGCCTGCTTGTGACGGCTACTACAGCGACTGGATTGTCACACTGACAGAGGCTCAGCGCATTCCTATAGAAGATGAAATCAGTGAAGAGGAAAAGGTTGAGGAATATTTGGTTGAGGAAGGTCGAGTATTCTGTGAAGACCTTGGCCAGGTAAGCAATCGTGACTTGGATTACAACGATGTCGTGTTCGATGCATGGATATATTATAATAAGAAGTATCACAGAACGAAGACGATAAGTAATGGCGTGACAACCTATGGTGAATGGGAAGACCAGAATGCAGATTCTCCATCAAGAACTGTCATTAAGTTGTTGGCAGCAGGTGGTACTTTACCTATTCAGGTGGCAGGTGAAGATGTTCATAATAAGATGGGTAATATTTCAACAGGAACGATGATTAATACCGTGACAGAGGCCAGCATCACACTGGGTGATATGACCCCTAACGTAAATCATGTTGAGAATATCGAGCCCATTGAGTTTACAGCATCTACTGCTTATCCGAGAATCTTAGATATTCCTATCGTGGTGAAGAGTTCGAACTCGGTTTATGAGCTGACTGCCTATCAGGGACAGGCTCCTCAAAAGTTCAAGGCACCTGTTGGAACGCCATGGCCAGCTGAACGATGTGAACTGAAAAATGCTTTCCCAACCTTTGAGAATTGGGTAAGTAATAGAAGTAATCTGCCTTGGTCGAACCAAAACGCGACCTACTTGTATAGTGCAGATGACTAATATGAACTAAGTACACATAACATAAGATTTTATTTTCGGAGGGTGTCTGCGTGAGCAGGCGCTCTTTCTTTAAATCGCGAATAATTTTCTACGAACGCTTTGTTTTTGTAAACGTTTGCGTTCACTTTTGCAAAAATTAACATTCATAATTCTTGTATATATATAATAATGTGTACCTTTGCAGCCATAACGCTTGTTATAGGTTAAGAATAATCCAAATTACAAATAATGATGATGAAAAAGTACTTAATGAATAACGTTGTGGCCGTTGCCGTTTTGGCCGTATTCACGAGCTGCCACAAGGATCTCGAGATGATTTCTCCCAGCGACTTTGCTCAGAATCAATATAAAGCAGCTTTTACAAACTATGTGGGTGGTACTATTGCGGCTGACCAAAACTGGGGTTTCGGAGATGATACAAGAGGTGTTACCCGTTCTATGACTGCTCCTGCTGTTTCTGAAATTACTAAGCCTTACGATGAGGCTTGGGTGGCTAATTATTTAACGATGGCCAAAGAACCGAACAGCACTAATATTGTTCACAATAGTAACAATAGCTATATAGCTAATTGCCAATGGTATCCCGAAGGCAATGGCAAATTGGCTACTTTATGGAACAATTTCGAATGGTGTATTTACGAAGGCAGTCCTGTAACTCAGGCCGATAAGGATTGGTATGCTGCAAACATTAAGCATTATAAAGATGAAGGTGTGAATTTGTATGGCATGTCCAGTGAAGTGGCCTATGAGTTCTTGATGAAGTTGAAGGAATATACTGGCGACTATTCATATTGGGGGGTAATCGTTAATTCTGAAGGTGGTTTTGTTGAAGATCCTGACTGGGTAACAAATTTCAAGATTACAGGTACTTGGAATGGTGGCATCGGCGTAGCAGGTTCTGAGGGTTCTCAGACTCCTGGTGTTGAGCGTACTATTCTTGTAACTGGTACATGGAACATTACAGAAGACCAGCGCATTGGCAGCCTTGGTAAGATTATCATTGCCAATGGCGGTACGGTGAATGTTGCTGAAGGTAAAATGCTGAACATGGTGAATCAGGCTCGCCTCGTTGTACTGCCTGGTGGCAAGTTGACAGGTAAAGGTTCTGTCGAGGTGAACAATGGTAATGCTGAGGGTTTGGAGAACTACAATGGCGGTATTGTTGATGTAGCGACCTTTAACAATAACTTTGGTAAGTTCTTTAATTACGGTCAGTTCATTGTTAACGAATATCAGGGAGGTGCACAGGAAAGTAACTTCTATAACCACTCGCTGGTAGCTATCGACCATTTTGGAGTTTATGAAAGCAGCACAGCCAACGCTCGTATTTTCAATGCCTGCCAGTTCTATGTGAAGAACAATGCCCGTATCCGCAATTACGAAGGCATTCAGGGTTCTTCATTGCTTGTTGACGGTCAGCTGATGTTCAGTAGCAGCGCAGATGGTACCAATGATCCTACTTATGTGGGTCTGGCTGCTGGTGCCTTGGTAAAGGCAGGTTCGCTCTATAACAATGGAACCAGTTGGACGGGTCCTACTGATGGCGGTTATGCCGTGCTGAGCATTGGACAGTTCGACTATATGAATTGGGAGCAGGATGCACCGCAGAATGGTGGCTATTTTGCTAACAACATCTATTTGCAGGCCGACGTATTGGATAATGTTCCTGATGGAAACGGCTACCATCAGACAGATCCGTCTGATGAGTATAACCATTCTCTTTCTATTGCATCGTATAAGTTCAAGAATATCGTAGCTAACTGCGTCGGTAATGGTAATGTTACCGTTGTGGATAAGGGCGACATAGAGGTTATTCCCGCTGATGACGACTTCGTATTAGGGGAAAAAGGATGTACACCAGGCTTTAAGATGAAGGAGATAGAAGACGAGGTTTTCAATATCCGTATTATTGGTGAAGACCTGAGTGCAACAAGCCGCTCTGACTTTGACTTCAATGATATTGTCCTTGACGTGAAGTATGATGCAACGAATGCTGTTGTGATGTTACAGGCTGCAGGTGGTACGCTTAAGCTTCGCTTTGGTAATGGCGACGACAAGGTTTGGGAGGTTCACGAGTTGTTTGGTGTTGAACAGAAAGTTATGGTCAATACTCATGCTGAGAATATTCCTGGTGCTGCCTATGCGACAAAGGATCCTGTCCGTGTGGAACTTGGCTATGGCATCAATAGTGCTGCAGAGGCAAAGGACAAACTGATAATAGAAGTCTTTAAGAATAACGAATGGTGTGAGTTGACAGCTGAAACGGCAGAACCTGCTGCGAAGATAGCTGTTGATACAGACTATCAGTGGCTTGGCGAACGTACGAGTATCAAGGATGTTTATCCTGGTTTCGTAAGTTGGGTGCAGAATCCCAGTGCTTCCAACAAGTGGTGGAAAACGAATGAATAAATCATTAAATACATCATATTATTTGTAATGGAAGGGCGGTTACGTGATGTAACTGCTCTTTTTTTGCGCATTTCTTTTGGGTTACCATTTTTTTTACTACCTTTGCACGTAATTATGGTACTGAATTATATTTGGATAGGATTCTTCCTGATAGCTTTTGTCATAGCAGTCTTTAAACTGTTGGTGTTTGGCGACTATGACGTGTTTCCTGCGATGATGGATTCGACGTTTTCGTCATCGAAGACGGCCTTTGAGATTTCGCTCGGTCTGACGGGTGTATTGTCGCTTTGGCTTGGTGTGATGAAAGTCGGCGAAAAAGGTGGGGTAGTCAATGTGTTGGCTCGCCTGCTGTCGCCCGTTTTCTGCAAACTGTTTCCTGACATTCCAAAGGGACATCCTGTTACTGGTAGTATCTTCATGAATATCGCTGCCAACATGCTGGGACTGGACAATGCAGCCACGCCATTGGGTCTGAAGGCTATGGAACAGATGCAGGAACTGAACCAGAAAAAGGAGACGGCTTCGAATCCCATGATTATGTTCTTGGTGCTGAACACCAGTGGTCTGACGCTAATACCTGTATCTATCATGGTGTATCGTGCTCAGATGGGAGCTGCCCAACCTACGGATATCTTTATTCCCATTCTGTTGGCTACCTTCTTCTCAACGATAGCAGGCATCCTGATAACATCGTTTTATCAGCGCATCAATCTGTTGAACCGAGTCATGCTGCTGACGTTGGGTGGTGCCTGTGCTGTGGTGGCTGGCATTATCTGGGCTTTTGCTCAGATGCCTCCTGAGATGATGAACCGCGTGAGCACAACAGTGGCCAACATCTTGTTGATGGGTATCATTACTGGTTTTATTGTGGCAGGTGTCCGCAAGAAGGTAAATGTCTATGAGGCGTTTATCGAAGGTGCCAAGGATGGATTCCATACAGCCGTACGCATCATTCCCTATCTCGTCGCCATCCTAGTAGCTATCGGCGTGTTCCGTGCCTCCGGTGCCATGGACATGGTGATTGGTGGTTTGCGCTGGTGTGTGGAGTTGACAGGTGCCAATGCCCAGTGGGTTGATGCCATGCCTACAGCCTTGATGAAACCGCTGAGTGGCAGTGGTGCCCGTGGTATGATGGTGGATGCCATGACAACGTATGGTGCCGACTCGTTTGTAGGTCGCCTGTCGTGTGTCTTCCAAGGCTCTACGGATACCACCTTCTATATCTTGGCAGTTTACTTTGGTTCGGTAGGTATTAAGAATACCCGTCATGCTGTGAATTGTGGTTTGCTGGCCGACCTTGCTGGTATTATTGCGGCCATATTTATCTGTTACTTATTCTTTGGTTAAAGTATGGCTAACTTAAAAGGTTTGATGAAGGACACGGCCATCTATGGGCTGTCGAGTATCGTAGGCAGATTCTTGAACTATCTGCTGGTGCCGCTTTATACACACTACATGCCTAAAGCTTCGGGCGACTATGGTGTGAGTACCAATGTGTATGCCTATGTGGCACTGATACTGGTATTGCTGACCTTTGGCATGGAAACAACGCTGTTCCGTTTTGCCAATGACGACAAGCTGACACTGGAGATAGGGCGTAAGCATAGCGATACCGTGTTTTCAACGGTAATGGCTGTAGTGGGCACATTGACTGTCGTATTCCTGCTGTTAGTTTTTGGCTTGATAGGTCCTATTAGCGAAGCCTTAGGTTATGCCGAACATCCTGAATACTTGCAGATGATGGCTGTCGTAGTGGCAATGGATGCTTTGCAGGCCATCCCCTTCAGCTATCTGCGTTACCAGAAGCGTGCCATCCGCTTTGCTTCGCTCAAACTGTTGTTTATCGCCCTGAATATCGCCCTCAATGTCTTCTACTTTGTCGTGTTGGGCAAGACATCTGTTTACTATGTGTTCTTTATCAACCTGCTTTGTACGGGTTTCATCTCTTTGTTGTTTATCCCTGATTTGATCAAGATTCATTGGCATTACGACGGACGGTTGCTCAAGCGTATGCTCAGCTATTCGTGGCCTATCCTGATATTGGGTATCGCCGGCATCCTGAATCAGGTGGCTGATAAGATCATCTTCCCATTGGTTTATCCTGATCAGGCTCAGGCCAATGTAGAGTTAGGCATCTATGGCTCATGTGTGAAGATTGCTATGATTATGGCTATGATTACACAGGCTTTCCGTTATGCTTACGAACCCATCGTCTTTGCCAAAAGCAAAGATACCGATAAGTCGGAGTATTATGCTTCGGCCATGAAGTATTTCCTCATCTTTACCCTGCTGGCCTTCCTTTGTGTGGTGGGTTGGATGCCACTCCTGCAGTATATCATTGGAGAGGAATATCGTGAGGGCTTGGGCGTGGTACCTATCGTGATGGCTGCCGAAATCATGATGGGTGTCTACTTCAACCTGTCGTTCTGGTACAAACTTATCGACAAGACCATCTATGGCGCTTGGTTCTCGTTAGTGGGTTGCGCCGTACTGTTTGCCGTCAACATCATCTTTATTCCTAAGTATGGCTATTGGGCCTGTGCTTGGGGTGGGGTAGCCGGTTACGGTACAGCGATGGTACTCAGTTATATTGTTGGTCAGAGGAAGAATCCTATACCATATCCCATGCGCTCGATGGCTACCTATGTGCTGATGACCGTTATCCTGACTGTGCTGATGAACTGGAGTTCAGAACGTTTCGACATCGGTATGGTCGGTCAGTTGATATGGAACACTGTTTGCATCTTGTTCTTCGTGAGCTACATCTTGCATACCGACCTGCCGCTGAGTAGTCTCCCGGTTATTGGAAAGAAGTTTAAACGATAAGTCCATATGAAACTATTATCAATTATATTATCATTGGTTATGACAACAGCCTATGCTAATGACGGCACAGGCAATAACTCGTCAACTACCCTTGTCATTAATGAAATTATGGCCTCAAACGCAGGCTCAGTGATGAGTCCTGCCACCAATTTCGATAGTTGGATAGAACTCTATAACCCTACAGGAGCGGCTGTCAACCTGTCTGGCATGTATCTCAGCAATAACGAGAAGAACCTCACCCTTTGGAAGATACCCAGCAACATTGGCAGTGTTCCTGCTAATGGCTATCTGGTCATCTGGCTGGGTTCCAACGAGATTATGAGTAACCAGGCACCTTTTAAGCTCGATTGCGACGGTAGTACCATCTATCTGAGTGACAAGAATGGACAACTCATTACCAGTGAGGTGTATCCTGAAGCACTGAGTCGTACGGCATACGCTCGCAAGACTGACGGTGCTGGCGATTGGGGTTGGACGTCCACGCCCACCCCTGGTGCGACGAATAGTACTGCCGTCTTTGCCAGCAAACGACTCGATGCACCTGTTGTCAGCGTAGGCAGTCAGTTACTCAATGGTTCGCTGTCGTTTCAGGTGGATATTCCTGAAGGTACCACGCTGAAGTATTCTACTGATGGCACGATGCCTACAGCAATTAATGATGGTTGCAAGGAAAGCAAAACCGGTAAGTTTACTGTTTCGAGCACCACCAACTTCGTGTTCCGCCTGTTTAAGGATGGTTTCCTGCCCAGTGTGCCCGTCACTCGCAGCTTTATCAAGACAGATAATAAGTACACCATTCCCATCATCTCTATCGTTGGCGACGAGCGCTATTTCACCGACTCTATGTGGGGCATTGACGTGAAAGGTACCAATGGTATTACCGGTAATGGCAGCGACGACCCCGTGAATTGGAATCAACCGTGGGATCGTCCCGTCAATTTCAGTTATATCAGTCCTACGGAGGGCATGCTCTTCAATCAGGATGTCAATATCAGTGTTTCTGGAGGATGGACGCGAAGGATTGATCCCCGTTCCATGAAGTTGAAGTCCAACAAGATTTTTGATGGTCAGAACCGTTTCGACTATATGTTCTTCCCTCAAAAGCCCTTTATTCGCAGTAAGGCCCTGTTGGTGCGTAATGGTGGTAATGATGTCTACTCTGGTTCCCGTTTTATGGATCCTGCGCTGGCCACCATCATCCAGCGTTCAGGTATCGACCTTGATGTACAGAGTTTTATACAGGTAGCCGAATATATCAATGGTCGTTTCAAGGGCGTGCTGAACCTGCGCGAGCCTAATAACGACAAGTTCGTTTATGCTAATTTCGGCTATGACGACGAGGAGATTGATATGTTCGAGAATGATAAGTTCGTGAACGGTACGGATGAGGCCTTCCAGCGACTCGTTGACTTGAGCGAGCGTATCAACGATGCCGGCGTCTACGATCAGGTTAAGGCTTTACTCGACATCGATGAGTTTGCTAACTATATGGCTACGGAGTTGTATATCGGCAACGATGACTGGCCCGATAATAATATCAAGGCCTATCGCAGTCAGATGGACGGACGCTACCGTTTTGTCTGCTTCGACTTGGACTATGCCTTTAACGCCTGGGACCGTCGTCTGTCCTCACTCGACGACTATAATAACGTGAAGACGGTACGACTGTTCAAGAATCTGCTCAAGAACGATGCATTTCGCAAGAAGTTTATTGATACCTTCTGCATCGTAGCAGGTAGCGTTTTTGAGAAAACACGTGCTACTGCAATCGCCAATGAGTTGGCAGATGCCATGCGCCCCATGTCGCAATATGACGGTATGTTACCCGATAATGCTGTCAATAAGATTAGGGACAAACTGGTGACTCGTCTGGACAACATGACCAGCCAGTTGCAGCAGTACGCCCCCATGCAACTTAGCGGTGTCAAGAAGATGAGCGTGAAGTGTAATGCTGATGTTGAAGGTGCCAGCATCTTGATGAACGGCATCGAGGTACCATACGCCTCGTTCAATGGCAAAGTATTCTCACCTGTCCAGTTAGAGGTTAAAGCCCCCACTGGCTATACCTTCACTGGTTGGCGCAAATCTTCCGGCTCTTTCGTTCAGGTATTCCCCATGAACGACAAGTGGAAATACTATGATAACGGCGAGGCTCCTGCCAATTGGCAGTCAGCCAGCTTCAGTGATACTTCCTGGAAGTCGGGAGCGGCTCCTTTAGGCTATAAGATGGACGGCATCAAGACCACCGTCAGTTATGGTTCTGATTCCCAGCGTAAGAATCCTACGACTTATTTCCGTAAGACCTTTACACTGGACAAGACCCCCGATGGCAATGATAGTTTCCAAATGAACTATCAGGTGGACGATGGATGTGTTGTATGGGTTAATGGTAAGGAGGCCGGACGTGTCAACATGCGTCAAGGTACTGTCAATTACGATACGTTCTCTCAGACCTATGCTGGCGACACCCCCTTTACTGGTATTCTTGAACTGAATCCGTTGTTGTTTAAGAAAGGCAGTAACGTCATTGCTGTCGAGGTACATAATACCAGTTATACCTCTGGTGACCTATTCTGGGCTGGTGACCTGCAGACAACGGTAGGCGTAGATGCCAACGACGAGGTTCTGCCTGATGCTGTAATCAATGTGTCAGACGATGCCATTCATCTGACGGCGATGTTCACGCCATTGTCAGCTGAAGAGCGTACCGCCAAGGGCCTCCATCCTGTTTGTGTCAACGAGGTGAGTGCCGCCAATGGCATCTATGTCAACGATTACTTCAAGCGTAACGACTGGGTGGAATTGTATAATACCACCGATCAGCCTATCGATGTAGAGGGTATGTACCTCAGTGATAATGCCAAGAAGCCTAAGAAGTATCAGATTACCAAGGGCGACTCTCAGGCATCTACCATCATCCCTGCCCATGGCTACCTCATTATTTGGTGTGATAAGCTCGACCCGCTGTCACAGTTGCATGCATCCTTTAAGTTGGATGCCGATGGTGGTGACGTCCTGCTGACAGCTGCCGACGAGTCGTGGACGGACCAGTTGACATATACAGCCCATCATAGTGACCAGACGGTAGGTCGCTATCCTGATGGCTATCCTCAGGTATTCGTCATGAACGTGCCGACCATTGCAAAGTCCAACATCACTTCATCGTATCTCTCCGATATCACTAACCAGCAGACGACTGGCATCGTCAATGTGACTACCAACACCCGTCATGAGTCGCAGCAGATATACAATCTGAACGGTCAGGTGGTACAGGGTGCCTTGGCTCCTGGTATTTACATCACGAACGGACGTAAAATGATAATAAAGCAATCAATAAATCATTAAGAAGAATAAGTAATTTATGAAGAAAAGAATCTTATTGGCCCTTTTGGCGCCATTTATAATGGCTACTGCCCACGCTGACGAGGGCATGTGGACACTTTACAACTTGCCCGATGCAATCTATGAGCAGATGAAGCAGTATGGCTTCCAGTTGTCTAAGGAGCAGTTGTATCAGACCAACGATGCTGTCAAGAATGCGGTTGTTAACTTCGGTGGCTTTTGCTCAGGTGTCGTGGTATCGCCCGATGGACTCGTATTCACTAACCACCACTGCGGCTTCGATGCTATCCGTCAGCACTCTACCGTAGAGCACGACTATATGTTGAACGGCTTCTATGCCAAGAGTTATGCCGAGGAGCTGCCTAATGAAGACCTCTTCGTCAGCTTTATGATTGAGCAGAAAGATGTGACGGACGAGTTGAATCGCTTGGGCATGGACAAACTGAAACTCAAGGATGTGGAATCTTTTGTCGACTCTGTCGAGAACGCCTGGCAGAAGGATATCCGTCAGAAGGATTCTACGCTGCGTGTTGAGGTCAAGCCCTTCTACGAGGGTAACAAATACTATATGACCACCTATCGCGATTTTAACGATGTACGTTTGGTATTCACCGTTCCCAAGTCGATGGGTAAGTTTGGTGGCGAGACCGACAACTGGATGTGGCCCCGTCAGACGTGCGACTACTCCGTGTTCCGTATCTACGCCAATCCCAATACCAACGGTCCTGCCGAGTATTCTAAGGACAACGTGCCCTATCATCCCAAATCGTGGGCACCCGTATCGTTGCAGGGCTACAAGCCTGGCGACTTCTGTATGATTATGGGTTATCCTGGTTCTACCAGTCGCTACCTGTCGAGCTATGGTATTCAGGAACGTCGCGATGCCATCAATACGCCTCGTGTACAGGTTCGCGAAGTGAAGCAGGAAGTCATGCTGCGCCACATGCGGGCTTCTGAGGCTGTGCGTATCATGTACGAGTCGAAGTATGCCAGCTCCAGCAACTATTGGAAGAACTCTATCGGTATGAACAAGTGTATCGATAGCATCGGACTCATCAAGCAGAAACAGCTGTTCGAGGCTAAGATTCGTCTATGGCAGGATTCTACAGGCTATTTGAAGGGTAAGCTTGACTTCGACAAGTTGTCTGATCTTTACCAGAAGCGCATGAAGCTGACGCGTCTGCGCACCCTGTTCAGGGAGACCTTCTTCTCTTTCGACGACGAATTGACCTCACGTGCCTGGCGCAGCAATTGGGGTATGAAGGTTGAAGGTCCAAAAGACAAGCCCCAGAAACAGTACTTCAAGTTCGACGACAACAGCAAGGAGTGGGACGAAGCTACCGACTGCGAACTGCTCGCCACACTGATTCGTAACTATCGTCAGCAGGTTGACAGCGACTATCTGCCAGACTTCTACCAGACCATCGACAAACAGTTCCATGGCGACTATGCTGCCTACGTCAAGGCCCTGTATAAGAAGTCGGTGCTGATGAAGAGTGGTAAGCCCATCTATTTCAATAAGAAAAACTATAACAAGGACTTAGGCGTCCTGTATGGTCTCTCAATCAGTGAGATTATGGCAAAGATTAACGCTGACCGCCGCCAGATGAGCTATGATATTGCAGAACAGGAGAAGTTACTCTGCGATGCCGTATTGCGTATGGAGATGGATATGCCCAACTATTCCGATGCCAACTTCACCATGCGTATGACGTATGGCCAAATTGGCGAATATACGCTGGGTGGACGTCCTTCCGGCTATTATACCACAGCCCGTTCGTTGTGGGATAAGATGCAGAAGGCCGACGAGAACTTTGAGTACTTTGCCGAGCCCGTGATGCACGAGTTGATGTCGCAGAAGGATTTCGGTAAGTATGCCGATAAGTTGACGGGTACCATGCAGCTTTGCTTCCTGTCTAATAATGATATCACGGGTGGCAATTCCGGCTCACCGATTTTCAATGGTAAGGGCGAACTTTTGGGTTTGGCTTTCGATGGTAACTGGGACAGTCTGGCCAGCGATATTTTCTTTGATCGTCAGTTGGCACGTACCATCAATGTTGATGTGCGTTTCATGCTGTTCATGATGGACCGTTGGGGCCATGCCGACCGTTTGTTGCAGGAAATCAATGCGAAGTAATTAAAAAACTATAATTATTAAGGGATTTTTCGTTTCTTTATATAATAATGTGTAACTTTGCGCAGTTTTTTGCGCTAAGTCGCACATTGTTATTTTTTTAGATGTTTTAATTTCAAGATGAACGTAATTACGAAAAGTATTCAATTGCCCGATGGAAGAACCATCACAATTGAGACCGGGAAAGTGGCAAAGCAGGCCGACGGAAGTGTTATGCTCCGCATGAACAACACCGTGCTGCTGGCTACTGTTTGTGCCGCAAAAGATGCAGTTCCCGGAACAGATTTCATGCCTCTGCAGGTTGACTACAGAGAGCAGTATGCCGCAGCAGGTCGTTTTCCTGGCGGTTTCACCAAGCGCGAGGGCAAAGCCTCAGACAACGAGATTCTGACCAGTCGTCTGGTCGACCGTGTGCTCCGTCCTCTTTTCCCCTCCAACTATCACGCAGAAGTTTATGTCAACGTAATGCTGTTCAGCGCCGATGGTGTTGACCAGCCCGATGCTTTGGCAGGTTTTGCAGCATCGGCAGCGCTGGCATGTTCAGATATCCCCTTCGAGTGCCCCATCTCTGAGGTGCGCGTAGCCCGTATCAATGGCGAGTATGTCATCGATCCTACCTTCGAGCAGATGAAGGAGGCCGACATGGACATTATGGTCGGTGCCTCTGCCGAGAACATCATGATGGTAGAGGGTGAGATGAAGGAGGTCAGCGAGCAGGATCTGCTCGGTGCCCTGAAGGCTGCTATGGACGCTATTAAGCCCATGTGCGAATTGCAGGCAGAACTGAGCAAGGAGCTTGGCAAGGATGTCAAGCGCGAGTACGACCACGAGATCAACGACGAGGCTTTACGTGAGCGCATGAACAAAGAGCTCTACCAGCCCGCCTACGATATCACCAAGCAGGCTCTCGAGAAGCACGCCCGTGCTGAGGCCTTCGAGAAGATTCTCGACGACTTCAAGGAGAAGTTCCTGGCTGAGGTTCCTGAGGATTCAGAAATCTCTAAGGAGGACTACGAGGCCATGATGGATCGCTACTACCACGACGTAGAGCGCGACGCTATGCGCCGTTGCATCCTCGACGAGGGTATCCGTCTCGATGGTCGTAAGACCACCGACATCCGCCCCATCTGGTGCGAGGTTTCTCCGCTGCCCATGCCTCACGGAAGCTCTATCTTCACCCGTGGTGAGACACAGTCTCTGACCACCGTAACCCTGGGTACCAAGCTCGACGAGAAGCTCGTTGACGACGTGCTCGATAAGAGCTACCAGCGTTTCCTGCTGCACTACAACTTCCCCCCATTCTGTACGGGCGAGGCTAAGGCACAGCGTGGCGTAGGTCGTCGTGAGATTGGTCACGGACATCTGGCATGGCGTGGTCTGAAAGAGATGATTCCTGCCGACTTCCCCTACACCGTTCGTGTCGTTTCTCAGATCATGGAGTCTAACGGTTCTTCCAGTATGGCTACCGTCTGCGCTGGTACGCTGGCTCTGATGGACGCTGGTGTTCCCATGAAGAAGCCTGTTTCGGGTATCGCCATGGGTCTCATCAAGAACCCTGGAGAAGATAAGTACGCTGTATTGAGCGATATCCTTGGCGACGAGGACCATCTGGGCGATATGGACTTCAAGACCACCGGTACGAAGGATGGTCTGACCGCTACCCAGATGGATATCAAGTGCGATGGTTTGTCGTTCGACATCCTGGAGAAGGCTCTGATGCAGGCTAAGGCTGGTCGTGAGCACATCTTGAAGTGCATCACCGACACCATCGCTGAGCCACGTCCTGAGCTGAAGCCCCACGTTCCTCGCATCGAGGCCTTCGAGATTCCGAAGGAGTTCATTGGTGCTGTTATTGGCCCGGGCGGAAAAATTATCCAGCAGATGCAGGAGGACACCGGTGCTACCATCACCATCGACGAGGAAGATGGCGTTGGCAAGATTCAGGTCAGCGGTCCTAACAAGGAGGCTATCGATGCCGCTATCGCTAAGATTAAGGCTATCGTCGCTATCCCTGAGGTTGGCGAGGTTTACGAGGGTACCGTTCGCAGCATCATGCCTTATGGCTGTTTCGTAGAGTTCATGCCTGGCAAGGATGGTCTGCTCCACATCTCTGAGATTGACTGGAAGCGCCTCGAGACTGTCGAGGAGGCTGGCATCAAGGAGGGTGACAAGATTACCGTCAAGCTGCTCGAAATCGACCCGAAGACTGGTAAGTTCAAGCTCTCTCACCGTGTACTCATCGAGAAGCCCGAGGGCTATCAGGAGCGTCCTGCCCGTGAGCGTGGCGAACGCCGTGAACGTCCAGAGCGTGGTGAGCGCCGTGACAGAGGTGAACGTCGTGATCGTGGCGAGCGTCGTCCCCGTCCTGAGCGTGGCGAG
>Ga0265301_10002779_pt1 | contig 19589 bp, 18 predicted proteins | sample AusTroGonzalo_MG_2_FD_193488 | JGI IMG/M metagenome (GOLD analysis project Ga0265301, IMG submission 193488) | Bovine rumen microbial communities from tropical cattle in Woodstock, Queensland, Australia - Gonzalo_04 | ecosystem: Host-associated > Mammals > Digestive system > Stomach > Rumen ... | reverse complement strand
CCCGGGGTGGGGGTGGCCTTCGGCAGGAAGTACACGAATGAACGAAGTGAATGAGTCATAAACTGTTCGACTATCGAAAGCATAGAGAACAGAATATATATACTTAGCGAGTTGATGAGCGATTTGAGCGAATTGAGTACTTGAGCAGAGAGTGCGAAGCACCTTGAGAAGAATCTTCTTCTCTGCGAAGAGCGAAGCGAGCAAGTATATATATTATTTATTGGAAGGTACACGAAAACCGTGATTGACGTATACTTTGTATACTTTCTTCATGATTCTTTATACAAGCTATACAAATGATTTACAATATCTGTTATAATCTTACTGAGTTTTAACAGTAATTTTGAAATACATTTTAAAACAATTTGATATTACAATGTATCATAATTTAACACATAAATCTTTACTTTATTGTTATAATAATACATCAAATTAATACATCTTCTATTAATGATTCGACTAAAATATGTAAAAATTCCGATGAATATTTCTGCTATCTTCTGTTATAAACTGTAAAATATTCGACTAAATTCTGTAAATAATCGAGCATTTTATAGCCTTTCTACAGTGCTTACGATACTCAATCATAAAAATCGTAATCAAACCAGAATGTAGGTACACAAAAACCCGAATCTTCGTACACATGTTACAAATAATTCTTTTCAATTTTGTTAAAGATATACGAAGATCAAGGAATTCGAACACTGTCCATAGTCCTAAAAATCATGCTAAAATACTCTATAATTCTACAAGATTTTAAAAGCGTGTGTATAGTTACGAAATCCGCTCGTTTTGTTTAATTTGTATATTATTGATGGTGTGTGTTTGTTTAGTATATACAAGAATCAGCATTTTCGTATCCTAACACTGATTTATGATTTTTAGCACTATCCGACTAAATTATGTAAATATTCTGTTAATATATGTATATTATCTTAGTGTTGTTCCTTGTTTTGAAATCCTTGATTGATGTATACTATGTACAATACTCACCACTCTAATTTGTACAGCATGTATAGCTAAGAATTCGTGAATATCTGCTAAATTCTTATGAATAATTGTAATAAACTGTAAGAAAATTAACAGAAATTTGTAAAAGCTTGTTTCGTAATTTATGAGAAATTTACTATAATCTGTAAAATATTTAAGGTAATTCTTATACGAGTCACTACGATTTAGCTAACAGCATTTACTATATTAACATATATTTATATAAACAATTCTAATACTATATAGACTATATTCTGTTAAAAATAAGTTATAATTTTACAAATTTCAGTGCTGTTCTCTAGTAATTCAGTCGAAAATAATGTATAATATTAAACACACTATTTTGTTGATACTATACAAATCTTATAAACTTAAGTGACAGATTATCAATACTCAAATTTTCAAAAAAATTTATCATATAATATAATAGATAAATTATGTCAACATTAGTTGATTATATCGAAAGGAGCTTTATATAAAAGATGTACTATCTTTATAAAGATGAACCTGTCGAACGTCTTGCTGAAACTGAATATGAGTACGAGCTGTACTTTTATAAAAGTAGTCCAAAACGTCGGTGGGTTAAGAAGTATACTGAGGAAGGTACTCATATTCCTCTAGAAATGGTACCAGAAGATATTAAAAATATCAAAGGTGACTCGTATTCGTATACTACTTATAAAACAAAACCATATGAACATCAGTTACAGTTCTTAGAGTATGCAAAGTACCATGACAAGATGCTGTTACTTGATGAACCAGGTTTAGGTAAGACTAAACAATCCCTTGATCTTATAGCTAATCGTATAGCAAACGGTCAAATAAAACGTGCTCTTATTATATGTGGAGTAGCAAGCTTACAGTACAATTGGCTCGACGAGGTTAAGAAGCATACCGACTTAAAGGGCTATATCTTAGGTACACGGGCTGTAGGAAAGTCAGGTATTCGTACACGTATTGGCAGTGGAGCCGATAAGGTTAGTGACTTAAAGCGTATAACGTCTATCCCAGCACAGATATTCATAACTAATATTGAAACGCTTCGTAATAATAATATAGTAAATGAATTACAGAGCTGTATCAAGCGTGGTATTATTGAACAGCTAGTTGTAGACGAGATACATAAATGTAAGAATCCTAAGACTAAGCAGACAGCCGGTCTTTTAAGCATCAATCCACAATATAAGCTAGGGCTAACAGGTACTCCTGTCGTTAACTCACCTATCGACTTATATCCTATGATGAAGTGGATGGGTAGAACTGTACCACCTATATCACACTTCCGGGATAAATACTGTATTATGGGTGGCTTTCAGGGTAAAGAAATAACTGGTTATAAGAACATACAAGAACTAAGTAATGATATACAGTACTGGACTCTAAGACGTACTAAAGCCGAATGTCTCGACTTACCGGAAAAGACAGTTGAAACAATAAGAGTCGACATGTTACCAGATCAGTTAAAACTGTACAAAGAAATACAGAAAGATCTTAGAGAACGCATGGAGGAAATACAAGCATCTCCTAGCCCTATGGGTCAGATGGTTGGCTTGCGTAAAGCTGTAGACTGTCCTCCTTTAGTATTACCTACATTCGGTAGTGAGTGTTGTGCTAAGCTTGAGGTATTACTTGACATTGTAGAACAGCTTATAAGCTCAGGACAGAAGGTAGTTATATTCACTTGGTTCGTATTTACTCTCCAGTATCTTAATACTATATTAAGAAGACATGGATACGTTCCAGCTTTAATGTACGGAGATCTGTCACAAGAAGAACGTGATGTAAATAAGAAGGCATTCCAAGAGAATCCAGCTTGTAATATCATCTTAGGTAACTATTCTACTATGGGTACTGGTATTACCTTAACTGCCGCTTCTCATATTATTGAATACGAGTTACCGTGGACAGCAGCTGATGAAGACCAGGCCCAAGATAGATGTCATCGTATCGGACAGTATAATCCAGTTAATGTTATACGTCTTATTACTAATAATAGTATAGATGAGGTTAACGAACGTATTGTCGACGGTAAAGCTGTACTTAGTGATAACATTTTAAGTAAATCGTCTCAAAATAAGCTAGTCAATATGATTCTAGAAATGAATATTTGAGGAGTGATTGCTGATGGTTAATCAAATCGATATTAAAACTGTACCAGATGAGCTAACAACAGCTGGGTGCATGAAGATTAAAGAACTCGGACAGGAGATAGACCTTAGGTTTTTAATGGATCCTGATTTTAGAGGTAAGCTAATTTCCGTCACCTGGAATGTACAGAATAGTGATGATAAAACTGTTATAACTGCCGATAATACGAAACAATGGGCTTATTTTAGACAAGTAGGCAGTAGGCCTGAGATTGTTGTAAACAGTACATGGATAGCTACTTTAGGGCTCACTAAAAAGGTAACAGTGCTTAGAATTAAGTTCGAATTTGATACCTTTAGATTTAATCCGGTATGGTATGCATATTTGTATTTAAAAGAACCATACGGCGATTTAAACCCACCATATGCGGTACCTAAGAAGGTTGATCCAGAACCGACTCCAACCCCTCCAAGCCCAACTCCAGGTACAGGTGAAGCTGTTACTGTTGATATAGCAGCGGATGATGAAACTATGTATTTCACCTATGTTGCCGACGACAGTAGCGACAATGACACAGATGACGGTAATGGCGATTAATCATAAAAGAAGGAGTACTATTAAGAGTATGTCAAACCTATTTAGAAAGACTTTTAAAGCATCAAAAGCGTTCCTAGACCCTGCTGATATTTATATCATTAAAAAGCATGACACATTAACATGCTGTCAGGTTAATGAACGTGATATTCAGGTAAAGGAATTATTTAGTTCTAAACTTCTTTGTGATTATAGGGATTATACAAGAATAGCTAAGAAGAAACAATTTAATGAGGACATCACGATAGAATGTGCTGCCGATCTTGTTCTAGTAGACGGAGATGTATGTGATATATGTGAGCTACCTCGTGTAATTGATTTTAGCTCAAACGCTGTTCTATAAGTACAAGACATACAGACAGTGCGTAGTTATTAATATAACTGCGCGCTGTTTTTAGTTATCTTCGAATTTTCAGTTCATATATGTTATAATATAATTACAATAAGATTATCATAATATGAATTTTACGGAAGGATGTGTTCATATGAATAAAATCACAAATTTTAAAGGTGAGTATGAATTTCTTTCTAACTTTGCACCTTGTTATATTAGATATAATGGTATTTTATACACTTCTGTAGAGTGTGCTTTTCAAGCAGCTAAGGTAGAAGACATTCAAATAAAAAAGCAGTTATCTAGATGCACTCCTAACGAAGCTAAGAAGTATGGTAGAAAAGTGAAATTAAGAGCTGATTGGGATAATGTTCGTGTTGACATTATGCGAGACTTACTCAGAATAAAATTTCATGATAATCATTTTAGCTACAAGCAAAAGCTTATTGATACTGGAGATGCTTACATAGAAGAAGGTAATAAGCATCATGATACCTTTTGGGGAGTATGTGACGGTATAGGTGAAAATAATTTAGGTAAATTACTCATGGAAATTAGAGAGGAGCTTGTACATGATAAAAGTATCTCTTAATTCTGGTAAAGAAGTTAGTACCTTATATCATTTCACAAAATCTGTAGCTTTATTTTATTCTATTTGTGATGATTTACGCCTTATTGCGGGCATGACTATTGAAAAAGGACCAGGGCATAATAAAAGTAAATTTGTTTCATTTACTAGAAATCTAAATTTATATAATGTAGCTCGGCCTAGATATAAATGTGGTTTTATACTGGACGGAGAACAGTTGGCTGATTTTTACAAAATTGAACCTATTTCTTATGCAGGTTATTCTATGACTAATAAAGGTACCTCAATTCGACTTACTAGTATAACTGCATATGATGATAATACCTATACTATGTATATTAGAAATATAGGTACTATTTCTATTTCTAGCGACTTGTTTACTAAACTAGCTAATGTGCTAGACAATTTATCGGATGAGTTGAAAGAAAAGAAAAAACTGGAAATTAGTACAGGTAAACGTCGAATAAAAGGTAAATTGATTGTTAAAAAATATTTTTTAAATACGCCTAATGGATTAGTATTAAATACAAATACTATACCTGAGTTATCTTCGTTTGTGAATGATATATCAGCTACTGATAAATTATACGAAGGTGAAGAACGTATTTGGGAATATACTGTAGATATTAAAGGTGCTATTGAAGGAGTTATTATAGATAAACAGTTAACAGATACTGAGTTATTAATGATTCACGATGCACTACAGCTTCTGGTTAATGCTGGATATGATTTAATAGCGGATGAAAACTCAGAATTAGGTTTTACAGAATCATCTTCTTTTAAGATAATCCGGTTATAAATTAATAACTGAAAGGACGTTTTCTATGAATTATGTAGTTGTTGATGTTTATGCACTTGCTTATCGTGCATTGTATGGATATCCTAAGCTAACGAATAAAGCTGGTAAGCCTACATCAGTAATCGTAGGTTTCTTCAAACAGTTTTTATCTCGTATAGATGATGTTGATAATTATTATCCTATATTTGTAGCTGATACACATAACGATACCTATCGTACTAAGTTATTGCCTACTTATAAGGGTACTCGTACTAAACAAGAGGATTCGTTTTATGAGCAGATCGACTTTGTACTTGAGATATGCCGTAAAATAGGTACTGTATACAGATTCGATGGCTATGAAGCCGATGACCTTGCTGCATGTTTTATAGCTAAGTATTTAAAGCCTGAAGACACTTGTATGCTATTAACTGTAGACCAAGACTGGCTCCAGATGCTTAGTCGTAATGTATCAGTCTATCAGCTAAAAACGAATCAGGTACATGTTCACTGGACAGATGAATTGTTCTTTAAGGAATGGGGCTTCGTACCAAAACAGCTTGCTGATTTTAAAGCATTAGTAGGTGACTCGTCAGATAACATAGCTGGAGTTAAAGGTATCGGACCTAAACAAGCTACAGAGCTTATCAAAGAATTTGACACTGTAGAGAACTTGTATGCAAACATTATCAAAGTACCTAACAAACGGAATGTACAGACTAATCTCATTGAAAACGAGAACATCGTAAAAATCAATAAACAAGTAGTAACTCTTAATTCTTCTATTACTGAGTTACCACCACCGTGTACTATAGTTACACAAGATAGCATTAATATAATTATAGACGAATTTCAAGCAGCTACAGATGCTGTAGATCTTCTCAACATTTTAGGTTTGTATTTACAGCATAGAAAAACTGCGTAAAGAGGTGTGACATGGATATAAAAGACCGCACATTACGGTTGCTTGGGCTTATAACTACACATCCTGATAAATACAAAGATATATTAGATTTACCCGATTATAATAAAAAAGCACCTGATGCTGATTTTATGTCCTACATGGGTATGATATTACAAGGGATTTTGGTTATAAATGAATCAAGCTATTATTTAACAACTCGTAACTATGATGATTATGTGAGTTGTTTATCTATAATTAAAAAGTATGAGATTGCTTATACTCGTACTATGCCTGCATCAATTAGATCTCAGTTTATGACATATCTTAATTTAAAGTTACCTATAGAGTGGATAATCCCGTTTATCAAGGATTATCAGCTAAAGCTGTACGGTGATTTCTTATATGTGAATGTAGCTGAGAAAGAATACTTATCTGATTTTAATGATGAACGTCTGCATGAAAAAGCAGAAGCTTTATGGCAAATTCAGTATAAGCCACTGCTACAGTATGAAAATCGTGAGAATGTATTAGCAGTGTTAAAGGAGAGAAAGGAGAAAAACGCTATATGACATTGTCATACGTTTATACTTCTGACGCATTAAGAAAAGCATTTTTTAAGTATGTACAGAGCATACACCCAACCTGTAGTGACAGGACTATACAAACTTATGTATCAAATGCTATGTTTATTGTTAATGCATTGTCAGAAGCATCGTTGTCTAAGATATTATCAAGTGAGTCTTGGACAGAAGAAATAGAAAATTATATGATGAATACTGTATATGGGGATATTTTAGCTATGAGAAAATATCCTGTAAAGGATACAAAAGATCATGTTAGAGATTTTAAAATGTTCTATACCTTTATGCAAATGGTTAAGGTACTCGAACAGTCAAGGCTTGAGAAACCACGTGATATAAGGATGACAATGCATGGAAATACCTAGTGTTTTATACATTCACAGCTTATATGAACAAGTACAAGACCTAACAAAGCTTGTAGAACACAATGAGCATTATATAAAATTAAAAGAGCTTAATTGTATTTTCTTTGATGCATTTGTTATGTATGATAGCGTCACTAAATCACAGTTTGAGTTTGACAAGTATTATATCAATTATAATAATGTAAAAGATTTTAATAGATTAACTGAAATTATACATACGTATACAGAGCTAATTAAATTCGTATATCAGCTAAACAGAAGAACACATTGTGTTAATAAATTCAAAGAATTATCTATTTTAAGACATGCTTTCTATAAACAACTTATTAGAGAGCGTGTCTATAATAATTTAAGGGTATATTACAAAAACGGTGACGGCATTTGGGAGATAAAGCCTATAGAAATAGAGATGCCGTTCTTACATTATGAATTATATGAACTGCGTGCTAAAAAGCCGATACGTACAGGTAAAAGCCGTATTGACAGAATGCGTTTATATTTAACAGAAGATGATGTAAAACAAGAAAGATATTCCCTTATGATGTGTGAAAAACTGTTTGATGATTTACGGAAGGAGCTTGGTATTTTTGGCTGAGGTTGAAGTAAATACTGTCATAACAAATGAATATACAACTGATAATAGGCTTATAATACGCGACTCACAAGGTACTAAGATGTCTATGTACAGGTTCTTCCAGCTTGCTTTAGAGCCTCCTAGCGGCGGTAGTACTTGGTGCGGACATCCACCATATTACTGGGGTGGATATAGTGGACACTTAGGTTACGATTTTCCAGCAACACAAGGTACAACTATTAGAAGTACTTGTTATGGTACAGTATGGCGTACATCTAATGAAGTATCCTCAGGCTCTATGGGTAATTATGTGTGTGTTAAAGAAGTAAAGCCTGATAACACATTTCGTATTCATACATACATGCATATGGTTAGTGCTCCGCCTGTACATACTGGAGATATTGTACAACAAGGTACTTTAATTGGATATGTAGGTAATACTGGAGATAGTGACGGTAATCATTTACACTATGAATGTATGACTGACGAATCCTTTAGTAATAAGGTGGATGCTTGGGCTCAGTTTGATAATTCCACCCAACCTGTAGGCTGGACTCCACAGGTTATTAGTAACCATATTTCTAGTGACATATGCTCATGGGAGTGGATAGAAGATACAAGCGGAATAGACTGTAATCCGTCAGGTGGTGGAGGAGGCGGAGGTGGTACTACAATATCATCTCTAACTATAACATTGAAGTTAAATCCACCACCAGAGATCTTATTCAAACTACCGTATCCGCTAGTGTCTACACAACCTAATAATGATAATTATCTTAGAGTTAATCCTGGATATTTTAAACCTACACAAACTTATAAATCATATAATAATGTGCTAGCATTAAAGTCATATGATGTAGGCGATTTAAAGAAAACACCTATAGAAATAACCTGGAAGAATTCGTCACAAGTTACAGAAAAGCCTGTAATTAAATACACAACAGATGGTAGTGATCCTATAGAATATGGTATTACACACGTACATACAGAAGAGGGCGGAGTTATTATTAATGACTATGAGGGTTCTATTAATATGGCTCCTATACTTACGGATTATTCCTGGCCTATTAATATAAGAGCTGTATTAGTTGATGCTGATAGCCCTGAGGTACCTATTACTATGGCTTCTGGTGTATTCACGCATGATACGGATAAAACACAACAAGAACAGCTTGATGCTATAAACGACTACTATGAGGACTTAATTGCATTAAATGCTGTAGCTGACGATACTACAGACAATCATGCTTATTTAGTTATTAACGACGACAGCATAGCAGACCTTACAGATTATGTAGAACCTGCTATCTAAAAGGAAGTGAGAAAAACACATGAGTACGAAAGCTGAACAAATAGCAGCAGCTGCTGAGAGTGATATTAATAAAACTAGAGATGAGGTTAATTGTTCCGGTACGCATGACTGGTGTGCGCAATATGTCAGTCGTGTACTTAATAGGTGTGGTATAGAGGAATATGATACTATAGTTACTTATCTTTTAGACAAGCTACTTGCGTCTGGTAAATGGGTTGATAAGACAGGTAGCGATCCAGCTCGTGGTGATGTCATGGCTTTTGATAGAAATCATATAGTAGAAGAACGTCCGTTAGATCATATATTAATAGTTACTGGCTTTGACGGTACTACTATAACATATGTAGACGGTAACGGTGGTGGTTCGCAGAAGGTAGAAGAAAGAACTATTGCTTATAGTGATCCAGCTGTTGAGAAGTGGATTAGGTATACAGGAGATAGCTCGTTCTTTACGGATAAAGTAATTCATGATGTACAACCAGAATATCAGGCTCCTTACTATCAATCCAGTTACATACTATCTGATACTGTAGGCGGTGTAATTATATGTGCTGGTTATGCTAATAATGATAATTACCGTGCTATATCCGGAGCATTAGATTGGGCTAACTGGCTTAAAGATAAAAAGGCTATCGGCTTTTATGTATTTACAAATATGAATTCGGGTAGTGTTTCTTATTCTGACATGGTTAGTCATTTTACGGGTGTATTTCAACCAATTGCAGACGCAATTGCTAATAAGACTCTTAGTGCTGATCAACTCCAGTTAGGATTTTGGTTGGATATGGAAGACGAAGGACACCCGTGGGGTACAGCTGAACAGAATTTTAATCAATATAAAGCATTCCGAGAAGCTTGTACTAATTTGAATTTACCTAATACATGGGGTTTATATGGCTCAGCGTTCGGGGATCTACCGCATTTTAATAATTCTGATATAGCAAATGAACCATTATGGATAGCTTGGTGGGGAGCTACTACAGCAGAAGTTGAAGCGTTAATAGCACAAAATAATTGGACACAAGCATATATACATCAATATACGGATTCTTTATACCCTATATCCGGAGAAGCTATAGATGGGGATAAAATGATAAAAGCTATTCCTATCTCAGGTAGTGGAGGCGGTGGTGGCTCTACAGTAGTAGAATCTGTAGAAGTAAGTGTTATAGCTCCACCTCGTATATTCTTCTCCCCTAATCCCGGTGTGTTTAATGGAGATAGTACTTTATATAACAGAAACCACGCTATTACTATTAGCACAGATGCTACAGATTGTGACATCTATTATACTACAGACGGCAGTTCTCCATATGAATATGTACGAACAGTAGGTAGTGAAACAGAAACTTACAGATTATCAAGTACAGCAGTTAAATACACAAGTCCTGTAACTATAAGCACTGATACTCATTTTAGAGTTATAGCTGTCCCTACAGGTACCGAAAGTGCTATTGATGAGCTACTAGCAAAAGGCTCTGGTACCTTCTTATATCACTTTACACCTACAGCTTATTCTTGGAGTAGCGAACGTGCGGCTTACTCGTTACAAAGTAGTGATAAAAAAGTATCATATTTTGAAGAAAACAGACAAGCATTCTTAAGGTATCATGCTGAGGAAACAGATGAGGAGATCTTATATAAGGTAGTTACTAGTGCTGATATCCAGGCTGATACAGACCCTCAACCGGATGATTAATCGGAGGGGTGTATATGAGATATGATTTAAATCAAATTAGTAACAGAGATTGTTGTTTACTATATCTATACAGAATACTTAGACAACCGTCTTTTTGGCTTAGTGCTGTATATACTAATATGGAACCTAAAGTATGCCAAATACTTAATGGAGAGCTCACAGAAACAGTTTATAACGGACAAGTGCTGTATGAGTATAAGCTAGACGTTGAGCTTACAGAAAACAGAGTACCATACTTAGAATTTGAAGGCAAACAAGAAGATACTCTTAGATCTCTAGCTGATTTTATATATTATGATACAGAAACTAATGCACTATACTCCACACTTAAAACTACAACAGATCCTGTAACTGTTAAGGTGTATGAGGTTGCTACAATCGCTGATATTACAGACGCTTTATATGCTTTTAATGACGCACTTACGGAGTTTAATAATAGCATTGATGCTATCAAAGCTAAGCTATCAGTACTTAGTCCGGAAGCTGCTGTTATTGCAGGTAGAGATCATAATTTACTACAGTTTACAAAAGTAGATGATACAGTAGGTTTACTAGATGCAGGGTATACGCTAACACACGGAGTAAAGCCAATAGAGCTTACAAATCCTACACCGGAATTATTAGCTAAATTACCGAAACAGCTAGCAGGAGATCTTATAATTAATGTCACTAATAACTTTTCATATGTATTATCAGGCTTCGTAGGACATACTATTTATATATCAGGTAACGGCACTATAACCTGTCGTGATGTTAAAAGTACGATTCAAGTATACAGTGCTACAAATAGTACTTTATATTTCATGAATTGTAGTCTTGTTAATTTCAAAACAAAACAGAGCATGCTGTCAAATATAAACTGTAATAAAGTCACATTAGTCAATACAGCTAGTATAGGTATAGCTGGCAACATACAGCATTTAACTTTATTAAATAGCAGTACATTTGTAGCTCAGTCAACTACAATAGCTAATATAGATTATGTAGGTGTTGGATGTACGGTATCTTGTATTAATGATACACCTTCTTTTGCGTTTGATACTATACTAGGAAATATGTATTTATCTAATTATAGTAGTAGAGAGCTTATAATTATGGATGGAAAGACTATCGGTTTTAATTACAATAATCACGACTTTCCTGTATATCCTTTATATATTGAAGAAATGGATGAGGGTTACGTGCATGTGAGGGAAGGTGATAGTGAATGAAATATGATATTAGTGCTGTTAGCAACAGAGATTTACAATTATTATATGAATATCGTATTTTAAGACAACCGTCTGACAAGCTATCAGCTGTGCTAACAAAGTCCGGCATAGGAGCTAATCTCAGATATGATAACCGACAGGAAAATGGTTATTTCGTGTATCGTGTTGATACTGCTATACAAGATAATTTAATTCCATTTATTGAGTTTAACACTACTAAACAAGAACATATAGATTGTATTACAGAATTAATAGAGCTTGAAATAATAGATGACGCTATCTATATATACGGAACAGCTGAAATTGATACTACTATCCCGCTTACTGTGTACTGGTGTCCGTCACTTGCTATGATAGAATCTGTGCTTAATGACGTTAAGAAACAACTAGTGGATTTGAAGAATACTTTAGACGATTTGTCACATGCTATAGAAAAAATACAGAAATATGACAATGCTACTGCTTATGCTGATGGACTAGTTACAAATCTTGTTAAAATACAGAAAAATGAAGACGGTAATGCTATTGTAGATTCCTTGTATCGTATAGAAACTGCTGTAGCTGAACGCTTGTTTGTTAACCTATCTCAACAAGAACTAGATACTATGGTACATGCGTTTAACAAGTCGGTAGAGTTTAGGTTTACAGTTAACAAGGATTATGTATTACAAAATTTTACAAGTCCTATAATGAGTATCACAGGTACAGGGAATCTAACACTAAAGAACATTAGAGCTCAGGTTATTATTCACGGCTTTAAAGGCAATATTAATATAATAGACTGTCCAGAAGTACATATAGAAGCTTATAACAAGAACGATATATGTACCATAGATAACTTAAAAGTTATAAGAAACAGTTGTGTATATCTTGAGAATATTTGTCATTATCTTGAGAATGTATATCTAATGCTAAATTCTACAATACGACATCGTAGAGGACATGTTAAAAATCTTATGTGGGTAGGTTACGGTTGCACGTACTGGTGTAATCGTGATGTATGGGTTCCTGGTATTAATTATCTTAGAGGAAGTCAGCGAAATACATCTACAGTATATGATTTTAACATATTACATATTCTAGGCACTATACAACAAGATTCTAGTAATTTCTTTATTCATAATACTAGATGTATTGGTTTTAAGGTTGCAAACTCGGATCCACCTACTATGCTATCTACAGTAGAGTGTGAATGGGAAGCTGAATACACTGGAGGTGGTGGAGGAGATGTTCCTACACCAGTAACTGGTAACTCTCCACGTGCTAAAGTATATAACTGGTTTGTCGCTAATACATCATTCAGTAAGGAAGTTATCTGCGGAATACTCGGTAATATTCAACAAGAGAGTAACTTTGACCCATTTGTTGCTGGAGGACATTATGGATTATGGCAAACAGACGATCCTGATTTAAGAACAGCTATGGCAAACGCTGGGTTATCTAATCTATGGCATTCGATGCCTACCTGGCAAACATGGGAGGGTCACTGTACAGAAGAACAATGGAATACGGCTGTTTCTGTACAGCTACAAGTACTTAAAGATAGTCATTACGGTGGTGTAGACTTTGTTACTTCAGATCTGTATTTTGAACGTAATCTCGATAAAGTACAAAGTTCTGCAGGCCTTGCTGGTGTACGTTCTTACTGTGAACTGTTCTGTGCTATGTGTGAACGGTGTATTGGTGGTATTCATGATGATCCAATAACCGATCCTGTGGTATATGATTTTATCATGGATCATGTATACTCAGGTGCCGATTATACATACCAAGAACTAGTAGAACGACGTGATTTTGCTACAACTATCTATAGTGAAATTGGGTGATAGCATATGATATACACATTAAATCAAATTAGTAACATAGATACAGCATTGTTATATCCTTACAGAATATTAAGAACTCGCAGTAATATGCTTAATGCTATGTACAAATATAGTGAGCCAATAGCTGTACAGTTAAATTCTTACAATAAAGTACAAGATATATATGAATACACTATAAATTGTGAGTTAAATCCTAATAAAATACCATATATAGAGTTTATTAATCCTGATTTATTGCCAGAACTTGCTTCTATGTACGAAGTAGAAACTACAGATACTGGTCTTATATTTAGAACTAAACAGCTATTAACTAGTCCTGTAGATATTTATGTATATGAGGTGTATTCATTACAGCAAATAGAACAAATTATGGCTGAGATTAACGAACAGCTATTATCTAATGATACTACTATTAAAGAGCTTACAGAAATCGTTGATAATCTTAACATTTCTACAAGCTGGGCTATTGATGATACAGCTAAAGTACCGAATTTAGTCATGATAGACGAGAAGGACAGTAATAAAATCTTTGGAGATAGCAATTATATGCTGTCTGGAGCCTTAGATAAACAGCTCATAGTGAATCCCACACAGTATGAACTAGAATCTATGATAAAATGTATTACTACACAATTGACATTACAATTCTTAGCTAAAAATAACAATATAGTAGAAGGATTTTATGGTGGATTACTAACAATTAATAGTTATAATGATACTTTAGTATTAAGAAATTGTGATGCTGTTATAAATTTAGAAGATTTACGTGTAAACACGCTAATTATTGACAATTGTCCGTATGTGTTTATTAAAACTACTAAGTCAAGCATAAATAGTACCGTTAGCACTGTAGAAGTACGTCATTCTAATGTGTTAATTGACGAAAATATACATATTGATAGAATAATGTTGTCTCGACGCAGTACTGTGAATCAGCTAAACAGTATAACAGATACATTATTGTTATTAGAAGCAGGATCTACCTATTATGTGGATTCTATTACTAATACAAATAAGCTAAACAGTGTAGAACTAAAGGCAATACAAGGTACTCTACATATTAAAGGTATAGAACCCTATATGCATCACAGAAATATAGGTTTTCGTAAAGGACAAGTAGAGGATCCGTTACCTGTATCTAAGCTAAAAGTTGACATTACTATTAGGAATAGTGGTGGAGGATCTACTCCTAGTGGCGATTGGGTAGATAAGGTTACTACAGGAGAAGCAGACATCATGACTATCTATTCAGCATTACGTGCTTGTGAATGGACTAAGAATGCTGCTATAGGAGCTTTAGCTAATATGAGGCATGAATCTAACTGGATAACACATATGATTGGTTATAATTCAATATATTTTGTAAGCTATACCGAACCATCATCTCCTGATTTATTACCTTACATGAATGCAGCTATCTCAGGCGCTGATTTATACAATAAAATACAAGCTACATACGATGGACATTCAGCTGACAGAGCTGTAGGTTATGGATTAACACAGTTCACATCAGAACCTAACATAAGTGCCTTATACGATTATCATACATCTACAGGACTTGCTTATAATACTCTAGGTGTACAGATTCCAGCATTTAAACAGGTATTAACACAATTTGAATTATGGGATACTATGAATGCTAAAACATCTCCAGGAGAGGCAGCTTGGTATTTATGTATGTATTATGAAGTGCCTGCAGACAGAGAAACTCAGGCAGCTATACGAGCACAAGAAGCTACTGAATTAGCAGCAAGATACGACTTTCCTGATTAATAAAATTTCTTTTTTGAATCTTCGAAATTCTTACACGAGTTCTGTTATACTATAATTGTAAACAAAAACCCAATGTCATAGATATGTAGGAGGTATCAATTATCATGACACCATTAGAGTTTGCAAGACTCGCTCGTAGTAATCGATTTAAAGCCAGTGAACTCACCGTAAAATCTGTACTTGAAGCTGAGAATCTATCAGTTTCAGAAAAACTCGCACAACTTGAACATGAACGCTTGTATACTTCAGCATACATGAGTGCTATCATGGATATGATTCAATCACTTGAATGCGACAAGGGTAATCTGTACATGAAAATTTATAATAAGCTTGACGAATTTGAAACGACTATGCAAACAGAGATTTCAAAACTAGAAAAGCTTAATAAAACTGAGTAAAAACTCGAATTTTTAGTTTACATCCTGTTATAATATATTTGTAAACCAATATACCACAACTACATAGGAGGATAACATCATGGAACGATGCACAAGACAGATTACTCGTGAACAGTATATGCGTGGAGTACAGAATCGTGGTTATGTCGTAGATTCAGACAAGCCAGAAATCTTTACAGAAGCAGAACGACTCGGCTATGGAGTTTATTCTCCTATGGTACAAGAAAAGGATGGAGAGTTCTTTGTCACATACTTACTAGGTAGTACTTGTGACTAAGACATTAAATCGATTATGGGTAAATTAACGAGCGATCAACTAAACGAAATCGAATACAATAACTACGAAGCCGGGCTGAATGGTGAAACTTACGAGTTCCACGCTGTATCAGCTCGGCAAGCGTGGTTTTTGACGTATGATTGGACAAATGGAGTAGCACCAGAGTATCTAATTGAAGTGGATAGATTCGGCCACATTGTACGTGAATTAACTGATTAATTTTAGGGAAATTAAAGGAAGGAAATATAAGAAAGTGAAGTTATTACACATAGCTGACCTACATCTCGGTAAGACATTCCATAAGGTGAATATCTTGAAAGACCAAGAGTATGTGCTACAGCAAATAGTTAAAATCATGGATGAAACTGGATCAAATCTAGTTATAGCTGGGGATGTATTTGATTCTGTTAATCCATCTCTTGAAGCGCAAGAGCTATTTTTAAACATCTTAAAAGACATCATAAAGGTATGTGAAAAACACAATACACATTGCTATATAACTGTAGGTAATCATGACTCAGCTCGTCGTGTGATGTTATTGAAGGATTTCGTAAGTAAGTATGTCAGTATAACAGACGATTTCTGTATAATAGAACAGGATAAAGTTAAGCTCTGTCTGTTACCGTTCATAAAGCCAGTACTTGCTGAGCTAAAATTCAATGAAGAATTTGACACATACACTAGTGCTTATAATAAATACCTAGGCATGGTAGATGATAGGAATCATACTGTACTTGTAACTCATCAAACCTTTGAGGGCTGTACTACAGGTTCGTCGGAAACTATGTCATTTTTTGATGACGCTATACCGTTATCATCAGTAACAGGTTTCCCTTTAGTGCTTGCAGGTCATATACATAAGCAACAGCGTTTATGGAATGTATATTACTCGGGTAGCTTATTACCTTATGCGTTTGGAGATAAAGCTGTCGAAAATGTGTATGTATGGGACATTCCTGAGAGCTGTAATGGTACTATAACTAAGACGGAACATCCTATAAAATATCTACATAATCTGCGTATTATAGAAGGAAATCTTAAACATATACTTGAACAGGACGATTCAGACGATTATATTATGGTAAAGCTTATAGAAGAAGGCTTAGCTCCAGATGCTGTAATGTCCCAGCTAAAAGCTCATTTCACGCACTTACTAACAGTAGCACAAGGTAATAAAGATAAGTTTACAGCCGATATTTCTAAGCCGAGCGCACAGTTTAAAACGTTCGAAGAAGCTGTAGATAGTTTCTGTAAGCAAATAGACATACCTGTATTTAACAGCACTCAGGTAAAATACATTATGGAGGCTTTACATGAAGTTACTAACATTACAGATTAAGAATTTCATTAGTATTAAGGAGTCGACATTAGATTTCTCAAAATTCAAGCCTGGTGTATTTTTAATATCCGGACCTACAGGTTCAGGTAAGTCTACAATACTTGATGCTATACATTGGGCATTTTATGGAGTGACGCTTAATCAAAACCGAAATCAGGTACATAAGACAATCGTAAGTGACTATGCATTACCTAAGGAAGATGCTAAAGTTACTCTAAAGTTCATACAAGAAGATACAACCTACACAATAGTTCGTACTATAAATCGTGACGGAAACACTACTATTAAATTCACAACTCCGGATATGATTTACGATAAGATTCGTGAAGGTAATGCTGCTATAGAAAAAGTTATAGGCCTTAATTCTAAGCAGTTTGATCAAATGGTAATGCTCGAACAAGGTAATTTTAGTAAGTTTTTACTTACAGATTCTAAAGACAGAGCTAGTCTGTTACGTAATGTTTTTGACACACAATTGTTCCAAAACCTAGAACAGCGTATGAAAGTTAAAGTTGATACTCTAAAACAAGAGCTCGATAATATAGGTACATTAGAACAGACATTCTTAGCTGGACAATCGTTAGAAAGTATTAAATCTAGGATAGCTACTAGTGAAACTGACTTACAGGATGCAAATAACCGAGTAGACGAGTATAATGCCGAAATAACTAATCTACAAGCTATGCTTCCGGAATTACATAATTATGAGTCACAAAGACAAGCTTATGAACGAGCTCAGGACGAATTACGCAGACTAGACAACCTAAAGCCACACATTGATAAGATTTTAGAAAATAAAGCGTATGTAGACAAATATAAGCATACTATAGAGCTATATGATAAGTCGGTAGCTATAAATACAGAAATTAACGATGCGAGAGTTAAGGTAAAAGAGCTTGAAACTGAACTCTGGCATATAAAAGCAGAGCCTGCTACTGACGCAGAATTACAAGCATTAAAAGACGAGTTATCAGCTAAAACTACCTTAAAATTACAAGTACAGGTTAAGAGTAATCTTAATAAGGAGCTTGCTGAAGTTGAGGCTAATATAGCTACATGTACACAGAGTATTGATTCGTTAAATACTGAAATTACTGATTTACGTGCGGAATATGACGAACTAAACCATAAAATAACAGAACGTAAAGAGTACGATACAGAATTTTATAAGTATACTGAAAAGTTAAAAGACATTAAGGACAAGGAAACTAAATTACATAAAGTAGAAGAGGAATTTACAGAAGCTGAACCTCAATACATAGCTGCTTTAAAATCTCATCTACTTGAACTCTGTCCGCAAGGTAAATGCCCTATATGTAACAGTGATTATACAGCTACAGTTGAAACAGCTAGTACCAATATATCATTTGAACAGCTACAGCAGTTAAAGACAGAACGTGAAGCTATTAAGCTGTGGTTAAATGCTAACAGCACTGTAGAAGAGCCTACATGTACTATAGCAGAATCGGTAACTGATTTAAACACTAAGCTGCGTAAGATAGAGACATCAGGACGTAATAAGACTGTAGAGCTACAAAGAGTACAGCAAGATCTTAATACATACACTAACAGTAAAACCGTTATAACTACCAAGTTATCCGCTTTATCTGATGTACCTGATTCTATAGAAGGCGACATTGATGCTGAAGTCTTAGCATTACAAGATAAAATAAACGATACAGAAACTAAGGTTAAAGCTTATAAAGAAGCCGAACGTCAAAAGATATCAGTTAAGAGTAGCATAACTACATGGAAAACTGTTATAACTAATAAACAGGACGAAGCTAAGAAACATGGTGTTAATCTTAATTCTGCTGTATATGAAGAAGGATTAGAGTACAGAGAGCTTATTAGCGACTATGAGAAGAATCGTGATAAGTATACAGCTGAAGTAGAACGTTATAACAAAGAACGTGAACAGCTCTTAGTTGTAGAAGAGCCTGTATGCGTACATAAC
>Ga0265301_10002778_pt1 | contig 19600 bp, 17 predicted proteins | sample AusTroGonzalo_MG_2_FD_193488 | JGI IMG/M metagenome (GOLD analysis project Ga0265301, IMG submission 193488) | Bovine rumen microbial communities from tropical cattle in Woodstock, Queensland, Australia - Gonzalo_04 | ecosystem: Host-associated > Mammals > Digestive system > Stomach > Rumen ... | reverse complement strand
GGGTATCTCCAGCGGCTCGATGCGCTGCAAACCCTCATAGTGGATGGGGCGTATCAGATATTTGTTGTCCAACACCTCCATCACTTTGTCGGCCATCTGAATGAGGTTGCCCGTTATCATGTCCTGGTTGCGGAGGTCGGAGTCGGTTCTGAACCGCCCGATTTTGAACTCCACACAGGCGAAGAATCGCGACGGCCGCTTGCCGAAAAGCAGGATGGCGGCGTTGCGCAGACCTCCTTCCTCGTCCATAAGGTCAAGATTGCGCAGAATGGTTTCCGTGGAATCGTCCGCCGCATTCTCCGGCAATCTTCCCGCCTTGATGCCCTTGCGCACAAAATAGGCAACCGCCTCGTCGTCAATATGCTCCAAGGTGGCCCCCTCGCAGATGATTTCGTCCCACGAGCGGCCCATTTTTTTGAGGATGAACTGCTGGAGCGCCGGACCTTTCAATTCTTGTTTCGTGGCTCCGGAGCGGTAATAGAATACGCCTTTGTAGGAGATGGGCACATTGCTCGGGCTGACGATGATTTCCATATAGTCGAGCCCGTCTTTTTGATGGAGATTCACATCCACCACAATGCCCAACAAAGCAACAATCTTGTTAGGGATGTCCTCCATCTGCCTATGTGCGTCCTGCAACCCATAGATGGTTTTGTCATCGTCAACTCCGATGAAAATTCTTCCACCTTGGGCATTGGCGAAACCGCACACCCATTTCAGGTATTCGTCGCTCCAAATGCGCTTGTATTCAATATTTTGGTTTTCGTCTTGCATCTGGTTAATATCCTAATTCTTTCAAATATTCCTTCATCTTCCCTTGCACCTCCGCCAGTTCGGTTTCCAGCTGCTCGATTTCCTTCTGCACGGCGGGGATGTCGATTTCGACTTCTTCTTCGTAGGTATCGACATAGCGCGGGATGTTGAGGTTGAAGTCGTTCTCGCGGATGTCGGTAGGCGTGGCCACAAAGGCGTATTTCTCTTCCACCACACCGGGCTGCAACTGGCCATCGGCGAATTTGCGGTAGGTATTCACAATATGCTCGATGTCTTGCTCACGGAGTTTGTTCTGGTTCTTGCCGTTCTCATACTCGCGGCTGGCATCGATGAACAGCACGTTCTCCGAGCCACGACCCTTACGGAAGATGGCGATGGCGGCAGGGATGCCCGTGCCATAGAACAGGTTGGACGGCAATCCGATGACAGCCTCCAACGTGTGCTCGTTTTCCAGAATGTACTGGCGGATCTTGCCTTCGCTTCCGCCACGGAACAGCACACCGTGAGGGATAATCACGCCCACTTTTCCGGCGTTGTCGTCGGCCACCTCCAGCATGTGACTGATGAAAGCCCAATCGCCCTTGCTTTTGGGCGGAATGCCGCGCCAGAAACGGTTGTAGGGATCGCCTGCGGCCTCCTCCGCGCCCCATTTGTCGAGACTGAAGGGCGGATTGGCCACCACCGTGTCGAACTTCATCAGCTTGTCGTTGTTCTTCAACTTCGGGTTGCGCAGCGTGTCGCCCCAACGGATGACGGCATTATCGAAGCCATGCAGAAACATGTTCATCATGGCCAACGCCCATGTGCTACCGTTAACCTCCTGTCCGTACAACGAGAAGTTGTTGTTACCCACCTCCTTACCAGCTTTGATCAGCAATGAACCCGAACCGCAGGTAACATCACAGATGCGAGCGCCCGGTTTGCTCTTGGTCAATTTGGCCAACAATGTGGAAACCTCAGCAGGGGTGAAAAAATCGCCAGCCTTCTTGCCGGCTTCGCCCGCGAAGGTGGACACCAAATACATATACGCATCCCCGATAATGTCGTTGTTTTCCAAATGCGACTCGTCCAAGTCCACCCCGCAGAAGTCTTGCAAGAGGTTGCGCAGACGGGCGTTTTTCTCTTTCGTTTCGCCCAAGTTGGCACTGTTGAAGCTGATATTGCGGAAGATGCTGCTGCCATCCTCGCTGCTCATCTTCTCGCGGTTGGCATCTTCAAGGTCGGCCAGCGCCTCGTCAATTAGCTCGCCGATGTTGGAGGCGTTTCGGTGATCGTAAAGATAGTCGAACGAACTCTTTTCGGGCACCACAAATCGTTCGTGACGCATGGCACGCTCGGCACGTTCACGGTCTCCTTCATATTTATCGAGGTAGTCGCTCAACTTGGACTTATACACATCACTGACATATTTCAGGAACAGCATCGTGAGGATGTAGTCCTTGTATTGGCTCGGGTCGATAACGCCGCGGAAAGTGTCGCAAGCTTTCCAAACGGTGCGGTTAATGTCTTCTTGGGTGATCTTTTTGGTTTCCATATTCTTTTCTTTAGTCATTATTCATTATAATATTTATCAGTTTTTGATTGGTGATTTGTGCACGCTTCTCGGCGATTGCACTCATGATATTCAGTTCTTTTTGCTGTAGTTTCGATAATTCCACTATTCTTGATTGCGTTTTTTCGTCAGGAACGGGAATTTCTATTTCCTCCAGTGTCGATTTATGAATTAGTGGCAGGTTGCTCCCGACTTGCGAAGCCCTAACGATTGTCTCTATTTGCGGGAGGTTCAGAAACCAGCAAAGATATTCGGGCTGCACCTGTTCTTGGTTTGGGCGAATCATATATAATGTAGTGGAAGGCACCGCCTGAATATCAAGGTTGAAGGTTTGGCAAAGGTACTTGGTGCCCTTTCCCGCAAACAGGATGTCCCCTTTTTGCAACAGGTATCGACTCAATTTCGGAATAAAATCCACTTTCAAGGTTGTTTTCTCCGATAGGGACGCCTGCAAATCGGAGACCTGTAAATAGGCGATCTCTCCCGAAGGAGAAGGCCTTAAATACACGCCTGACAATATTTTAGACACTTCTTTCAGTTTTAATTTATGCACCATCATTCAAATTAGTAGTTGATATTCTAAAACTTTGCAAGTATACAAAAAATATAAACACAAAACAATTATTTTGTAGTATAATTTCTACGAAATTTATTTTTAATATTTAAGGATATCATGAGTAAAAACATTTCCCCTATCACACTATGTTTCATTTTCTTTTTTTGTATCTTTGCGCTCAATTTGACGGATATGAAATACAAACGAATCCTTCTCAAACTCAGTGGCGAATCCCTGATGGGAAATGACGGCTACGGCATCCAATACCAGAATGTGCACCATTACGCCTCCGAAATCAAGTCGGCGGTGGATATGGGCGTGCAAGTGGGCGTTGTGATTGGCGGTGGCAACATCTTCCGGGGCGTGCAGGGTGCGTCCAAGGGCTTCGACCGCCGGCAGGGCGACCAGATGGGTATGCTGGCCACCATCATCAATGCCATGGCCATGCAGGCCGCACTGGAAGAGATGGGCGTGAAAGCCAAAGTGCTCACCGCATTTGCCATCGAAAGCATTGGCGAGCGCATCTCCTGGCGCAAAGCCGTGGAAGAACTTGAAAACGGCAGCGTGGCCATCTTCGGCGGCGGCACCGGCAACCCCTTCTTCACCACCGACTCCGGCGCCGCACTCCGGGCCGTGGAAATCGGAGCCGACCTGCTGCTCAAAGGCACCCGCGTGGACGGCGTCTATACCGCCGACCCCGAAAAGGACCCCTCCGCCACCAAATACTCCAACCTCTCCTTTGATGAGGCGTATGAGAAAAACCTCAAAATCATGGACATGACCGCGTTTACCCTCTGCAAAGAGAACCACATGCCCATCTACGTTTATGACGCCAACAAACCCGGAAATCTTTTGAAAGTGCTGAACGGCGAACCCATCGGCACCCTTTTACAATAAATCTGTTCACTATGGCTGAAGAAGAAATCACTGTCAATAATATCTCAACGGAAGAAGAAGCCTCTATGATCAACGCTTCCAAAAGCCGTGTCATTTTCAAAATCCATCTGACCGTGTTCGTGGTGGTCAATCTCATCATCTGGGCATTGTGGTTCACCCTGTTCAATGCGGTTGTGACGGACGCTTACATCAGCAGCGCAATTCTGAAGGCCTTCCTCTGCGTCACTTTGGTGTGGTTCCTCATCGTGCTCCTCCATTTCCTTATTGCTTATAGATGGAACAGGACACTGGTGGAAAAAGAATTGGCCAGAATCAGAAAACAACGCGCCAAACAATTGAAAGAAATCGAGAAAATCAAGGCTAAAATCGCCGAAGCTAAAAATAAACAACAAAACCCAACCGAATAATCATGTAAGGGCGAAAAATTTTTCGCCCCCTACCCTATAAACTTAATAATATGGATACACAAACCTGTTTGAAAAACACCAAAGACAGCATGAACAGTGCCGTCGCTTTTTTCGATAAATCGTTGCAAAAAATCCGTGCCGGCAAGGCCTCCCCGCAAATGCTGGAGGGTCTGAAGGTGGACTATTACGGCAACCCCACGCCCGTTGACCAAGTGGCCAACATCAACACCCCCGACGCACACCAGATCGTGATCCAACCGTGGGAACGCAACATGCTGCCCGTGATTGAGAAAGCCATCCTGGCTGCCAACATCGGCCTCACCCCGCAAAACAACGGCGAGTTCATCCGCCTGGTGGTCCCCACCCCGACCGAAGAGCGCCGCAAAGAGCTGGTGAAGAAAGCCAAACAGGAGGCTGAACAGACCAAAGTCTCCATCCGTAACATCCGCCGTAGCTCCAACGACGAGGCAAAGAAACTGAAAGATGACGGTGCTCCGGAGGACGAAATCAAGAAGCTGGAAACCGACATCCAAAAAGCCACCGACGAAGCCATCGCCAAGGTCGATAAGATTATGGAGGCCAAGGAGAAGGAGATTATGACAGTGTAAAAAAGATGAGAGATTAGAGATTAAAGATTAGAGAAATATCAGTTATCAACTTATAAACTTTAGAATTATGAATATTCCTGAAAATTTGAAGTATTCCAACGACCATGAGTGGTTGAGAATGGAAGGTGAATTCGCATACGTGGGCATCACCGCGTTTGCAGCCAATGAATTGGGTGACATCGTGTTCCTCGATATCACCACCGAAGGTGAGACTTTGGAGCAGAATGAAGTGTTCGGTACCATCGAGGCCGTGAAGACCGTTTCCGACCTTATGCTGCCCGTGGGTGGCGAAGTGGTGGAATTCAACACTGCTCTCGAAGGCAACCCCGCATTGGTGAACAGCGATCCTTACGGCGAAGGCTGGATCGTGAAAATCAAAGTCACCAACCCTGCCGAAGCCGACACCCTGCTGGATGCCGCTGCATATCAGGCATTGATTGGCTAAGCGATTACACCAATTTACTCGTTAAAAAAAAAGGAGCATCAATCGATGCTCCTTTTTTTATCTCACCGTTCCGCCGCAAAGCGGCGGAACCTCCATCGTTAACCGCGTAACCTCGCCCGCGGCGGAAACTCCAACACAACCGAATGATTATTTCGCCTCGACATTCTTGCCACAGTCGTTGACAATCATTTTGTACCACTCATCACGGTATCTCGGCTGGTCAGGGAACTCGCATTGCGGAATCTGCGTGTTCGTAACTTTAAACTTGCCATTTTCCTCTTTCTTGATGTTGCCATCATTGTACTTCACCAAGAGATAGATAAACAAATCGTCCCACTCTGCACACACGTCCTGAGCCGCTCTGACAGAGTATTGGTTGAGGGTCTTGCGTGCCTTGTCGGGGTTGCTGGCACACAAATCCTTCATCTGGGCGGACATGTTGTTAATGTCTTTCACAAACTTGCCTTCCCAATAGGCTTGTTTCTCATTCACATGCTTGATCATGTCGCAATAACGGGAATAGACAAAGTTGCTGACTTTGGTGAAGGTCCAATAGGCAGCTGTTTCAGAGTATTGCACCATGGAGCCATTGCCTTGGGCATACTGTTTGGGAATTTCGGTGATACCGCAGAACATGGGCACGTAGCAGGTGCTGGCTGCGTCGTCAACGCCAAACCAGAAGATACCGCCAAACCAGTTGGGCAGCCAATTACGGCATTGTGCCACGAAGGAGAAACCGGTTTGTTGGGTAGCCGTGGCACGTTCGTGGATGTAGCCTTTACCGTTGTATTCCCACGTCATCGGGCGCCAGCGGTACGGGCATTTGAACGGGCCAGCGCCAAGGTCGTTGGTCATGTCCATGGAAGTGCCCTCATAGTGATCGCGCATCATCTGCATCATGAACTGGGCATCAATCTTGTTCTTGTCGGCCGGTTTAATCCACAACGGAAAACGATGTTTCAGGTTGTCGCCACGGGCATAGTCTTCGTATTGAGCCACCTCTGCGGGGTTGCAATGGTTGAAAAACGCCCACACACGCGCATCGCAGAAACGGGCACCGTCAAAAGTGATGGGATTGTACGTGTCGCAGAAGCTGAACTCAGCATCGGGAGCAGCTTTCACATCTTTAGGATAAAGACCTTTCATTCTGGCAAAAGAGATGACATCGTATGAATAGACCGTTTCCACATCGGGCAGGAAAATCTTGTCAAGCTCCTTGCTGGTGATGGAAGTTTTGCCATCGCGCAACGGGAAAGTGGAAATACGAGATTGGTTAGCATGACCGCAAATGTAGCCATCGGGAATGCGACGTGCCACCCACACGGCACCGTTGCTCCAGCCTTTCACCACTTTGCCCTTGGCATCCAGCATCTTCTCGCCTTTGCCGATGAGGTCCATGACCCAAGCCTCGTTGGGATCCACGATGGAGAAGGACTCGCCCTCACTGGCATAGCCATACGTATCCATCAGCTCGGCAATCACTTTGATAGCTTCGCGGGCGTTCTTGGCGCGCTGCAAAGCAATGTAGATCAGGGAACCATAGTCAATCATGCCCTGGCCCTGCTCCAGCTGTTCAATTCCACCGTAGGTGGTTTCGCCAATGGCCAGCTGCCACTCGTTCATGTTGCCGATCACGGAATAGGTGTGGCGCACCTGCGGAATCTGTCCGAGCAGCTTGCCCGTATCCCACTCGATCACATCCATCATGGCACCTTCGGGATAGTCTTTGGCCGGATGATAGTAGAGCTCACCGTACAAGCAGTGAGAGTCGGCAGCGTAGGTCAGGAAACAGGAGCCGTCTTTGCTGGCACCCTTCGTCACGATGAAGTTGGTACAAGCCATGGTCGTGCCAAGCGTCAGCAGACCGATGAGCATGGTTAAGAGAAAAGATTTTTTCATAGACTTTGTATTTAATTAATGAACATTTTTTCAAAATCGGGTTGCAAATGTACAAATATTATTGTGTACATAACCGATGAAGAGATAAAAAATGTATCTTTGCGACCGATTTAATGGTGAAAGATTTCTTCGGAAATCTCGAGAGGGAAGCAGGTGTGAATCCTGCACAGTACCCGCTGCTGTAAGTTCAAACAACCCCGAAGAGCCAACATAAGTCACTGTCGTTTTCGATGGGAAGACTTCCGAGGGCGAACAAGTCAGAAAACCTGCCATCAGATCAAAAAACGTTGAAAGCTTCGGGAGATAGGCTTCTGCGAACAAGTGGATTTTTTCCATGATTGTTTTTAAGTTGTTGTCCCGGAGCCGTAAGCGACGGGCTTTTTTGTTTTACGACATATATCAACAATAATAACAACAAATAAATAATGCTTATGAAAAAACTTTTATTATTTGCCGCAATTCTTTGCACATTTATGAGCTTTGCTCAAGCTCAAGACGCCACTATCAACTCTAACCGAGTGAAATACTGGGTTGGTACAGGCAACAATGAGGCTATCATGATTATCAACTGGTGCGAACCCACCGAAACCGCTCTGGCTTGGGGTTTCAAATTCAGCGAAGACTCCATGCTGGTTTCCGACATGCTGGCCGCCATCTCTGCCGCGGATTCTCGCTTCAGCTTCAGCATTACCTCTTCGGGCTTTTTGACCGCTTTGGACTATACCGACGGAACCGTGACCTACCAGATTGCCGATGGTGATTATGTGATGTATAATGTAAACGGAGGTTTCGCAGATTATGCCAATTTACAATATTTTCATCCCGGCGATTATATCAAGCTCGGCGGACTGGATTGCGCTGATCTGGATGAAAACTGGGTGGCTACTTGGACCACATCTATCGAACCTGTTGAGATTCCTGGCGTTCCTGTAGCAGATGTCACTATCAGTGCTTCTGAAATCCAATACTGGGTTGGCACGGGTAGCAATGAGGTCCGTTTTATCGTGGATTGGAACAGTGCCTCCACCGCAACAGCATGGGGCTACCGTTTTGACGGTGAATCTGTGTTGGTTTCTACCATTTTGGACGACATCGCCACTGCCGATTCTCGCTTCAGCTATGAAGGCACCACAAGCTGGCTGGCTGATTTGAAATATTTCAATGGTACCGATACGCTTACGATTTCCCCGGATTATGTGACGTACAACGTCAATGGCAGCTTTGCAGATGCCGCAGACGCACAGGCAGTTCATGCTGGCGATTATGTTAAGTTTGGCGGTTGGCTCAGTGCCCAGAAAGGTGAATGCAGATGGATTGAAGATCCCGCTTTTGGCGACTATTGGGATTATGCATACGTTTGGACGAATCCTGTTGTCCCGGTTCCCAATCCTACTTCTGTAGCAAACTATGACAACCAGAAATTGAATGTTTACCCGAATCCTTGCACCGAAAGCATCCGCATCCAGACCAACATCAATGACGATGTGGTTTTGTATAACCTGCAAGGTGCAATGGTTATGAGCACCGTTGCTATGGATGAAGTTACCACGTTGAACGTGAACGAATTGCCTTCCGGCATCTACTTCGTCAAGAGTGGAAACAAAACCGCCAAGATTGTAAAGAAATAAACCCCCTATTTTTTACCACTCATTATATGAAAACCCCGCTCTGGATTTCCGGAGCGGGGTTTGATTTTTTTATCACATCACCTCCATTCCGCCGCTTTGCGGCGGAATCTCCAACGTTCACCTTTTCACCACCTTCACGGTCCTTACCGCGCCGTCTGTCAGGGTGACGCGCAAAACGTACACGCCTGAGGGGATGCCGGATGTGTTGACCGTGGTTGTTGGGGACGGTAGAGACGCACGGCCGTGCGTCTCTACGGCCACGTGCCGCCCGAACGCATCAAACATTTCAATTCGGGCGATTTCTCCGTCCGTCACCGACACGCGCAACACGTCATGCGCGGGGTTGGGATATATTGTTAAACTGTGTAATACCACGGGTGTTTTGACACTGGTCGGGAAGCCGCCATCGGCATGGAGAAAATGGGAATTATTATAATTATTATTGTTATTATTCACCATCCAGAATGTCGAGTCGCCTACAGATTGCACGTCCGTGATGCAACTCCGCAAAAAATGCTCATCTAAACGGCTCCAATGCTGCCCGAAATCCCGTGTCAGCAATATGCAGTTGTATGTACACATTAAATCATTCATGTCATTCCCGCTGGCCACGGCACAACCTATGCCTCCGGGCAAAAAGGACACGCGCATACGGTCATACGACAATGACCATAAGCAGCTGCTTTCAATAGCCCATGGCTCCAGCCAAGGAAGCGCCGTGGTGTCCACCGTGGCAAAACCGTCTGTTGTGCTGTACATCCTGCGACCTATGACACGACCCGCAAGCTTGTTGTCCATGGACAGACACCGTTCCGGTCCAATCCCGTAGAATGATGTTTGTTTCTCACCTTTCTCATATGGCGTTTCGTGATAGATCGGGAAGGTGTTCGCCAAAATCCAGGTTTCCGCCGAGTCGTCCGAATAATATATATTCATGTTTGACGAGGTCGCATATATCGCATATATCCAGCCTTCGACTATACTGAAATCCCACACAGTCATGGACGGGGCTGGCTTCGGAAGATAACTCCATGTTTCACCTCCGTCCAAGCTTCTCAACAAACTACCACCTGCCGTCCGTGCCATCAAGGTGTCCAGATTAAGCCATTGTATGTCAAGGAAATCATGCAGGCTATCTACCAGAATCCATGTGTTACCGCCATCTGTAGTCTTGAACAAGGCCGTCATCAGGTCTTCGGGCTGGTTCAAGACCTCGGGAAATCGGTTCCCAGACACCACAAAACCCTCATTTTCATCATAAAAACGGGTCAGAACAAGACTGTACCGGTTGGAGTCCGGGGCGCCCAGACCAACACAAAACCAGCTATGGCCGCCGTCTGTTGACTTGTACACCTTATCGCCCATACCGCATGAGTAGAAAATGTCCTGTGACGGGCATGAGATACTGACTGGTGAAAAGCCGTCAACATACACGGGTGAAAACTGCCCTCTCGCCACCCCGCCGCACATTAACAGCAGGGCGAGGAGTGCCGTGGTGAATAATGATCGTTTCATAATGTGTGTATTTTATTGGTTAAAATTTTCGTTGGGGCAAAGATAAGGAAAAAGGTGAAGTTGTACCACATGTTCCCCATATTTCCTAAAGGTTATTGTACGCCGGTTTGCCGGTGTAAAACAGCCCCGTGAAGGTGAACTGGAGGGTGGCGGTGTCGCGCTCAACCAACTGCGCGGGGATGTTGAGGTAAGCATTGTCCCCACCATCACCCGTGCTCAAAGAACGTGCCGGCATATTGAAAAAGTCAAGGCTCGTCAACCCGAACGTATCCGTGGTCGTGGCCGTGATGTCCGTGCCTACAGTATTTATACAAACGCTGGCAAAACTGCTGTATTCATAAGCTTTTTTTGTTTGCAAAATTAGAGGTTCCCTCTTAAAAATAAATCCTGTCAACCCCCGTTTATACTGTCAATATGACGAACTTGCGAATGTGACAGGATAAATTCGTTTTCAATCTTGAAAAACAAACCATTCAAAACTCTATCCACCAGCATGATAAAACCAAAACAAATACAATATGAAATCATCCATCTTATCCTATCATTATCCTGTCGTTATGACGAACCGCTGTTTTTGATAGGATAAATGTTGTATTTTTGCCGAAAAATAACGTATGAAAGTCAGCATTTCCGTTTTTCTCGGCATAATGGCACAGCTGTTCTTCTGTGTTTTCTTCCTGTTCCTGTTCGCCAACAACGCTCTGATTCGCCCCACCGCACACGGCATCCTGTACAAGGAATATTTCATCGGAGCCTTTCTGTTGCTCATGATCTATCTCAATGCATTGGTACTCTATCCTAAATTCTACCTGTGCAACCGGCATCTCCTGTACATCCTGCTATCCCTGGCAAGCATTGCTGTCGCCATCGCAGTAGAGTTCGCCTGGATCTACCACGACGTGATGCGGGAATTTCAGCCTTACATGAGTGACTCTATGGCGCAACGGAACTTCTGGGGAAGGATCCCCTTTGTGTTTCTGCGGGACGCCGGGGGACTCTCCATGACGTTTCTCATCTGTGAATTCATCCATCTTCACCACCGTGCAAAGTGCCTTGACAAAACCCTGGTCGAAAACCCGGGAATCATTGTCGCAGAAGACGCCGGCCATGACATGGTTCTGCTCAAGACACAGGACATCGCTTATTGCGAGCAGGAAGGCAACTACACCAAAATATGCCGTGAGGACAAAAGGTTGTTTTTCCGATACGGCTCATTAACAAATTTCATCTCTCTTATCGGAAAGGATACTTTTGTTCAAATCAACAGAAACACGGTGGTCAATAAACATCTGATAACAGCCTGCTCCGACGGGAAAATATGGATCTCTGGTGAAGAACAGCCCTTTTTGGTGTCCCAAAACATGCTCGACCAACAGTTTCTCCAAACCATAACGGACCAGAACGCCCGCAATTTGAAACAAAAGGACAGAAATAGCAATCATGCTTCTGACAAAAGTTTGAAAAAAAGCAAGGAAAAAATATACCAACTCATTGCTGAGGAACCTGGGGTATCAGCCGTGCAACTTGCCGCGGAAACAGGCATCTCTCAAAGTACAATCAACCGCCACATCGCACGCCTCAAACAGCAGGGCCTCATCGAGCACGTCGGGGCGAACAAGACGGGAGGATACAGGATAGTGGAGAGATTAGAGATTAGAGATGAGGGTTAGGAGTTAGGAGTTAGGAGTTTTGGGGATGGAGGAGGTGGATATCAGTTGCGTACCTTCGGCACGCAGGGTTCTATAGAGACCATTACTCCCCCAAACTGCGCTCCTTTCAGTCGCTTGTTAGGGGTTATTGGGATGGCGTGCTTCCAGCACGCAAACACTGATTGAACCTATATCACCTCTTGCACCCCATGTACCCCATTCACATCTTGAACCCCGTGCACCCATGTACCCCTTTTACCTCTTGCACCTCATGTACCAAAAAGAGACGCACGGTCGTGCGTCTCTACTGTCCCCTGTTCCCTGTTCACTGTTCACTTTTTTTCGTACCTTTGCAGCCGATATATTATGTTAGGGTAAAAATATCTAATTTTGTATGAAGATCGGACTGATTAGAGAGACAAAGGTTCCCGAGGACAATCGCGTGGCGCTGACACCCAGCCATTTAGCCGAGTTGCAACGCTGCTTCCCGCAGGATGAATTTGTGGTGCAGTCGAGCGAGACGCGCGCCTACAGCGACGAGGCATACCGCAACGCCGGCGTGCAAGTGGCCGAAAATGTGGACGACTGCGACATCCTGTTCGGCATCAAGGAGGCGGACATCCGCACGCTGATTCCGAACAAGCACTACTTTTTCTTCGGGCACATCGCCAAAATGCAGGCTTACAACCGCCCGCTGCTGCAAACCCTGATGGCCAAACACATCACCTTCTCGGATTACGAGTACTTAGTGGACGACGACAGCCGTCGCGTGTGCGCGTTCGGCTGGTGGGCGGGCATCGTGGGCGTCTATTACACCCTGCGCGGCTATGGCCTCCGCCATCATCTCTATGAACTGCCCCAACCCGACAAACATTTTACCCTGGAAAAACTCACACAAGCTTTGAAGTCGGTGCAACTGCCACCCATCAAAATGCTGGTGACCGGCAACGGGCGTGTCTCGCACGGCGCACAACACCTCCTTGAAACCTTGGGCACCACTCGCCTCACGGAAGAGCAGTTCCTCGCTGATGGGCCCGTCAATAGCCTCTCGTTCTGCGCCGTAGATGCCGACCACCTCGTGGCCCGCAACGACGGAGGGGCTTTCTCTTGGGACCACTTCACCCAAAAACCATCTGCCTACCACAGCGACTTCATGCGCTGGGCCCGCCAAGCCGACGTACTGGTGTGTGCCCACTTCTGGGCTCCGGAGGCCCCTGTTTACCTCAGCCAAGAGAACCTGGCCGACCCTACCCTGCGCATCCGCTTCATCGGCGACATCACCTGCGACATCCAGGGCAGCATCCAGAGCACCCTGCGCGCCTCCACCCACGCCGAGCCCTACTACGACTACAACCCCACCACTGGCCAAGAGGAACCCGCTTTCTCCAACGATAGCAACATCTCCGTAATGGCCGTGGACACTTGCCCCAACGCACTGGCCCTCGACACCAGCGCCTATTTCGGCGACATGCTCATGCAACACGTGCTCACGCCCCTGCTCAAACGGGAACACTCCAACATCATCCAACGCGCCACCATCCTCGAAAACGGCACGCTTACCCCGAAATTCAACTACTTAGAACCTTTTGCAAAAGGGGAATAACAATAGAACACAATAGACCATGGCAGAAGGCGACTTGAAACAGAAGACCATCTCCGGAATGATATGGAGCGGCATCGGGCGAATCGGCACGGTGGGCATCTCCTTCATCTCCAACATCGTCCTCGCCCGCTTGCTCATGCCAGACGACTTCGGCTGCATCGGCATGCTGTACGTCTTCATCGCCATCTCCGGCATCTTCGTCAGCGGAGGATTAGGCCAAGCCCTCATCCAGAAGAAAGAGCCCACCCACATCGACTACACCACCGTTTTCTACTGGAACCTCGTGATGTCGGTGATTTTCTACCTCATCCTCTTCTTCTGCGCCCCGGCCATTGCCCGATTCTACGAAATCCCACTGTTGAAAGATGTTTTGCGAGTGCAAAGTATCGTGCTGTTTATCCAGTCGTTTGCCATCGTGCAATCCAACCAGCTGCAAAAACAGTTGCGATTCAAAGAACTCTCCGTGCGCAACATCGTCTCCGCATTAGCGGGCATGACGGTGGCCATCATCATGGCTTTTTTAGGCTACGGCGTATGGAGCCTCGTGGCCTCCACACTCGTCACCGCACTGGTGAGCGTGGCCCTGCTTTGGAAGATGAGCACGTGGCGGCCCACCATGGAGTTCAGTTTCCAATCGCTGAAGGAGCTCTTCAGCTTCGGCGGCCTGATGCTCCTTTCTTCTTTGGTGGAGACTATCTACACCAACCTGCAGAGCCTCATCATCGGCAAGTTCTATTCCGCCAAAGACTTGGGCTACTTCACGCAGGCCAAGAAATTGGAAGAAGTGCCCACCAACTCGCTGTCCGCTATCGTCAACGAAGTGTCCTTCCCCGTATTTTCTGCTTTGCAGGACGACAAGGAGAAGTTGCTGGCGGGCGTGCGCAAGAACGTAAAGGCCATCACCTACCTCAACTTCCCGCTGATGGTGTTGCTGATGGTCATCGCCCAACCGCTGATTGTGTTCCTGTATGGAGCCAAATGGGCGCCGGCAGCCCCATTCTTCCAGATTCTGTGCGTGTCCAGCATGATCTACACGCTCAACACGCTCAACACCAACGTCATCAAATCGTTAGGCAAAAGTGCCATCTATTTCGTCGTTCAGCTTTCCAAACGATTGCTCGGCATCGGGCTTATCATCGCCGGTTTCCAGTTCGGCATCTACGGCTTGCTGTGGGCCGTTACTTCTGTCGGCTATATCAGCTTCCTCATCAATGCCATCGTCAACGGCAAGCTGATTGGCTATGGAGTTTTCAAACAAATTAAAGATGTGGGACTGTGCTACTTGGGCACCGCAGTTATCGGTTTGGCCGTCTATTTTCTCGGCACCCTCATTCCGTTGCATCCCTATTGGGTCATGCTTATCCAAATCGTCCTGTTCGTCGGCTTGTACTGGCTGTTTTCCGTTGTATGCAAGATGGAAGGCTATCTAACTTATAAAGAGATTCTTTTAAGCAAATTCAAAAAATGAGTCACCTGAAACTGTTTTTCCATATCCTTTTCAAGACCAACCTCATCAAGACTTTGTGGTTGAATTTCAAGATGCTGCCCTTCCAACAGGCGTTGCATTTGCCCATTTATGTGTATGGCAGGGCGGAATTCAGAAGGATGAAAGGAAAAATCGTGCTGGACACTCCAGACATCTATTCCGGCATGATCAAGATCGGCAAGCGCGACTACTACATCGCCACAGCGGTGCAGAAGTGCATCTGGACCATCTCGGGCACGCTGATTTTCCACGGGCCGGTGAAATTCCTGCAGGGCTCCTACTTGCTAATTGCCGACAACGGCACACTCGAAATCGGCGGTCGCGATGGCATTTTCGGCACCAACATCCGCATCTTCTGCTTCGACCGCATCACCATCGGGCAAAACGTGCGCATGGCGTGGGACATCCAGCTGATGGATTCTTCTTTCCACTACATAGAGCTGACTCAAAAGGACAATTTGGTGAAACCGCTCACCAAGCCCATCGTGCTGGGCGACAACATCTGGGTGGGCAATCGGACCACCTTCTCCAAAGGGGCCATCGTGCCCGACCGGACGGTCATTGCATCCAACAGCGTGGTCAACAAGGACTTTACGGGCATTGAGCCTGACTCGCTGTTAGCCGGCACACCTGCCACGGTGAAAGCCACGGGCTGCCACCGCATCTTCGATGTGCAGCGCGAAAAAGAGCTGGACAAACAATTCGGTTATTCAAGAACACATCTGTAATCATGGGAATATCTGCTGCTTTTCATAAAATCCATCATCTCCGCAACTGGCTGCGACAATATCCGTGCAACCAACGGGGTCGCATTCTGCGTGATTATCTCCACCTTTACAAGGAAAAAGGTCTCACCATGGAGGAGTATTATGAATTTTCCATGCACGAAAGAAGCGAAAAGTTCCGCAAGCAGTTTTTGGGCATCAACGAGCAACGCTGGTATCTGGATTTGCTGAATCCGAAGAAATATTACACATTAGGACGCAACAAATACATCGCCCATCGGATTTTGGAAAATGCCGGCATCCGCACTTCGGAGTTGTATGCCTATTACCAGCCGGAGGGAAGATGTGAGAGCGGCAGTGTTTCTTCCTCTGTGACCGGCATCTGCAGCATTTTGCACAGTCAGGGTGTGCAATCCTGCGTGGTGAAAACCACCGAAAGCTCGCACGGCGACAATGTGTTGGTGGTTACGGCCATCGATTACAAAGAGTCTGAGGCGCTGCTGCACCTGCACAACGGGAAAGTGATGAAAATGTCGGAGATATTAGCCGATGAACCGCTGATCTTCGAGAGTTTAGTCACCCAAACCGACCAGATGGCCGCTTTGAACGCCAGCTCCGTGAACACGGTGCGCTTCATGACCACGCTATATCCGAATGGGGAAGCGCGCATCATCGCCACCTTCATCAAGATTGGCCGTGCCGGCAAGTGCGTGGACAACGCGGGCGGCGGTGGCAATGTGGACGCCAGCATCGACACCAAGAGCGGCACGCTGCAATACGCCATCCAGTACGACGGTTGGCGCAACATCACAGACATTGACAACCACCCCGACAGCGGCAACCCCATCAACGGCGTGCAAATCCAGAATTGGGACAGCATCAAAGCACAAGTGCTGCAATTCCAGCAGGCCCTCCCCTTCATCAAAGCCTCCGGCTGGGACATTGCCATTACGGACGAAGGTCCCGTGGTGATTGAGGTCAACGACTTCTGGGACCGCACGGGGCAATATTTCATCCACCGGGGCTGGCGCGAGGAAATCCGCGACTGCTACTTAGCTTGGCAGAAAACCGGCAAACAATACGGAATGGGACGACTTTCTCATTCCCTGTCTAAAAAACACCTTCAGAAAATCATTGCAAAACCATAACACCGACCGCCATGTTCATGAATCTGTACAAACGCTGCCTCGCCAAGCTCACCAAGCAGGTGTCCATCCACTCCTTTGTGTCGGAGCTGACGAGAAAATACCATAAACTGCACGTGCGCCGGGAGCTGACGCGCGCCCAAAAGCAGGAGATACAAGCCTACTACAAACAGCTGACGGGCCACCGCGTGCCGCTGATTTGGCACAAGTTCCTCTATTCCAGAACCAATGTCTATTCCAAGCAATACATCCCGCTCAGCCTGTATCGCACCGAGCTCATCGGCAGGATGAACCAGTTCTGGATGATGGAAGCGTACGCTGACAAGAACATCTCCGACCTGCTTTTCCCTGATGTGACGCAACCCAAGATTTTCGTCAAGAACATGAACGGGTATTTCTATGCAGATGGAAAAGCCATCACGCGGGAAGAGGCAGAGCGTATTTGCGGCAATTTAGAGGCAGCCATCATCAAGCCTTCCATGTCCACACGCGGACACGGCGTGCGCAAAATCCGTGTTCAAAACGGAATCACCGACCTGAACGGGAAAACCATCGGGGAAGTGTTCACTTCATACGGCCAAGACTTTTTAGTGCAAGAGGTGGTGCAACAGCATGAGGCCATGTGTGCGTTGAATCCCACCTCGGCCAATACCATACGGCTGCTGACCTACCGCTCGGACATGGAGGTCATCCTCCTCTATGCCGTCATCCGTATCGGTCAGAAGGACCAAGTGATCGACAACGAGAGTTCTGGCGGTATCAGCGCGCGTATCAACTTGGACGGCACGTTGGCCAAGTACGCATACGGCGCGCCCGGCAACGACATGGTGGAGAAAACCGATGTCGGCGTCACGCTGGAAGGCTATGCCATACCCAACTTCGACCAAGTGGTGGCCACCGCCAAGCGTTTGCACTACAGGCTGCCCTACTTCAACATCGCAGCGTGGGATTTTGCGGTGGGCAAAGACGGCGAGCCCATCTTCATCGAGTGGAACGCCAACCCCGACCTGAGCCAAACCGCCTACGGACCTGCCTTCGGAGAACACACCGAGCGCATCTTCCAAGAGACCTACAAGAGGAAAAATTCAAGAAACGAATATTGGTAAATCAGTAAAAATCAACAATATATGGAATTTCGTTCCAATACAAACTTAGCCTTCCGCTACCTGCTCACGAGCATCTCGCCCAAGTTGAGCGTGCGCACGCTGTTCCGCATCTATCATCATCGGAAGCTGGACCTCGACAACCCGCAGACGTTGGATGAGAAGATTCAATGGATGAAGATTAACTACTACAAAGACAATGAGTTGGTGAAAAAATGCGCCGACAAATTGCGTGTGCGCGAGTACGTGCAGGAATGCGGATTGGAGCACATCCTTAACCCGTTGCTCGGCACCTACCATCACGCTGATGAAATCAACTGGGACGAGCTTCCTGAAAAATTTGTGCTGAAGTGGAACTTCGGTTGCGGCGGCAATGTCATCTGCCCCGACAAGGCGAAACTGGACGTCCCCGCCACCATCCGCGACCTGAACCGCTTTGAGAAAATCAAATTCCACCTCATTGCCGCCGAGCCGCAATACGACTTTCCAAAACGCATTCTATGCGAGCACTTTATCGAAACCGAAGACGGACATTCGCCCGTGGATTACAAATTCTACTGCTTCAACGGCGAAGCCATGTATGTGCTATGCTGTATTGGTCGTGGCACACAAGAAAAACCGGATTTCTACTTCTTCGACCGTGACTGGCAACTGCAACGCCTCAATCGTCAGGGGAAGGCTGCCCCGGAGGGCTTCACCATTCCCAAACCGGAAGGCATGGACCAGCTCTTTGAGTATGCGGAAACGCTCTCCAAGCCGTTCCCGTTTGTGCGTGCCGACTTCTACCTGGAAAAGGGCCAAGCTTACTTCGGCGAGCTCACCTTCACCCCTGCCGGCGGCTTCGACCGTGGCAGATTGCCAGAGACAGACCTGCACTTCGGACAAATGGTGCACCTGCCCGAAAAACATTAACCCTAACTTTCCTGGATTATGAAACAGAAAATCGCAAAATCCTGTCTCTTTATAACCCTCGCGCTAGTGGCCGCCTCCTTCCTGCCTTGGGTCTATCTGACCAAGATCTACTACATCTTCCGCTACATCATCATGGCTCTGATGGGCCTCTCCCTGCTACTCACGTTCTCAGTGGAAAAATTTTTCTCCGCAAGATTCATGCGACTCTTTTTACTGACCATCGTGCTGGTGGGCATCGAGTTTGTGTGTTTCCATCTCTTCGGGCACCGCTACCGTCCGGAAGACCTGAGCCAGCTTATCGTGGCTTTCCTATGCATCGGAATCGGCATTGGCATGGACGAAGACATCCATTTTTGGGCCAATGTTTCCTACTACTACACCCTCGTGCTGATTGTGATGACGCTCATCAACTGCTTCTATTGGGCAGGCGGATTGTATATTCCAGAACACTACATGCTGGATGAGGGCAAGAACCAGATCGGCGGAATGCTGGCCATCGCTACCGCCGCCACTTTCTTTTTCGGCGTGAAAATCAAAGAACAACGCACGCCGTACATGGTGGTATTCGCACTGGCGTTCCTCGCCCTGTTGCTCATCCGCGCCCGCTCCGACTTCTTCGCCGTGCTATTGTGTGCCCTTTTCATAGCCGGCAAAGATTTGGACTGGAGATGGAAATGGAATCTGAAGACAGTCCTG
>Ga0265301_10002772_pt1 | contig 19628 bp, 12 predicted proteins | sample AusTroGonzalo_MG_2_FD_193488 | JGI IMG/M metagenome (GOLD analysis project Ga0265301, IMG submission 193488) | Bovine rumen microbial communities from tropical cattle in Woodstock, Queensland, Australia - Gonzalo_04 | ecosystem: Host-associated > Mammals > Digestive system > Stomach > Rumen ... | reverse complement strand
GTCTGCATATACTGTCAACAACGTGTTTATCTAACGGAAAAGTCATATTATTTTAGTTGAAAGTTTAAAGTTGAGAGTTGAAAGAAGTTTATAAGTTGAGAGTTGAAAGTTGAGAGTTCTTAGCCCTGAAGGGCACGATTATTTGACAAGTCAAATTTTGAAAGAAGTAATTAAGTTGAAAGTTTAAAGAAGTTTATAAGTTGAGAGTTGAAAGTTTAAAGAAGTAATTAAGTTGAAAGTTGAAAGTTGAAAGTTCTTAGCCCTGAAGGGCACGATTATTTGACAAGTCAAATTTTGAAAGAAGTAATTAAGTTGAAAGTTGAAAGTTGAGAGTTCTTAGCCCTGAAGGGCACGATTATTTGACAAGTCAAATTTTGAAAGAAGTTGAAAGATAAGTTTATTTGTTTTCAAGATTGTTTTTTGGGCAGTCCATGAAACTGTTCTGCAATCCTGAGATAACACGAGCTGTTTCTGCAATAAGAGTTTCCATGTTGTTGAATTCGTCCGAATCTATATATCCTTCATCCAGAGCTACCTCCAATTGGCTCATTACTTCCATTAAAGAGCCGAAAGCAATCTCCAGAAAACGTACTTTATCCTTGTTGGAATATCGCGTCATTCCCTCTGCGATATTAGAAGTGGTTGAAACCGCCGCTCTTCGGAGTTGGTCACATAGGGCAAATTGTTCCTCTTTTGGAAATTTTTTAATTAAACGGTATACATTGCGTCTTACTTCACACGCTTTAATGTATGCTATTAATTTTCTATATCCAAAAAAATCCATAACAACTTTTTAACTTTTAACTTCTTATCTCACGTTCGAATGAATGATTACTTCTTTCAAGGTTCAACTTTACAATACCCTGCTTCGACGGCGGCGATGTTGGTCTTGACGACGTTTTCTCCTTTGCGGGCGAAGACGCGTGCCACGCCTGCCACCATCTTGTCATGGTCGATGCCTAACATCGGAATAGCGGCGCCTAAGAGCACCATGTTCGCCGCCTGCGCCGGTGCACCCGCTTCTTTGGCAAGCGCCTCTACGTCCAGCAGCACATGATTCGGATGTGCCTTGATACGTGCCAATACCTCTTCCAGTTCCGGATAGTTGGGGATGTTGAGGAAGGGCACGCACGAGCTCACGATCCATCCGTCCGGTTTCAGGTACTCCGTGTAACGCAGTGCCTCCATCGGTTCCAGCGAGATAATCAAATCCGCGCCGCCTTTGGCAATCAGGTCACTCATGATCGGTTCGGACGACAAGCGCAAGTTGGACTGCACATCTCCGCCGCGTTGTGACATTCCGTGAACTTCTGCCTGCTTCAGATACAGACCTTCCTGCAAGGCAGCTTCTCCTATAACAGTGGCAATCGAGAGGATACCTTGTCCTCCCACACCGGCCAGAATAATATCTTTTTTCATGATTCCTTTGGTATTACGTTATTACGTCATGACGTAATGACGATGATTCAACTTTTCTTCGCCTTCAGGTGTCTCTTTAATGTCTGGATGCACTCGCGGCGGGCGATGACGACGGATGTACCCGGATAGTCAATCTCCTCGCGCAGCACATTTTTAATCTCTTCCATGTTCTTTGGCAGCGGAACCACCACACGTACGTGCTCCGGAGCTACGCCCAGACCGCAGCATATCTGTTCCAGACGGCCGGTACCTGCCGAGTCCTGACCGCCAGTCATACCGGTTGTCAGGTTGTCGGAGATCAATACCACCACGTTTGCATTCGCATTGACGCAGTCCAGCAGACCGGTCATTCCCGAGTGGGTGAACGTACTGTCGCCGATGACCGCGATTGCCGGATGTTGACCGGCGTCTGCGGCACCCTTCGCCATCGTCACCGATGCTCCCATCTCCACGCATGCATGGATGGCATGGAAGGGCGATAACGCGCCTAAGGTATAGCAGCCGATATCGCCGAAGATACGCGGTGCGGCATATTCCCGTGCCACCTCGTTCAGCGCGGCGTACATGTCGCGGTGACCGCAGCCCTGGCATAAGGCAGGCGGACGGCCGACTACAATAGCTTCTTTCTCGCGGGTGGGCAGCGCCTCCATTCCCAATGCGGCACGCACGCTGTCCGGCGTCAGCTCGCCCATACGCGGCAGGTCACCCGTCAGACGGCCTTTGACAATCACGCTCGACGGAATCATGCCGCAAATCATTTCTTCCACTACCGGCTGGCCTTCTTCCATTACCAGCAGCTCCTTCATCCCGTCCGCTACCATCTGCTCGATCAGCGCGGAGGGCAAGGGGTACTGCGTAATCTTAAGGATAGAGTGTCCTGCGTTAACTCGTTCATTCTCCATAAGGTAGTTATAGGCGATACCGGTTGTCAGGATAGCCTTCTCCGGCTTTGAGCCTTTCACATAGCGGTTGTGTCCCGCGGTGTTGCTCTCTTCCACGAAAGCCGGCTGCAGGTCTACCAGTTCCGCATAGTTCTTTTTGGCGTATGCCGGTAACAGGATAAAATGCTTCTCGTCTTCCGGCATCGACATCTTATTCTGTTGACGCGGTGTCTCAACGGTCTCCACCACCGCACGGCTGTGCGCCATACGGGTGGTCACACGCATGAGGATGGGTGTCTTCAGACGCTCGCTCAGTTCGAAACCGTACGCCATCATGTCGTACGCCTCCTGCTGGTTGCTCGGCTCCAGACACGGAATCATCGCGAACTTGGCATAGAACCGGCTGTCCTGCTCGTTCTGGCTGGAGTGCATCGACGGGTCGTCCGCTGCAACCACGATCAGACCGCCGTTCACACCCGTGATAGCGGCATTCATGAAGGCATCCGCACATACGTTCATGCCCACGTGCTTCATACATACGAGCGCGCGTTTTCCCATGTACGACATACCCAATGCTCCCTCCATGGCCGTCTTCTCATTCGTCGCCCAGCGGCAGCTGATGGCTGAATGCTGACGGCTGACAACTGATTGAATGTACTCCGTAATTTCCGTACTCGGCGTGCCCGGATACGCATAGACGCCGCTCAGTCCGGCATCGATAGCGCCTTGGGCAATCGCCTCATCGCCTAATAATAGATGTTTCATGGTGAGATATGTTTTTGTGATTTCTTTTTTTCTTGTATATAAGGTACAGTATCGCCATTCCGAGCAGAATCAACGGTTCGCCGACAGGAGCCGGGTCCGGTATCTCACCAATTCCGTTTTCGTCAGGATCGCCTAAGGCGTTTCTTCTGACACTCTGTGAAGGGCGGTCAGCGAATGGTTCGCTAACTTGCGTAGCATAGACGGAATTGCCCAGACCCGAGGTGAGGGTGGAGGTGGATTGGAACTGATAAGAAGGGGCCGTAACACTGTTGCCGGTCGGGTAGATGACGCGGCATGACGTGTGCCCCTTATACGGTGAACCGTATGTCTGACCAAAAGCGATTGACGTACATCCCAGCAGCATGAACCATGCTGTCAATGCCCATTGTATAATCTTTCTTTGCATGGCTTATCTCACTTTTTGTCCGAATATCGTAAATACATGTCCGTTCCGCAGGATATACACATTCCCGTGGTAAACGATTTTCACAGCCTGCTCTTCGTGCGCGTCGGAGCCTACGCCGGTTGTCGTCGGGTCGGTGGATGGCTCCGTATAACCCGGACGGCGGATATAGTAGCGTCGCTCGTGGCTCACCTCGGGCGTCTCGATCGGGAGGCATATACCGTCGGTGATGGGGCGCTCGGTATCCGTCAGAGCATCATATAGCACGAGCGGTCCGTCTATGCTGTTCACACCCGTGAACCACAGGTAGGTCACCGGTTCGAAAGCACTGACGAGACTCTCGGTCATCGAGAAGGATAGCGGTACGTTCACAATCGAGTCAAGCAGGTCGATACTCAGTCCGTAGCCCTGCTCTGCCGCATAGATATTGAACGGCGTGGCAGGCGTAGCGGAGGAGTAGTTGTTGAGGTTGACGGTCGTCAGTATAGCATCCTCGCCGGACAATACCTCGTTGTGGTAGCCTTGTCCCAGGCGCAAGCGCGAAGTACAGATTGCGCCGGCTGGGTTGGTGGCCGTGACGGTCATAATGCCCTTGCGGATGCTCTGACCTTGACGTTTCGGCGCACCGGAACCACCGCCTCCACGGACGATCTGACTGGCTGCGGTGACGATGCGGTTGGTATTGAGCGTTACCCGCTTGGAAGTGGTAGCCTCAGCCACTTTCACCACCATCGCGTGCATCGGCGGCAGGTAACACTGTCGGTTGGTAATCGTATCGAGACTCGGGTTGGCGGTTATGGCTGCATCGACGGTGGATTTGGTTACCGTTTGCCACGAGCCTTCGGCGTCAATATACTGGAATTCGCTGACCAGACCGTTGTCCGCAACGAAGCCCCATATGTCGATATAGCCCATGGTCGGGTTGCCGAAGACGAAGGACGTGGAGGCAGTGCCGTTGGTAAGCGTATACTTGGGTGCCGGTACGGAGTCCGGATAGAACGCCAGTTTGCCCGCCATGCCGCTGCCGCCTGCATTTTCGTCCCGCTGTGCGCGCAGGCCTGGCTCGCTGATGTCTGACTGGTCGCCCGACGCGTAGTAATAATAATAGACGTCGTCGTTCTTGGGCAGTCGGATGTCGGCAGCATCTCCCGATTTGGTGCGTGCATAAACCGCCCATCCTTGAGCCGGAGATAGATCCTCGGTCATGCCGTTAGCCAGGCGTGACCAATCGGCAGCGGCTTCGCGCGTACTATCGGATACCTGATCGCCGTTACCTTTCTGGATAATCTCGCGGTCGTAGAGCGAGAGCCAGAAGGTGGCATTGCCGGTCTTGTAGTTACGGCCGTTGGCATCGAACGAACCGACGGACCACATCTTGGTCTCGCCCGACAGGTCGGCATCCGCCATATAGATATCGCCGCTCAGCATACCGGTCACCGGTGCGGCACGTAGTGCCCACTTGTTGTACGGCATCGTCATATCCACTACGACTACGTCGCAACCCAAACGTTGCTGCTGGCCGATTGCTGCACCGGGCAGGAAGCGGATATCGTCACACGTGTTATACACGAAGCCTACGGCCTGTACAGAATCTCTATAACCTGTTAGCGGATCGTTGTACGGCAGGCACGGAGCCGGCATGTTTGTCATGGCCGGGATGATAATATCCGTCGACGACAGCGGTGCAAAACGCGCATTCTCGTGGATGACCACATTGTCTGCCGTTACGCCAATCCAGTTCATCGGGTCGTTCCAGTTGTTATTACCCTGGTCGGCCGGTGCCCAACGCAGCACGTCCGGCACGACGGACACGATGAATGGCACATTACCAATCGGGCAACCGTCTTTGTCGTTCGGGTCATCCGTGGCGGAAACCATTTCGATATTGAAGGTATAGTTATATCCCGGGCGCATCTCATAGTTGTTGTTCGATGCCGGGGTGAGGATGATGGTATCACCCTTGATGTAATACCGGCTGATATCACGTGGCCAAGTTCTTCCGGGCGTCAAATTCAGTTTATGCACACCTTCACGATAGTTCGGGTCGTCGGTCGAGAGGAGCGTAATGGCATGGATACCTATCATCGTTCGGATGGAGTCCACAGGAACAGCCAATTCCTTGTTGGCGTTCTCTGCATCGGCGAGAACGGTGATCGGCAGTTTAGCTTGCGTAGAGTCGCGATGGAGACCGCCGATAATCAACGGTACACCTGTTTCCGTCTCCCTGGCCTTCAGTTTGATGACGATTGGCGTCGGACAAACCTCCATACCCTTTTCCTCCAAATCATCTGTACCGGTACCCACTATCGGGAAGACTACGTATTTTGCGGAATCCTTCGAATTGACACTTACTAAGATATTTTGCTTATAGAGCGTGAGGAAACCGTTGTTCACCAAATCGGACAATACTTCATAGGCACTCTTGTCCGTTTCGAGCGTACATTTCTTCTGGATGTTATCCATCACATTGCGGTTGACCTCACCCAGGTTCTTGGCAAACCGGTTGCTGTTCGATTCTCCGGCTCCCGGTTCGTAACGCAGGACTTGTCGGATGACCTTTTCGATATCGCTGTACTTGTAACCATAAGTGGCCTCACTCGTCGCACTCGTTGTATCGCCATAGAGCAACCAATCGCAACTACACGAACCGGTCAACGGCATCGGTGCCACACTATCCTGGATGAGCGTACCGCGAACGCGCATACTGACATCGTAGGTCGTGTTAGCGCACATGCCACTTACCTCTTTCTCCTCCTGTTCCTCGCCGTTGAGCATCAGCATCATTCGGTTGGTTACTTTCAGATCACTGGTCATGGCGCACTGACTGCTCATCAGTCCTGTGTAGCCGATAGACATACGTACGGTGTACTTCTTGTCGGACGTCATCTTTGCCTTGTGCACTACGTAGAGCACAGGACGGATATCTCCATCCAGGTTCTCGTAGATATATCCCTGACGGAATAATTCTACGGCGGGGTCTACTTTCTTTGCATCCACCGATTCCTCGAACTTTCGAGCCAGTTCATTCAGGTTGGAGAATATCGAATCTTCATGCATCGGGATAAAGTCACGCGCCGGCATATGAATTGCACCAAAGATGGTATCGGGTGCTACTTTTACTCCAGCCTCGATTCTTCCTGTGTGGGTGGCATCTTCGCTGAGGTAGTGGTCAATCATAGGTACGAAGCTATAGACGCTGTCTTTGGTCATCTGCTCAACGGTATAGTTCACATCGGAGTTGTTGTAACTAATATCCGTGAAGCCCTGATAATCGACACGCAGTACCACATGGATGACAGAGTCATTCTCATTTGACTCCACACACCGGGTGTTTGCTTGATAAGCGATCACGGGCGGCTTGGTAGCGAAGATACACATATCGTCGATAATAAAGTCGTTGCCATCGAAGTCCGACGCCATATTATAGATGCGTACACGGAAGTCATCATATGCTTTCTCGTGCTCGATGGGGAAGAAAATCTGGCTCCACTTATCCGAGGGCTGGATATCGCCGGTCATATACGTTGTGATATCTTCCCATTTCTTAGCTTCGTCATCCCATCCTTGTACCGAGAAGGTGAAGTTCGGATTGGCTTTACCTTTCTGGTTACTCGGGTTGCCTACGTAGGCCGAGAAATACATCTTCTGTCCTTCGCAGAGGTGTGTGCTCAACGAAAGCGCTGCCACCTGGCCCGACGACGACATACCGTCGCAGTAGATCATGTAGCCGTTCTCGGCACCGCCGTGCTGCTCCATCTTATGCCAGTAGTTGGAGTAGGGGATGCGGTTGATTAGTCCGTACTCACCCACACCCGGGAAGTTCGGTGCAAAGTCATTATGGTAACGGTTATCCGGGATCTCCGGGCTCACAGGATAACTGTATCCGTACGATGCGTCTTTCCAGGGCAACGGATGCGGATAAACATGATAGCTGCTACCCGGCTGGATATAGTCGAAGTTCAATCGTTCCAGCACTTCGTAGTCTTGCTCTATCTCGTCGTTGGTGATGATGGCCTTGGCGTTTTTACCGGTTCCCTTCTCCTGGAATGGACCGTACTTGTTCGGGTTGTGATAAACAACCTTGTAACGGCAGATGTTGAACCAATAATCACCTTCCTCCGTATTTTCACCTTCTGTAAGCGCGTCTTCATCGTCATCATCTGCAAAAGTTGTTTTCCAACTCTGCGCACGCAAACAATAATAAACTGTATCGGCTGCACCACCCGTAGTACTACCTTTGGCAGGAACGCTCAGGAAGTCATCGCTCTCGGTTACCGTATACGAACAGGGGGTATACGTCTTGGACGACGGATCATAGATAAACCACTCGCAGTCGGCATCCCATCCGCCGCACCAGATCATGGTATCCTTACGCGCTTTGTCCCAACCGCCGCTTGACCAGTTATCATCGTGCATGTAGTAGCCGAGCAGGGATTCCGAGTGACCCTTCTTTGTCAGGTTCTCGTAGTTATAGCGTTGTTCGGTACTTAGCAGCAGACGGTTGCCGGTTGGTGCCATCACCACATGGTCCTCCATGTATTTCTCGTCTTTGAGTTCGTAAGTGGCTGCGTTCGCTGACTTATAGTGATCCAGCGTATCCGCCATCTCGGTCCACGGGTGTAACTCGAATATCTCACGCAACGAAAGGGTCGGTTCGATAATCTCCTGCATCGTATCCAACGCCGCTATATCCACCTGGTTGATGCTTGTCAGTGACAGCGGTAGGTTGTCGTAGTAGTTGCTGATATCGACCACGTAGGTCAGCGTCTTCTCGTTCTGCGGTGCCTTTACCAACGGCGATTTGGCAGGCGGATCGACTTTCGTATTATAATCCCTGGAAGGATAGTGGAATACCGTATAACGACCCATCTGAACCAATATTTTTATGGAGTCCGTTCCGTCTTTTTTCTTCAACATTACCGAGTCACCGATGATACGATAGGGGAAGTTGTACCTACCTACGTTGCGCGGAGGAGCAATCCACAGCGAGTCTAAGACGTCCATGTCACTCACATCAAAGTCCAACTCGTCTTTTCCTTCGCGGTACCAACGCCACCAGCCGTAGAAACCACGTTCACGAACCGGCAACTCTACATCCTGGTCCGATTCAGCATAAGGCTCCGGGTTGTAGTAATACAGAACACGCTTGTTCTCGTGAACCTGCTGCATACCGTCCACTTTCTCGTCACCCGTGACACCACGGCTGTGGGTCAAGGTCTGGTTGTTCGCATACTGGAACAGACTCGCCTGCGATATTGTCAGACGGTAGTTGACGAATTTCGTCTGAGAATCCTTGTCCGTCACGATATACGCAAAATAGATATACGCCAAGCGCGGCGAACGAATACCGTCCTTCTTACATTTTACTGTAACGGAGTGATCTTCGATAGCGCTAATCTCGCACCAGTCGGGTATCTTACCATACTCGTCAATCAAACGAATCTCCGCCGTGTTGATATTGTCCAGGTCCATGCTGGCTGTTAAGCTAACCGGATCTCCCGCGTCGTAAACAATAACATTGTTGTCTTTATCCAGCGTTTTTGTTCCCGTGTATTGGGATGTATTCAGCACAAAGGTGTGACAGCTATCCGATTCTACGACACCTACGCCCTTTGGCAGTGTAGCCGGGAAGGCATAGTTGTACTCCTCGCCCACAACGGAACAGATAATGGAGTCGTAGGGTGCCGTGTGGTAGGTCTTACGTACCAACGGAATCTTCAGACATGCGTCCGAAAGCGAATTGACATTCTTCCAGTCCTTGAACCGGTAGGAAGGAGCACCGTCCTTGAGCGAAAGCGTCACCATCAGCGTATCGACGATATTCACATACTTACCATCTATCGTCACATTCATCGGACTGGTAGTGGGAAGCGGTGTAGGTGTAATCGTTGTGGTTAAATTTGTTGTATTTATAACGGGATCACCTAAACCACTGACAACAGGTGGATCTTCGGGATCTTTGTCAAACGTACGAGCGTCCGCTTTGCGGGTAATGGTGTAGTTGGTTCGCCAATCACCGTCTGCGGCGGTCAGAGTCGTTAAATTCGTCTGGTTCTCACGGCAGAGATACGTCAGCGTATTACCTACCAGCATCGAGTACTCGCGATATGCCTTATAGCACGTCTGAATAGACTTGCTATCTCCGTTGTTATAACCGAATACCAAGGAATCGACACTCGGATACGTACCGTTGTTGAGCAATTCGTATTCCTGCGACAGATAAGCCCAACTGAATACCGTTCCCTCTTCTTTCGTGTCCACCAGGGTCAACGAAGTACCGGTGAACTGTAACCACTTGTCCGAACCGTATTTCAGTTTTACTTGTTCCTCAATGTTTCCGTTGTCGTTGGTATAGACATGTACATACTCATAGGTTAATAGTGCGGAGTCTGAAGCATGAACTTCCGGTGTTGTTTCGGAGGCAATATTGAAATGCAGATTTATGCCATATAGGGTCTTCAGTCCTAATTGACTCGCGTCGGTCTTGCTGTATTCAAATTTCCACGGCGTGATATACTGCTTGTCGCTGTTGTTCGCATCTTTAGAACCTTTTTTAAGTTCCTGCTTGTTGCGTTGCCAACGTGAACTATTCAAATCAAAATTACGGAAAGCCAGCGCACCGCTCTCAATCGTAATGAAGAATCGCTTGCCGCTCGTGGGATGTATAGCCGACCAAACGAGTTCGTCACCCGTCAGGTCCGTTTGTATCAACGGTACTTTGGCTGTAATAGGATACGATACAGCGTCGATGGTGACGGTGCTCGTCACGGTCAGCGTATCCAGATTATCGCCTTCTGCGTTTTGCGCTTTCGTAGTCAGCGTGATAGCGGAAGCGGTCTTCGTGCCAATAGTGAAAACTGCGTCACTCTTGAGCGAACAGGTGGCACTGCTCAGGTCCCAACCGGTCGTTATCGTATCTCGACCCAATACTTCCGTCCTTATCTCATGACCTTCTGAATCGTACAAGACGCTATACCGCTCCTTAATCACATGGAAGTTCAGCGCCTGGCTCTCACCGGCTAATGCACCGAAGCTATATAGGTCAAGGACCGGCTTGAGAATCAGGTTCGCTTGTTCCGGACCGTAGTGGTAGGTCTTGGTCTTAATCAAGATATTGCGGTAGCGAGAGCCATCGGCGGCCACGGTCAGTCCGTCATCCGCACTCTGCTTCTTCCAGCGACCGTAGTACGCCTTGATCTTACTCGTGCTGGCGGGCATCAATCGAACGCGCAGGGTATCAACGATATCCTCTGTAGGACCGATTGGAGTAGTTGCACCGCTGTGGATATTGCAGCAGAAGGCATTCTCCGTCTCCTCCATCGAGGCACGATTGGCTTCGTCCACTTCGCTGAAGATGGCACGACTGTCAGGGATAAACGTGAACTCATGACGCAAACGGTAATCATTCGACAGACGCAACTCTGTCGCGGTATTGAACGTCTTATCGCGATCCGGGTGGAAATAAATCGTATCGTCACCCACCTTCATCTGCGCCAGCAAATGCTTACCGATCAACTTCGACCATACCTGCTCAAGCTGTGCCTCGTTATGATCATCGAACGTAATCTCGTTTCTCCAAGGCGTGGTAGCATCCGATGTGTCCGGCAAAATGATATAATGCTCATCTACGACACCCACACCGGAAAGCATAAAGTCGGTTCCGGCTGCATCCGTACCGTCAAACTGGTTGCCCGATGGGTTGTACACGATATTTGGCTTATCGCTGTTACCGCGCTCATCCCTTTTAATCACACCGGCAACTCGGTGCAGATAGTGTGTTGAGGAGAGCTTAGTATTCTCAATACACGGATTAGCCGGCGTAGGCCAACCTTCCGAAGATTTAAACAAACCCGACCACGTGTTGTTGGCAATGATCGTATTCGGGTCGGTGTAGAACAAACCGACATACTCATCCTCGTTCGGCTGATGATCCTCGTAGAAGACCAAGGAGTCTTTACCTCCGCGCATGGTGATGTACATAGGATCCCATACATGTTCGTCGCCTACGCATTCCGCACACACGCCCTCATTACCCAAGATGGTGTACGAAGTGAGGTAATTCGGGTCGGAGTTGTTGGCATCTCCAATACCCTGCCTAACTTCCGTCCAATCCGTATAAGTACGAGCGCGGGCAAAACGAGGTGCCTCACCAGGATGCGTCAAGAAGTACCGCTTGCCATCCTTCTCAAACGAAACCGCCACGTTGATCGAACCCGTATAGGTCGCCTTAGCATAGAGATGCAGCGTGTCACCACTCGCACCGTGTGCATAAGTCAAGTCTCCCGGGAGTGACTTCAAATTAATCGTTTGACCTACTCTCAGAGGTTTACTGGTCGAGTCTTTAGGAAATATTACCACAGCACCTACAGAAGAGGCTGCCCAACCGGCAAACTCATAGTCTCCCAAAAGACGAGCATCTTGTATGGTAACCGTTGTCTCGCCTTTAATCGGGTACTGGTAAGGAATATCGACACCGAAGTGACCGTTATTATGATAGATGACAACCGTGTCTTTATTTGCCTCTACGAATTCAATATTGCCATTCGGTTCCGGACTATCCGTGTAGATTCGTGGCCAGCCATATAAGCCTGCCGACGGACCACCGGTTCCTGCTACAGGTATATCCGATGCTTTCACCCACTGGCTCCAGCCGATAATCTCCGCACCCGGATCCGCCATGCTGAATACCGAGTCGGTGAGCAACACGACGCGACCTTCGAGATCCATATATTCACCGGCTATATACCACATTTGATCGGACATCCATGTGTTTGCGCTTGTTTGACGCATCGGCACATTCACACCGCTGCTGGTCTGGAAGAAATAACCTTTTGGCTCAAACGTTGCGCCTAAGTTCGCTTCGCCGGAAGTGGTGTCAATCACTGCACATCCGTACGCTCCGGGACCGGGCGCATAGGTTGTTGGTGCACCCTTCAGCGCTCTTACACGGAGTTCCCTAATGGAGTGGAACTCTGAATATGAGTTTGGATCCGTGCTAGAGCCTAAGGGTTCGCCCGCTGCTGAAGAATAGAATTTGTTATTCTTACCCACATAGTAATACGCGCTGTCATACGTCTGTATCTGTCCGTCCGGGGATTTGAAAATTGCCGTTTCACCCTCGCGTTCCATACAGGCAAAATGGTCTAACGTGTAAATCTTACGCGCCGACGTACTATCCGTCATCGTGTTGGACTGACGATATTTCTTATAATCCTGTACGTCCCATCCGAGGAAATACGAACTACATGACGAGAACGGCTTATTCAGCGGGTAGATGCGAAATAGTGTACGTGTGGTGGGATTATGCTTGGTGTCTGCGAAGGCATAAGCCGCCTTACCGGGATTTATCGTTCCGGCATTCCAAGACTTATTGGAAGTCGTTCGGTTGAAGGTTACCAAAGAGGCATTTGTGTACGCATTTGGGGTGTTGGAACGCGGGATATCGAACCAATATACTTCACGATATAGCATTCCGGCAAAGCCGACACCCATCTTTCCGTCGAAAGCCCAAGATTGGTCACCTGTGCCGCGGTGATACGTTCCATCCAATGCCAAGGTGTTATTCGGGTCCATGTTGGTAGTGGCGCGTATAGTCGGTACTACAAAGACGACATCGCAGAGGTCACCATGACTGTGATTGTCGGTCAAGTAGCCAAGGAACTTAAAGGCGCTAGATTTAGTGGGACTCTCCGCCGCGTACAAGGTCTTACCACTATTTCCCCACATGGTGTAGCTGATACCGCCCAAGGAATAGTTGACTTTACCGGAAATACGCGTCAAAGCAGTATCCACCGTCCACACGGAAGCGGCAGAAGGCGTTGTCGCGCCTGCCGCCTGAGGAATGAGCTTCAGGTAATCACCGGCGGCATAGTTGAACTTACCACCCGATGACGTGGAACTCGTGTAACTCGGATAATCGCATACGAAATACTCCTTGCCGTCAATCACGACAGAAAGCAGGAATTGGTCTCCCGGTTCAAAATTCAACACCAGACCGGCATCCGTCGGCGTAAAACCGACACCCCACATGCGGGCCGGGATAAAAAACAATAAAACTAAAAACAATACTCGCACACTTAGCGTACGCAGAAATCCTCTAAATAATAAGTGTTGTTTCATACCCAAATATCTGTTTCTTTTTCAAAAATCCCACAAAGATACTGCTTTTTTTGCATATATGCAAGTTTTTTAAGAGAAAAAACGGTTTTTTATGGTTTTTTCGGGAATAATTATAAATTATTGTGTTCGATTTTTGCTTTTTTATGCCTTTTTTGTGCAATTGAGTAGGTGTTGATTTCGACTCTTTTTCTGTCTGCCTTCGAAACCATCTTCGGTATCTGTATTGTAACTCTCTCATTTATTGGATAATATCATGGATAATGAGCCCTAAATTCTTAATTTGTATGCCTTCAATCGTGTGTCTGTAAATCAGTTAGTTAGCAAAAAACATACCCTGTTTTGTAAAGTCAGCTTTGCAAAATGAAGATTTTTTGCACTTTTTTAGAAAAATCGTTTGCGATATAAAATATTTGTTGTAATTTTGCATCGTGAACGATATATCGCGCGTTCTATCCTCGATACACGAGCACAAGCACAGCTTGGCTAAAGGTACTCGGATGAACTCGCTCTCCCCAAAAATTAAAAATGTTTTGGGGACCCCATAGAAAAGTAAAACAACATAATAACAACCTTTTAAATTTTTTACAATCATGACAAAAGAAGAAGCATTGAAGGGTCTGGCAATGGCCGGTGCCGTATGGTTTGGAAACAGTAAGCAACATTTTGCATTCTCGGCGTACGACCGTTTGAACGGCTGGAACAAACTGGCTGACAAATGGAAAGAGGAAGCAGAAGAAGAGTGGGACGAGGCAGAAGAGGTACTCAACCGTCTGGTAGAGCTCGGTTGCAAACCCGCAGAGCTCCAAGAGGCACTGAAGACCATCGAGTTCCCGTTCTATGACGACCCGAAACAGCAGATTGAGTCCGACTATGAGCCTACCGCTGTTAAGCAGTTGAGTGAGTTGGCAGCCGCTTTTGCGGATGATTATCCTACCCAGAAATTGATTCTTAAATGGATTGACGGCGAGAAAGAGCACATGGCTTGGGAAGCTCAGTACCTCAACTACATCGACAAACTCGGTTACGAGAACTTCCTCATCGCAATGATGTAAAATTTAGACCGCTCGCTGCGTTCGCTAAAAGAATAAGGACCGCTACGCTAAAAGAGCAAAGACAAAACGGTTAGGAATATACTAAACATTTAAGTCTTTATTCCTTATTCCTTTAGCGGCGGAGCCGCGATCCTTAATCCTATATAATTATGGAAGCGAGAGAACAAGTATTGAACGCGATGCGCGAAGCAGGAGCACCCGTGAACGCCGGTAAGATTGCCGAAATGACCGGCTTGGACCGCAAAGTGGTGGATAAAGCATTTGCTGACCTCAAGAAGGAAGGCGCTATCGTATCGCCTGTCCGCTGCAAATGGCAACCGGCATAATCATAGGTCTTCTGATCCCTCTGTTGGGCACAATGCTCGGTGCGTCCTTCGTGTTCTTTATGAAACGCGAGATGCCCGAGCGCCTGCAGAAAGCCTTGCTCGGTTTCGCCTCGGGAGTGATGGTGGCGGCGTCTGTATGGTCGCTGCTCATCCCTGCAATCGAGATGCCGCAAACCACAGGTTTTATGAAGGTCATGCCCGCCGCGGTGGGATTCCTGTTAGGAGTGGGTTTCCTGTTGCTGGTTGACGAACTGACGCCGCACCTGCATATCGGCAGCGACAAACCCGAAGGAATGCGCAGCCGCCTCTCCCGCACAACCATGCTGGCCTTGGCGGTAACCATCCACAACCTGCCGGAAGGGATGGCGGTCGGAGTCGTCTTCGCAGGAGCCGCAGACGGGAATGCAGACATATCATTCATGGGGGCGTTGGCGATGTCGCTGGGTATCGCGATACAGAATATCCCCGAAGGAGCCATCATCTCCATGCCTATGCGGGCTGCCGGCAACAGCCGCCGCAAAGCGTTCCTCATCGGTTCGCTCAGCGGTGTGGTCGAACCCGTAGGCGGTATGCTCATCATCCTTTTAGCGTCTCTGTTCCTGCCGGCGATGCCTTACCTGTTAGCCTTTGCCGCAGGCGCGATGATATACGTGGTGGTGGAAGAACTGATTCCCGAAGCCTCTTCCGGCACACATTCCAACCTCAGTACGATCGGTTTCGCCATCGGATTTGTCCTGATGATGATGCTGGATGTGGTGATGGGGTGATTGAGGTTAGAAGTTAGAGGTTAGAGACTATGAATTTACAAAAATACATGAGCGACGCCATTCGGCGTATCATGGCGAAGGCCTACCGCAACGTGCTGAGCAATCCGCGCGAGGCGAAGACCGTCTTCCGGCTCCAGAAGACCTTTCTCCAATCCGAGAAACGGCGTCTGAAGGTAGCCAAAGAGACGGGTGTGGACGTGCCGCCGTTCCTGATCTGCAGCATTTCCACGGAGTGCAATCTGTCCTGCAAAGGCTGTTACGCACGCGCCAACGGTATAGCGGACAATCCCGGCAAGAGCACGCGTCCGACGCTCACGCCCGACCAGTGGCGTACTATCTTTACCGAGGCTTCGTCACTCGGCATCAACTTCGCCCTGCTCGCAGGCGGCGAACCGATGATGCGCAAGGATATCCTCGAAGAGGTGGCGAAAGTGGAGGATATGATCTTCCCCATCTTCACCAACGGCACGCTCATCGGTCCGAGTTATATCTCGTTCCTCAAGGAGCACCTCAACCTCATTCCGGTCATCAGCATAGAGGGCGCAGAGCACGGCACGGACACGCGTCGCGGCAAAGGTATCTACAAGCGTGCGATGATGTCGGTGGAGGAACTGCACAAGGAGGACCTCTTCTTCGGCGTGAGCATCACCGTGACTACAGAGAACTTCGCGCTCGTTACGTCCGATGAGTACGTGGATCATCTGCGCGCACTGGGATGCAAACTCATTATCTACGTCGAGTATGTGCCTACCGAACCGGGTACGGAGCATTTGGCTTTCGGCGAGAATGATCTAGAGATGATGGAAGCCGTGCAGATGCACCAACGTGAGCGCTATACGGACATCATCATTATCTCTTTCCCGGGCGACGAGAAACATATGGGCGGTTGTCTGGCAGGCGGTCGCGGATTCTTCCACATCGCCCCGGACGGTAATGCAGAGCCTTGTCCGTTCTCACCATACAGCGACAGCAATGTGCTCACGCTCGGCGTCAAAGGTGCGCTGCAGTCGCCGCTCTTCAAGAAACTGCGTGCCGTGCACCTCGTCGGTGGCGAGCACTCCGGCGGCTGTGCCCTCTGGGAGCACCGCGAAGAAGTAGAGCGCTTGCTCTAATACTCGCACGATTGCGCGCCCTGCGCTTGTATAGTGCTACGTATTGAGCTACGCTTCCCCCAAAGCAAACAGCCTACGGCTTCGGTTTACTCCGGGGACCCCAATTAGAATAAAAATCCTATGACAAATATGAAAACAGCAATTCGTTATTACAGCAAGTTCGGTCACTCGGCCCAAATGGCGGAGGTGATCGGCGAAGTAACAGGCGTGAAGCCTGCGAGTGTAGATACACCGCTTACCGAAGAGGTGGACATTCTCTTCATCGGTGCAGGTTTGTTCCTCGGCAAAGTGAACGGCCGTATCAAGGAATTCGCACGCACGCTCGACCCCAAGAAAGTGAAGAAAGTGGTGTTGTTCGGCTCGTCCGCTCTCATCGATACCACCGTTCAGCAGATGCGTAAGATCTTCGAGGAACTCGGTTTCACCGTAGCAGAGGAGTCTTTCTCTTGCAAGGGTGAAATGGGACCTGTTCACAGCGGTCATCCCGATGCGAAGGACCTGCAGAACCTTCGTGAGTTCGCGCAGTCCGTATTGGCGTAATCCGATAAACAACCCTAATCATGTATGAGCAACTGAAACTGGATAATCAACTATGCTTCCGTCTCTATACGGCGGCACGGTTGGTCATGCAGGCTTATTACCCGTATTTTGAGCCGCTGGGCATCACCTATCCGCAGTACTTGGTATTGCTCGTGCTGTGGGAGAAAGACGGCCGGCCGGTGAATGATATAGCGCGCCTGCTGCACCTGGAGACGAACACCGTCACGCCGCTCCTACAACGCATGGAGAAACAAGGACTGGTGGTCCGCAAGCGCGGCAAAGAGGACACGCGGCAACGTATCGTCTCGCTGACCCCGCAAGGCAAGGCATTGGAAGAGCAGGCCAAAGAGATTCCCAACTGTCTGGCGCAGCAGCTGAATGACAAAATGGAGGATATCCAGTGTCTCGTCGCTACCATTCCTGCACTGGACCAGCTCATCGACGGGCTCGCTAAAAACGTTAAACAATAAACACAGGATAATTATGGCAACCATTTATGATTTCAAGGCTCTTACGAGCCGTGGTCAAGAACTCGATTTCGCGCAGTTCGAAGGCAAGGTGTTACTCATCGTCAATACCGCCAGCAAATGTGGTTTCACGCCGCAGTTCAAAGGGCTGGAGGAATTGAATAAGAAATATAAGGACCAAGGCTTGGTCATCATCGGCTTCCCTTGCAACCAGTTCAAGGAGCAGGATCCGGGTTCCGATGGCCAGATCGAGGAGTTCTGCCAGCTCAATTACGGCGTCACCTTCCAGATCATGAAGAAGATTGACGTCAACGGAGAAAACGCAGACCCGATCTTCACCTTTCTCAAGGAGCAGGCTCCGACCGAGGAATACAAAGGCCTGAAAGCCAAAGCGGCTCATGCGCTCTTCAAGCGTATCAGCGACAGCGCCAAGTCGGACAGCGACATCCAGTGGAACTTCACCAAGTTCCTCATCTCCAAGGATGGCAAGACCGTCAAACGCTATGCGCCGACGGCTGAACCCAAGGATTTTGAGAAGGATATCGAGGCGTTCTTGTAATCCCTTTTTCTCAGTCCCCAAACAAAAAAAGCGTCTCGCAGACGCTTTTTTTTGTTTCTCTCCGTTCCGGTTTCTACCGGCTTTGGCGGATTACCACCGGTTGTAGTGGATGTTCTCCGGTCTGTACTTGTCCTTCACTTCCGGTTGCTCTGCCGGAACGCCTACCGGCACTACGCACAACGGGATGATATGCTCCGGCATGCCTAACATCTCCTGAACCATCTTCGCACGGTTCATATCCGGATGCAGACCCGTCCATACTGCCCCTAAACCCATCGCGTGAGCGGCTAACAACAGGTTCTCTGTCGCTGCCGACACATCGTTAATCCAGAAATTCGCCATCTCGCCTTCAATCGCCTTACTCAGGTCGCCACAGGGGATGATAGCTACTGCCGGATGGTTGCTGCAGCGCGAATACGGTAGCGCTTCGCCTAACTTGGCTATCATCGCCTCGTCTGTCACCACAATGAACGCCCACGGCTGTTTGTTGATGGCCGACGGGGCCGCCATCGCGGCACGAAGCAGCGTGTCAATCTGCGCCTCGCTGATTTTCTCGCCCGTGAACTCACGAACAGATACACGCGTCATGATGTTCTCAATCGCTTGATTTTTCATAATCTCTTTGTCACTTTGTACTTTGTCACTTTGTCCTTTGCTTGTGCATCCGGCAATCATCATCACCGTCAATGCCAATGTGAGTAATTTTTTCATACCTGATAACAATTTTTTTTATTGACGAATTTACAGATTTACGATCTATTAAGATTGACAGATTTACAGATTTACGATTGACGATTTATTGACAAATTGAGTTTAATTGACAAATTATGCTGCGGACAATCGTCAATAATAAAAACTCGTCCATCAATCGTACCTTGTCAATTAGTCAATCGTCAATTGAAATTTATTGACTGATTTACAGATTTACGATTGACGATTTATTTACGATTTAAAGAGATTTACGATTTAACATTCAATCGTCAATAATTATAATTCGTCAATCAATCGTCTTTTTCTATTTTTGGTTCTCGATATAACTCATGATGATGTTTACCGCTGCATCTTCGTTCAACTCATCCATGTTAATCACCAGGTCGTAGTTGCGGGTGTCATAGCGCGAAGTACGTGCGTACTGGTTGACGTAGTTCTCACGCATCTTGTCCACTTTCTCAATGGTCATGCGTGCCTCTTCCTTGCTCATGTTCTGCTCACGTGCCA